>Ga0179593_1591936_pt1 | contig 25330 bp, 40 predicted proteins | sample CZODoug2_1_08_16_FD_185931 | JGI IMG/M metagenome (GOLD analysis project Ga0179593, IMG submission 185931) | Vadose zone soil fungal communities from Angelo Coast Range Reserve, California, USA - CZODoug2_1_08_16fungal (PacBio error correction) | ecosystem: Environmental > Terrestrial > Soil >...
AGGCTGGAAAAAAGGGGGGCTTCATAATGCTTTGGGACTGTCTTCAGGAAAGGCCTCGGAGGAAATAACAGGCCACGTCTGAAGTCTGGGATGGGTATAGGGGAATGAGCTTGGTCTATCCTTAGACTGGCCTACGCGGCACTGCTGGGAAAAAAAAGGAAAATTCACAAAAAAAAGAACCGTCGGAAGTCCCGACGAACTGCATCGGTGGACTAAGGCGTAGAAACGAGGGAGGAAAAAGACTGGTCAGAAGTTCGCCATAAAAAAAACTCTCGAAAGGGGGGTGGAAAGCAAGCAGCTATATTTTCTCAACGGGGAGGGTTTTTTTACTTGATTAAACTCACGATCCCAAGAAAAAGCAAAGGGAAAGCTTCAAGGGGGGGGAGGGAGATAAATTATGGGGATAGCCCGCTCATTCAAAAAACGCGAAGGGACACATCAGGAAAAAAGCTATTAAAAGACGATTAACTGCAGGGGACCTCGCAACTAGGCTCGCTAAGGATTCCAATAACATGGGGAAAAAAAACAAATAGAGGGGGGGTAAACAGGGGTACCTAAAAAAAAATAGGGGGCCCGGGGAACGGCCTATCACAAACTCTAGCCCACTTGCAAGGGATATTAAGAAAGCGGAAATCCGGGGGGGAAAAAACATCGCGGTCCAGGCGTTTATAGTCAAGGGGATGCAACAAAAATGTATCGGGGGGCCGACGCTGCGGACGCAAAAAAAACGAGCCCAAGACCCGCGCCGGAAGGGCGTTGGAAAGCACAACGGCTGGAAACTTTTGAAGAAGTCGGGGAGCAACAAATATCCGGGGTCAAGCTGGGGCAAAGTCAAACGGGAAAACAAACGTTTTTCCCCGAGTAAGCGAGTTTCTGGAACGCAAAGGAGAAACCTCACGACTGGCATTCGAAGTCCCGCCGGGTAGGCAATGGGGGCATGCCAAAGGTCACGCAATCCTTTTGTCCAAAAACACTGGGGTCCAATGGAAATTGTCAAATGAAAAGAAAAAAACCACAAAACGTCCTACGAAAAAAAAGGGGTGAGAATGAGAAAATGTCGCCGGGAGAGGGTGAAAAAAAAGAAGCAGGGGGAAAAAAAAAAAACCGGAAAAAAACCAAGAAAGCTTTCTAGGGCAAAAAGGAGGAAAAAAAAAATCACTTCCAGCTTTCGGGGGGGAAGAACAGTCAGGGTGATCAGAGTGACGCAATCAAATGGGAATGAACTAACTTTTCAACACCATCGGGGAAGAAAGGAAGAAGAATTTGGGTACGAAAAACGGACTTACTATGTAAGTCCGAAAAGTTGAAAAAGAAAATAAGGGAGAAGACTTTTTGTGAATAAAAGAAAGGAGAACTAGGGTGGTCGGGGAGGTTTCACAGGCTGAGAGGCTCGAGATGCGGGTGGGGGGATGAAAAAAGCCCAAAACAGAAAAAAATATCCGATACCAGCAAAGCCTTGGAAAAAAATCTTTTCAAAAGGGGGGTTTTGAAAAAGGGGAAACAAGATAGAGGGAAGACCTATCCCTACACGCGAAAAAACAATGCTCTTTGGGTGTGGGATTTTTAGGAAAAAAAAAAAACACCTAAAGCAGGACCGAACACAGGGCATAGAATTCACGAGGCAGAAACATAAAAGAAGGCGTTGGAGAGTAAAAAGGGGGAAAAAAAAAAATAACCCTCGAAGGGTAGAAGACAACATAAGACGGGAAAAATAATTGGACCCCAAAGAAATGGGGGAGGGGTAAAGATCAAAAAAGAAGACTTCCCAAAACAAATGATGGACCAATCCAGGGGGGTCCGCCTTTTGGCCAAATATCAAAAAAGAAATTCTTGTAACAAAGGGTCGGAAACCAAGAACGAAAAACAAACCAATGAGGCTCCCAAGATAAGAACCACTTTACCCGAGCCTTTCCCAAAGTACCTGAAAAGACCAAGGGGAGGAGGCCTACAGATCAAGAGGAAAAAAAAAGACGAGATCCGGGGGACGGCCTTAATGGTGACGACATCAAACTCAAATAGGAGCTCAAGACATGAAGAAAAGGAAAAACTTCCTCAGGGAGGAACTACAGTGTAATAAATCAGGAAAAGTAAATTAAACCCCTCCAAATGAAGAAGGTTAAATAAAACACCACCTCAGAAAAAATCTATTGGTTTACTAAGACGGTGGAAGAACTGAACGAACACAACCGAAAAAAAGACTATCACAAAAAGAACTATGGTTGGCACGCAACGACCAAAAGAACACAGAAAAAAAAAACTTTTGGAGGAAAAGTCGGTCTTCGAGAAGTTTAAAGAAGGGGGGAAACTAATCCTGACAATACGATGAAAAGACAGGGAAAAAAAAAGGAAAAACTCCGGGGGGGGGGGGTTTCCCAGTGGTGGAGTTCAGAAGCGGGCCTTGATTCGGTTCTAAACAAAAATTCAGAAACAGGGTGGAAAAAAGGGAAAAAGGGGAAAAGGAGGAAGGAAAAATGTTATGCGAGAACATGCAGCAAAAAAAAGAGCTGAAACGGGGGGGGCCCAGAACAAAGTATGCCTGGGTTGGAGAGGAACAGGGGCCCGGGTAGCCAAAAAACCAACTAAAAAAATGCCGATTCTCCAGGGAAAGAAACCTGCCAGCCGTATTATCGTCCACTAAGATGGGGAAAAAAGATGGCCAGCGCGCCAGAGAGAAAAAAAAAAAAATCCGGGGGAGTGGACGGAACTTAAGGTGTCTCCATCTGCGGAGAAGGACATTGAAGCGAAACCAGGTGAATTGAAGGCGACCTATGTGAAAAATGGTTGGAGGGGGCATATTAAGAAAATGGTCGTGGCAGCAAATCCCCATTCCTAAACAGAAAAAAGTGGGGGGGACAAACGGAAGGGAGAGAGACAACAAAAGGATTAAAGTATTGGGTAGGGAAGACTTTCAAAAAGAGCCTGGGGGTCAAAGGGTATTACGTCTGCAACATGGAGATAAATTAGGGGGGCTGGGGGGCAAAATTCTTAATTTGGGACCAAGGGGGAAAAATCTCTGAAAAAGAGCCTCCGAAGAGAAGAAAAACTTGTAAAAGTCCCCAGTAGGGAGGGAGGAGCAGAAACACTTTTGGGGGGGAAAAAGTCAGAAAAAAAAAAAAAAAAGAGGTATTGGAACCCTGTAAAGAATTTTCAGGGGGAGAAAACATAGATAAAAGTGGTTAGGGGATGTCCAGGAGAAACTGAAAAGTTAAAGGGGGAAAGGAAGGGGAGTAGAGGGGGGGTGCTTATCACATTGGGGTAGAAAAAGGGGAGGACAACTGGCACAGGGGGGAAAAATAACCCGGTCATGGAAAGTGAACCTATTCTCAGAAAATTGGAAAAACAAACAGCGGTGTAGGGTAGTATCGTAAAGAAAGTTACGACCAACCCTTGAAATGCCTATGAACCGTCGTCGCTCCTCTAACCTTTGGAGGAAGAACTCATTGGATTCCGAAAATCTGGAGATAGGTAAATATGTGAGGTGGAAAAATGGGAGTTGTGTAAAAAAGGATTTTAAACCCCACGGAACGTCAGGGACATTCTTTGATAAAAAGGTGGGGGGGGAGGAAAAGGGCTTGAGGGGCGGCCGGGGAAAACCCAGATGTAAAGGTGGCCGGAGGGGGGGGGGAATTAGGGGGAAAGTCCAGGCTGAGATACATCTGGGGTGAGATGGTGAATCAAAGGTTTTGCGGGGGGCCTGGAGCCTCTCTGGGAAAAAAAAAAGAGCTGAAGGGGGGAAAAGGTAGGGGGAAACGAAAGGAGTAGGAAAAAGGTTTGTAGGTGCCTTGTGGAGCGTTTAAATAAGGGAAAGCGTAGTCAAATTTTAAGTGAAAAAGACTAAAGGGTAATTAATCCATACGACCGGAAAATCTTAAAGTGTGGTGGGGGGAAAGGAGGGGGAAGTCTGACTACCAAATTCAGAGGGGGGGGGGGGACCAACCATCAGTTAGACCAGAAGGTTAAATGGCCGAGGGGGGGGGTGACTTTTTACTGGGGGGCTCACAGACTGGGAACAACCTTAGGGAAAAGAGGTGGGAGTGGGTCGGCGGCAAACAGTGATTGGGGTCTTTGGGCCAGGGAACTCGAGGAAAGGGGGGGTGTAAAACTAAAAAACAACATACGAAATTTAAGGAAACAGTAGACTCGGACCGTGGGTTTAGGTCTGAAGGGGAAAACAAAAGAACCTAAAAAAGAAACATCCATAGTTGAAAAAGGGGAGGGGGACCCCGTCCTGGGAGGGAGGAATAATAGGGTGCCTGGGTAGAAAAAAGCAAAAACCTCCTTAAGATCTGACAGCTTAATGTAAGCTTTCAAAACGAAAACAACATGAAAAAGGGAAACTTTATAAAGAAAAAAGGGTCTCAAAGGCCGTGGAGCGGGGCCGCGGGATAAAAAACTTAAAATGAAAGAAAGGTCTACCTCACCGCGGTGGGAAGGAAAATTCAGTTGAAAAAGAGGTAGGAGAAATAGGAAGCCAAGAAAGGGTTAAACTAACTGTAAGGAATCTTCCGGGCGGGAGAAAAAAAAAAACCAGCCACGTTCAGGTTGGGAAAAAAAAGAGGGTTTAAAAAAACTGCGTGACGACAAAGTGTCAAAGAAATGACGAGACGGTCACGGAAGGAAGTTGAGAAAAAGTTGGAAAAAATGAAAAGAAACACGGGGGGAAGGGGGGAAGGGGGGGCAGGGGGGGAGGGCACTCTGCAGGGATTGAAAGGGTTGAACAGAGAAAAAAAAAAACAAAACACAAGTTCGGGAAAGGGGGCTAGGGGAAAAAAGGCGGCAGACTGAGTGCAGAAAAACTGACGCGGGCTGTACGGAGAAGGGTGGGGGGGGGGGGGAAAGGTGAGGGTGAAGGGGCAAAAAAAAGGAGGTACAAAAGAAACGAGTTAGAGAGCAGCGAATGTTAGCAGGGGCCCGAGAGGGGTTCATGAAATGGGGAAAGCCGGGACTTAAAAGGGTGTGTGTGGTTGCTAGGAGATCAAAAAAAAGCTGGGAAACTAGGGGGGAAAAAAAAAGATAAAAAAGTGTGGAGCACCGGAAAGTCTGCCCAAGGGGTTGACAAAGGAAAAGGAGGATGGGGGGGCTAAAAAACGGGAGAAGAAGGGGGGAAAAAATAGAGGAACGAGGGGGGGTTTGTGGGATTTGGAAAAAAGAAGATTTTAAAGGCGCAACTGCGAAGTGGAAAGGGGAAAAAAAAAAAAAAAAAGTGGATGTCCGGACAGAGTGGGAACTGTAGGTTTGGCAGGGAACTCAGCACGGAAAAAAACGCTATAAGGGAAAATCGGGAGAGTGAGAAAAAAAAAATCGGCGGAGGGAGAAAAAAAGTTTTCCGAAAAGGAAAGTGGCTCACTCGTAAAACCGGAGGAGGGGAGCGGGAGTTTCCGAAAAGAAGTAGTACCGCGTCTGAGGTTTGAGTGTGTGAAAGACAAAAAACTGAAAAGGCGACCAGACACCCTCCGGGGCCTTTGAAAAAAACGAGATGCGAATGATCAGTCGCACGCAAACAGAAGGAAGAAAGCCCGTATCCGGGGCGGTATAAATGTCGAAAGGGTGGGGAAAGTGGGGGGAAGAAGAATCTAGCAGTGGGGATCAGGAAAAAGGGAAAAAAAGGATCAAAGAAGCTCAAAACAAGGGTTGGATTTCAGCAGGGCCGCATTAACCTCCAAAAGATTAATTCACAGACAAAGACGAAAAAAAAAGAAAAAAAAAAGGGGGGTTTGGTGGGACTTCAAAAAAAGGAAATATCGTAAGAAAATAAAAGAAGCACTTGGGGGGTGGAGGGGCCCAATGGAGTGTAGATGGGAGGAAGGGATAAAATGGAGAGAACCGAATAAAAGGGAAAAAACTAGGGAGGGAAAGGAAAGAAAGTTTATCATGAAAAGGGGGGGGATCAGAAGGGAAAACAAAAAAAAGGCCACGAGGCTCAAAAAAAAAAAGGGGGGACACAAGGAGAAGAAGGGAGAAGCACTCGAACTCATTTGAAGGGTTCTGCAGGAGTAGTCAAAGAAAGAAAAGGCCTAAAAAAAAAAAATCCAAGGAAAGAGGAAGGAAGAAAGGGTAGGCTGCTAGAAGGGATCAGAAGGGAGGGGCCCCTCTCGGCGGAGAAAAACGGAAAAGACTTTGTGAGGAAAAACTAGAAGATCCATTAGAGGAGGCCAGAATAAAATGAAAAATATCAAAAAGAAATGCAACAGGTACGAGGGGGGGGGGGGGGTGCCCAACCAGTCTGGAAGTGTAAGAAAGTTGTCTACCGCTCAAGGTTTATCTGAAGGAAAGGGGAACTCTGGTTTCCGTCCGAGGGACCAAAGGAAAAAGTCGCAATGGGGGCCGAACCGAGATTGGGGAAAGAAGAATTCCGTTCGGGAAGGGAGGCCAACGATAGGAGGCTCCATCGGACAGTTGGGGGGAGGGGGGGTCCCACGACTTGGATCCCACGGCCGGGGAATTTTAGTTAAAGACCATCAAGAAAGAGACAGAAAAAAAAAAAGGAGGAAAAAGAAGGAAAGAAGAAATAACTGGAAAAAGGGGGGAGTTTTGGATGTGCGAATATCAAAAAGAAAAAAGAAGTCCGTGAAAGGACCCCCAGGACAGAGAGGGGGAGGGGTTGGAAGGAAAAGCCATGAAAAGGGGAAACCTGATCGCCCTGGAAAAGCCCAAACTGTGCAGAAAGGAGACGTAATGAATAGGCGTTCGGGGTTGGTAAGAAGTTGCGGAAGGGCTCAAGACCGCCGTCGGGAGAGCGAAAAAACCTGCGCGCGGGAGGTAAAAAAAAGACGGAAACGGGGGGGAAAACATAAGGGGAGAGGGGGACGGGGGAAGAGGGGAAGTTGGGGGGGAGTATCTGCCGGCAGGCGAAAAGGGATTGCTCGGTGGTAAGAAGGACCCACCAAAAAGAAAAAAAGGAGCCGAGAAAAAAAAAAAAAGCCTGCGGGGAAAAAGGGAGCCGAAGATCAAATAAGCGGTTCAGGATTTGTACCGGGTTGCTACGATGAGAACTGCCATGAGGGGGGACTTCGCGTGGTCAACGAGTTGTCCTAAAAGCGGGAAAGTTGGGGGGAAATAAAAAAGGTTTGCGCCCAAACTGGGGGGGGAAGGGTTTCCGGACTTGCTGAAGTGGCTTCAGTAACTTCTTCAGACGGGAAGAAGGTCAAATCAAGTAGGGGAAGAAAAAACGGATTGCCCAAACGGGATAAGAGGGGGAAAATTAACTCCACGGGAGAGTGAAAACGTTGGGACAACACGGGTTCCGGGAGAGAAAAGAAAAGGGAACCCGGAACAAAAGGTTTGGGGGGGACTTCCAGGAGGGCCGGCTTGAGAAGGGGGGAGGGCCCTGAGTTAAGGGAAAAGAAAAACACAAAGAATTGGAATGGGACTTCTTGTGGGGGCGTATTGGGATCGGGGGATTAGGTAATTCAGTCACAGGAGGCACTTTCCCGTTCCCCTCAAAGGAAAGAAAGGGTGGACGGGAGCGGGAAACGAGAGTGAAATCAAAAAGCCACGAAAAAGGGGGGGGGTTCGAAGGGGAGGGAAGTGTGGGGGGGCAAAAAAAAGAAAAAAAAGGAAAAAGAAAGCCGGGGGAGTCTGACGGAGAGAAAAAAAATATGAGGCCGAGAAGAAAAACCCCAGAAAGGGTCGGGTAAAAGACTATCTAAGATCAAAAAGAAAGGTTTGTAAAAACGTGAGAATCAAGGAAAGAAGTCGGAAAAACCGTCGGAAAGGAAGTGCCCAAAAGCCAGCAAAGGGACTATATGGAGACATAAACCGACAAAAAGTGGGCAGAAGAGGGAGCGGCCTCCAAAAGTCCACCAAAAACAACCAGAGAGACCCGTAGGGGGGAGGCCTGAAAAAGGAAAGATCAGGCTTGAAAGATGTTGGCTCAGGGTCGTTTGGGGGTGTGTCAACATTGCAGTCCAGGTTCAGGACCAAAACACAGGAAAACTTGGGAAGGGGAAGAAAAAAAGGGCAGCGGGGACCAATCGAAAAAAGCGGGGGCTAAAAGAAAAAGCAGGAAAGAGGAAAAAAGAGGACTGGGGGACCCAGGGTGAAGGGGAAAAAGAGCGGGAAAAAAAACGTCGGGGTAAATCAGTGTTTGCTGACCATGCTTTGGGGAAAGCACGACCCCCACAAGAGGTTTGGGAATTGACCGGACTAAGAGAAGTGGGGGTAATGGGGCGCAAACCGAAAAAAGAGGCAACTCCCGCCTGCATCATCTCAAGTCCATCCAAAAACGTGTGGAAAAAAGGGAAAAGAAGTCACAACAGGGGGGACCTGTCAGAAAAAGGACATTTGGCAAAAAGGTGGGGGGGGGAAAAAAAGTCAGGGAAACTTAAAGGGAAAACGGAAGAGAGCCCCGTTAACTCTGGAAGGGAGGGGCTGAAAAAATGGTCCCGTCAGAAGGGCTCAAGGGGAAAAGAGAGGGCCAACCTGGAGAGAAACAAAAACCAATAAAAACCCTCATAGAGAACAAGAAAAAGAGTCTTGGAAAAAAGTCTTGAAAAATCAAAAACCACGAGGGGAGGATGGGGGACGGCGCTTAAAAATTGGGGGAAAAAAAAAGCCTGTAGGGGGGGGTGAACGAAACATTTGTCAAGATCGGAAGCGGGTTACAAGTCAGGGGGGGAAGTCCAGCAAAGATTCAAATGATACATTGACAGGGCCTAAGTGTAGGGGAAGGGTGCAAAAAGGAAAAGTCGCAAATCCGCACAAGGGAGATGACACAAAAAAAAAAAATCATGGCCCACCCGCCCTCAACTGGGAAAAAAACTTTGGTACAAAAGCTTGGTTACTAAAAAAGAATTGGGGAAAAAAACCAGTCGAGAAGAGAAAACAGGAATCAAAGGAACTAGGGAAAAATACCGTTAGCTTGTGTGGGGATGGGGTTTGGAAAAAACAAGAAACCCTAAAGTAACCAGCCAATAAAAAAACGAAGGTGACTTTCAAACAAGCAATGCAAGAGAAGGGTCAAGGGAGGTAAAAAGAAAAAAAAAAGTAAACCAGATAGGGGAAAAGGACAAAGAGAATAAAGAAAGGTGGTGGGAACAAAAAAAAACACAGCAAGTGGGAAGTTAAGATAAGATCACGGCGTCAAAAACAAAAGAAAGGTCCAGAGAGAATTTGTGGGGAAAAGAAGGGACCAAAAAGGCATCTTTTGGTGTAAATCTTCAAAACAAGAAAAAAGGGACCATGGGAAAGAAGAAGGTAACCAAAAGCTCGAAAAAAAAAACAAAATCACGCCAACTCCAGTATTACCTACCCAAGAGGACTCTCCAGAGCTCGAAAAAAAAAATAGTGACTGGGAAAGGAAACAAAGATAGGAAAAAGAAGTGGAAAGGAGGTAAAAAAACTCTGTTGCAAGATCCTGACTGGGGGTTCCTAATAATAACTCAAAATCCCAAAATTCCAACTGACCAAAAGAAAAAAGCCATGGACAAAAAGAAAAAGAACAACAAAACAACCTCTCCAAAACTCTAATGGAAGAAAGGGAAACCTGAAAAAAAGTGAACAACGCGTTCCATTACTCTAACAAACAGCCGAAAAGAAAAAAGATCATAAAAAGCAGCAAAAAAAAAAAGTTGCACAGGGGCACCAAAGGGGACTAAAGGAAAACCGAGTTTCGAGAGAAGCGGTTGGAAAAGAAGTTTTGACAGGTGTCTGAGACCCCCAAAAAAAGAATCCAGGAAAAGTGGTGGGGGTTGAAACGGAGAAAAAGAATCGGGCTAACTTTGAAAGATCAGAAGTTCGTCGGAAGTTCTTTTATAAAAGGTGAAGAAGCATCGGGGAGCCGGCGGAAACATTTGATGGGGTAGAGGGGAACAAAAAGGTAGAGGGGGGCAATTCACTCGAAAGAAAAATGGGAGTGAGGGACACTGGGCCCAGGTTAGAGTCGTGGGAGGGCCCTGGAAAAAAAAGGAACCAAAGAAACTTCCTCCATATTGAAAAAAAGCAAACCATTAAAAAAAAAAAAAAAAAGTACCTGGAAGGAGGGGGTTTCAGAAAGGGGAATCAAGGATAGCTGCTAAAATCACACATCAGTAATTGGAAGTAAATTGGGAAAAAGAAAGGTTCGAAACTTCGAAAAGGGGAAAGAGAAAAAAGAACCAGGGGGGGGAACCAAAAATTACAACTATCTCGTAAACTCATGAAAGTTGGGGAAAAAATGGGTTGTGAGGGGGGGTTAGGAAAAAAAAGGGGGGGATAAGAAACCTAAACGCCCCATGCCGAAAGGATTTGGGAAAAAAAAAAAAATCACAAACAACGAAAAAGAAAGAGGAACGTTTGCAAAAAAGAACTTGGGGAAGCAGGGGGAGGAACGCAATTGCTTAAATCTGGGGAAGAAAACCATTGAAAAATGTAAAAAGGGCGGGGCCCCTCTAGAGGAGGAGATGGTTGGGGGGAAAAAAAAAAAAGTATCGAAAACAAGAGTCCTGCCGGGGGGGAGCCCCAACACTGGAAAGGGAATTGGGGAATGGAAGCCGGAAGAGAGCCTAGGGGGGAAACCTTTTCCATCAAAAAAAAGGGACGTGAGAGTCCAAGAAGTGAAGAGGGGGAAAGGGGGGGAGGAAAGTCAAAAAAAGAGAGCATCCTGTCAGGGAAACATTAATTGAGTTGTCGTATGAAGGGTGAGGAACCAAGGGTGAAAAAAACTTGGTGCAGGGTAAATCAAAGGTCTGCAATTTCTACAAAATCTTTAAAAAGGATACTGGGAAAAACCAAAAAAGTGGGGGAACAATGAGCCTGTCTCCCAAGGAGGGGAACCTTCTACGGATTTTTCCACACGACGCAAAAAGGTTCAAAACAGGGGGGGAGGGGAAAAACAGGGAAATTTAAAGAAGCTGCGCCACCGCTGATTAGAGGAGACTTTTGGGGGTAGGGGTTAAGAAAAAAGGGGGCGCGGCTGGGGATGCGGGAAAGTGCTGATCAGGGAAGAGCGGGGGCTGGGGTCTTTCCCTTGAGGTCAAAAAAAAAAAAAAAAAAGCTTGAAACTAAAAAATTCGGGGCCCAGGAAAGAGGTGTCGATTGGGGACGAAAGAATCTGGGTGACGGGCAAATTGGGAATGGGCGCCGCAAACTGAAAGGGGAAGGTTTCCGGGGAAAAACCATCAGGAACGCATCCAAGGGAAAAAGGGGGAATCAGAAAGGGGGGGGAGGGGGACGAGGGAGTGGTCTCGGTGGTTGGTTGGAAAGAAGATTTTTTAAGCTTGGGAAAAGATCGAGGGGGGCTGCAGGTTGGGGAAGGGGGTTTAAATCAACACAGGGGGGGGGGGACAGAAAATCACCACTTCCAACTGCCCGCTTTCCCAAAGAAAAAGTGTTTTTTGCCGCCCAGAAGGTAAAGGTAAAAAAAAAAGGGGGTTGGGAAAAAAAAACAGCAGGTAGGAAACTTGTTGAATGTTGTAAAATCACCCATGGAAGGGGTCTGTCGGTGGGTTTGCTTTTTATAAAAAAAAAAAAGACTTAGAAAAAGGTGTGGAGGGGGGGGAACGGGAAAGGAGAAGGCGCTGGGCCCCTTTAGGGGTTTCTGTGCCTTGAAAAAGCTTAAGGCCCCAAGGGGGGGAACTAAAAAAAACAACCCTGAAAGGGGTTGTCGCGCGGAGGGTCGAAGGATTTTGGGACTTCCATCGGGAAAAAAAGTGAAAAAAAGAAAAAAACCAAAGGGGGGGTCCAAATAAAACTGTTTGGGTGGGAAGTGCGGTGGGTTCTGGGTCGCCCCACGCAAAAAAAAAAAGTAACATTCCCGGGGTTACGGGGGTAAAAACCTCAGAAATATTGGGAAGTCGGAAAGGAAAGTGAAACAGAATAGTTCGAGCGGGTTTATGGTGGGGGGGGGGGGGGGGCTGGGACAGGAATGTGAAAAGATCCTCAGGTAAAGGGCCAGGGATAAAAAAGGGGGGGGGGGGAAAATAACCATTTTTCACACCACCTGGGATCAATCCGAATTTGGCAAAAAGGGATTTAAAGAAAGAGGAAAAATGGCCTAAAAAAAAAGGGGGACAGCTTAAGGGGTAAAAAAGGGGGGGAAGAGCCTCTTTAACCAATCTCCTGAAAAGAACCTAATTAATCCTCAAATTTTCTCAGGAAGTGTTTCTCGGTGGGGTTAAAAAGAAGGCGAAGCCAGGGAATTTCCTTGGAACTTCTTGTATGTAAATGTAAGATACCCAGGCTTCAAATAACGGGGCAAGGTAAAGGAGGGTGAAGGGGGAACACCAATCACTGGAGGAACACGGTCCTTCCCACAACCAACGAGAACCAAAAAAAAAAAAAAGGGGGGGGGGTTGAGAGGGGGGGGGGGGGGGGAAAGCTCACCAGCATACAGCAAGCCTTACATATAGACGGTTTTAAGGAATGTAAAAAAAAAAAAAAAGTCTGAGCAACGGGTGAACAAGGAGGGGGAGGTCAAAAAGAAAGTGGACGGGAAAGGGTTAGTTGGTTGAGAAAACGCCACTGGGTATCGCCAAAGCGTTAAAGGGAAAAAAAGGTAAAATTTTTGGGACCCATGATACCAAATGTTACTTGGGGGAAAAGGGAGTTACAACGTCTCACTCCGTCAAGCAAAAGCCTTGATTCAGAAAAAAAAGGGGGGGGGGGGTTGGGGGGGGGGGGGGGGGAAAGGGTCCGTCTACCAAAGACTCCCGGAAAATGCGGAAAACAGGGAAGGTCCAAAAAAAAGGAGGGGGGGGTTTCCAAAAAAGGGGGAAGGTTGAATAAAAACTTACAAAGCCCACCCGAACTCTCATCAGAGGTTTAAAATCGAAAAAAAAAAGGAGATGGAGAAAAACTTGGAAATGAGGGGGGCTGAGACCCGGGAGTCCCGTAGTCGGTCCTGGACCCGGAATCCTTATGAAAAAATAACGTGACTCACGGGGGGGATTGGCCCTTAGTTTGTTTTGGGGGAAAGCCCACACACTAACACCCTTCTACAAACCCAAAAAGCTGCGGAGCCAACACCTACAGAAAAGGGGGGGTGAAACAAAAGGCAAAAAGGGACAAGATGCGACCTTATAAGAGAAATTGCCCGTAACGGTCCGTTTAAGAAAAACGATTAAAAAAAGAAAAAAGGGAAAGAAACGCAAGGAGCCGATGTGGTGGGGGAAAAATTTCCCGGGGCCGAAGCCTCCAGGGTCGCAAGGGGGGGAAAAACCGGGGGAAAAAAAAAGGGGAGGTGTTGGCTGGCAATAGGGGATCTCCTAAGACAAAGGGGGACAGACTTCAGGTGGTGTGGGGGGGGTCAAAAAGTAAAAAGAGGAAGGTGGAGGTAGGAAAAAAGGATATCAAAAATCCACATGAAATAAGATATTAGTGATGAATACCTTTTTGTTATCCTCCATGGGGGGATCATAAAAAAAAATTTATTGAACAATAAAGAAAAAAAAAAAAAAAACACCAATGCAAACGCTGGGGGACCGGAGGAGCAGAGCACTCAGAGGTTTGCCCGGGATTGACGGAGGAGAAAAATCAGGGACAGATCGCAGGAACACAGGTCCCCAGAAAACCCTACGACATGAAAACTGAAGAGCAAGCAGAAAACGGGAGGGGGGATGAGAAGGCCAAGAAACGTGGGGGGGGTCTGGTGCTCATAAGAAGCCAAGCAACTGGGGCCAGCGTCCAAAGAAGGCAAAAAAAAAAGTCGTGAAGAAAAGTTAAACGTAGAAACTTTGAAGGGGCCTCAGGGTAAGAAAGGCTAACTCTCAGGGGTAAGTTCTGCAAGGGGCGACTTTCGTCAAGGAGGGGGAACCCAAAAACTAAGGAAGGAGAGGAAAGAGAAAGTGGGAAGGACCCGGGCGACGGAGTTTCCAAGCAAGCGCAAGGTCTTTTTGGCAGTATTCCACCTCCGCCGAGGGGGCCCTGGGAAAAAACGGCCCAACGGGGGGAAAAGGGGTTAGAAAAAAGAAGGGCCCGAGGAAGGAGTCAAAAAAAAAATTGGGGGGGAGGAAAGAGAGAGATGCATGCTGGGAAAATGTTCTGAGGGGCAAACAAAAAATCCCAAAGAAAAAAAATTGGAGAAAGAGGAAACACAAAAGGGGGGGGAAACAAAAAAGAGGCTGGAAATCACCTACCCCTGGAAGGAAAAACGTTCGAAAGGAGCAGACCTCCTAAGTTGGATCGGTTCAAAAAAAAGTTCAAGGGAAAAAACAAGGAAACCATCTAACAAAAACTACGTAGGGGCCAGCTGCACAAACCTTAAAAAGGGATCCGGGGGGCCGGTGGGAAGAAAAAACGGAAAAAAGGACACCCTAAAATCCTGCGTGTGGGGACTATATCTCTGCAGACCCTGAAAAATGCCAGGGACCCCTGTCTCTGGTGAATGCACAAAAAACCAGAGTGGAGAGAAGGGCCGAGGCCTCACTTGGGTATCTAGAAAAAAGATCTGAAATTCAAGGGGGGGGCTTTCGATGACCTGGCGCAGAGGGAGACGGTGGGAAAAGCGAAGGGCGAGCGAGTGGGGAACACAACCTGGCTGTTGGAAAAAAAGCCGTGGGTGTGAGCCACAAAAAAAAAAAGGGGGGGGGTGCCATGGGGGACTTGCTGAAGGGGGAGGGGGGGGGGGGAAATAAGGAGAAAGAAGCACCAGAAAAAAAAAATGGCATCAAATCCGTTTCTCGCGGCGGAAGTTGCCAAGCAATGAAAGAAAAAATCTCGGGGAAGGAGGGGGAAGGGCAAAAAAAAAGGGAAAGTTCGTCGGGCAGATTGAGGCACTGCCGGGGCAGGAACACACGCGAAGGTTTTTAAGGAAAAAAAAGGCGGCAAAGGGGGAAGGGCCGGAACCGGCGCAACCAAAGAACTCCGGCGCGATAAAGCTGGGGGGGGAGTTGACTGATTGTGCGTTTAGGCTACCCGGGAAAAAAAAAAAAACGCTAAATTAACAAAAAAAAGAGAAAGAAATTCAGGAGATCAGGCCCCCTGCCATGGCACCGGAAAAAAATGATGCTTACGAGGAGGACTGCCTGTCAGACAGGCAGAAATATCATGGGGAGCGCGCCAAAGGGGAAAAAACTTGTCGCCGAAGGTAGTGTTGGGAAAGATAAACAGAAGGACAATAGGAAAGAGGGGCGGAGAGGAAACTAAGACGCTGGGAAGCAGGAAAAATCTGCTTCTCACGGGCCTCCAACAAAAATAAAAATCTGAAAGAAAGGAAATTCCCGCGGTGAGGAACAGCTGGGCGGGAAAGGGGGATCATGGAAGAAAACCGGGGGGAAATCAAAAATCAATCCAATCAATAATGGAAAAATAGTGAACGTACCTTAAAAAGGGAAGGGGGTTAAAAGCAGAGGCTGTGATCCCCCATCAGGAAACAACCAACATCTCTCCCACTTGGGAAAAAGGGCCTTCAAAGAGAAAAGGGAACGTCCAATCAGTGTTGTTGTGGATAAAAAAACGGTGTCGCATTGGGCGAAAAAAAGAGAAAATCGGGAAAGGGGGAAACCTCAAAACCAATTGAAGAGCGGAAAATCTCAACAGCGGCAAAAACAACCTAAAAAAAAAACAGCAAAAAGAGGGCCCAGCGGAAAAAGAAAAAGCTCAAAGGAAAAAAAAAAACTTTGACCTGACCGGATTCGCAAACGGACAAAAAACTGTGAAGCGTTTGCAGCAGCGTGGGGAAAAAACGTCACGGGCCCCAGCAAAAAAAACCCCAAAGAGGGGGGGGGTTAGGTTTGGGGGGGGGGGGGGTTGGTGGGGGTTTGGGGTGGGTTGGGGGGGGTTTTTTTTGGGTTTTTTTTTTGGCAAAAGAAACATTGGGAAAGAGGGGGAAGTTTGAGAAAACGACAACCTTGCTCAGAAGAACCAAGGGCGCACCCAAAAAAAATCCTGTCCCCGGGGTTATCGTGAAACATTTTTGGAAGGTCCCGCCTCGGGGGGGGGGAAACGTCCAAAGACGACACGTTGGTGCCAACCTTATGTTCAGAGAACCTGGGGGGGGAAGGAAAAGAATCAACAAAAAAGCGCGCGGTAATCTTAAAAAAATGTCTCCGGCCTGTCGAGGGGGGTACCTCTCGCCCAAGGTCAAAAAAAGAAAGACCAAACCGGGGTCTCAAGGGGGAGGAAAGAAGGATAAGCCAAAAAAGGGATCTTTCCAAGATCCAAAAAAACAAAATCGGGATAACGGAAGTTCCATCAATTTGTCCCCTTGGCAAAAGGCAGGGGGGAAAAGTAGATGGCGAAAGCAACGCGGGGGGAACATTCCCCCTCAAAAGGAAAGCAACTCCTCGAGAAAAGGGGGGATACGAGGGAGGTTCATAAGGAAAAGGCTGGGAGAAAAACTTAAAAATTCTAAAAAAAACGGCAGAGGTGGGGAAAACCCCCAAAAAGGCATTATCATCCCTCACCAACACCCAGCAAAAACTTTGGGGGAACCTAGTCTGGGGGGAACCGGGGGGCCAAGGAGAAAGACAGGGACCTCAAGGGAAACTCGGGAAGAAATAAACGCAGGGGGGATGTTTTGGGGGGGGGGGGGGTTCCAAAAGAAAAAAAAATCTCGGACATAAATCCATGGGAGAGGAGACCCAAGAGAAAAATAGAGGAAGGGTCGGGTTCCTTAAAAAGAAAACTACCAATCCTCCAAGACAACTAAAGAAGGGAAAAGAGGGGGGGGGGGGGCCAAAACCAACCAACATAAGAGGGTACTAATTCAAGAAGGGGGTCAAAACAGAGGCCATCAGGGGGAAGGAATTGGGTGAACTTGATAAGCAAAGAACTTTGTAAACAAAAAGCGGAAAACAACTCGACTGGGAAGAGATAGAACAGGGGAAAAAAAAAAAAAAATGCCTGGAAAAAAAACGCAAAAAAAAAAAAGGGTGTCCGGGAGGGAAACAGTAAAGTCCTCCCAAAAATCCTCGCCAGCGGGGACCCGCCGGCAAAGCCAAGGGAGGAAAGCAAACAATAAAAATTCCTCGGAACTGAAATCAGTATCGGAACTTTAAACTAATCTCAGGCAAAAAAAGAAAAAAAGGGGGCCAAAAAAAAAAAAAGGACAGGGGAAAAATTAAACAGCACCAACTACAAACGCGTTTTCCGGGCCAGGGAATGCAAGCAGGGGGGAGAAAGAGGGTCCAGTAAAGCAACCCGGAAAAAGGGAAAAAAAAGAGAGGGCAAGAAAGATTTTGAAAGGAAAGTTCCGGGCCCAACATTCGCAAAGCAAAAACAGGGTTGGGAGTCGTAGGGGTTAGGGGGAAGCAGAAAAGCGAAGAATAGAAATAAAACGTTTTGTTTTCCCTAGTAAGGGGGGGAAGCCTGTCATGACATCGGGGAAAAAATGCCTGAAAAAGAAAAAAAAAAAAAAGGGGGGTTTACAAAAAGGCTAAAACCCCACAAAAAGGGGGAAATCCTCAGTGTCACAATTCTCAGGGAAAAAAACAATTGAGGGAGGAGTGGCCCGGGGGAAAAAAAGGAATCTGGGGGCCGGGGGAAAAAGTCAGCAACATCCCCATCGCGGGGAAAAGTCATCAAGAAAAAAGGAAGCCGGGGTTTCAAAAAAGGGGAAAATGAATTAAAAAGGTAAATAAACGCCGACGAAAAAAAAGAAGAGGTCTATGGAATGGACCTTTGAGAAAGAAAAATGGGGAAGAAAACTGACGGGGGGGGAAGGGAGGATACCAAAAAAAAGGGCCGAAAGAAACTCGCTGGATGACCCAGTAAATTTCACTGGGGGGATGTCTTGCAATTTCCAAAATTTCGTCAGAAAAGAAAAAAGGGCTACAAGGGGGGGGGACAAGGGAGTAAAGCCTCACAAACAAACAACAACTATGTTGGGTAAAGATTGTCCCAATCCTTGGTAGGAATTGGAGAGATTGCTGAAAAAAAAAAACATGGGGGAAAATCTGGGAAAAAGATGGAGGGGAAAAGGGGGTTACTATGTCCAATTCGCAAAAAAAAAAAAACAAAAAAAACAAGGTTCAGGAAGGGAAGGATTAGGATTACCCAGGAAATAAATGCACACGTGGGTACCTGAGGGAACTTTTTTCTGCAAAAATTCTAAGCTGAGGGGGTCAGAAAAGGAAGAAACTAAGAAAGAAACCTGTGGGGGGAAAAAAGAGAAGAAGGGATGGGGACCCTTAAAAAGTGTGGTCAATCATCCGGCTGCGTTCTAACCGAGGGGGGAGAGGTAATATAAAGAACGAAAAACAGAAATCTGGAGGAAACAAAAGCGAGGAGAAACGTCTAACTTATTGGGTTCACTAGACGCCCGCACCACCGTTTGCAGGCCTAACGAGGGGGGTCCTGAAACTCTTGGGGAAGAAAAAAGAAATGATCGGCGAGCGGGGTTTAAGCTGGGGTGAAAAACAGTTTACTGTGCTGCATTTACTCTGAAATCAGGAAGGGGGGATCTGTGGAGGGGGGATATTTCCACCGGAGAATACTAAAAAAAAAAAAACTCGCCCGTGTCAAAGGGAGGTAGGTGAACAATGAATTAAAGAATCCGAGGAATCTTGGGTTCTTTTTCTGGGGGGAAAAGAACGCCCAGACGTGTCGGGGGGGGGGAAAAACTGGGAAAACAGGAAAAAAAGGTTTGCGGGGAAAAGGAATCCGGGAAAGACCCAAGGGTGTGGGCCTCGGAAAGTTGGGGGGAAGCGACGGGGGGCTGAGGAGTCAGGGGGGGGGGAGAGAGGTGTTGTTACAAAGCAGCAGTCATTCAATGAAGAAGCGGTCCACCCAAGGAAGAAAGATTTCACAAAGGGGGGTGTGGGGGTCGAAAGGGGGGTCCGAAGGGGGGCTGGGGGCTCAACAAAAGACTTCCTTGTTTAAGCCCATTGGGAGGGAAGTTTTCTGTGGGGGGGTTAAAGGGGGGGAAAACTGGAAAAAGCTTGAAGCCTAGGGCCCGGGATGGCCCAATTGGGAGGGGGGGGGGGGGTTGAAGTGTTTGGCACTGAACTCTAGGAGGGGGGTACAAAAGAAAAAATCCGGAAAAGGGGTTGAAGGGTTGTCGGCGGTTGTAACCATCCGCGCAAACCCATCATATGGGGGGAAACTTTTCCCCGGATGAGGGAGAATAATAAAAAGTGGTGGGGGATTTAAAAAAAACAAAACTGCCTGCCCGAAAAAGAAAAACCGTCAAAAGGAACTGCAAAAAAAATCCGAGAAGAGAAGTCCCATATCCTCACTATTTTCTCGGGGTTGCTGAGACAAAAGGGCAGAAAAAAGTTCAAAGAAAGACTTGTTGGGACAATTACAGTGGACCGGTGTGTATGCGCATCCGATCGGGACGTGCCCAGGGGGGGGGGGGGAAGGATGGATCGAAAATTCGAAAAAAGGGGAACTCCGGCTCGTTAAGCAGGATGCAGGGAAACCATCGCCGGGCCCGAGTGTTCCGAAAAAAGGCAGAGGAAAAAACCGACGGGGGGACTGGAGGGGAGAAGATGACTTTAGTACATTCCTACACTGGGGTCCAAGACCTGGGGGGAAAGGGCGTGGCTGGGAGTGTTGAAGGAAACACTTTCGGGGGAGGGAATTTATATATTCAGTTCGTCGGGGGGGAAAAGCTAAGAAAAGGGGGTCCTGGAAAAAAAAAAACCCGAGAGAAGGGTTTGGGGCTGGCGGAAAACCTGGGACATCATGTACCGCCCCCATCTTAAAACTAGATGGTTTCACGAGAATTTAAGGAAAGGAGGGGTCTATCAGGCGGAGGTCTGGGGAAAAACAAAAAAAGAAGTAGTTGGGGAGGTTGCCCTCGGGCAGCGGAACTCTCTTCTGCAATTTATTGACCAAGTAAAAAGGGGGGGCTCCCTTGGGAAAAAAAAAAATGCAGGGCCTGCGGGGAGCAACCCGAGAAGCGGCTCTAGGGGGGGGTTTGGGATTGGGAAGGGTACGACAAGGATAACGTCCCCGCCCGTAGCTTAAAGGTTGTCGTCCCCTTATCGGGTGATTGTCCTGGGGGGGGGGGGGGCAGAAAAGAAAGCCGAAAGAAAGGGTCCAAAAGGGGAACAGGTACAAAATACTTAATCGGCGTGGTTATGGGAAAATGGAAAAAAAAACCGGGGGGTGATGGGAGGATCAGTAGGATCAGGGTAAAATTTCCCTTTAGTCTTCTACGACAGCCTCGGGGGGGAGGTGTGCTTGGGGGGGGGGGGGGGGGATTTAGAAAAAAAACACTCACGGCAGACCAGCCGGCTGTTGGCTTGCCCACGATAAGGGCTACTGAAAGGTGGCAGAAAAGGAAGAAAAGGAATTAATAGAAAAAAATTATGAAGAAAGAGGAAAAGGGTTCATAAGGACATAAAGGCACAAACTAGGAAAGGGGTAAACTGCCGAAGAAGCAGATTTCATCGTCTCGAAAAGGGGGGGGGGAAACCCGGGGGGGGGTTGGGCCCCGCACCTGATAAAGCGGCAGAAGAAAAAAAACGCTTTTTTGACCGGGCAGTATCCGCGCCGAGCGAACAGCGACGGGGGGGGAGGGCCAAGGGGGAGGGGGGGAAAAAAAGCCCGTTAAAAAATTTATCGTAAAAAATTAAGGATGCAGGACGGGTTGCCGGCAAGAGGATCAGATTGTGAACACGAAGACCAGCCAGCAAAAAAGGACCAAAAGGGCCAAAGGACTATGGGGGAGGCCAGGACAAGTTAGCATGAAAGAAACTACAGCTCTTGGGGGGTCGGGATAGAAGTAACAACCCGAAGCACAGGGGAAGGACGAAAAACGACATTCCGCGCAAAATTATAGCTCACAGCCCGAGATCTGGAGGGGGGGGGGGGGGAAGGAAAAAAAAGGAGGGGGGGAAGCTGTTGGAAAGACCAAAAAAAAAACATTCTGAAAACAAGTAAAAACTCAAGCAAAGATCCATATACGAGGGTGTGAACCCGCGGGCCTGGAAATTTAAAGAAAAAAAACATGTGGGAGAAAAAAGCGGGACAAAGAGGAAAATCGCAAGGGGGGGACCGTGACTCCAAAGGGGATTTACCCAACGAAAGTCAGCTTGAAAAGACCTAATAAGGGAGGGAATCAGGGAGTAACAAGGAGGAAAAAAACCCGCAGAAAAATGGTGGTGGAGTTCTGAAAGTGGATCTGCAAAAAGCCCTCAAAAGCGATGAGTGATTTTGCAGGTTGGGAATATTTCCAGAAAATCACTTATCTGGGGAAAAAAAAACAACAGGGCGACAGAGAGGAATCACTGCTGGATTGGAGGAAATAGAAAATCCTCATCGATCGCAAGGGGTCGTTCAGGGGAGCTTTTGAGAAGATAAAGGGACCAACAATCCCATGCTCCTGAAAGTTGGAGAAAAAAATGGCGACAGGGAAAAAAAGGGAAACATCCAAAGTATTTTCAAACGTTCCCAAGCTGGCTGGGGGAGTTGGGAAGTCAGTTTGGGGGGCAAAAAACACACAAGTTGCGGGGAAACAGGCCGCGGTGGAGCCTACCTGCGCGCGGTTCGAAAAGCACCAGGCAAAAGTAAGAGAAAAAAAGGTAAAGGGCGGTTTTTCAGATCTGCCGATGCCCGCCAAAAAGGGGAGGGAAACTGTTAGAAAAGCGGGCTTTTTTGGTCCGCAGACTAAAACTGTTGTCTATAACTATCCTAAATTTTAGCGAGGGGGAAGGAAAAACCAGGGAAAATGCAAAAGGAAAAAGTGGGCCGCCTCTGGAAGCAAGGAGCATGTTGAGACAACTGCTAACCGGGCCGGGGTCTGGTGGGAGCAGTTGGGGGCCTTTTGCGTGTGCAGGGGGTCGTGTGGCTCCCCTTCCCTCCAGGGCGGGGCTCCACCCCGGTAGGAATTCACGCAAAGAGGGGAAGGCGGATTGAAAAGGGGAGGGGGGTGCGCCAGCCGGAAACGTGGCCTCTTGGGATGGCCGCCACACGAGCCCTGTTCTTGTTTCTCAGGGGCGCGATCGAGAGGGGACCCGGAAACAAAAAGGGGGGGGGTTTTCGGGGAAAGGGGGGAAGAACGAAGGGAAGTTGGCAGGGGAAAGACCCTGGTCGGTCAGCAAGGAAACCTCCCAGGGGGGGGACGATCGGAGGGGGTTGGGGGGGGAGAAGTCAAGAGGGGGGTCGCTTCAAGCGCAGTGTCGTCATTTCAAAGCACCGTACGGGCACTGGACCCCTCTTAGGTGGTTCTGGAGAGGGGGGGGGGGAAAAAAAATTGCAGGAAAAAAATGCTGCCTACAGGAGCCAATCTCGGGGGAAAAGCACCACCGGACTGGAATTTTAGGAGAGGGGGGTGGGTTGTCTGTTCAAAAAAACAGACTTGATCCAAGAAAAAACTCGAATCTGGAGGTTGAGCTGGAAAGGGGAAAAGAAACCGAGCCGTCCTCAACGGCTCGCGGTGCGCAACAAAAGAACATCTTGTTCCGGGAAGGGGGGAGGGGGAAACTAAAGGGAAACGATCCGGGAAAAAAAAAAAAAAGCGACCGGGAAAAGAAAACCCAGGGGAATGGTCCAGCGGGGAGGGGACTGCCAAACTCCATTGCAATCACGATTATGGGACGCACAAAAAATACTCAAGAAAGAAAGCCTTCAAAAAAGGCCAAGAGGGTGAAAGCAACTCCTCACCAACCAACACTGCCCCGACTTGAAATTCCAGGAGGGGGAAGGAAGGTAGAAGTTGGGAAGAAGGGTTGGGGTGGTTGAAAAGGGGAAGGGAAAAGGAAAAGAGGGAAACGAAATTTTTTAACCAGCAATTCCGGCACAAAAGCGGGAGGACAGCAGGGAAAAAAGCATAAAAAAAAAGAAAAAAAAAAAAACTGGCAGGGGTTGGAACAGCTTGGCCATGAGGACCGGCTTGGGGGAAGGGGATTACGAGGAAAAAAAAAAGATATCCCTGTAGGGTGAACCCTTGCAAGACTGTTAGGGGCCTTTTCAAAAAAAACCAGCACACAAGGGGTTGGGGGGGGGGTTGGGAATTAACAAAGGAAGGGCCAAAAAAAAAGTCTTGGCCAAAGGTACTCCAGGCCCCCGTGGGGGGAAATCGAAAAAAAAATGGGGGAATCAGACCGCTGTTTTTGGGCAAGCCACGTAAAGGGGGGGGGCACAAAAAGGGGGGGTCACGTCAGGGGAAAATTCAAATCTAAAAAGACAACCACGCGCCAACCGTCGCGACAAAAAAAAAGGGGCTTCAAGGGGATTTAACAAACGAGGAAACACCTGAAAAAAATGAAACAGCCCAACAAAAAACCACCAGCACCGAGGACAGAAAGGGAAAATCCTTCTGGTCTGAAAAGACCTCACAAAAAAAAGATCGGGATAAAACTAAGGAGAGAATTTCCCCTTTGTGAAAAAGCCGGGGGTAAGAAAAACAGGGGGGAGGAAAAAGGTTGGGGGAAAGTCTCTGATTAAAAAAAAAGTTCCGAAAACGAGGGCAATGTAGAAAAATAAGGGGAAGAATATTGAAGGGGAGTTCCGAAAAAAGAAGGGGGGCTGTCAAAAAGGGGGGAAAAAAGATACAGGGAAGAAAACTAAGGTCGGCTTGGGGTCGGGCACCCAACACCGCATTTCATCGACCCAAAGAAGTAAAAGGGAGGGTGAAAAGTTAAAAAAATTGTACGTCGAAGAAAGCGAGAACTACATATACCGGGCCCGGTTGTGTTGTGCTTTTGTGAAAAAAAAACTTGAAGGAAAAGAAAAAAGGGTTCCCGCGTTCAAAAAATTCGTCAAAAGACAAAGCGTATGAGGGGGGGAAAGTCAACAAAAAAAAAAAAACGCAAGGGGGGGATACAGGAATAAGGCACATACTAGGGGGGGTTGTTCAAAACACACAGAAAATGCTTTTGAAGAAAAAACGTAGCAGAAACCAGAAACAGCCCGGGGACTTGGGGGAAGGAATTATCAATGAAACCCAGTGGGGGAATCGAAACGCCATCCTCTATAGACAAGATTCCAAGAGAACCCTCCCCAGGAAAGAGGTGAGGACCGGGAAAGGTTTGCCTAAAGCAAGAAAAAAAAAAAGCGGGGTTGACAAATAGGCGCCCCAAAAAAGGGGAGCCCAACAAAGGGTATAACAAAAAGAAAAACCAGAGAGGGTGACGCATCCTCCGTAAATAAACAAAGTGTCTTTCGGGCCAGCCAGGCATAAACATTGAAAGGCAAGACCCAAAGAAGGAAGGTCCTGATCAGGGAAAGGTAAAAAAAAAAAAATTTCAATTACCCAACGAATCCGATAATCATCTTAGATCATTCAAGAGTTGCAATTAAAAAGAAAAAAGAAAAACCAAGGAGGAGGAAAAGGGGGGGGGAAGGGGAGTCTAACAGTATAAGTGAGAGCTTGTGGGTCGATCGTCCAGAGAGAAAATCCAGAAAGCGAAAAAGGGGTTGGGCTAGGGGACTTCAGGAAAACAAAAAGGAGAGAATCCAAAGGGACCAGTTTCTGAGGGGGGGGCAAAAAATTAAAACCCAGTTGTGGAAGCGGAGGAAGAACCTGGGAGATAGCAAGGTCTCCGAAAAAGAGTTCCTGCAGCACCAATTTGGCCCCCGGATGAGGAAAAAAAAAAAGCGTTAAGGTCGGGAAAAAAAAAAAAACATCCAAGAAATCTCATGGAGTTCTGCCACAAAGACCAAGGGGAACGGAGGTATTTGAAAAAGGTTCAAAGGCGTTTGCATTAAGGGCAAAGTGTAATCTCTCCCGCTCTAAACCACATCGAAGTGAAGTGGAGACAAATAAAACTTAAAAGAAAGGGGGCAAGAGCGGGCAAAGGGGGGGAGGAAGTTATGGAAAAAAAACATTTACCCCATGACTAACGCTGTAGTCCAAAATGAAAAACGTGACAAATCAATTGGGGGAAACCCAATGATGGGGTTAGGATTTGACAACCAAGGGAACCTTCATCACTGACCGAGAATTTCCCCAGAAAGAAAGGTGGGTATGGAAAAAAAAATCTCAGAAAAACAACAGACGAGGGTCGGGCAATCCTGGGTGGTTTGAAAAAAAAAAAGGATTTATGACGACATTACTGTGAAATAGGGGAAAACCCAGTGGAAGGGAAGGAGGTGGGGAAGGGAGCAAAAAAAAAAGGCTTGAAGGTTTCCCACGGGTAGATCACACATTGTCACTCTCGAGTGCCTCACAAACGTCCCGCAAAGGGGGCCATTAATTCGGGAAAAAAAGGCTGGGGGGAGGGGGGGAAAACGAGAAAAAGGGTTGCCTGGAAAGTCGTGACGGAAACGCTGGGGGGAACGTGGCGACATAAGGTTCATGGGAGGGGTCTGATGAAAAAAAAAACGAAAGAGATTCCCGGAGGGGGGGGGGAAGTTGTGGGTGGGTTGACCGGAAACTGGTGCAGGGTCATCCTGGGGGGGGACGGACCTTTCGGAAAAGAAGTCATACGGGGAAAGGGTCACAAAAAAGCGTGGGTCTGGTCTGACGCGATACAAAAAGAAAACTGATTTGCACAGACCTGAAGAGCCCACAAGGGTGGAAAAG
>Ga0179593_1575693_pt1 | contig 25329 bp, 23 predicted proteins | sample CZODoug2_1_08_16_FD_185931 | JGI IMG/M metagenome (GOLD analysis project Ga0179593, IMG submission 185931) | Vadose zone soil fungal communities from Angelo Coast Range Reserve, California, USA - CZODoug2_1_08_16fungal (PacBio error correction) | ecosystem: Environmental > Terrestrial > Soil >...
TTCGGAAAGAAGGGGAAGAAGACAAGCTGTCGCCGTCGTACAATTGGGTCAAGCGAACGAGGACCAATAGCGCCGGTTGCCTAGAGATGAAAGACGAAGCATTGACATTACAGAGGCCCAAGGAACGAAAGGGGGAACGATCAGCCAATAACGGTTCCTCAGTAATCTCGGACGATAAAGGGAAGCCGAAGTCAAAGGTTGACGAGAGGTCAAGTTCAAAGAAGGGGGTGGTCGGATAATTTATCTATCAAATTGCGAGTGAGGAAAAAAGGGGGGAGGGGTCGATCCCTTCAGAAACAAGGTTGAGTGAAAGTTGTTCATGTGAGAAGTCCCACCGTCGAAAAAAAGACAGAAAATAGCAAATTATTTGTTCTTAGGGGAGCTTGAAGGCTTGTACAGGAGCACTGGTCGCTGGCATTACGTAGAACGGGAAGGGAAAACGTTCGCCAGAGATAGGGGGGCACCAGGGAAGGGGAAGGAGAGACGCGGCTTTGAAGGCGCCACAGAGAAGTGGCAAGGATGTTGCCTGAAATCTAAGGGGCAAGCTTGGGGTGTATCGGAAGGAAGGGGGGAAGGAAACGAGGAACCGCAGTGATGAAGCTCTTCTCTAGGTTCAAGGCCGCATGGGTGAAAAAAGGAGGGCGCACGGCGATAATCCTCTGGTCGGGTCGCAGAAGGAGGCGACAAAGAGAAAAGTGACAGCTCTTCAACACAATCGCCAGATGTTAAGCGGACACAAGGTCGGTCGATGAAGCTAATCACGAGAGGAGCCAGAGGGAGAGCCTGACGAAGTACTATGCCAGTACACCGACCGACGTGATGAGGAGACAGGAGGCACTCCCGAACCACTCTTGGAGACTCGAGTGTAATCACCGTCATGGAGGAATCAAACCCTTAAGGAAAAAAGAGAAGGTGGCAGTTGAACGGGGTGTGGGTTGGTGAGATGTGAGAGGTGGTGTTGGTTTGAAGTTAGGGAGGAAGCTGTTGAAGGGTGTGGCAGAATTAGAGTGTGGGATATGGAGGGGCGGGTTATGGAGCACGGTGTGTGGTTTGGGGGATGGAGGTGTTTGGGGAGGTTCTGTTTTGTGGATGGAATTTTTTTTTGGGGTGTATGAGGTTTGGGGGGTGGGGGGGATAATGAAAGGGGGGGGGGGGGGGGTCGGAGAATAAGAGAGAGGGAGGGAAAAAAAGTTTGTGGCAAAGGGAGAGGTAAGGGGAAATGAGGCGGAGGGGAATGCGTATGGGACCGAACGTTTGTTTGAGGAGAGGACTAGTGGAAAATGTGTGGGGTATTGGGGGTTGGGGATTTTTGAGAGTGGGGGTAGGGGGATTATAGAATATGGAGGGGTTCGGAATGGGGGGTGTATTAGGTTGAGGGGGTAAGGAGATTTGGCGGGTTATTTGTCTGGGTTGGGGGTTTTTTAGTTTTTGGGGTTGAGGGTGAAAAACGTAACAGGGTGAAAGGTTGGGTTTCGGGCGGTGGGGTGAGAGAGGTTGTTCTGGTCAGGAACGGTGTGAATTTTGAGGTTTATGTTATGTTGAGGGAAGGGGGGCTGGGGTGTAGATGGACTAGTGGGTATAGGAGGGGGTAGTGTAGGGCTTTTGTGGTTCAGCGGTGGTGTGTTTTTTTCGGATTGGGGGGGTGGGGGGGTAGGGGGAAGGCAAAGGGAAAGAGAGACCGGGCTTGTATGGGGGAGGTAGGCGTAATTGTGAGCTTGGGGGGGTGATAGGTAACAGGTGGGGAGGTTAAAAAGGGGGAGGGGAAAAAGTAAGTGAAGGGGGTGTTCTGATGGTTGTGGGGGAGGGGAGGGTGGCAAAGAAGGAAAGAGGGAGGAGAAGGGAGTAGAGGGGGGTTGGGGGGTGGGATGAAATACAGAGAGTCAAACAGTCCCGCTACTCTTGCTTTTGAGAAGACGCAAACTGAAGAAGATTTGGGGGGGGGAGGTGGATCCTCAGAACTTCATTCGAGAGGAGCACAAAGTTCTAAAACCCACGTGGGCTACTCAAGGTTCTTTGCCTCGGCGCATAACAGTGACGGCGGGAAACCCACTAGAGAAACAGGAGAAGTGGAGAAATCACTAAAGGAGGAAAAAACATAGTCAAAGCTGTTTCTCGCCAAAGAAACACACCGGGTCGTATTCGCGAACCACGCGAGAGGAAAATACCGAGGAAGGGGGAGGGGGGGTGTAGGGGGGGAGATTAATGCAGATGAGGCTCGAATAAGTCATGGATGAGAGCAAAGTAGGTTATCAAGGAAATGACAAGAAAGTGCAGTGCCAGGGACGAAGAGAAAAATCACCCACGCACAGTGATGAAAGATTTCCAGAAATTATTCAGGAATTCTGGGGCCAATGTGGGGCCGACAAAGGCCGCCGAGTATCAGAAGAGAGGAAGCCAACCGCTCTCTTTAAAGGGGGGTCAAAGAGTAGAACATTAATCTCCTCGCCCTCGTCGAAGGCGATCAGCCCCTAGCTCAAGGTCAAAGGAGAAAGCTAAATGGTGTGGGGAGGGAGTCCACAAAAAGGGAAAACTCGCTCCAAAAAGGAAGTGACGCCACTGTAGAGAAAACATAAAGCTGGAAAGAAAGGGAAAGAACACACGAGGCAAGCTCGAATTTCGATTTGGAGTAAAGAGGGGCAAAGAGTTACTCCAGGGCACCAAGGGCGCGAATAGGGGGGCTGTAGAAAACTGTTTTGGTGAGGGCTCACATGAAAACATCGTAAGAGAGTTCAAGACTTGGTTGCTATCAATGGGATCGGAAGTTAACTGCGGGAACTGTAAGTTATTTTTGACAAAAGCATACGCGAAAGAGACGAAAGGAGCATATCGAAGACTGAGCCCGGCCACTGTTTGATAAAAACTCCAGGGACCACCGCCACGCGGAAACAAGGACGCGCCTTCGCGACACGCTGTTGTACCTACATCGTTCTCCAGGCGAAAAAAAAGGGACGGAAAAGACAAAGGCTGGAAAGAGAACGGGATGGGGAAAACGCAAAAAGCAAGACAGAGTCGAACCCATATATCAAGAAAAGCCTGTCCCCTACGAAAAAATCAGAGCATCTCATCTAAGAAAAAAAGGTTGGGGAAAAAAGGGGGGACTGGGGGGAAAGATATAGGGTGATATGGCTCCTGCTTTGGAGGTATTGCGAAGGAGAGAAGGGAAGATGAGAGGTATCACCAGTAGGCGCGCACATGAGGAGTAGGGTTTCCCACGAGGAAAGGAGGGGCCTAGTCCGAGCCTGGAGAGAGGGAAGCACAGAGACTGTGCCGGAAGGTGCGCTAAAAAAGAAAAGGAAAGGGTAGCTGAAGCAGGACCGCATAGGGAGCGATATTAACTTTCTAAAGTAAGTGTCAAAAAAAAGAAAGGGCAATTAAGGAAGCTCAGCGAATTGCACAGACCAAAAGAATTACGACCTACTCAGAGACCATGGGAAAAGGGGACCGGTATGAAAACACCCTACAACGGGCTCACGAAACATAGAAAGGTTGAAAACTCCCGGGGAAGACCTGGATCGAGGGGGGTAAAAGTCCCGAAACCGCTTCAGATCTCGGGAATCAGGCAAGAAGGGAGGTTGGGAAAAGCTGTGTTATTCTAGTGTCTCCAAGCCGCTGACCACGTAGGGAGCGAGGGGGGGAAAAAAGGGTCAAGGGGGGTGGGCGCCAGGCAGAAAAGGAGCTGGCATGTGGTGGATGGATCTGGCTGGGTGCGAAGAGAAACACGTAGAAACAAGGGGATCTGAAAGGTGGGGTTCTACTCACAGCATGGGGAAGGGCCTCTACTAGGCGTACGCGCTTGGGCGGCGGCGCCTTAAAAAGGCAAAGAATTGGGAAATAAGTCCGGTCGTTCCAGAGGGCGGGGAGAGGGTCAGGAGACTCTTCTGTCTCTGAATCGCACTAATGCCAAGAGGTTATGTCGGGGGAAAGGGGATCACAAAAAGTTAGAAATGAAAACAAATGACGAGTCTTATTTTAGTAAGGGAACGGGCTCCTCTCGCTTATCTTCCATGTCCACCAGCTGCCGAAAAGAGGATTTGGCAGGAAAGGGGCCCTACAAGACCATCGTCGTGGTGGAAAGGAAAATTGGGAGAAAAAAAAGAGTGGTTCTGTCTGGTTTCCACGATGTTGGGGGGGGGCTTAAATAAATTTAACAAGAGGAGGGGTTTAAAACCGCACGGTAGGAGCAGGAAGAAAAGGGAAAACGGCGTTTTAGAATACGCCGTGACGGGGGGTTCAGGGAAAACGGGAGTAAAAAAGCCAAACAACTGATGGTTAAAACTACAAGGAAAAAAAGAGGGAGGTTACTTGGGGCGAACTCAAGGGGGTGGGGAATGTAGTTTCATAATAGAAAGATTTCTGGGGATTCATCCATGAGTCGGAGGCTGGGAACGTAGAACCTCATGAAGGGTTCGGATTAAATGATACGATGATATCGCCATCACTAGGGAATGCAAGGTTGGTGAATCTACGGGACATGAAGGAAACAGCTCAAGTACCGTCTAATCAAAGGGGGCCGGGGACCCGAGGAGAGGTGCGCGAGGTGAAGAAGAAAGAATCTTCCTGAAGGCCTATTGTCGGAGCTGGGGCAAGATGTTTAGACACACTTCGTAACGCCCAAACCTTCAAACCAGACGGGCAATGCAAAGCTAGAAAGGGCCAAAGCCCGCGCCATGGGGAGAAAAGAAGAAATTCCTATCCCCCCCAATCTTTAAATTTGTGAAAAAATAAAAACCATAAAGACGACGGAGGTGAAAGTCGCTTCGGTCGATAAAGAGAACTAGAAAATGCTGAGAGCACGCTCAACGCGAAGTAAAAAAACTCTTATAAGAAATATCTTACATTGGCCGGAATCATAAAGACAAATAAAGGAGGGGATCTAGAACTCCCGCAAAGCTCGGGGATGCCAGCAAGCATGGGGAAGGTTCTCACCCCTCTTTTCAAAAAATGTAATCCTCGGCAAAATAAAAGGGATCCAAGCGCGGAGGAAAACAGGCGGTAAAGGTATAGGCTCATTCTTTATCAACGATAAGCCGAATGGCGCAGTGGCTTGGAAAATCTCTCCTTTCGGCTGTAATAAAAAAAAAAGGTCCAAGTGCTTCGGGCACTTCACTTAGGTTCAACGAAAAGGGAAGGTACTTGATCTCTTTAAAGCGGAGGATGGAAGGGATGGTGTTCGCGATTCAACCTAAGGGAGAACGGCGAGTGGTTTGCGAACCACGGGGGTTGGAGTGGGGCGGCGAGGGGGCCATGAGGGGGGGTGGGGTGGCTTCTTGTGCAGGTCGCCCCAGAGAGAAAGCTTGGCAAGCCAGAGAGAAGGACGCAATTCCAGCGAAAAGCGAAAAGGGGCGACAGAGAAGCCACTATTTCGGGCGCAGGAGAGAGGCGGCAGTGCCGCCGATCAAAAAAGGCGTCTCAGTCCTCTGTATGATCGGGGGTGGCAAAAGCAGAGGGAAGGGCGAAAGACATGGAGAAAGCCATCCGTTGGGGAACCTGTGGAAGGAGCAAAGGACTGCCTACTCTATATTAGAGAAAAGAAAAGATGTGTCCAGCTACGAGCACGGGATTCTTGTAAGCAAGGGAGATGAGAAGGAGCGAGAAAGGGGTTCAAACGAAAGGTCGAAAGAAAATCTCGCTAGTCGCTCTGCCCAAACAGCGATTCAAGAAAAGTAAGAGGGGGAAAAAAAATGGCTGAAGTTCTTCGTGGGTGACGAGATCGGGAGGGGGATCCCTAAGACTAAGGGGAGGCCCGTAGTATGACGGGGTCGAGTAAGGGAAAAAGTAGCCGGACAAAACCTCATGCTGAGACACTCTACTAGAGCAGCGCTCCTAAGGCGAAAAGCCAAGGAAAGAATAAAACACGCCTGTCGATCCTGAATCTACTTAAGATGGAAAACGAAAGCGTCCCTATGTCCAGAAAATTTCTTCGACGGGGACGAGGGAGACTAGGGACATCAAACCAAAGCGAGAGGGAGAGGAACGCAGATAGAAATTCTAAGCAATATTGGACGCATAATACTACAAAACGGAGAGTCTAAACCACACAACAGGCATGACACGAGGAGGTGAGCAACTCTACATCTTGAAACTCGGGAAGAAATTAAGAGTCAAGACCAGCTCGCTCGGGGATTAAAAAAGAGAAGTGCAGGAGGGGATAAAATCTCCTACTCTTCGTCCTCTTAGCGGACGCTGAATGGGGCAAAGTGAAAGTCGAAGAGAGGGAAGACATTAAGGGAGGGAAATTGAGAGTCGACGTCCGCATTCAGAGTCGATGAAGCTGCAAAAAGCACGAGGGGCGTCAGGACGCAGCCGCAGGGAAATAGCACGTTCATGCCGCATCCGAAATGAAGAAGCATGAGCAATAACGAAGAGACGAGGAGAGAAACTGTATAAACTTTCCTTATAACATTTAAAGAAGGAAAATCTCTTACAGATTTCGGGTCGGAGAAAGGGACATGGGGGGATTGGACTTCCCCTACTCAGAAGCTGTGAAGGACTCTCCGTGTCGAGATTACAAAAGAGTGCTTATGAAAGATAGAAGATGGAACATATAAGTAGGTTAACAGGGAAGTCTCCATAGAGAGACCTGAATACAAAACTGAATGGAAGCCGGGAAGGTCCGGGACCTACACGTTCCTGAGCCGGTAAAGTGAGGCGCGAAACCGGAGGGTCGGAAGACGACAGAAACGGCCAAGGCTGCGGGCGGGAGTTTGCAAAGAAACGCAGGGCGCAGCTGACGGGATCGGAGGGGAGAAACCTCTTCGTCGGTGACCAAGGCGTCAAATAAGACAGACCAGCAGACGCAGGGGCCTCCGTCAAGACAGAAAGAAAGGGAAAAAAAACTATAGTCGCCACCTAGACGAATTCCAGCATTTTAATCTCTGATACGAAATCCACAAAGGAAAGGCCTCCTCAGCTAATTTAAATGAGAGAGTCTGTCCTACTGTCATACGAATCAGGAAAGCCAAGTTTAAAAAAGAGGAAAGCACTTGGACGAGCTCAAAACGAAGCTCGGAGTCTTAGAAAAATAAGATCAGCAAATAACTCGAGCAATTGACGCGAGCAACATGGTTCTCACTAAGATAAGGAGAGGGAAGTGGGGGGTGTGTACCTTCTTGGCAAAGAATGGAGGAAAGGTAAGAAAGTCCAAAAAATCTTCAGGGTAAAAACCGTCCATCGAATCTAGGGGGATGCTTGGAGCTAAGTTCGCTGACTATTGAAGAAAACAAAGGCGGAAAGGCGCAGCGCGCTACGACGCTATATCTAAACGGGCTTGACCTTTTTCTTGAAGCCAAGGTCAAGGGAGTGGCCGCCCCCCCACAACAACCAAAAAAAAAAAAAAAAAAGCCTCATGTGCGTATGATAAAAGGGGGGGGTTTATCTTAAGGTCTTTTCTTTCCAAAGATCTGGGCATAGAAGGAGATCTCAGTAAAAAAGCAGGAATTGCATACACTAGTTGGGTAAACCATGGAGGGGTGGGGTCGTTCGAGTAATCATTCGAGCCGATTCTCAAGGAAGAGGTCGTTAGGGAGAAGAGGGGATGAGAAGGGGGAGAGGCAATCCGCCTCCGCCGTCTTTCGCTGAAAAAGGAGGGAGAGTAAGGAGCAAAAGGCTGTGCGCATTCTGGAATAACAAGGCAATACGAAAAGTCTGAAGATCCCTACTTGATGTAGAGATCATCACGGGAGAATCACAAAAAAAGAAAGGGGCGACAAGTGGGACCTGCGCAAAGCACCAAAAAAGTAATAAACCTAAAGGATTTCTCCTATGGGGGGGGGGGGTGTGTGTTGGGGGTGTGTGATGAACTACAGAGAACGCGGAAAGTCCAACAGGAGTTGCTCGGAGTAAAACCGGTCACTAAATAGTTGAGGTTGGACGCGCCTTCTTCGCATTGGTATCGACACCCATCCAGGCCTAAATGCAACCGTGGGAAGACTCTAGGGGGGTCCGGAGAAACTGACACGCGTTGTAAAAACTCGCGCCGAGGAAAAAAAAAGAGGAGGACCACAAAAAAACAATCGGGAAACATAAAACAATCATAAAAATATTCAGGAAAAAGAAAGACCGGACCATGGGTCGGAATAGTCGCGGGGGAACGAAAAAAGGAGTCCGCTGGGTGTGGCCAAATTTATCCTTCGCCAGAATGATAATGGGGAGGGGGTGGAGCAAGGGAAGGTCTGTGAGAAGAAAGGGGAGAAAAGAAGTCCTACTTCAGCTTAGAATATAGACGCACCAATCGACCAAAGAAAAAGGAGGGGGAAACGTAAGGAACATCGACCAGATTCTTTGCAAAGTGTGAAGGAGCCGCCCGAGCGGTAGCCGATATCGTAAAAAACCGCTCTCAGGTTTTGCTAGGGAGAAAACAGAAGGGGACTTTTCCTACACTCATATCCGCAGTGGAGGGAAACAGAAAGAAAAAATGGGATAAGCTCATGTTCTGCGTCTTCTCACCACCTTGACCACGGACCCAAAGGAGAAAAGTGAATAGGGAGGGAAAAGGGAGCAAAGTGAAGCTGGAAAGTGAATTATCTCAGGAGGGGCGTAGGAACACCGAGTTGAATCAAGGAATATAAAAAGTCGTCTGGAGCCGATATGATTTTCTGATACGAAGGGAGAGCGTAGAAAAAGGAGAAATCGTTGCACAAAAGGCGCTTTGAGGACACGTGGGGTGCGGAATGTATTCGGGGGGAGGTCTTTCTTTTACATTAGAAATATTCAAAAGGCATTAACGAGAAAAGTCCAAAGAAGAAGGAGCAGAGCGACTCTTCACCGTCGCCACTGTGCTTGTCTCTCGGGGCGCCCAGAAAAAAAAAGGGGGAAAAGAGGAACTGCGCGAAAGTGTGTCCGAAGAAGCAGAAAGGAGAAAAAGCAAAGTAGCACCCCGCGTTCTCTAGATCCTCCACTTACGTCCACTGAGGATGGAATCAGAGAGAGAAACAACAAGGGGGGGGGAAGAAAGAAGGATGCTTCCATCAAAGGACGGTGGACGGATAGAGGTGCTCGGGGAGGGGGTAGGGGGGTACGGGGATCTGGCTCAGATCGGTTTGAGCGCTGGAGTACAAACGGAAAGAGCAGAGAGAAAATTCCGTCGGGGTCCTTCCATCAGGGGGGAAACGGGCAGGGAAAAGCTTGCTCGATTGGAATTTGATACTGGCTGGTTCATCAAGGGATGGACGGCAAATATGGGGGAAAAGAGAGGTCAATTGTCAACCTCTCCCGTCGTGGAAGTGAAGAAGCAGGTATTTTGTGCACGAGGCGACAAAGGGGATTCAAAGGAGAAAGACATTCGTAGTGATCAGAAAACAAGCATAAAAGGAACATTGACGCCCTTTAAAACAGACAAAAATGAAGGAACTCTAGGTGTGACACGAAGAACTTCAGAGAAGAGGGTCCGAAGAATAATTTAGGACCCACGCTGTGTTATTATTCGTGGGCTCATCCGAGGAGACGCCGAACCGTCTCCAGGGTGGGGTAAAAAGGTCAATGGGGGGTAACGAAGGAAGAACCAAGGAAAAGGGGGACCTTAGGCGGGGACTACACTTCTAATAAAAAGAGGAATAAACATTGAGAGGGAAAGAATGTGTGGGCTAGACAGAAAAAAACGGAGGGGGTTGGTTTCCCGCTATACAGGCGGAATGTCGGGAAAACTTGGCCAAGAATTCCCGGGAAGCTCTCCTGGTCGTTAACTCGTGAGAGACCTGTGGTCGTCTACTTAGCCGTGGGAAGAGGAGGTGGAAGGATCTACTTCTTAAATGGACATACCTGCTCCTAGAAGATTTAGAGATAGTCGCTCTCTCGATTCATCTTGCTGCCATGAACAAAAAAGTCCGTGGGTGAATTTGGAACGGTCAACGTGATGGTGCTCGCGGTACCGAACAATTTGCGCGGTAGGGACATTTTGTAGTGGGGAAAATCGGAAAAAAAATCTTTGAAGGTTTCTCAGCGATGTTGGTTTGTGGCTTTTGTGACGCGCACTCAGGTGGGCGATTGGGGGAACCTCCCGTTTCAATGGGAGCGAGGGAAAGGAAAACAGTGAAACAAAGGTGGTGGGATTTAAGTGGGAGTGGTGACTCAGAAGCGGATAAAAAAAAAAAACCGGGGAGGAAACGCTTTCTTTTCTACTCACGAGAAAAGAAGAGGGCTCGGGGGGGATAGGCAACACTAGGAGAAGAAATGGTGCTTCACCAGACTTGAGCTGGGGGGGGTGCAGAAAAAAAAATTGTCGAGAATCCTCCACTGTTCGGGGCAGTGCCTCAACATCCCGTGAAGAGAGCCGAAAAGCCAAGGAGGAGTTAAGGACTACGGATACTGTATGACAGGGAAAAGGAGCACACTCAGCGGAACAGTCGCATCGCCGTGGCCGCGAAACGCCGGCGGAGGGGCGAAATAAAACGTCGTTAGAGGATAGACTACCAACCTATATTGTTTCCTATCGCAAGTTCGAATGAAGTACTCCTCAAAGCACAAGGCTTTCCCCTCTTCTACATACTTAGAAAAACTTAGGGAAAGAAAAGAAACTCTGAGGGCCGAAAAGTACAACAACCCCGATTACCGAGGGGGAATTGGCCGTCAGGGGGAGAAGAGTGGCCCAAGCCGGGGCAGAGAGCACGACAACGTTCATCGGGGCGAAGGTCGAGACCTCACAGCGACCGAGACGCGAGGAAGGGAAGGAAGGACATCGACTTAAAGAAAAGACAAATAAAGATGGTAAATGCGCTGTAAAGGAGCATCATAGCGGAAAGGGTCAAGTTGTATTAAAGTGCTCGAACCAGTCACTCCGATGCAAGCGCTAAACACGGCGATTAAGCAAAGGGAAGCGCGTCAAAAGATATCGGCTAAGTCGGAGGAAAGAAGAAAGAGCCAGGAAAGTAACCAATTTTGGCTGACGGCCAATGAAAGGAGAGCCAGGGCCGACGTCTCTTTCCAAAGGGCGTCTACAGCAGTAGCCAACCAAAAACCGGGCAGAAGCCGAAGGAGGTATTAATCAGCTTGACGGGGGACGTGGGTTAAAACGAGAATTGTCTCGGTGCTCATGGGCCGAAAAAGGGCTAGGGGAGGACCACCCGGTTGGTACTGGCGGACGCAACGCGCAAATTTCCTTCTTGTGCAAGTGGCCCCAACTATGGGTCGGAAAACTACCGAGGTTCAAAAGCCCTGAAATATCTTCTCTTCCCAGCGTCTAAAGGAGGCGGAATGGCGTGAGATCTCCAAACCGGGGGAGAGGGGCCTACTAACCAACAACGCCTCGAGCTCCACCGTACCGTCGGTGGCCAAAAAAGGGCTAGAATCTGCAGGTCGATGCCTATAACTTGAGCGGGCAGCAGCGATAAAAGACAGAATGAAAAAATGCGGAAGGAGGGTTTACATTGATCTTACAACATTGTCAATCAGCATTCCCGGAGGCAAAATGTTGTCGACTCGTAAGATGGTTTTGGAAAATGAGAAAAGGAAGTCAACCTCGAGTCCTCGTTGACGACGAAGACTACTTCCGAGGGAGCGTAAAAGAAAGAAAGCTATGCGGCAACGGTTTCCGGGGCCCAGAGGAAGTCGTAGGGGGGGGCGCTCCATAAGACGTCATCCTCCTATGGCGGATACGGTCCAAAAGGGCGGGCAGAAATGCATGTGATCTGAATCACGGTGGCGGAAAAGGAAAGACAGTAACGCACTCACACGACGAGAACGACGGACCTCGTGCACGAAACTAGCCTCATGAAAAAACCCGAAAAGAATACTAGGAAACTAAATTTCGGCGGGTGCGACAAACGGAGGAAGACGCTTTGGTGACATAAGCGACGAGCTGATCAAATCTCGATCGACGATCAAAGGGAGGAAAGGCCGAAGCGACGCACAGCTAATCTCGGGCCAACAACAAGGGGGGGATAGTTTCGGTGAGTTAGAAGCTAAACTTGGAGCGGAAAGGAGATGACCTACGCCATCTTCGCTTGTATTCAAATCTACTCTCTGGTTGATAGGAGATGAACAAAAAGAATACAGCGGAAATGGTCTAGACCCGGGAGGCCTCAGAGGAGAAGTCGCAAAGGATCGGGACATTCTGCGAGCAATTTGTTACGATGAAGTCGAACGCCGCCTTAGAGATGAGGCCTCGAGAGGAGGAGCGGTGGAGGAGATAAATCGTTAACGCGCCCGACACCGCAAAAAAGCCCGTTAAAAAAGAACGGGGGGTGACGTCGTTCAGATCTTTAAACGAAAAGAAGGTGCTAAAAAAGACGCAGGGGTGAGACGATCAGACCTAAGTCGAAAAAAAAGAGATTGGTTGAAAAAGCTCATCTCAGAGTCCTCATCTACAAGCTTCAAAGCATCAGGTCGTCGACAGTAAGTCTGAGAAAGCTAGCATGGAAAAAAATTGCGTGCTATCCGATAAAGCGGGTTTCGGAAACTGGCAGAGACAGATCGCCGCGGGCTTCAAAAAAAAAAAGAAACAAAAAGTGCTCTGCTCAAGGCAAGGGTCGACATACGACCCTAGAACCGATATTCGACAGAACCGGGAGGGGCAGTGGAAACCGAGACAGGTCTTCGTTCGAACAGGGCAACGGAGCGTTTCGAGAAGAGGCGAGATCGAAGGAGAATATCTGTGGGGGGTGGGGGGGGGGGGGGGGGGGGGGGGGGGGGGGGGGGGGGGGGGGGGGGGGGGGGGGGGGAGGGGCGGGGGGGGGGGGGAGGGGGGGGGGGGGGGGGGGGGGGGGGGGGGGGGGGGGGGGGGGGGGGGGGGTGGGGGGGGGGGGGGGGGGGGAGGGGGGGGGGGGGGCAAGGGGGGGGGGGGGGGGGGGGGGGGTGGGGGGGGGGGGGGGAGGGGGGGGGGGGGGGGGGGGGGGGGAAGGGGGTGGGGGGGGGGGGGGGGGGGGGGGGGGGGGGGGGGGGGGGGGGGGGGAGGGGGCTTTCTTCTCAATCAGGGAGTGTAGGAGTTTTTGAAGGAACGAACAGACCCTTACAAGCTTAAAGAAAAAAAAAAACAAACCACGTTGGTTCGCAAGAGACCTCTAAAGGCATGAGAATCGAGCCTCCGGCTTTATAGAGCACGCCTTTCAAGACGAAACTCTTGAGACAAGAAGAAAAGGTTGAAGGGATGACCAGAAGAGAGTCAAGAAGGGGGCGAGCAGCAGGATTACTCGGTGTCCGGCGACGGGAAAACGAAAAAGCAGGCAGCCTAAAATCCGAGAAATGATTAGGAAGGTCGGTAAAAGGTTAGAAAAGAGTCCCTTGCGGAGAGGGGAACAAGGGGTAATTCTAAGCTCCATGCAGGCCGTGGGGCAGAAAAGGGGAAAAAGAGCTTCCAAAATCACTAAATCTCGATAAAATATAAAGAGTTCGAGTGAGGAATTTCACTTGCGACACAGGGGTAGATAAGGACTAAATACTCTCTGGGAGTGCGAAGCGCGATATAGACCAGGTGTAGGAGAAGGCTCAAGCTTAAGTCGGCACTAGAGGAAGGAGTAATAAAAAGAGCTCTTTAAATGAATGGGTTGTCCTTGAATGGTATGGGTTAAGGAAGCCAGGGAATCGGGGGGCTCGCACGCAGGGACGCGAAATAGAGTGGTGTAAAGCCCTCAATGGTTCCTGTTGGGAGGCTGTCGAAAGGCCTCATATCAGGGCGTCGGAATAAAAGGGACGCGTAAAGGAAGGAAGACGAGAAAATAAGACCCCTTGCGTTTCATGCGGAACCGGAAGCGAGAAAAAGGGAGTGCGCTTAAGTAATAAAAAACTAAGGACTTACTAGACAAAATAAAAGGGGGTCCGGAAGGCAGTCACAGGAGGCCCTTACCAAACCATCGAAGGAAGTTAACAAACATACATCAACACAAAGGGTTCGGGAACCCTAGAAATATCCCTGTGGGGGTGGGTGGGGGGAGGTGGGGTTTGGAGGATGGTGAGGAGAAGGGGGGGTGAGATCTTTGGGGGGATTTTATGGGATTGGGGAGGGAAAAGATTTGCTTGAATTTTGAGGGTAGGTTAGGAGAGGGAAAGGGAGTGATGTTAGGAGGGTGTATGAGAGGATTTGGGGGGTGAGTGAGTTGTAGAAGGAGGGAGTGGGGATAGGGGGGGTGGTTAGGGAGTGAGGGTTGGAGGATTTATCCAAGAAGTAAGGCAGTAAGAAGAACAGTATGGGTAATAATCTGGGTGAGGGAGGGTTTTGAGTTGTTGGTACTTGGTTTGTTTGGGTTAGTAATGCGGAGATCGCCAAAGATAGGTTTTAGTTTTAGGTTTTGGATGTTTGTGTGGGGGGATGGGTAGACAGTAGGAAGTCTGAGGGAGGAGGATAGTAAGAGGGGATAGGGAAGGAAGTGTTGGTGTAAAAGGGGGGGGGGGGGAAGATGTCAGGGAGAGGAATGTGCGTAGGTGGGCGGTGAGTAGGGGAGTGGGCTGGGGATGGGGGGTAGAAGCGGATGAGTGAGGGTGAGGGGGAGGAAGGTAGCAAAGGGGGGAGGAAGTAAGGGGAATGTACGCAGGGAGGGGGCAGATGGGGGGAGCATTGTGAAGGTGCGAGCAGGACGGGGACAAAACAGGGGTGGTGAGGGGTGTTAGGAGGAGGGTGTAGATCGTGGGTAAAGGTTTATGGGGATGAAGCAGGGAGGAGATGTGTGGGGGGTTATTATATATTGGGTGGGGATCACGGGGTGGCTGGAAGGTATCAAGGAAAAATGAGGGTGTGGCAGGTGAAGAGGAGAAGGAGGGGTGTTTTGTGTGGGTTGAGAGTTGTGAGGGGTACGAAGGAAATTGTGGGGGACGGGGGTGGAAGGAAAGGGAAGGGTGGAAGTTGAGGAATGGGGCCAACCAACAGGTGAAGGAGGCAAAACGGAGAGTAGGTGTGGTGAGGTATATGAGGGGTTGCGTTGGGATTGGGTTGGGTGGGCAGTGGGAGGTCCGGTGGGGAGAGGGGGGGGGGGGAGGGGGGGGAGTAATAGGTTGAAGAGGGGAGGAGTGTTACAAAGGTGGGGGGGTGTTTTGGGTTGAGTGTAGGGGTGGGTGGGGGTGGAGAGAGGGAGGGAGGTGTTTGTGGTGGAAGAGGTAGTGGTATGAGTTTTATATATGTGGACGGTGGAGGGAGTTTTAGTTTTGGGGGGGCACAGGGTAGGGAGAAGGGAAGCTACGAAGAAGAGGCTTAGTGGGTCTGGTAGAATCCTTACAGGGCAACGGTGGATGAGCTTCTTCGCAGTGCGAGAACACCCCACCCGCATCAGTACGTAGCCCAAAAAATGTTTAAAGCCGGCCCAAATGACCGGCGGAACCCAAAGCGGTTGCGGGAAAAAAATAAGCCACAACAAATCAGCTGGAAAAGAACAGAAATGAACGCTCTTTTTCGCACGACAAAGAGAAGAAGCAAGAAACACAAGAAATTGGACAGAGAGGAACTCACTCCCACGAGGTCGGCCGGCCAAGAGAGGGGAAATTCGCGAAAATTCTATGGGATCAGTGGACGCACGATTGGGAATTAGCACAGATGACCCTCCGGACTACTAGAAGAACGAAAGGTTCAGAGGGACCCGAGAAGGTATATCTTTGATGTTAAGTCCCGACCGCGCCGCAGCAAGCCGTAGCAATGAGGCGGGCGCGAAGGTGCAGTGCAGTAAATTGAGTTTCTCCTCCCGACATAAAAAAACAGCCATCAAACATTCTAAAATACTCAGTTGGGCGCTTCGGCGCTCCACAAAATGACTCAACGGGAGCTCCCTGGGGCGCCGCGAAAATTAAAGTGGTAGATCATTATGACCACACACGGGGTCTTGTTGGGAGGAAACATGAGGGACTCACCAGTGCAAAAGAGTGGTTGCGACGGGTCGTGAACTGGTGTTAGTGGCGCGTGTGATATACGTTTCGACCCATGCTTGCAAGGGAAATGGTGAGGCACGGTGGGACGGAAGACCAAAGGGCTTTTCTTAAATGTGAGAAATATTTCAAGGGGACTGCTTCAACTGGGGGGGGGGGGGGGGGGGGGGGGGGGGGGGGCAAAGGAATTACCGAAGCCAGGCTAAAGTAAAAAAGACAAAGGGGACGAAAAGTGCTTGATCTGCTGCAGTACCTCAACCTCAAGGAAGAAGCCCAGGGAAAGAGCGGGCACAAAAGGGAGTAAGTCCATACCCGGACCTCCCAACGCAAAAAGAAAGATAAAAATCCTTGTCAAAGGAACCAAGGATTAGAATCGACACAACAACGTAAAGAATAAAAGATGATTATGCTCGATTCAATCCAGTTAAGTGATTGATGAAGGGTGGGGGGAGGGGGGGGGGAAGTGAACTATCTGGCCAATTTTCGAGGGACACCCGAAAGCGGGGGACGCGTCAGGGTTTCCGAGGTCTTTGTACTGCGAGAGGGATCAAGCCCGGGCGAGGTCGCCAGAGGTTGAGGCTGGGCTTCGTCAGTCCGCAGTAGCAGAACAGGGGTTCAATAGCAACTGGGGCCGCCCGCACCGGCAGGGAAATGTCACAAGGGGATGTTGTGCAAAGAAGGGACGCCACCGGTAGGTGAAAATGACGCGCCCAGAACAACGTTCGAAGAAAATGAACAAGACGGTAAATTACGGAGTGGTTCCCTAAAAGACGAACTTCTACGATCTAGTTGTTCTGCGAAGAGGAGGCTGTTGGAGTACTCGAAGATTGACTCTCCACTTTCAAGTGAGGAGAGGAAGTTAAAAAAAAACGTAAGGAAACTGATCTTTAGCATTGAACTTTAGCGGGCATACAAGGAATGGAGAAAAGAAACTGAAATGAAGAATTTGGGTTCTACAAGATAGAGGGGGGGAAAAAAAACGACTACGCGCCTTGCGGCGAGCTGTCTTCCTTCACCTTTGGGAAAAGAATAAAAGCACGTTTAAACTAGTGGCAAAAGTTCCTGGTGGCGCGGGGTCTCGAGGGGGAGATGAATGAAGCGCCTGCCCTTGATGCACTCGTGGTCACATAGTCTCGAACCAAAATGCTCTCACGAGCTTAAAGAGGAAAGGGGAAAAACCCAGGGGAAATCGTGGTAGTGGATTTCCATCTTCACGTGAAGTTGACCGCCAGAGGACGTAGAAGGGGGGGGCGGCGGGAGGCTGAAGCGTTGCGCGAAGGAGACTGGTGGAGGGAAAAAGGGTTTAAAGGGATTGTTTTTTGGGGGGTGGCTTATTCGCAGGTCGCCCCGCCCATGAACAAAAGCCGAGAAAGAACAGTGAGAATATCCGGGGAAAATGAAGAGGGGTGCTCGCTACCTGACTAAAATGCGAGGGAGCGCAAAACTTGTGTGGAAAGTACAGACGGAGAGCCGAGGGGGGACGGGGTAAACTCTCTGTTCATAAACGAATTTAAAAGGGGAAAGAAAGGCTTTTGGAAGGCTATTTGTTGGGGACCACTTGTCTATATCCTGGGTTCCTGCATAATGATAGCGGAGTCGGGATGGTGTCCACGAAGAGGAAAGATAAGGCAACACCTGTCCGTAGAACGCCGTTTCAAGCGGGCAAGATGAAGGGGCGTCCTTCCTTATCCGATGTGTCCGCCCTGTGAAAGACAAAAGGGGGCGGCCCGGAAAATGAGGGGACCGACACATGAAAAATGCGACTCGCTGAGAATCGGCAAAGAACTGCCGCGCTGCCAGCCAGCAAGAAAAAACGTCGACCCCAGATCGAGGGGAGAGAAGGCTGCCAAAAAGAGAGTTTGGCCGCCTTCAAGTGCCCGAGAATGAGGAAGGGAAAAGAGCGGGTGAAAGGAGGGAGCGACCTAAGAAGAATATCTTAACGGGGGGCTTCAGGAAGAATCGACATCTCTTAAAGAAAAGAAAAGAAAGTTGAGAGAAGTGACGGTGGAAGGCGCAACGCGCTCTGGGGAAAGCAAGACCACTGGCAATCATTGTTATTGCTCGAACCTTTGCAAGAAATGGAAAAGGAGACCGCAAACCATGTTTAAACGAAAACGCTGAGAAAGTCGAAGAAGGCGTTGAGACGATTCACTGAAAAGAACCGTTACTAAACTTGGGCGAAAGTGACGCTCGAGGATTTCATATCCGCCCTTAATTTCAGGAATAGCGAGGAAGTCAAAGCGATATGCGAGAACTTCGATCGCTTACGGCGGACAAGGGCGACAGGGGGTGAGAGAGGCAGTAGGAGGGCAGAAAAACACCGGTTTTTGGATTGAACCGGAAGCAGGGATGAGTTATGCCTTCACAACCCGAAAAACTTCGAACCGAGGTTAACATCCCTCCCAGCCAGCCGAGTAAAAAGACACCGCGAACACTCGAACCTGATCTGAAACAGGCCTAAACCGGCAAGGTCAGTTCGGCCGATACAACACAGGGCTCCAAGGACCGGAATAGAAGACAATGAAGAAGGAGACCACAGCGAGCTGGGCTCCTCCCCTACGATGGCGAATTCAAAGAAGGGAAAATCGATTTGGGGAACAGCACAGTGTGGAAGCTCTATCACATGAAGTAAACGATTGGGAAAACCGGTACAAGATCGAGTTGAGATGATCGATAGGAAGAAGTAAGAAAAAGGAACAGGTGACGACGACGAATAGGCTTCCGCGAGTACGCGTGCGGAAGGACGAGTGTACAGGGGAAGCGGAGATCGTTGAACGGGGGAAAAAAAGTAGAATAGTTGGCGGATTCCCCGGGATGGTCTCGATCCTCAAAAGGCTTAGGGGTGAAAACTTTGAATCTTCGACCACGGTTGCTGACGACGATCTCAAGAGAAACGCAAAAAGGCATCGATTAAATCGGAAAGGGAAGGGAGCCCTGAAGAGTTAAAGAGCCTCATGAACGGCCCCCAAAAGTCTAGTCAGGAGTCCCGAAAGGGGCTAGCCAATCTCGATCACACGATCGTCGCTTTTACGACAACACAAACAGCTCTACCAAAGAGGAAAAGTGAACAAGTGTCGGAACTGCGACAAAAACCAAGAGAATAGGTAAACAAAACAAAACATGGGAGATGAAAAGAGAAGCTGGGAAGAGACAAGAACTCTGTCGGGGACAGATCGAGCGTCGCCCTCGCCAGGGAGCTTGAGATGGGCCGTCAGTCTTATAAAAGCTACGGCTTGTTCCAGAGCATTATGAAAGGTCGCTTCCCGAGGATACAAAAAATTGGGGGAAAGGAGAAGGGAGACGAGGCCTCGTGGAGACACCGTGAGAAATCACTTCCGTAAAATCAGCCCAATCAAGAAGAACCGTGAAGAGAACCAATAATAAGGGGGGACGTCGGCATGAAACCAGGAAAAACGTATAAGGAGGCCGGGAACTCGTGACGGACAGAGCCTTCGTCGATAATGAAAAGGTCGGTAGAGGGAATCGAAGTAAAAGGAAGGGAGGTCCTTCAGAAGAGGCTAGGAAAAAGATGCTTCGCTCGACCAGTCTCGGGGAACAAGTGCGTCGCTTCTAAAAAGGGACCAGGGAGGAGAGCAAGAAAAGTTAATCAAGGAAAAGGATTGCATATCGACAGGCTCTCTTTCGTCGCCGGTTCGCTGCTCGGCTTCCAAAAGGGGAAACGGACAGAACTGGCAGGGATGCCAAGGAGCCGCGATCTGGAAAAAAAAGAAACGCGCCCGGTTCGGATCGACGGACCGCCAGAGCGTAAACGAACGACGCGGTGGGAGCCGCGAAAATGACAGGGGGGCGTCGCAGACTTCTGCGGATCGAAGAGCCGGGGGTCTAAGAAAGAAAAAAACTGCCACTTGGGGAAAAAAAAGCAAATGTAAAAGTGGGGCAAACCAAAAAGAGCTTCCGTAGGCCATTTAATATAGGGGGCTGTTCAGAAAAATTTAGAACCTGCCGCTTCGAAGAGAAACCGATCGGGAAATGGGAAAAACCTACGGGCTAAAGTAACATTAAACCAAGCGATTACAGCCAAAAGAGGGAGATCTGGAAGAAAAAATTCCTTACCAGAGTGGAATAGGGAGGAGAAACGAGCCGCTATCTCCTGGGGTACAAGTCTTCCATTATTTTCCGCGCGTGTCGGAAGTGGGATTCAAGTGGTGATTGAAGCGGTGTCCGAGCCGGAAACAAAAAGGGGCCAATTCAGTGCAAGATTTGGCTTCATGGGCCGTACACCTGAGAAGGAAAGAAAAGATGTTGTTTCTGGAGCTTGAATTTCAAAAGATGTCCAACTCTCTCAATCGTCCCGAGGAGCGGAGGAGTACTCGCAACTGACCGGGCGAGAAGAAATTGAGGGCGGCCAAGAGAGGATGGAGCATTCAATTGCGGCCACATTAAGAAGGCGAGGGAACGTGGGACGCGAGCTGCGAGCGGGCGATGGAAAAAAATCGAAGGGAGTTGTCGCAGGTGGGAGGGTGCCTGTTGCGGGCGCTAGGAAAAGGCGCCAAAGGGGGAGGGGGAGACAGTGCGACACATCAGAAAGGAAATAGGAGCGACGCCGTGCTTGGGGAGCATTACACCTGTCTGAGGATTAAACGGCCGGAGAGAGGTTATAAAGGCTAGAGGCGAAGACGTAAGACATACATACCGGGCCGAAAGTATCAGGAGGCACTCCCCGAAGAAAGTTTATTATCTCACAGTTGCTGCACCAACAAAAACCAAAAAAAATTCTCAAAGGGAGGGAGGGTGGGGTAGAAATCCAGAGGAAGTAACGAGAAAGTTTGGAACAAAAAAGAAAGGAGGGTACGAATCAAGTTTTGCTGGGGAAGTTCAGAAACCCAACTCAGGTCCGGGGTCAAGCACCCACGGCTCTCTAACCCGCGAATTGACTAGGGAAAAACCGAATAGGATAAAGTGAGACCGAGGTCGAAAAAAAGAAAAAAGAAAAACAAAAGGGGAAAATGGCGAACGATTTTAGACAATAGAATATCACCCACGCCGCCAATTGGAAAACGAAGAGAGACTAAAACGGAAAGAGCAAAATAAAAAAAGGATTCCGGGAGGGGAAACCGAGGAAGAGGAATTTCGAGAATTCTAGGGGAGCGTGGAGCACCTGAAGATTGTGCCATCGAGAGAAGGGCATTCGGAGGTAAGACAACCTCTCCACAGACCGAATCCTGAAAGAAAGGAAATAAACCAGAATTCTTTGCCATGTGATAAGAAGTCTCCGCCGCAGCTTAGCCCAAACATCGGGGTGGCTATTCTAAAGTTTCATTTGAAAGTTAGGTAAAAAGCGAGCACAGCTGCCATGGGGGGTCTGCCTTAGAAAGGGGGAAGAAGGGACAAAGTTGCATCGCCAGGATGAAACAACAAAGGGAGAAAGGATTCTCAGACCGAGACACACGAAGACTAGAATTTCGGTTTTCGAAATCGGACAATCACCCCAAAAGGGGGATCGTGGGCGAATCTGCAGGGTTTCGATACACGAAAGGTGCAGGAGAAAGGGAAAAAGCCCAAATCGTTGCAAAATAGCTTTTGATGACAAAGTTGGGTTTGCGATTAAAAGGAAGGCAGTGACTGACTTTTAATTAGGAAAAGAGCCTGAAAGGGGAAAGGACCAAAATCTAAAATTCAGACGGAAGAGCGCCTACTCGCCCCCGCCAGAAATTCTCAGAAATAAGGGGTAAGTGGAAAGAGAAAAACCAACAGGACGGAGACTACAGGTTGACCGACAACCTGACTAAACAGACCCGGAACAAAGCAGGAGCACCGACGGCCACCCCTATATCCTTCCAAGGGTCCACTACAAGTACAAAAAATAAAAGGGGGAAGGAATGCCGCTTCCATCAGTATGTAACGGGGGGATGGGTGGAGAGTGCCTGCTTTTTGCAGAGGGGGGGGGGTCCGTTGGATCTCATTTCATCCGGTGGTGATGGAAGATCGCGCAGAGCAAAGTTTTCCGCGGGCGAGTCGGGAAGCCGCGGAGATCAAGCAGTGGCGAATTGGAAAAAGGAGGAACGCGAGATGGGGGGAGCGGGGATGCCCGCCATTAGGCCGAGAAGAAATAGAAAAAGAAAGGGAAAGAAAACGGCCGGTCATTGGAACCCCGCTCCCCGTTGCACCGAACCCCAATGGGGAAAAAAAGCGCAGATGGGAGGAGGGGAGCCCCTTAGTGGGTGTCCATTACTCGCCCGGAAGGGAGAAACATTCGCGACCAAATTGACCCCGTTTGACATACTGTGCGGACGGAAGAGATTTCAGGGGAAACAAAAAGTCGAGAGATCGCGTTTGGGAGAATTGAGGGAATTATTCATCCGCTGGCGACTAAATCTCAAGTGGAGAGGAGTGGGTTCAACCGCCGGGGAGGGGAGCGCCAGCAGAAATGGGGGCTTTTGAAGGGGGGAATTGAGCTGGAACGGGGGGAGAAAGGAAAAAACGAGGATAAAGTGAAATCTGATGGTGTTTCTACCCGAGGCAAAAATAAGAGCGGGATGTTACACAACGACGAAGGGGAGGCCTCATTAAAAGAAGTCTGGCAACTCATGCCGGGAAAAAAAAACTCTTTAGGAGGCGATGTCTCTCTTGAGGGGGAAAGTCGCACTCCAGGCCGATGTCCGGAAAAGGAATCTTTAAAACGGAGACCGGGGGGAGTCAGCTCTTAATTCCTAGGAGAAGCTTAAACCAGCGGAAGAAATCGTGGTAGTGAGGGGCCATCTCAAAAGAGGTGGTATTCCAGGAAAAAGTGGTCGGGATGGGGGAGAGGTTCCATGAATTACAAATGAAACCCGCAGGGGGGGGCTGGACAGGATGGCACCTCGCCAAGGGGGAGAATTGGACGCGCGTGGGGTGTTACACCCGGAAAATGGGGAGCGCAAGGGGCACAACCCTTTTCATGGGCTTCATCACGAGAACAGGAAGGGACTCGAGGGAAGCAAAACTTTGGTATGAGGCGCTGGCGTTTTCGAAGCAGAGCACAAGAAGAAGCGAAGGGGTCGGGGAGAAACGATGAAAGAATTTCGGGAGTCAGATGGCGATGGAAACTTGGAGATCCTCCAATGGTGGGGGGGATGCCTCCAGCAGCTCGTCGGAAACGAGGGGGGGGAGGGAAGGTAACGGTCGGAACTGTAGAGAAAGCTTCAGGCCGTACGGACTCATCGCCGATTCCGCGAAAAGCCCACAGGAGAGGTGCAAAAAGAAAGATCGAATGATTTGTCTACCGCTGATGAGGGAAAAGGAAAACGCGATCGGACGCCGCCCTCAACAGGACCAGAAAATACTAAAAATAGATGATAGCTGAAAAATACGGAGGCAGATCTTAAAAGCGCGCAACGCCAAAGAAAAGTCCAGGCACAAACAAAAGGGAAGAGAAATCCTGCCGCAACCAACTGCTGCGCCTCATTTGGAAAGGAATTGGCGGCATCGAGCAGAAAACTTTCATCTGGGGTGCGAGAGTCTAGCGCAAAAAGGAAAAAACGTATCGAAAGGCTCGGGTAAGGCGGACGCAGTTGGGTGTGGGGTTTTTTTGGAAAAACTCACAAAAAAAAGGGGGGTGGTGGTTTGGTTGGGGGGGCAGGTGGTGGGTTTTTTGGGGTTTTGTGTTTTTGGGTGTTGGGGTGGGGTGGTTTGGTTGTGGGGGGTGGGGGGGTTTGTGTGTAGTTTTGGCTTGTGCGGGGGGTTTGAGGGTCAAAAACGACCAATACAGCAACTATTAATCACGAGGTGGACGGCTCGCAGCAAATCTTTTGACCCAAACGATTATTAGAAGGGCGAAACAACTTGGCAAAACCCAACGGGGAAAAGCTCTACCGGTTTCCGAAAGCTAGGTAATCATGTGACAGAAGAGATATAGGCTGGAGTCGCTAAATAAACACTGACGGAGGGAACGGGGCCAATGACGCTCTCCGTTACCTCCTGGGCAGGACTTATACAGAAGTAGGCAACGCGGACGAACTCGGGCGGCGACTTTTGACCATGTTACGGTCTAAAGCGGAGAGGGGCATAAGGAGGGAAAAGAGGGACAATACGTAGGATGTGTTGAGCCACCTACGGGAGGAGGGAGGGACAATCCAGGCATTGGGAATTGGGAGTGTGGACGTCCGACCCGCGCTGTCCAAAGCCGCCGACAAGACCAAGCTATCGCGCCCGAAGAAATCCAAGCTGCCCTGCGAAGTAAACCGCCCCCCTGGACAGGTCCTCCTTTATTAAAAACGGAAGACGGAAAATCCACCTGTGAGGACATTGTTCTTCTAGTAAGAAATGGAAGAGGAAGCCCAGACATTAATCTAGCCTCTAGTCGATCTGGAAGGAAAACTGACTCTCAACGGCGTATCTTTTTCTGGATCTTGAAAAAAAGTTGAGATAGGGAAGAAGAACAAGATGGGTGGGTGTCCAGACGGAGAAGGAGGCAAAGCAAGGAGAAAGTTAGGAGGACATCGCGATAAGGAAGTTCCACCCAAAAATCTGGGGAGGAAAACGAAAAGACGGAACAGAGAGGTGAGGATCTCAAAACGACTATCCGTGAAAGGTGTCTGGCACGGACGAGCTTCTGAGGGAGGCAGAGAAAGCAGAGGGATGACCAATGCGCGGGCTGAGTCAGTCTCCGCTTGCGGAGGGGAGGAAACAGACAGGGAGGAGTCCTAAGTTGTGTAAAAGAAAGCAAAGGAGCCGTCGACGGAGACGACCCTGTCAAAACCCTTTAGAAAACTAGAAACTCGACCGGGAACCGCCAAGGGGATCAGGGAGGCCTACGAATCTGCGACGTGCACATCATCGAAATTTGGCAAATCACCCCGAATAGCGCGGAAAGAAAGATCGCTCGAGTTCAAGGGTCGCGCTGCGCAGACCCAGGCTCTCAAACAAAGGGGATGGTAAAATGAGATGAGATGTGGAGAGAGCAGCGCAAATCTTCAGCGGTCAGCGTCAGCTAGGTCAGCGCAATAAGGACGGTTGAAGGAACGCATAAGTTGATCAGAGATGGAAGAAAAGGAAAAGTGACAGAGTAGATCTGGGGGGGGAACGTCGGGGAGTTCCCTCGTAAGGGTACGTCGCTTAACGAGGATAGACGGCGACGGGGAGGCGCCAGCGCACGCCGGAAGAGGTCTGAAGGATGATCGCCAGCACCGGTTGAAGATCACAGCGTGAGGAACAAAAAGAAGGAAAAATACAGATGCTCGGGGCGGGCATCCCAAAAATCTAGTAGGTTAGCGGCATAAACAAAAAAGGGGATATGAGGAATAGAAAAAAATACCACCGGGACGGCAGGGACTAGAAGGAAGGCCGGTCGACGCGGAGAGTCGGCGGGTCGTCACGAGACGAATGTTGGTAAATAAAGAGATGTGAAAAGAGATTCTGCAGAAACGCTCCGGGATAAAAGGCAAAAAATTGGGGACTGAGATTTAAAGAGCTCTCAGCTCCTGTGCTGGTCAAGGTGGGGGACGATACGTCTGTCTATCGGACAGAGAATAAGAGAGATTCGCGGATAAGGGGCTGCCCGTGCTAGAAAGGAAGACGGATGTAAATCGGCGCAAACGCGGAGGGGAAGTACAA
>Ga0179593_1697454_pt1 | contig 25328 bp, 45 predicted proteins | sample CZODoug2_1_08_16_FD_185931 | JGI IMG/M metagenome (GOLD analysis project Ga0179593, IMG submission 185931) | Vadose zone soil fungal communities from Angelo Coast Range Reserve, California, USA - CZODoug2_1_08_16fungal (PacBio error correction) | ecosystem: Environmental > Terrestrial > Soil >...
AGGGACCCTGGGGGATATGGTCTTGCGACTTCCTTCTCGGGGCCAGAGATGGAAGGAAAAGGACCGAGCCCGGAAAAAGGGTCACGATACATTGGACCGACCTTAAGCCGCTGGAGAGAAAAAGAGAGCAATATCCTCAGGGGGAGGCCGTGTTGAAGCGAACCGTGAACACATCGGTAGAAAGGACGACATTCTATTTCCTGTCGGACAGGGAAAGGGGCAGCGGCTCTCCCACCGAATAGAGAAATTCTCGTCTGCTCTGGTGGACCGCAAAGAGGGTGCACCAAGAGGAGGAAAGAATGCTTACTTTTGGAGCCGAAAAGGAGGAGTATGTCGCTTTCCAAGAGGGGAGAGAGTGTCGAAGTTTCACCCATTTGTCGCGAGGAAAAGCCACTGGCCCAGAGGGGGGAGGGGGGGGGGGGGGTCCAGTCACAGTTGTTGGTGCGCGTAAAGGCTTCCGGGGTGGGGGGAGGGAGGGTGGGGGTGGGGGGGAGGGGGAACGTCGGCGCGATCAGAGAGGGAAGGGGAGCGCGCCAGAAAGAAGAGTCCATGTGAAGGAAAAGGGAATTCCCGGGGAAGGCTCCGTATTGCGCGGAAGGGGTGTTCGACACATAGGCCGTGGAAGGGACGGGGAGGGGGGGGAAGTCTCTTAAGATGATGGAGGAAAGTTACGTAGGTACTTTTCCTAACGAAGGAGGGTCATGCCTGAAAAAAGAGGAAAAAGGAGTGGGCCGTCCGCGGGGAAGAGGGGTCAGGCACCTGCTTCGAAATCCTAATTGCCGAGGAAGGGCTAACGAGAAGGCAGCCAGGGGGAAGAAAGGTGGCTGTCGCCTCCAACAAGGGGGGCGAAAAGAGGTCAGGCCTTTCTCGTGCACAGAAGGGCAGGAAGCTGCGTGGCATCGGAGGGCCCTGAAGTCGAAACAAGGGAGGACTTTCTTTTTCGGAAGGAAAGGGGACGTGACTCCTCTTCGGGGCGTTTTGATGAAATGTCGTAAGAGGCTCTCACCACAAAAAGGGGAGGAGAAGAATGTCATCCATGGGAGAAGGGACAGACTAGGCGTCACTCAGAAGGAAAGAGGGAAAGAACGTCGTCGATTTTGTCGGGAAAGACGGAACTTAGATATATCGATCAGTTCACGTTATTTTGCAAGGGAACTGACGCTGCCTGGCATCACCAGAGGGGAGGGAAGGCGACAGCCACACATCGCCCATGGAAAAAAAAGGGCTAGGTCAGGAGTGTCGGCTCGGAAAGGGGGGGGGGGAGGTGATTTCCCCCCAAAAAAGGGACGCCAAGAACATTCTCGAAAGGGTCGAATGCATCCTTCCGAGAGGGGGGGGTGATTAAACAAGGACGTAAGAAAAAGAGAAAGCTCTGCACCAAAGAAACGGCTATGGAGGGGGGGGGAGAATATCTCGTCCGGCGAATACAGAAGTTGGAAGGGGGATGCCGCGGGGATGGAAGGAAAAAAAAACGGGAGGTCGCTCAAAAAAGGAAACGACTAGACTACCTTCCAGGAAAATCTAGCCTTCCCTCTCTCCCAAAGGAGGAGACATTAAGAACCAAGGGGGAGGGGGCCAGTTGTCTTTGGGGGTGGTGGGGGGTGGAGATCAGGTTAAAAAAGAACCAGGTGCCAATGAGGAGGAGATCTTTTCTCCGACGGAGAAAAAAGTTAACTGTGTCCCAGTCATGGAAAAAACTGCCTTGATCACCGCGGGTGAAAGAGAAGGCAAAAGGAGGACGATAATTCTCTCGAGGAAGGAGCTCGAGGAGGGACTATATGGGCCTGACTCAGAAGAAAGGAAGGGGTAACGTGCCTAGAGAAGGGGGAATAGTTTCGTTTTCCCAAAGGGGGGGGAAAGGAGGGGGAAATGCGGGCGGGGTGCGGGCGGGGGGGAGGAGATGGCTGGGCCACGGGAGGTAACTCAGGCGCGGAAGGGGGGAACAATGGTCCTTCCGTGGTAGAGAAGGCCGTTCCTATAGTAAAGGGGGAGGAGAATTCATCATGAGGGGGAGAGGACGGGCGAAAAAGAGTCTTTTCGATGGAAGAGGAGGAATGCCGACCAGGAAGAACCCGGCCAGCGCTGGAGCGACAAGAAGAAACGTTCTATGTACGGCAGAGGCCTGCAAAAGAGGCCCGAGGGGAAAGGAGGAGCGTATCACGTTCAAAGGGGGGGGGGGGCTGGGAGGGGAAGGAAAACGGGTACTGGGGGAATGGGGCTGCTCAAAAAAGGTAGCCCGAAAAAAAAATTCCTCCTGATGCGGTATGGGGGGGGGGGAGGAAGCGCCATGTTAAACGCAAAAGAAGCCACCTTTGTGGTGGGGGCCCAAACCGGAAAAAAGGGGAGCACAAACAAAAAAAGGCGGCTTCTGTCTACGCTGAAAAAAGGGCCTATGACAGGAGAGAGGGAGGGGGAAAAAGACTTGAGAGGGATGGAGGTAGGTTTGTAGGGAAGCGTCCTCTTACTCGGGAAAAAAAAAGAAGACGATAACCACCGGGAAGTCTATCTGGGAAAGGGGGGGGCGATGGGGATATCCTAGAGAAAGGGCGCTTATTACTCATCTCACGAGGTGGAAAAAGGAAGGCAGGCTCTGGGCCTGAGATAGGAAAAGACCCGCTCTCTTTCCGCTTGCAACGAGAAAAAATACAATCATGCAAAAAAAAAGCCGTCTTGGGAAGGGGGTTGCTCATGGGGAGGAGGATGGCACGAGAAAAGGAACTGCTTTCACCAAAGGAAAAGTTGCACGATTGTCCTGGGGGGAAAAGACTCGTGATAAGATAGAAAGGGAGAGGGGGGTAAAGAGACCGAAGGGAAAGCTTTAAGGAGAGAAAGCCGCTAACACCGAAAGGGGGGGGACAGCTCCCTCCGCAGAAGGCCAATGGCGCGGGAAGCCTCTTCTGTGTCCTAAAGAAAGACTTTCCTGGGAGAAGAGGTCGGCGTCTTTGGGGGGAGGGCGAAAAAGTCGGCCGGAAAAAGGAAAATTATGGTATCAATGTAGAGAAAAAAATTGGTTTTTTCGAGGGGGGGGTCGGCTGGCGGAGAGGGTGCAAATTAGAAAAAAGATAAGTCGAAAAAAAAGTTCCATAATGGGGAGGGGTGGTTCGAGGCCAGTTTGCCGGATAAAGTCAGAACTCCACCTGCCGCTATGGAGAAAAAGTTCAAGAAAAAAGGGGAGATAAGGAGGGGGAGGGGCTTAGATAGAGGAAAGGGAAAGAAACTCTCCTTCAAGGGGAAAGGGTTCCCTACACTCTGGGAAAGGGGGAACCAAGGCTCTCTCGAAGGAGAGATAAGAAGGAAAAAAGAGCACCAGCGTGTCTTACATGGAGGGAGCCGCGTTTTCTTGTCGGGGAAAAAGCTGTGGGCCGAGAGGGGGGTGATCGCCGAAGGGGGGAGAAGTAGTTGAGGGGATCCGGCGCCTAGAGAAAACCCTCAATCCCATCGAAGGTTGGCAAGGGTGGGGGGGAAATCTATCTTCTAAGGGGGGAACCATCCGACGCACTATCCGAAAAAAGGGAGGGGGGTCTTGTCTAATTGAACCAGGCTGCAGGAGGAAGCCACCACTAGAAATATGCCGAGGTGCATTATGAGAGGGGGAAAAAAGGGAGGCTTTCCAACGAACTACGGGAAAAAAAAAAAAAATCAAATAAATTTAAAAAAATGTCACCCGGGAGGAAAAGAAAAACCTTCTGTTGTTGTAAGAAAGATATTCGGGAAAAAAAAGGGGCCCAGTTGCGTTCTAAGGGGGGAATGAAAAAACGGAAGGGGAGAATAGTTCAATAAAAGGGGCCATCTTCACGCCCTCTTGCGGGGGGGAAGAAGGGAGCCAATGAGGGCGGGAAAAAAGGAATGTAACTTTAGCAATGAGAGGGAAGGGTACTTGAGGAACGGATAGGGGAAAGGGAAATTCCCGTAGAGAAAGAAACTCCAGCCTTGAGTGGGAAAGAGGAGCCAGCCTATTAGGAAGAAGAAGCGAATAAGAACAAGAAGATCTCCTTCTAGGGAGAAGAGGAAAGAATGCAATCGCCTGATCGATCGGAAAAACAATCCCACTAGTCGCCAAAAAAAAGGAAACGGTCAAAAAGCCCGTCTATCATGGGGGGAAAAAAGGAGGATCCATAAATCCGCAAGAAGTAAAAGTAAGATCAAGGCTCCTTTCTGGGAAACACAGGTGGGCTTCGGGATTTAGGCAAAGGGCGAGGAGGAAAATCCCGTACCCAAGCGCGGACCTCATCATTCGTAGGGAAGCAAGTGTTTTTATTGTCCGAAAGGGGGGATGTGGGGAGGTAGAGGAAGAGAGTTCCCTATCTCCTCCGGGAGAACCGTCTCCCCATATGTGGGGGAGGAGGAAGGCCTGGATGAAAAGAGTTAAATAAGGGGGGGAGGTCGAATTCTGAGAGAAGAAGGGGCGAGCCGTTCTGAAAGGGCTATCACATCGAACAAGAAGAGAGTAGCTAAGGAAACGAAAATCTGGGTGAGAATATCGGCCCTAGAAGGAAAAAAATATCCCTCACGAAATGGAAGCAGTGGAAACTAAAGGGGCTGGCTAATCCTCAGAAAAAGATCCTCTATGAGGAGGGGGAAGGAAACTCGATTAACACGACTGGAGGGGGAACTAAAAGACAAGCGTCATTCCCATAGAAAAAAAGAGCGAAAACGAAGCAAAGATGAGATTCTCGTAAAAAAACGTATCGGGCACCGTCGTTGAATCTCAGCTCATCCTGAGGAGGAAAACAGTGAAGAAAGGGAGGAATGGGAAGGGGGAAGACTGTCTCAAGTGAAACTTGTCGCTCATCGGAGGAAGGGGGCCCAGCGCGTGTGTAAGGAAAGAAGGGGGGGGGGGGGAGGGAAGGGGGGGAGGGAAGTTCTTAGAGGAAAGGGATGCCGGCTCTCTCTCCCAGAAGATTGCAGACCGTCCTTCTGCCTTAAAGGGGAACAGCAAGCGAGGACCGGAGGAGAGAAAAGCGGCGTTTTCCTATCTTTCCGAGGGGGTGCCGAGACAAGTTTCCCTTCTCCATCACTCTCCATGGAGCTGATCTGAGGGATGGGCGGAAGAAGAATCCTAAGTTGCCTATTGCAGAAAAAAAAAGGCGACTGTTGTAGATGTGTGGCTGTCGCGCGAAGGGAAGTCCGCGTCATCCTTGGAGAAGAAACGGAAGAGGCAGGAAAGATAGCCCTAATTAGTTGCAAAAATGCTTTTCCCGATTCTAGAAAAAGGGAATACCTCGTCGGCGGAGAGGAAAGGGCTCCTGAAAAAAAAGGAGATTTTCATAAAGGGGGCCCGCGAGGAGTCACGCTAAAAGATCTGAAAAGAACGGAGGAAAGGGGGGAAAACCTAAATTAAGAGAGTACTAAAGGGGGGAAGATTGCCCGACAAGAAAGGCCTGCATCACCAGCGGAGGGAAAAAAACAAATCGACACATGTCGCCTTCGGCGGGGAAGAGATCTCAGGAGAACGTAGGATGGAGGGAGAACAGAACCTGTGATCCATATTCGGCAAAAAGAAAAGGCAGCCTGCCGCTCGTGCGGAGAAAAAGAGAGCCATCAATCGGCATCATAGAAAGGCAGGAAAACCGGAGGGGGACCGTCCTCTCCATCCGAAGAGGAAAAGTCATTACGTTCTGAAAAAGAGGGAGGGTCGCTCGCAAAAAGAAGGAGAGGACACGAGAAAAAAAGTACGAGACCGTCCCCTACTCGCCCCCCTGGAGGGGGGACGATCGCTCTGTGGAAGGACCTACGTAAGACAAAGTCCGACAGCCGCTCTACAGAGGGGGAAAAAAAAAAGGCAATTGTGACCTGGGCACCAGTCCGGAAAGGGGAGCACGTACGTGTTGGCAAGAGAAAAAAAAAACTAAAAGAGATAACGAAAAAAAAAAAGAAAGATTGCCTATATTTGCGCTGACAGCAGAAAGAAATGGTCGAACGTTGAGGAGAAAGGGACCGTTTCTTTCACCATTGCCGAGAGGGGGGGGCGGCAAAGGAATAGAGGTGTAAAAAAAAAGGACCAATTTATCGTCCATTTTTCGGAGTGAAGCGAGTCCGATAATGAGGGCTCTAAAAGAAAAAAAAATGAAAAAGAATTTCCGCAGAAGGGAATGTGCTCGCCATTAAAGAAAGAGTAACCCTCCAGTCAAAGAAGAAACCTGGGGGGGGAAGGTGTCGAGGAGAAGGCAAGGCACCCATCTTTTTAACCCGGAAAGGGGAAAAGCGTGAGGAAAAGGGAAGACTGGGGGAGGAAAAGAAAAAAACCCCCTTGTATCGAGACCCCCCCTTTCCAGAGAAAGGAGGGGGGGGTTGTGGAGGGGGCCATGTTAACGCACCCGACTGTTTTGCAAGGGGGCTCCGGTGAGAGGGAAAGGAGAGACAAAAAAAAAAGAGGAGTTTCGTTCCTACATGAAGAGCCCTGACGGTCGCGGGGGGGGAGAGGGTGATTGTTTCGTCCACTCAAAGGGGGGCAGATGCCAACTGAAAAAAAACCGGCGATCGTGTTCGAAGGGGGGAAGATGGACTCAGAAGAAGAAAGAAACGAGTCGCTGAGGGAAAAACGACGCTCGGCAAAGCCTGCCTGCGCATAATGGAAACTCGGGAAGAATAAGGACAAACGAAAATTGCTCAGTTACATCATCAGAGGGAGGCGTTGCTCATGGAGAAAAGGGACGTCAAAAAAAGAGGCGGGGAAAAAAGAACGCTAAGATCTCCCTGAATTTTCCATCAGAGAAAACAGCCATGGCCATCTTTAAGGAAGAGGGGTGTACAAAAGAGAAAAAAGGGAAGCTCTCCCCCGCCTACAAGAAGGGACGCTTACGGCGGCTTTGGGGGGAGAAGAAAGAGAACATCACATCGATCCAGGGAAAACTAAATAGGAGGAGCGCTCCTTCTTCGGGGGGAAGGGCAGACTTACTTTAGAGGGGAAGCCAATCAACCTTGTGGGAATCTGTTGGAGCTGGAGAGGTGATCGAAAGCTCTTGCGCGCCACCTTTTTCAGAGTGTGCATTTGATTGAAAATTGGAAATTCCTTAACTCCACCCGGATCCTGCCAATTTCATCTCTTCTATATGAGGGAGTCAGTATTATCTCTTTCACAGAAAAGGGGGGGGAAAAGGCGATACATGGGAAAGCATGTTTATCAATACAAAAGAAAAAAAACAACAACGAGGAGGATTGAAAAGAGAAGGGGAGGAAGGGATTATCACCATCAGTGTCGGGAAGGGGAGATTTCGGCCTAGGGGAAGGTTTCGGGGGGAAGAATGAATCCTATAAAAGACGGATGAACTTTTCGAACATAGCGGCCGTTTTCTGTTCAAAAAGAGTGGCGGGAACTGGAGATAAATCAAAAGAAAAATTGGTCCCACTGTGGCGAAAAAAGAAAGGACATTCGGTCAGGGGAAAGGGCCTAAAAAAAGGAGAAACCAGGGTGGGTGGACCGATTTCTCCCATTCAGAAAACGCCTAAGAGAGGAAAAAAACGGCCGACGATCCGATCATGATGGGAGCAGGTAAGCCATGGGGGGAAAAATCCTCCTTAATCGACTGGAAAAAAAGGGCGAGCTTCCCAAACGGAAAGGTTGGTTTATCTGAGGAAAAATGGCTAACTAAAATGGCGTTAGAAAGAGGGAGATCTTATCACTATTCTTGTCGAAAAAAACGCCCTCTTGTCTTTTGGGTGGGAAGGAAAAGAAGTTAACAGGACAACACCAGCGTAGGGGGGGATCATTATAGAGAAAAAGGGGGCAAACGAGGGAAAAGATTCTTTCGAAGGAGCTAGTAAAGAATGGAGGAGTGGGGCCCGGGGGAGGGGTAGGGGGTGGGGTTCCGGCAGAACGCTTTAGAGGGAAGAAGCGAAGAGCCTCGGAAATTATCATTAGAAAGAATCTAGCAAAAGGCAAAAAAACGTGGCAGAGGAAAGTCTGGCTGGGTACGGGGAGGGGGGCTCTTAAGACATTAGATAGGGGGGAGAAATCCGCACGATCTCGGGGGGGGGAAGTCATACCATCCCTTCGATCAGGTAGGGGAAGAAAAAGCCGACCGTCTTTCGAACTTCGGTGAGAGGGGAAAGGGAGGGAGTTGTCGGGGGGGTGGGTGAGAGTGGAGGGAGAGACCGACCCCACCCCTAAAAGAAAGAGCTACAATGTGGGTGAGGTCTAGGGGAGTCAACAAAGGAAGAAGCCGTGTTGAAAGAAAGATCTCCTTTCTCAAAACCTCCTGGGAAAGACCTGCCGTGTCAATAAGGGGGGGAGAAAAGGAAGTGTATGTGGGAGAAAAAGAGATCCGGTCTTCATTCATGGAACAGGCGCCATGAATAGAAGGATTGTCGATCCTTCTTCTCAAAACCGAAAGAAGTAAAAAACCAGACGAACCCTTGAGGGGGCGATAAAAAAAGCGAGAGAAGAAATAAGAGGGGGAGGCCCTACCTATACAAGAGCACGTCTACCAGAAGGGGTCCTGTGGCTGGTCAGGGGGGGTGGGGGAAGTGAGAGCGATCTTTCCCCGGAGGGGCGGGGGGGGTCAGGAGGGAAGAAAAGTGCAGGGGGGAAGAATACTTGACAAAAGGAAAGTCGGTGTATCGTCAGCGGGAAGAGGGAGGGTGCCTCAGTTCAGGGAATTTCGCTTTAAAGAGGGGAGTAAGGGAAGGAGGGGAGTCTGCAGTCGAAAACGCGAGGGTCCCAGTCTCCGCTCTTGGGGAGAGGGGGAATCATGTCTCTGGGGGAGGTCTGGGAGCTAGATCCTTCTCTCAGAAGAAATCTATCTACATTTGGGAAAAAAAAAAGGGAACGGGGTCATGCGTCCGGAAAGGGTGAAGGGCTCTAAGAGCGGTGAAGGGAGATCACATATCGGTTCCGTGCGGGACGCCGGCTTGGAAAGGCCGATGATGGAATGAAAGGACTATGCTTCATGCTGGGGAAAATCGACATCACTCTGGGGCATGGGAAAGGAAAAGCTCTTATCACTGTAGGGGGAAGGGGACAGGAGGGCAGGAGCGCCTACTTCTCCATGGGAATCGCCGCATACGATGGTGAAAAGGCCAACGGAGGGGCCGTGATCGTTTCCCAATGGCCCGTGGGAGAGGCGTGCACTGGGTCTAGCCCGAAGTAGGAACAAATCTACCTACCTTTCTTTTTCCAGAGGTAAGAAAGGAAAATAGGGGGGTAAAGAGGATGGAGAAAAGATCTCTCAACAACAACAACGGGATTTGCGGATCCGATTTCATAGGAAAGGAGGGGGGTCACGCATCCATTTCTATACTAGGACGCAGGGGGAGGGGAAAGGAACGCGGTAAAAACGATTCACTCCTGGAAAAAAGCTTGATTTGTGTGAAGGAGAGGGAGACTTCCTGGTCATAAAAAAGCCAGAGAGAAGAGGACGACGATTTCTCCTTCGGCAAAGAAGTCGGCACTTCGGATTGAGGAGGGGGCTGGCCACGCGGCGTGTAGACTGGGGGAGGGTGGGGATGGTGTGGCAGGGGGATGTGTGATGCTTGAAAATGCCGCTCGGTCAGAAAAAAGGAAGGGGGCCATCATCGGCAAGCAGAGGAAAAATACTCAAATGTGGAGGGGAAGGAAACGCCAGGGTGGCCTAGAGTATGAAAGGGGGCGTTCAACATGGGAAGAAAGGCTGTCTCGGTCTCGAAAAATAGTCAAAAAAAGTAGGGGGGGTACGGGGGCGGGCTAAGTCCGTCCCTACAGAAGGAGAAGGCGCCTGGTTTACCGACTTGGCCAGGGAGGAAGAAAGGGGAGACATATCCCTCGGGGGGGTCGGGAAAAGGAAATTCCGCCCGGGGAGGAAATAAGCATGATTCTCTGCCGATCAAGCGAAAGGGAAATCATTTAAAAGAGCGCTGCAAAGGAAAGATCGTCAAGGGGGAGCTTCCTATATGGTTCACGAGAACAATGGCCGGTCTGCTGGGGTGAAGAAAGAACCTCTTTCATAGGGGTGACATTTGGGAGGGGGGGGGGAAAACCCTGCGGCCGCAAGGTGGCGTGCGGTAAAGGGTCGTGCCGGTTCGAAGAAGGGGGAGGTATGCCTAGCCGAGGAGGGAGGGCTGTAATAGAAAAAAAAAGTGAGGTGAAAAATGCAAGGGCCTGTTCTAATGTGGGGGATCGCCATGATGCGGGGGGGAGAGAAAAAGGACGGACTCGCTCTACTGCGGGAATCGATCTATTGACTCGCAGGGGGAACGCACCCATAGGGAATGGCTATGGGACGGAAAAGAGAATCAAGTCAGGGGGGAGTGACGGTGAGTGAGGGGGAAGTTGGCCGCGACTTCGAGATTAGAAAACCCCGCCCTTGTTAGCCCTCCAAGAAGGGCGGCGGGGGGGGAATAAATCGCGCCGGGTGGTTTCTTCTGGATCGTTATAAAGGAAGGAAGCAGGAAAAAGGCGGGGGGCAAGAGGTGGGATCGGTCAAAGACTTCGAGAAAACGCCAAAAATGGATTCTGGGAAGGAGAGCTGATGAAGGTCGCTGCTTGTTGTCGAGATGTTCTCGCACAAGAAGATGGAAACGGGGGAGACAAAAAACGTTGTGTGCGTGAAGGATCATGGTGGGTGTTGGGTCGGTTGTGGGTACGAGTACTTCAGGATCTGGCTTCTTGTCATGCTCATCGGCAGAAAAAGGGGGGGGAAGGGGACTTATCGGAAAGGAAAGCGGTTGGTGCGGTGGCTACGGGAGGGATGCCGCGGGGTTTGCCTGGAGCGAGGAAAGGGCGCCCTCCCCTCTTGAAAAAGGAGTGCTCCGGTACAGGCGTCAGTGGCAGGAAGCTGCGTGGGGGGGAGGGGGGGGGGGGAAGGGGGGGGGGGGGGGGGTGGAAATCAAGGATGGTGGGGGGTCAGGGGGGGAGAGGGTGGGGGCGGACCAAAAAAGAGGGGTTTGGCGGGCGGTGGGGGGGGCTGAGGAGGGGGTAAAGGGAGTTGAAGGGTGACGAGCTTTATAATATCCTACTGAGGGGGATAAAGGATAGAGAGCAAAAACATATAAAGAGGGCCATCTAGGATATAGATATTGGGGGGACCGGGAGGGTGGGGCGAGGGGAAAACTCCTTGAGGAATCCTGTTAAAGAAAAGCCGTGATCACTGGTACGTCTCTTTAACGTGAGAAGGGGCAATCTGGTGCTGTTTGGAACTAGAGGGTTGGGCATAGAGGTACAGAGGGGCTGCGTATTGGGGGTTGGGGGGATGCCGTGCGGGGGGGGTGAGAAAAAGAAAGGGGTTCTACTGGTATGCGATAGGAAAGAGGCGCTCTTGTTCAATATAAAAAGAGGGGTAAAGCGAGGAGCTCCGAGCGTCGTAAAAGAGGGGGGGCGGAAGGAGGTTGGGAGAGGGGGGTCAGTTTTTTGGGGAGACGAGACTTGCTTCATTAAAAAGAGCCCTGCTATTTGCGGTGGGGGGGCAGAAGAAAAAGGGGAAAGAGGCTTCATTATTTCGAGAAAATAAACGCGGCGCTGCACGAAGCAGGGTAGCACGGGGCTAGGGTGGGTTGGGAAACACAAAAGGGGAGAGATCGGAGCGGCCAACGAAACAAAAAGGGGAAAAAGAGATATAGGGTGTACTGTGGGTCTTGATAAATGAGGAGGAGGAAAAAAAAAAGGGGGGCATCTTGTCTTGTCGGTGAAGAAAGGAGCAGATGGCCAATAATGGGGTGAAAGAGAATGGGGAGAGGTGGCGGGGGAGCAGAGAGGTGGTGGCGGTGGGGGTATAGGAGAGATGGCGGGGGGCCTGGGGGATCACCGCAAAAAAAAAAACAACCCTCAATCCCAGAAGGGGCCGGGCGGACTGGGTGGGGTGGGGCGGGGGGGGGGGGGGAAGTGGGGAGTAAAGGTGGGGAGGAAAAGACCACTAGCGAACCATTTTGGGAATTGCGTCGCCAGGGGAAGGCATCTAAACGCCGAAGAAAGGAAGAAATCAAAACCGCCGACGATTACCAAGCATCGATGATGTCTGCAAAGAAAAAAAAAGGAAAGAAAGACGCCTTAAAGGCGAAAAAAAATTCGTCGGGGGAGAATTAAGTGTCGTGTTACTGTATGAAAAAAAGGACCGCTTTCCAAAGAGGAGAACAGAAAAAAATTAGTTCAGAGATGGTTCAACGGGGGAGGGGAGGAAGGAGTGCAACTCCCTAGGGTGAAATGCTTCCAAGGAGAGAGGGGGGAACGAAAAAGGCGATAGAGCAAAAGGGGAACCGGATCTGAGGGATGGGGAGAGACTTTGTGCACTTCTGTAACGAGTACAAGGGAGCTCGAATTATGCTCATGGAAAGGAACGAGGAGAGCACGTCTGCTGCCACAAGACGAAGGAGAGAAGGCAGCCGTTACAGGGCAGGCACAGGAATGGAGACAGACGAAAAAAGAGGAGATACTCCGGAGAAGTCGGGAAAGAATAAGAGGATAAAAGTGGTTCTACAATCCAAAGGGAAACAGCCCGTCGATCATGTATGCCCGAAAAAACACGGACCTGCTTGCTGACGTAGTCGCAAAAAGGGAAGTTCGGATAGGCGCTTTTCGTTTAACGGGGCGATTTTTCATCAAAAGAACCGCATCAGTTCGGAGAAAGAGGGGGGGGAAAGGCTATTTTACGGAGAGGAACGGGTGCCCGGGAAGGAAAAAAAAGCCATCGCCGAAATGGCTTGACCACCTGGCCGTAAAAAGTTTGCGATTGGAGGGAGGAAATCAGGGAAAAGGACGGGGAAGGGAAAAATCTCACATCCTTTCCTGCGAAAGAGATGAAGATCTTTTCCTAGAAAAGAAAGAGGTGAAAGGGCACCAAAAAAAGGAACGAAAAGGAGAGGGACCCTTGCGGAAGAGGGAAAGGGCGGCGAGCAGATACCCCCCCACAACCCCCCCCCCCCCGCAAAACAACCCAAAAAAAAAGGGTTCACGAACCTATGAAAAGGGAGGCACTCCCGAAAAAAGGAATCAGTGGCCCATATAGGGAGAGAATCGCAAAAAGCCGAAGAAAAAGGCTCTTCCGGGGAAGCAAGGATCTGTCACCACTTCGGGGAAGAGAAAAAAAGGAACTGGTGCCCATTTCACCATGAGAAGGGCCAAGAAGGAAAGAGGGGGGGTCTGGGTAAAAGGGTCGCTCTTCCATGGAGGAAGAAAGTTCCCAGCTCAGAAGAGATTAGAAAAGAGGGACTGTGGGAGTAAAAAGGGGGGGATCATGCCTTTCTCAGGAATGTTCAGACCGTCATGAGGGAAAGGGGTATAGGATTTGCGTCTTCCGGCATGATTAGGAGAAAAAAAAGGGAAGTGCCTATGATGTCTTATTACGAAGGCGGCATGCCTGCCTTTACGACAGAGAATGTTCTTTTGGAAGGGGAAGAATCAACAGTCGGGAAGACTCGGGAAGGGCCGACAGCGAGCTCGCCGAGGGAAAGGGTCGCCGCAGACGATGGTGATGCAAAAAAGAATTGCTCGGAAAAAGAGGAACTTTCAAGGGAGTTTCAAAGCAGCCAAAATTTTCCATAGTCTCGAAGGGGAAGGGCCTCTTCTTCTATTCCAGGGAGGAAGATCGGAAAAAAAAAGGGAGGAGGAGGGAAATTTCAGCCATTTCAATCGCCTACGATGAAAGGGACTGATCCAGGGATCTGAAAAGAACTTCGTCGATTGGGAGGGTAAGAGATAAAAAAAGGGATCGTTCACCGTGTTGGAAAAGGGGCCGACGCTTCCGGGAAATCTGGGCGAAAAAAAAAAAAAGACGAAAAGCGCGCTCTCTCCTTCGGAAGGGTCTATCATTTTCTGGGGAACCAGACCGTTATCCAGATGAAAATCTGGCGAAAAAGAAGGGAAGTCTGAGTGACTTAATCCTCTCCAGAAACACGGGAGAACGCACGGCTCTGTGATCGAAGATGAAACCTCCGAGAGATGACCTGACTTGCACATTCGATCGATGCGGGCGGGGAAAAAAATGTCGGGAGCAGGACAGGGAGAAAAAGCCAGTACTCGAAGGGAAAACCACGCTGCGAGACTTCTCTTTGTCAGGAGCTTCCGAGCTACAAGGGGGAAGATCTACAGCAAGAAAGCGGGGGAGAAGCCTCCCATTTTGGGGGAAACCAGGATGCTCTGGCACCGACTTGTGAAAGGAAGAAACCGAAAGGAAGAGAAAGAACAGTTTTCGGGGAAGGGGCCTCTATTGGCAGGAAAAAGAATCAATGTTCCGACGTGGGGCAAACAGGGGAGATGTGGAGGAAGGGAATCGATTATCTTCTCTCGAGAGGGAAAAGCTCAAGGTAGAGGGAGGCCATGTGTCGTGAAAGAGCGTTGAAGAGGGACGGAGGAAAAATCATTCACATCTAGGAAAAGGGCGCCTGCAAGCGGGGGTACCTCGCATGAATGCCAAGACCCGGCCAAAGGCGAAAAAAGGAAACGCAACTTCGATTAGCTGGAGAGCCCACCCTCTGAAATGGCCTTCTCGATGTCAAAAAGAGGGAGGGAAGAAAAAGGAAAAGACACCCTTGTAGAAAAAAAAAAAATGCCTCGTAAAAAGGGCGGGGGGGGGGATGAAATCTCCATTGTAAACGAGGGGACAGACCGGCCGGCGTTATCGTCACGCGAAGAATCAACCCGGTAGGGGGGGGGGGAAAAATTAGGGGGCGGTCTTTTCCTTCCGGGAGGTAAGGATGTTTCGTCACTTCGTATCAGGGAAAAAAAAGAAGGACTAGCCTCGGGAAGGGGAGGTTACCAGGAGGGGGGGGAGTCTCATTCTTCTGGATAGAAGGGGATTACGCATCTCACGGAAGCTCGGCAATCATAGAAGGGGAAACTTAAGACGGAGGAGAACAGGAGGTTCCTCCTTTTACAAAAGAGCTACTTTCTCAATTACGAGGAGACTGGTGGGTTCAGGAGACAGACTGATTGCCTCTTATCAAAAGCGGGCGGTTGTCACGATTGAAGAGATCGTGATAAAGAGATGAACAGGGGCAAAAGAATCCATTCAGAGGGAGGGTTCCTCACTAAAACCAAGATTTGGGAGGATCGCAAAAAAAAAAGTACGGCTGCTTCTGTTCCAAAGGAATTTAAAAAAGACAACAAGAAAACTGGCTCGCATCGGAGAGAAGGGGGGCGGAGGAGATGAAAAAGTGCAACGGAAATTCGACCCGACCATCAAAATTGTTTCGAGAAGGGGCGAGGAAGTGAACGAGCGCGGCTCCACCGGAAGGATTGATGGAAAGGGCCAGCGACTTGAATCTTAAGGGAAAAAAAATTTGGGGAAAAAGGGCATCGTTCTTCATATGAGAAGAGAAACGCGGAAGAAGGAAGAACCAGGGTTGAAAAAGAGACTCTCGAAGGCCAAAAAAGAGAGAGAGAGAAAGGTCTTGATCAACAAGGGAATGGGGGGAAGGGGGGGAGCGGGGGGGAAACGCGATCTCCTTAAGCCGATAAAAAAAAAACTTGGCGTGAAATAGCGGTCCGGGGGGAGAAGCTCTGGCCCTGTCTCGTCCCCAAAAAAAAAATAAAGGACCACGGGGGGGAAAAACGACAGTTCAATTAATCGCCTCCGAAAGGATGTCGGGTCGAATTGCGAAAGAAAAGCATGCGAACAGAAAAAACCCAAAAGAGGGACAAAAAGGCATGGCATCGATGATGGAGCAGAAGCCGCCGTGCGACAGGAAAAAAGCGTCCCAAACCGGCTGGTGGGGGGACCTGTCAAAAGAGGGCCCAGGAGGGAAAACTTCAGGGAGAGAGGAATCGTGTCGGAAGAAAAAGGGCGGTTGGTGAAAGCTCAGAGAAAAGACAAAAAGGGGAGGGTGAGAAAGGGGGAGAGGTTGCACGGCGGAACGAGAGGAGAGAAGAGGATGCGCAGTCCCAGCTGCCTGAGGGGAAAAAAGAAAAAAGCCGTGATCTGGTCCATCAAAAAGGGGAGCAAGAAGAGTGCGGGGAGGAGGGGCGAACACTATCTCCTCTAGGTGAAAAAGGAAGCCGATGACGAAGTGGACGAAAGAAAAGCCGCTACCTTAAGGGAAGAGATCACGAGGAAGGAAGGGGGCAAAAATAAGCCGCCGGTCTTGCCACACAGGGGGGGGGGAAAGGGCGATTTCATCCCGACCCCAAACCTAAAAGGGGGGGGAGGGCTACCAGGTGGTGAAGGGGAGGGACGAAACGCTTGAAAAATCAAAAAATCGACGTCAAAACCATATTGTTTCGGAAAAAAAGCACAGAAAAGGAAAGACTAAAAGGAGCTCATCTCTTAAAAGAAGGTCGGATTCATAGGGAAAAAGGCGCCCTTCTAAAGAAAAGGAGAGAGATAAAAGGAGGTCAAAAAGGGCCTCTGAAGGTCCCGATCCCTTTCACTACCATGGAAAAGAAGAAAATTGTGAAAAAAGGGGAATTTCTGAAAAAGAAGCCAATCCTCGATGCTGCAGGAAAGATTAACACTCGGTCGTCTGCACAGGAAAAAGAAGACGTCAGGCCATATATTCAAGGAAGAGGAAAAAGTCCGTAAAAAGGAGAGTCAGGGGGCACCACTCACAACGGTGGAGAATCCTTCTTACTTTTGCAACAGGGAAGGGAAAAATTTAAAAGAAGAGGTCAGGAGAAAACCCTTTTTCTTCTCGGGGAAAGAACCTGGTTTCCCCTGCGGAGGGAAAAAAAGTGGGGCGCGTAGGGACGGCCTTCGAGGAGTCGGGACGCTTCTTCTCGATCATTCCTGCAGCGAAAATCGATCGACGAATGTGAAAGGGGCCTCCATGGTCATCTCTAGGGAGGGGAAAGGAATCTTAGGTCACAGGGAAGAAAGGGTGATTGCTAGGAATTACGTCCTTGGGAAAAGAGCTTCCTTCGACCAGAGTGGCCGCCTCTGGATCACGGGAGACAAAAACTAGAAAGAAGGGAGTCCGAGCGAAATCTATCGGAGAAGAGCCATGTTTCGATGTTTGGCTGGGGACGGCCAGGCATCGTCAATGCCAGGAAAATAGTGAAGAAGAGAAAAAAAAAGGGAATCTCCAAAAGAGGAAAGAAAGAGTCTCGACCTGGATGCGTGAAAAAGGGGCCCTGCTGAAATCGTGAAAAAGGAGGAACGAGGGGAAGCCGGGAAAAGGGGACGATGCTTCACTCTCCAAGGGAAAGGAAGAAAGAAAGGAAGAAAGAGGGAAAAAAGGGACCTACTTTCGTTCTCGAAGAGGGAAAGGATTTGGCCGATCATGCCTGCGCGGGAAAAAGGGGGGAGACAGCCACACTCGACACATGTCGCCTGAGGAAAAAAAGGAAAAGTCGAACGGAAATATAAGAAAGGGATCCAGATTCGCTTCAAAGAGAGTCGAAGGCGCCGCCGCTCGCGTCAGAAGAAAGGGGAGGAAAAATCTCTGCAACGGCCGTTCGGGGCAAAAAAAGGAGGGTGGCGCGGGTGGAAGGAAGGAGAGGGGAGGCCTCATTACCGGGGAGGAAGGGCGCTGAAAGGAAAGACGAGAACGACCTTCCAGAAACGAAAAGCCTGAAAAAAAAAAGGAATGCTCGTGCTGTTTGCCAGGGGAAGAGAGGACGGAAGGTTGTCGTGGAAGGCGGGACATGAAGGTGAAAATGAAGTATTTTAACATGGTTACCTTTGAAATGCAGAGGAGGGGGCTAAAAAAGCAAACGCGCCGTACTAGAATCTCCTCTATGGGAAAAAAGTACTCCATTCACTCTCCTGGTTCAGGGAGAGTGTTCATCTTTCTTTCGAAAAGTGGAGATGGTAGTCGCGAGGGGGGGAAATGCTCCTGCTTCCGAGAGGAGGGGAAGCCCAGGTTTTAGGAAAAGGTAAATTGTTTAATGCCGAGGCCTGGAGAGGGGGAGTATCCTCAGAGGAGGGGAAAGGTCGGGGAGAGGTCGATTTCCTCTCCTGAATAATCGAACCCGGCAATGGCTCTTGAAAGGGGAGAGAGGAAACAAGAAGGAATATACACAGGAAAGAACGGGGGGGGGGGGGGGGGGGAATGGGCTGTTTGATCCTGAGCTGGTTATCAGGGTCGTATTGGAACGCGGAAGTGTCAGCGCTGAAAAAAGCCTGGGGGAACACCCCTTTTAGCCCTCCCCCAAAAAGGGACTTTGACGCTGAGAAAAAAGGGGGGGGGGGGGGGGGGGAACAACGCCGCCACCTTTTTTGCCCGACTTCGAAGACCCCTCCGGGGCTGCTTCTGGCGAGGAAAAAGGCGTGCTGGTCTACGGTCCGCGGAGGGAAAGGGGGGGTCTTTCTTCATCTTAATCGGGACCGGGGTGTGAAAATAGGTGGTTGGGTTCGCCAGTGGATGTGGCTCGAGGGGTCGAGGGAAGAGATCTGATTGCGGCTGTATGGTACATAAAGGCGCTACGCTGCGTCAAGCAGGGAGAAGAGAGCCTACGTCTCGCCGGCACAAGAAAAAAAAAGAGAAAAAAAAGAAGGGAGGTGGATGATACTAGACTACTTGCTAATCATCATAAAAAAGAACGAAGAGAGAAAGGAGAAAAGAGTGTCTCATTGTCTACAAAGAGGGAGGGGAAAATCAATTCAAAGAGGCTGAAGAGGAGGCCGTTCCTACAAGGGAATCCCTGACTTTTTCCAGAGGAAAAAAAGCCATTGCCAGCGGAAGCCTCAAAAAAAGAAACCTCCTTTTTGGGGCGGCGACCACGGGTCATGTCGAGGTCGGATCGCTTCTTGGAAGAGGGAAATGGAGGGGGGGGGGGGGGGGGTGGGAGTGAGGGGCGGGGATGGTAGGGAGGGGCTGTGGGTTGTGCGTGGGGAGTGAGGAGGAGTATGGTTGCGGATAACTGACCTGGGTTGGGAGGTAAGAGAGGGTCAACAGGCGGACTGGGTGAGGAGGTGGGGGGTCAGAGCTGAAATCCGATGTCTGTCGGCGCCAGGGGTGGGTGTGGTGAGGTGGGCTGCGCAATGATAAGGGGGTGGGGGGGAGAGCGTTTGTGTAAAAGGGGGGGGGGGTTGGCCGGGGGGGGGAAGTCGGACGGGGGGAAAATGGGGTGGGCCGTTTGTAATAAAGGGTTTCTCCAAGTTCTTTACGGATGGGCATCGTCTTCGAGTTAGAATTACAAACTAAATCATTTCCTAAACTGATGCATCTCTCTCACAACAAAAGAAGAGATGCACGATCGTTTAGTGGAAGGGGGGGGGGGAGGTGGGGGGGGGGGGAAGATTTTCTTGTTCTTGAACGAGGAGATGGTGGGCCAAGAGTATTTAATGGGTTAAAGGGAGTGCCGACGTTTGCTAAGGACGTAGCGGGAAGGGGGAATACAAAAGATACGGAAAACGGTCTAATTAAGATTGCCGCACGGTGAGGGGGGAGAGGGAATTACGATCAGGGTCAAGGATTAGAAAGAAAGAAACGCGGGATGGTGGGGGGTGGATGCTCCCAGGTCCGTCTCGAAGGGCGTCGCAGGGAGAAAGGCTGCTCTACGTATTGGGAGAAAGGTAGGTTGGGGGAACTGGGGATAAGGTAGCGTTGGACCCTTGTAAAGAAGCCCAAGCCGCAGTTTGTTTATTGGAAAGCTGTGTGCGTGCATGGTGGAGGAGGGGGGGTGTGAGGAAAAAAGAGGAGATAAGACGTTTGCTGGGTCCCAGGGGAAGGTGCTGTTGGGGAAGGGAAGTGGGGGGTAGGGGGGGGGGGGGGGAGGAGTGTTGGGGGAAAAGACGGGCGCTGGAAGAGGAAGAAAGTAAGGGCTATCGGTTTGGGTGCGAGGGGATCGGCTCGAATGATGCGCAAGAAAAAGGGAAGAGCGGTCGCGCCACGCCAAAGATAAATCAAAAGAGAACTCGAGAAGCAAGCACAGATTGTCTACCATGCTCGCCGGTGCATCGGCCGATCCGATGACGAAGGAAGAGCCCCCGCCGCTACTCGGAATAAAAGAAAAGTGGAAAAAAGCAGGAAAGGAAGTCGTGACTATCACCGGCAGAGAAGTGCTTTAACGCCTGGCGATTTCATGAAAAAAAGCATCATGCTGAAGAGGGTCAAGAGGGGGTGGTGCTAAGGGGGGGGGGGGTGGGGAGTGTTAATTGCTCGGTTACGGGGGGAAGAGAAAGGGCGGTGGAGGGGGGAACCTCACAGCGAGTCTCTACCATGTCGAAGGTTTGCGGGCCGCAAGACCCTCGAGGGGAGAAAGAGCAAGACGAAAGTCTTCATTAAGGAAAAAGCCTTGCATGGCTCCATTCGAAGAAGGAAAAGGGAAAAGAGCAACTTCCTCTCGGCCTCGAGACCAGCAGAAAATAAAGGGGATTACCGCGTTGCGATCGAGACACACAGCCTCTTCGGAAGAAGGGACGAACCGGAGGGGGAGGGCGGAGGGATGTCGTCCTTCCCATATATTCAGACAAAAAAGCGCGGCTATTCTCGTTCCGAAGAACCACGTCGGTGATCTCAAGAGGAGAAACAAGAAAAGGGAAGACGAGTCTGTCTGTTCTATTTGTCACCAGGGGAAAAGGGCCCAGCGCTAGTCCCAGGCGAAGGGGACGTATGACGCCTTCTAGTACTGGGACAGTCGGGAGAGGAAAAAAAAGCCTCGATCGACATGTGAATTCCATTGTCGTGGGGGGGGAGGAAAACGGCCGGCATAGTTCTATAACAGAGGGGAAAGGGGTGCGCGGGGGGGGGGAAAAATGGGGCGACGGATATTACTGGGAGAGGCCTGATACGCGCGAGAAGGCTTTCGACCAGCAATTAATATGAAGGGGAAAAAAAAAGGGGGGGTGGCCATCACATTCTCTCTCCTAAGGTACGAAGCGAAGCGCTCCGAAGGAAAGAATGGTCTCCCGCAGAACGGTGGGGCGTTGGGGGGGTGTGGGGGGGGGGCCAGAAGTGAGAAAAAAGGTTGTGTACCAGGAGGGTGGTTGGCTCTAGACGGAGGTGCTAGGTTTGGGCACGAGTCTAAAAGGGGGGAAGTGGGCAGGGCGATTGGGGCGCGGGTGGGTGGGGGTGTAGGCTAGGAAAGGGAAAATCGTCAGCCACCGTAATCAAATCTTGCACCGAGTCCAGTAATAAAGGTGAGAAGAAATAACTCACAGTAGGCTGCCGAGTACACGGCAACACAAAGGGGTAGTGAAGCAACAACTTTCTGAAATCTCTCTAAAAAGTTTCAGCTTCATCGCCACGGAGGAAGTAACTCATCCAGTTCCGGAAAGAAAGTTTGGGGGGGGACAGAAAAGTGCAACTAAACACGAACGCATCTTGAAAGCAGGCCTACGCTGCAAATGCGAGACGCCACCTCGACAATGGAGGAAGGATAGGAAATCAGAAGAATTCTGATAAAAATTCAAACCTACTCTCTATCAAGGACGTTATCCATAGGCGCCAGAGGAGGCAGCCCTGCCGCTCGAGTAGAAGTCCATCATCTGAAAGAAATGATCTAATATGCCTTCCGGAAACAAAGCAAGGAGCCGAAATGTCCTATCTCGTCTTTCAGAGGGAAGAACCGACTATACTACCCTTCCAGTAAAGAGGAAAGACAACTGCTGCTCCTTGTACTTAGAGGGGGAAAGCAAGAAAAAAAGCGGGAAAAAAATTCGCCGCATTGTTTAAACGGGGAAAAGAGGCCGAGCACGCCGTTGGTGCCCGAGAGGGGAAATCGCCGCGCGTTAGGGGGGGACTGAAGGGAAAGGCCGATCTGACCTCTTTTCATCGGGGGGGGAAGTCGGGATCTTCGCGCAACCGCGAAAGAAAGGGAAATAAAGGAAAGAGGGGAGTGCAGGGGGGGAAGAGTCCTCTAATTAAGGAGAAGGAGGCGCTTCGAATTGCTCCTTCAGGAGGGGAAAAAGACTCCATGAATGCGGAAGACAGGAAAAAGCGAAAGAAAAATCGGATATTGAAAAAGGAAAAGCTCCTCACCCATAGGGCGATGCCGTTCCTCGTCGGAATCTGAGGGGAGAAGAAGGGAAGCGGGAGTAAGGTAAAAGGGGGGAAGCCCTCCCTCTCAAAAGGGGGAAGGAAATCTTCCTCCTTAATGCGTTATTTTGGTGGAGGGGGGGAAGGAAGCACTCCTCCACCATTGTTTAAAGAAAAAGGCTATAGTTAAAATGAAGGAAAAAAAAGGAGTGCCTACATTATCTACTTTCTTGTAAAGGGGGGCTTGTTCTTCCACTTCGTCAGAAAGGGAAAAAGAAGATACCCAGAAGGCTCGTTTGGAAAAAAAAGGGGTGAGGGAGACCTTCTCATCTTCTCTAGAAGGAGAACATCACTTCGTGTCGCGAAAAAGAGAAAGCAGTCCTCTGGAAAAGAAAGAAGGAGGAACAGACGGGGAAAGAAGAGCTTGAGGAGAGAAAGAAACGTGCGAAACATGCAAGATAAGCCTCTTTTGAAGACTCATTTCTACCTTAATGGCCGGGGGAGGGGGGGAGCGGTAGGGGGGGTCCCAGGAAAAAAAGCGCCTGAACTTTTTCTAAAGGACGGCCATGGCCAGAGGAAAAGGAAGAAGGAGAAAAAGCTGGTGAAAGACGAAGTCGCTTACGGCGGCTTCTGGATAAGGGAGGGACATCCTGCTCGCACGTCGGCGGGGGGGATCGTTAGGAGAAGGTGTCGATGGAGGGAGAAAGAAGAACCTACCATCAACCTTTTGGAAAATGGCTCTCTTTGCCCTGCTCCGGAAGGCACACCGTGGCAAGAGGGAGGGGGGTGGGGGGCCAAAAGTGATCTTCATGACCTCCACCAAAGGTAGCCAAGTTTCATCTCTGCGATCATTCAGGGGGGGTATGCAGGAAGCAAAACCCCGACAATAAACTCTGCTGGCCGAAAGAAAGAAGGATGCATCTCTCAGAAAAAGGATGAAGAAACAGAGGGGTCGGCAATTTTTCAAAGGGGGAGGTGAACGCGATCCTAATGACGCCGATGAAAGGATTACCTTGGCGAAAAGAATGAGTATAAAGAAAAGACGTCACCACCCTCAATCCCAGAAAATTGCCCCGGTGGCGCCGCGCAGAAAGTAGAGCCAGCCGACCACGAGGATGGGTCTGGGGAAGGAAAGGAAAGAATGCATCACTAACCCTTCCTAGAAAACCCACGCCGCCTACGTAATAAGGAGGAGGCCACGATCTGATCCAGAAAAGAACTTTGAGATAAAGGTTTTTTAGCACGATTCTGAAATGGCCATGGCGGTCTAGAAAAGAGTGTCTGCCGGAAAACCCGCTTGCGTTGAAGGTAGTCCAATGAGCAAAGGGGTGAAGGGGGAAGAGAGAGAGCTGTCGCCTTCGGAGAGAAGACTGCTTTCCAAAGCGTCGCGAAAAAAGGAATCTTAGAGCAGCCTATGAAAGAGAAGAAGGCTAAAAAATCGGAAAGTCAGTTGCACTTCCTATCCGAAGGAAAAAATCCCACTATAGGGGCCGTCGGACCAGCCCGTCGAAGAGTGCAAGAAGAAAAAAAGATAGAAAAAAAAGGGAGGGCCACACATGTGCTTCGGGGAAGGCATCCGACCCCAAACCCTCCCGAAGGGGGGAGGTCCTAAAATGGTCGAAAGAAAAACATCGTTGCCCTGAAAACGGCCATCGATAACCAAAGAGGGAGTCTTCAAGGCCCCTGCCGAAAAGATTTGGAGGGAGAAAGATGGAGAAGCGTCATTCATGGCAATCGAACAGCCTTGCAGGCAAAAAATCTATGAAGATCGGGGAAACCTAGCGGAAATGAAAAAAAAAGACGACCATAGTGGACGCGACGGAAGGGGCGATCTCAGAAAAACCAATCATGAGGGAAAGAGAACGCGGTCGATGAGCGACCAGGCCGAAAAAAGAAAGAAGGGACCATAATAGGCAATCGAGAAAGGGTTCAAGGGGGGGCCGAAACGTCGGGTGTCGCAGCGCAAGATTACAGAAGAATGGCCAAGAGGTCAGGGAGAGGGCACCCTTTTCGAGAAAAGGCCCATCGCGAGGTCCCATGCCAGGAAGGTAGGAAAAAAGTCGATGTAAGAAGGTCGTCTCGTCAAAAAGGGAGGGGCCGTCGCGCGCGCAAACGATAGAGAGGGGGAAAAGACTTCCATGTTCATAGAGGTCGTCGAGAAAGCACATAGCCTGTGCAATGGGGGGGGACGGGGGGGGAAGGGAGCCTAGGAAAAAGATTCGACCAGCACGCGCAGGAAGAACGTTCTGGGTGGCAGCACATGAAAAAATAGCAGAAAGAGAGAAAAGAAAGGGGGAGGGGAGCCGCCTGACGATTTTGGAGAGGGGGGCTCGGGCCCAATAAAGACCTGGCTTCGGTGCAATACGGAAATGGGGGGAGAAAAAGAGAGACGACGTTCTTTTCCAGATTCTCGAAAAAATCGTCCGCGATTCCCTTTGCTGAATCTCTCAAAGGAAAGTAGGGAAAAAAGAAAAGGAGAGACTCCTTAAAAGAACGTGAGGAAAAAAGTCGCTCGAACGATGCACAAAAAACGTGATTGGTCAAAGAGGCCTTGAGGGAAAAGGTGGAAAGAAAAGTGGCGCCTTCGGCGTGCTCTCAAGGAAGGCATCGGCCTTCGGAGTCGAAGAGGAAAAACTGATCAGATGCCGGCCAATAACCTGGGAAAGACAGAAGAAAAGTATCCTCGCATCATCGCAAGCGCGGAAAAACGGCCCGTCTATGGAAAAAAAATCCGAGAGCTTGACCATGGAAGAAAAAAAATTCGAAAGCAAAAAAGGCCTTACTAGAGGGCGTTCCCTACCTGCCAAAAACGCGCTGGGCCAGTGGCGGAAAGGCCAATGAGAGCTTTTCCAGCTACATTCCGGGGAGGGGGGGCACCAGTCCGCATGATTCCTGCAGGAGGGGGAAAGATCCTCTCCAACGCGCCGGAACGGAAAGGGCGAGCGAGGGGGCCAAAAAGAAATTCTCTGTCGAGGGTCAATCGTTCGTGAAAAAAAAAGGAAGTAGGATCTCGCGAAGAGAAGAAGAGAAAATGTATCGGCCCATGGGCCGGTCTCGGGCATAGAGGCCCTATGCCGAGAAGGGGGAACAGGGGGGGGGGGGAGCGGGCTTCGAATGCGATGCTTTTCGATGTGCAAAAGGCCTAAAACAGGGGGGCACAAAAGAAAGAATCGTACCTCCAGGGGACTTCAGTTCCTCGCGGAAAAATGGACAGGGGGGAACGCTTTCGTACGTTCCGCGGAAAGACCCCTTGTATCCCTCCAAAAGGAATCTTCCGCCTGAGAGGACGATGTAAAAAGGGGGCCCTACCGGCTCCTGTTTAGAAGACGTCCAGCCCGCAAGGGAAAGATACATGATCGACCTGAAGGGGAGGGGGGGGGGAGGGAAGGAAAGGATCGGATCGGCCGATTCAAAAAAGGCGATCGTGTGAAGACTCCTCTCATCTTAGGAGATGAAAGAAAGAAAGGGAAACGAGGGGCAATCATTCGCTTTTCTTCGCAGAATCGAAGGAAGGGAAAAAAACCTCGTGAAAGAAAGGGGAGGAAGAGAACATTGTCTACCGAGCT
>Ga0179593_1527624_pt1 | contig 25321 bp, 34 predicted proteins | sample CZODoug2_1_08_16_FD_185931 | JGI IMG/M metagenome (GOLD analysis project Ga0179593, IMG submission 185931) | Vadose zone soil fungal communities from Angelo Coast Range Reserve, California, USA - CZODoug2_1_08_16fungal (PacBio error correction) | ecosystem: Environmental > Terrestrial > Soil >...
CCTCGTTGGTGGGGAATGGGGACCAAAAAGACCCCATAAGGGGAGAGACTTGCTTATGGAGGCATTTAAAAAAGAGTTCCTCCACCATCAACGGCCAGGAATGTTGCTAAAAAAGAGAGGATACACCCTCAAACTGATCCGTCCTCCGCCGATTCAATAAGAGAAGGGGTTTGACGGACGGGCCTCATTAAAAAATGCATGAAAAACCGCAAGAACGGAAACCACCAAAATCACGAATTTCAGTCCTTCACCTCTTGAAAGGAAGGGCCCGGAAGAACTGAAAAAGAGAAAATGAAAAGGCGAAAATTGTCGCAGTCGGGAAAGTTCCACGCTGATCAAATTGTACTAAAATCCTATGACACATTCGGTCGATGAAGTCGCCCTAAAAGTTAAAAAGTGGGCACCTTTCGTCAAGATTCCATCTGCTCGCTGAGATTTAAAGAAACGGTATCAGCCAGAAAACTCTAAGACACGCCCCCGGTAAGGCCCTCTTGAAAAAAGAAGCCCCATGAGCGTTTCAAAGTCAAGGGAAGTTTACTTGCCCCGAAAAGGAATATCCCGGGAAGGGGAAGCAGAAAGGACCACCAATCCGCAGACTAGGGACGGCCTTGCGGGGGGACAGGAAGGAAGGAAACTCAATCAGAATCCTGAGCCCAAATTTCCCAAAGAAAGAAGCCGCAGATTGAGCAAGAGGGAGAACGGGTTGGGTACATCCCGCGCTGCCCCGTCACAAAGACAATGGGGAAGGGCCCGTGCTTCAAAAAAGTATCACCTCTATTATAAAAGCCACAAAGGGAAAGAGATATCGGGGGGACGGGGCCCCCCTAGGGTCCTGGAAAGTTGTCGGGGGAAAAAAACGTCAAAGCGTGAACGTAGGGGCCGTTGTTGGAAAAATCTAAAAAAAGCTGAAAGACCTGGAACGGTAAAGGGGTCCGGTCAAACCCCGAGAAAAGAAGGGGCCCGGGAGGGGAAACACAGGGGGATCACATGCTTATAGCAGTAGGCGATCTACTTGTACAACAATGAAGTAAAGCGAAAAGGAGTACAACCTGTTAAGATTCATAGAGGGATTCCTAGAAACCAGGAATTCGGGGGTCAGCTCAAAGGAAACACACAAAAGTTGGGAATAGAGTGTGACATTCAAAAACAACATGTCCTCCATTGGCCAACAGGGAGCAAGAAAAAAAAAGGTGGTGGGGGTGTTGGGTGATACACACATAGCCAACTTGGACAGTCCCCTCAGGGGAAAGAAGGTTGGCTTAAGGGGGGGCGTGGATTAATATCTTAAACGCATGAAGGGGGTGGGAAGGACAGGGAGGGGTTTGAGGGAAAGGGGGGGGGGGGGGGGGAGGAGACGGTTTTTGTTGAAAGAATAATAACTTGTTTGTAAGGCGACTCTTATGAAAAGCGACAAAGCTAATACCTTCAGGATCCTATACTACATGAACCAGCGTGCGACATGCCGGATTCTGTGGAAGAACTTATTTGGGTCAGAAATACTAAAACACTAAATGTGGGGAAAAGTATAAATCTCTGACGGGAACTAAAGTACCTCTGAGACATGCTAATTCTAGACAGAGAGGGGGAAGGGTCCGAAAGAGAAACCATCCGGCTGATTGCTGTGAGTGTCACTCCTGATTATTCCCAAAGGCATTGTGTGGACCCTAAATGGGTTAAGAATGTCAAAACTGCAAGCAAATGTCAGATCCAAAGGCTATCCATGTGAGGGGGGGATGGGCCTTGGTCATTGTGGGGGTCCCCCCACACATGTCAAAGGGAAAATCTGTTAGAAAGGGGTATGGGGGAAACAATACAGTATATCTCCCTCCAAGCACTGGGAAAGAGGGGGGAAAAGGGGACAAGAAAGACAAAATATGGACAAAAAATTTATTCATTTTTGACTCTCTGAACACACAAAGGTTGTTTTCTGAGGGTTGAGAATAAAAGGGGGTTGGGTAAGGGGTGGGGAAGAAACACATTGACAGAACCATAAAGTGGGGGGGTTCAAAAAAATCTGGCAATTCCACACCGTTCAACAACATTACAGAATGGTCGCAACTTGGGGGGGGAGGGGAAAAAAAGTTTAAACAAAGGGGGGATGGATAAAAATATAAACTTGGGGGGGGGTTACAGCGGTTTTGCATGAGTGGGGAGGGGACAGATGGTAACATGTCCCTCAATGCGATGGAATCCCTGGGGGGTACCAGGGGAAAAAAATGCAGGGAAATAATGCAAAAGAAACCTGCACGGGGGGGGACTATTTTTGGAAAAGTACGCGGGGTACTCGAAACAAAGGGCGAAGAAACAACGATCGAGAACACAAAACGAAATAAAGATCGTGTACGGCGCCGTTCGAACAGGAGAGACTTCACAGAACAAATACACTAAGGGGGGTCTTTGGGCAGAGTTTTTTGGTTTCCCTTGAGCTTATGGGTGGGACACTAAAAATAGGGAAGCACCCGATGAGATTTTACCTCACAAAACGGGATTGTATCAGGAATCAAAAAAAGGCGGGAAGAGGGGGAAAACAGCTGAGTTTATTATTTTTGGGAGCAAGTTAACCCACAAGTGTGAAAAGGGGTTCACATGGAAAATTATTTGGGGAGGTGTGAAAAAAGGGAATACACAAAGTATGAACAGGGGGGGATTAACGGAAAGGGGGGAAGAAATATGAATTCATTTGGAAGTCCACAAATTTTACAATTCCGGGGGGGGGAGACAACCGGGGGAAATGGGGTTGAACAATGATACAAAATAATAAAAGGGGGATATAATCCAAGGTATAGGGGGGTGTTACCTTTTTAATTGTTCCCAAAGGGGATATACAGGGGGGGTGGGCCCAGTAAAGGGACAGGAGCGAAAAATTAGGCTCCATGTGAGACTGCCCACTGCTACAGGCCCACTGTAAATCCAAAAAAAAAAATAAAGGACCGGAAAGGGCGGGGGTGTCAGCCCCAAGCAGGGGGAATTTATGAAGGGGGGGACAAAAAGTGGTATCCACTAAGGCTTCCCAAAAACCAGATAATAAAACCGAGGGATGAAACTGAGAGGGGAGGAGAATTAGCAGTCTCCAGAGGACCGAGGAAAGGGGAATTCCAGAGAAAACTGGGGAAAAAAGTAGGCCGAAAATGGTGTAGTATTTTGGAGGGAAAGGACACATCATTCCTTCCAGGAGGAGGCATGGGAGGAGGAAGAAGGGGAAGAATAAGGGAAAAAGGGGTAGCTTAATGTAGTATAGGAAAAAAGAACTTAATATACATAATATAGCGGGGAGGTAGTATAATAAAAGTTCTATCCTAACTACAAAAAATGGTCTTATACAAACGAGTACCTGATTTCAAAAAGGAACTCAAGAGACAAGACCTAAAAAAAAAAAGGTCCAGTCCATTGCAGGCCCTGAGGAAAGAGTGTTGCAAAGGGTGGAAGACCATCAAACAAACCTGGAAAAGGGTTCCCAGGGCCATGCTTTGGAACAACTGGTTGGAGTTGGGGGAAGGAAGTCAGGACACACTCTAAAGCACATCTGATGAGTGGGGCCACTTCGGGGAAGGGAAGGGGGGGGCAGCCGGAATCAGGCCAAAAGAGTCTGATGAATATAACAGAATTGAAGGGAAAGGTGGGATAGCGACGAAAAGGAATGGGAAAAATCTCTATAACTGGGAGAGTCATAACGCGAGGGGAAGCAGGTGGGGGGGTATCGGGTCGTAGGGAACCAGGCAAGGGCCTTTGAAGGAAAAAAAGAGAGTGGAAGAGAGACTCTGCTGTCATATTCAACCCGGGGAAGGAAGGGTTCGGGGGGGTGAAGACATTGGGGTCACTAGTAAAGCAGCGAAGTAGAAACTAAGGGGGTGAAGGGACTGGGATTATCTGTGTATGTAAGCACAAAGTCCCCAGAGGGAGTGTGGACGGGGTTAGCGCTTTGACACACCTACTAAGCATAGTGCGCCTCTGGTAAAAACTCTGTAAGGGGGCACTCTCGAGCGTCTGATCCATCGCTCCTTCTTAAATTGGTAACAGTATCAAAAAAAGCAAAGGCCTGAGGCTAAAGGCGGTTGACTTGCTCCATCGGGGCTGAAAAGGTCTAACAGAAGTGTGTCGGGGGCCGGCGGCACGTAAAGGGTGGGAAAGAAAAAAAATAGAAGTGAAAAAATTTCCGCGGCAATGCTGACCTAACCTTCATCGAGAGGCAGAAGAAGGGGAGGTTAAGACCGTAGATACCCGTCAAGAAAAATGAAGGAAATCAGGTCGAAGCGGTGACGAAGGTCTAAAAACAAGGAAGGGGCCCGTCAACGTGTAGGGGGGTTTCTACTTCATATAGCAACCTTGAGGGTAAAAGAAATATCATTTGAAAAAAAGGGCTACGTGCCTACCAACTCCGCCAAATCAATGTACGAACTTAAAGAGCAAAACCAGGCTAAGTTGTTGACCATGGGCCCGGGCGTTGCTGCAGATAAGTTTCCACAAATGAAATGGGGAAAAAGGGAGGAATATAGTGACAGTGCAAGGGCTGAGAGCTGCCAATGCAAAAAACCATATGGGGAAAAAAGGAGATGAAAATCGGGTCAGGACATGATGTTCTTTTGTCGCGAGACGAGGTAAAAGGATACCGAGAGCCGTGAGGGTTGGCTACTTCGGGCACACATGGAAATTCGGCAGCAGAACGGTGACCAGTCCTGACCTCAACGGGGGGGAAGTCTTCAGGAATTCTTGGCAAAGCTCTCTCCACAACAAACCAGCAAGGGGAGGGGACCTAGGTGATGGTCCATGAATGGGACCAGGGCTCTAACACCTGAGGGACACAATCAAGGACGGAAGAAGTGTTGAGGAGGAAATTAAAAAGAAGGCCGCACCCATCGACCGTCATTCCTCGCCGCTGCTCCCGGACTGGAAGGACCTCAGGGGGGGGGGGGAACTCCGACCAAACTAACTCCAAAGATCGGGATCTGGGAAAAAGAGGGGAAAGGCATTGCTCGGAGCCTAAATCCCGCCCTCTTCCTATAAGGGAGAACCCGTTTATTGACCTGACCGTTTCACCTGCAGCAAAACCAGAAAGGGAAAGTCATAAGCGACTTGAAGACAATTGTAATGGGACTGGCCGTTCCCCCCCGGACCTGATTAGGGGCTGGGCACGCCGAGTCGTTAGTCACCTTCAAGGCGATGCCAGCCTGAAAAGGTCGCATGCGTGGCGGAAAACTTTCGTCAGAGGCGCTGCCTATGGTCGAAGTCCAGGGATACTGAAGTATCACTGCTCTAAGCAGCAGAGAAGGTCCAGAGATTGCCCGACATTTTCCTCTTGAAAACTAGTGCCAAAACTAACGATCACAAAGGCAATTGAGAATTCACCGAGGAAAGGAAACGACTCCGCAGGAGGGGGCTGCTGCCTTGCAGGGGGATACTGAGAATCGGTAAGGCCTGCCGAGACAAGAACAAAAAATGAACGCTCGCTTCGGGGAAAAAGAGAGCCCTAGAAAGGAGGGGGGGGGACTTGGTACCATTAACGCGGACCCCTTCACACAGCATCTTAGAAGGACCTTTCTTACCAAGTAGTATAACCGCCCGGTACCAGAGACATAGTAGGACTCTGCGAAGCTTGCCGAGCGGCACCCCCGAAACACTACTCCACCGATTTCGGGGTCCTCGGGGGGTGGGAAGAAGAAGCGGCCAGCAACGCCTCTCCGCGGTAAAAAGGTCACAAACCGTGCCGGGGCCAAAGGGGGACCCCCGGAAAAGAGAAATCATAACACACTGCTAGCTAAGGCTATATCAGTATGCTATCTCGTGTAATAAAGTGCAGGAGCTATTAAGAACATCAGCACTGGCCTATTCTGAAAGGAAGTCTTTGAAGATCACGCCTTCTTGGGCCTGGGGAAGATATTGTGGACATTCTCCACAGACATGCTCAAGTGGGGGGGAAGCCCTCAAAGAAAATGGCCCGAACAGGGTGGAAGGGGGGTTGGGATTGGGGGGGAGGGGAGCAAAGGGGAAAAAGGGGGAGCCTCAGAGGGACTGAGCAGGGCTTGGGGGGGGGCACAAGGTTCAGTGGTCCTATCGCACAGCATGTAATGTTGGGCAATCGTTGAAATAATGTTTTCTTATCGAAAGGGGTGATTGGTTGGGAACTAAAAGGCTAAGGAGAAAGATAAAATGCACTAGACTACATGGGGAATACTACTACTACATGAGGCTACAACATCGGCAAAATGGCTAACTTGGGGGGGGGTTGGGAATGCATAAACATACGGACACTCGGGTTGGTCAGAGGGGAGATCAGAAAGAAAAAGAACTGAGAGAAAGGCTCCGACAAGCAGCGGTGAAAAGGTCATCTTTGAATCTATACTCCTAGAAGTATCTTGGAAGGGGTGGGGGCCAGAGACGAAACAGGTTTTGGCCCTGATTATCTGAGAAAAAAGAAGGGGGAGGACCGGCACTGGAATCAGTGGGACAGCTCCAACAGGTCCTAATACATGTGGAGTGGAGGTGCTGGGGTTACCAAGGAACATAGGGTACAAATAGGGGGTTTCTCTGAAAAAACTGAGGAGACTACTAGTCGCCTGGAAAGAAAAGGGGTCCCTTGGAAAGGGGAAAATTTGCCCAAAGGGAAGAAAGGGTGGGGAAAAACCTAAAGCTAATGGTTTGGGGGGATCATTGAAAAACACAAAGTGAAGGGGTCTAAAAGGGGGGGGGTACAGGGGAATTTTTTTGTGAAAAAACTTTGTGGGAGACCCCGGAATACCTAAAGGGTGCGGCCACAGGGGGGGTGGGGGATTGAAAAGTGACAAAATCCGTTGTGTTTCAATGTGGGGAGTCCCAAGGTCTCACGGGGTTCCAAGTGTAAACCCCCTTGGGGGGGAAAAATTTGGGGGGGTTTAAAAAAATAAAAGGAACTGGGGTACGCTGGGGGGGTGGGGAGCTTGAAAAAATAAAATCAAAGATTGTGAACGCCATCCTCTAATTCGGGAAGGGTGCGGCTCCGCGAGGGAACAATATCCAAATACCTGCAAAAAGGTATTTTTGGGGTACTCGAAAAAAAAAGGACTGATAGGAACCCAACAAAAACAACGAGGAGGAGATCTTTTAAAGCTGCAGGATGCGGGAAGTGAAAAACTTCAAACTTTTTTTTTTCTTTTGCAAGGGACACTTCACTAAGAAGGGAAAAGGAAGTCAAGAGGTGATGAAAGACCGCTTGAGGGAGATCGGGCGTTTCAAAACAAGACGGGATTCAGGAGATACGCCGACAATTCCAAACAGCGGTAACCAGTTGGACCAGTGGAAAAAGGGGGAAAAAAAATGTTTTTTCCGGGGTAAAACCAAGTTGAGAATACAGTAATTTGGGGGGGGTGGGGGGAAAGGGGTGTGGGAAAAAGGGAAAAGGGGTTGGAAAGGGGGAAATACATTACGTGCCAGGGGTGGCAGAACCTTGATAGGCCATGGGATAAGTAAGGGTTTCACAGTTTCCAATGAAAACAACTTGGAACTTTTTTTCAAATTCAAAAAAGAACGGGGGAAGGACTTTGAAGATAGGGGTTAACGGTGGGCAAATTTTTTCAAAGGGAAAGGGATGGGAGGAAGAAGTTGGGGTGGGGTGAGCCAGGTGAAGGTTGACTCATTCAAGCAGAACAGATTTGGATCCATAGCTCATGGCCGGGAGACTTAATAAGAGATAGGGAGCCAATTTGGATAACACTTTGGGAAGGGGTCAGAAGAGGATGTAATAATGGACAAAAAAAAAAAACCTATGTCAGTGTAATCCTAGGAGTCCCCAAAAATGAGGATGGATCAGGGAAATGAATGAACAGAATTGGGGAGAAGAGGGGGAAAGGAGAGTATCCCGAGAGCTATAGACGGGGGAACACCCTGTAGTGCCTAGATGGTGTGAAGCAACAAATCCCGTAACAGTCAGTGACAGGATTGGGGTAGGAAGAGGAGAAGTTCGCATAAGAAGCCTTCATAGTATAGTAGTAAAGGAGCTTCTCATCTAGTCATTACCCACCACAGAAAAAGACAAGGTTCTCTTATCCACTTACGCAAAGGGCTGCCCACCTTAAAAAGAGCATAGAGGGGATGCAAAAAATTGCTCCGGAAATTGCTGGCCGGAGGGCAACATTGTGGAAAAAGGCGCTCAAGTGTATTCACCAAAAACAACACCCCTGCACCACGGAAAGGGGGGGTGCAGGGGGGGGGGAGTGGGGACAAACCTTTGGGAACAAACTGTCTGTGGAGACGGCACCTCGTGGCATAGGGATGGGCCAAGGCTATGACATCAGGACAGTGCAGAAGGCTGGAAACTGTCAGAAGTTCAGCACGTGGTCATGTTTTTAGCCTTAGGGAAACTTCAGGGGGGAAACTAGAAAGAAAACTGCTAAACTGTGCGATAGAAGGGAACGGAGGTTACGGGCACAGTCTGGGGGGGGGCTAGGTTGTCTTAGGGACCCGGGTACCTGGGAAGAAACCTGCTAGAAGGAGCATTCTCGTCTGTCGTTCAAAACAACCCGAGGGAGCACGAAAACATCGGATTTGGGGGGGGGGGGGAAAAATACCTGGCAAGAGGACGTATCATAATGTACTTTACTACGTTCGGGGGGTTTGAATTGGGGAGAAAAGATGACTGTGTGGTAATGACAGGGTTGTTTGGGCAAACCGCGTGTACATGTGCTTGGGGTGCCGGGTAAAGGGCCGTGACGCAGCGTCGGGGACGCATAGTCTCCGAGGGGAGGAACAGAGCCCGGGAGGGACTTGCACTCTAAGCTCAGTCAAAAGGGGATGAGGAGATTGAAAAAAAAGACAAACCATCCGGACCGCGAGTGAGAGTTTTGAAAAGTGGAGCACTTGGACGGATCAGAGGGGGGGATCGGAAGTTCATGGCGGATGTGGACCTTTGGGGGGGGGACTAGAGGGGAGGCAAGGGCCAATACGGGGAAAAGGGGGGGTAACGGCGCTGAGATAGAAAGGGGAAGAAACGTGGTACCGGACTAGGGGCTGAAATTCCGAGCTAGCATGATTCTCAAAAAAGCCCACAAGGAAGCCCCGACAAAAGGGTAGCGAGGAGAAGTGAAGACTCGGAATTCGTGGGCTACTTTACTCCCACCATTGGATTGAACAAAGGGACCAGGACAATTGGGGTATAGTTCGGTCGAGGGGGGGGGACAGGGCAAGGGGGATTCAAGAGGTGAACTTGAAGAAGAGGTGGCTGGGGATGTAGTCGGAAGCGAACGATGAGCTGAGCGCCTGGGCCGAAAGGCGATCAACTCCGAAGAGAGGGGTTATAGACTAGGTAAATTCTTGTAGCCTATACAGCAATCTTTTCGGTCCAGTCAGAAAAAAGAGTCAGATGTAAGGTTTATGGGCGGCACAGTAACCCTCAAAAGTACAAAGGGCCCAAGAACTGGTTGATGGGCACCAAATGAGCTAAGATGGGACAAAATCGGAAGGAATCTTTGGCCGTAAACAATGAGGGAAAAGAGAGATGGGGGGTTAGTCCAAGACTTCATCCATGCGTCACCGATGGTCTCAGCCTAGATCCCCCGGCCAAAGAACAACGGGGGCATCCTTGTAAAAGCATTGGGGGCAAAAACATTAAGGAGTCCCGGAGATCGCGGGAGAACGACACAACGCACCTCCTCGAACAGATTAGTAAATAGCTTAATGTGGCCCTCAGGGCCCGGCTAAAACAAGGAAGTTCCGACTCGCGAACAAACGTCCAAATTAAAAGGGACCTCGGGAACAACGGGCAAGTCCCCAGCACCAACTCGCCAACGGCAATTAGAAGGGGACTGTAAACGCTGAATCTACAACTTGCGAGGGGGGGGGGGGGGGTTTTTGTTGGGGTGGGGGGGGTTGTGGGTGGTTGGGGGTGGGGTTGAGGGGGGTGTTTTGTAGGGTAGGGTGGGTTGGTTGGTGGGTAAGGTCCCATCGACACCGAATGCGAGGCGAAAAAACCTGAAGAAGGACCGGAGAAGAAAGCCCAGGCCGCAGTTGTGGGGATGGGGGCCTTTCTGCGATCTCCTTCTGAGCGCAAGAGTAACGGGGCTACGCCTATTGGTGACCATAACAAGCAAAAAGCCACGGATGTGGACCCATAGAGGAAATCCCTGGAGACGAAGTGCAAAGTCAAGAGTGCCGTTGCCTTGAAGGACGCTACGATACCAGACTGTTAAAAAGGGTGCCGTCAAGTGACCAAGCTAAGGCAGAGGGTGAAAGGCCTTGACGTGTAGATGTTACATGAAGTACGGAAAAGAGCCTTCTGAAAACTTGAAACAGGACCCCGAGACGGCTGGCAGCCTCTTCTCACTCATTAGCTGGACCGTGTAGAAGAGGCCTGAAAAACAGAAACCCGCTAAGGGGAAAAAAGGCCCGGGGGAGGGGAGAAGCTATTAAGACCGCCCAAGGGAGTTACAATTAAGTCTATGATAAATTAGAATCAAAAACAGAAGTCTTCACCCCACGACGACAATACGTCCACGATGTCCGGCTTGTTGAGACAGGACGCGAAGAGGAGTCGCAGCGGAAGATCCTCTGAGCATCCACGTCCCGACCAACAAGAAAGGGAATGCCCGAAAGAAGGAACACACGGCAGATTCGAAGAAGGAAGGATAGCAGAAGAAAAAATAAGAAAGAGGGGGGGGCTAGTAACACAACCTGCTGCAAAAGGAAAGATAAATTCACATCAGCCTTGGGCGGATTGCAACCCGGGGGAAAACTCCTCTTGGCAGACACCCATTGGGCATTGGGGCAGAGAGGGACAGTAAGCCTAGGGACAACAGCATGGCCGGGAACAATTTTAGTTTGTTTGTTTGAGGGGTGTGTGAGCACAACATTGAGAGCCACGGGGGGTGAGGGGGGAAAAGAGGCAGCAAAGACGAAGGTTGCGTGGCCCAAAGGCATGATCACTCTGAAGGAACCCTTTGGGCAGAAGGGAGAAAAGAAGGTTGTATTACGAAAATTTTTTGTAGGAAATGGCATCGCGGTTGGTATTATACACAAGATCAGTTAAAGAGGAAAGCTAGAAAAGCAGAGCTACTATAAATCTACTGCGATCCGACAAAATCCAAAAAACTTGATGGGCAGATCTTTGGGGCCCCTGATTGCTACAGAGCTAAACCATAAGCCTACGGTGACCAGATTGGCGACGATGAAAATCAATATATGAACCACGTTATACACTCTACATTCACGCAATCTCGGTCAGTTTCAAGTTAATGGAAGACAGGGATAGCTGATGAAAAAGGCTCCAGAAAAGGGGGAGCACTGGCATCAGGGGTTTATGTGAAAAGTGCCTGAAGGAACAAAGGGAAGGGGCCTCATTGTCAATACACAACTGGCATCGTGGGGGGTGCTGGGAGTGGGCCTGTCTCAGTCATTCATAAAGAAAGGAAACTTGAGAAAGGTTCTCAAGAGGGAAAGGCACCGGATCAACATAGGGGGGTATCTCCCTTCCTAATCACAGGAAAAGGGAAAAATTGTCCCACTTTAAAAAAAAAGGAGGGAAAGGAATCTAGAAGTATTAAAAGGGATTTTGGGGAGTATCCTGGAAACAAAACAAAGGGGAACATGGGGGAAACCATGGAAAAAGAAATTAGTAGGGTTGGGGGGGCCACCGTGGGAATAACATTGAAAATAAAAGAACCCAGGGGGGGGTAATGGTAGTTCAAATGCTGGGTCTGGGGAGCCAACACCGGGTTACCAAAAAAGGATTCAGAAAAGGGGCAAGGAAGAAAAACTTTGTGTTGGGGGGGGCAATGATATCACAAATCATAACGTTGGTTTGTGTGGAAGAACAGGGAAAAATCACTCCGGGGAAACGACATATCAAAAAATGAAGGGAAAGATGAAACCAAAGAGAGAGGGCAGGGTGCACCAAAACTATGCAAAATAAACCTGCAATGGTATTTGAAAAAGTCCAGGGCCACGAGAAAAAGAACGAACGGCTGAGGTCTCGACTAAACACAAAAAGAGGAAAGGAAAAAAAGCCTCATATCACTAGATTTTGCGATAGAGGGGACTTCAAAATACCAGGGGGGCAGGTAGGGGGGTGAAGGGTCTGGTGGGAAGGATGGCCACAGAAAGGGGGGGGATCCCGAAAAGGGGGAGATTATTGAGTAAAGTCTTGAAGAATAGATGCGCAACATAATGCAAACAGAAGGGCCAGTTTATTATGGGTGATATCATTGAAAAGTTGGACCACCTGAAAAAAGTTGGAGAAAGAAGATTAAGTTGTTTGGGGTAAAAAAGGGGGGGAAACCATGGGAAAAAGGTGGGAAAAATGACCAGTTGGGAAAAAAAAGGGGGCCTAACACTTATGTATCGGGGTATCGGGACCCACCAAGGGAAAGGTGGTGAAAAAGGGAGAAAACAGGAAATTGTTGTGGAATCTCAAAAATAGGGGTTTAATTAATATGACCCAATGTAATTGCAAGGGTAAATTTTTACCTTTTCAAAGTGCTTAGGAGGAGATACAGTGGGCGGTAAAGACAGGGGGATTCCCAAGGAAGAAACATTGTGTATCAGAGCTAAGTTGAGGCGGCACAGAAAAGGGAAGCAATCCAAGATAAGAAAAAATTAGGAGCGCAGTTTGGGACCACTTATGCAGTGCGTGGTCATCGGGTTTGTAATGGAAAAAAAAGGTAAACTAGGAGGAAGCACCACCATAAGGAAAAAATGAAAGGAACTTAAAAATGAAAAGAGATTGAATGAGGCATGGGGGTCTCAAGATTTCCCAGTCGGCATAGGATCAGAGAGCTAACTCGAAAAGGAAACCTGTGGGGGGGGGTCAAATGAATCAATCATAGGAACATATCTTTATCAAGGGAGGCCTATGGGGACCTGGAAGAGGAAGTCCTGTAGTATAAGACTTCGTAGTAAAAGGAAAGGTCGGAAGTAGTGATAAAAACTTCTAGTATAGAAAACCTTCTAAAAAGGACGCAAAGGGAAAAAAAGTTAAAAACATGTGCGTGCTTCGATAAGACACTCGTTGGGGAATTAGCCCAAGGCTGGCACTGAGGGAAAACCTTGGGGACCAAGGTGGGGGCCCTAACTGTGGGGGAAAAAAAACCTCAAAAGAGGGACATGACTTTAGTGAGTGAAAGGTGGAACAAACTTTGAAATGTCGGGGGAGATGTCACACAAGCGGGAAATGTAAAGGCCAAACAGGGAGGGAGAGGAACGATGCAGGGAAAACCGTCAAATGATGATCATTACCACAGAGAAGGTTTGGGGAGGGGTTGTTCGCCTTCTTACCCTTCAATAGAGGGAGGAAGCGATAGCCAAGTGCTCTAGCAGGGGAAAAACTCCTGGGAAAGGGGTTGGTCGGGACAAGGGACAACCTCACGGTTACGGACTTGTAACGTAGATCCTAGACGCTTCCGGTGGTTCAAAGAGGGAAAAAGAACTGACAAGGAACGGGGGGGGGGTACCAGAAGAAAAAAGGGGGGAATATTACGTCATCTCATACTGTATAGTCTAGGGGAAGGGTGAGGTTAGAAAATTTTAACTGGGGGTTAAAAAAAGGGGGAAACCTGGGGGAACAGCCGCGTTACAGGTGTGTACTTGGGGAAATTCGCTTGACTGAAGGTCTCTCGCCGGGGAAAAAAGAGGACCCGGAACAGCGGCCTGCAGAGGGAAGGGATTCTGGGAAAGGTCTGGGGGAAAGGCTGTCAAGAAGAAACCTAGACTAGTAAAATTCCGTCGGCGGAATTGTACAACGAAAAAAGGCAAGAAAACACCGACCTGAGGAGACAGGGTGTTCACGTGAAAAAACCCAAGGGAAAAACGGAAGGAGGGGTTGATCTGGGCCAGGGGCCGGACAGTCACCGGGGGGGGGGGGTTGAAGGGTCCGAGGCACAATTAATGTAACGGCTAAGGGGCCTTAAACGGGGAAAGGAAAAGAGGCAGATCCGACAGAGGTGGACAGGGAACATAGGATGAAGAACTATTAGGCAGATAGGCAGCCAGAAAAAGCGCCAAACACACTTCGGAAGTGGAAAGGCACGGGAATGAAGTGAACGGATTCTCAGGGGGAATTACAAAACAGCAAGGGAAGATTCCAAGGGGAGACCAATGGTCGACAATTTGTCACAAAGTTTAAGACTTGGGGAGCCCTGCGGGGGCCCTTGAACTAAGGTTGCACGTAATGAGGTGGAAACAGCAGTCCAGGACCGGGAAGGACGTGGAAGCAATGCCCGGTGCCCTCCAAGCACAGTCCCAGCTAGCTGGGGGGAGAGGTTGGGAAGACAGCCCGATGGGTGCAGGCGCGGAGCCATATCGGGAGAAGGGGGGGAGGCAGGGCTGGACCAAGTCCTTCCATCCAGCAAGGAATATGCCCAATGGTGGAACGAATGGGGAACATGGACCAGCAAAGGAACGAAAAGGGAGATTGGGGCCAAGACCATCTCTCGAAAGAGAAAAAGAGGAGAGGTGGAGTCCTCCGCAGCAAGGGTTTTGATGTTCCCGGAATGGAAAAGATCTAAAAAAAAGGAGGGGGGCAATAATTGTAATTGGAGGCATGTTGGCAAAGGGCAGAACACCGGGCCTAGCAGGATCTGCTCCACGAATGGAAAAGACCTCGCTGGTGAGGAGAAACAACAAAAGAACTCCGAAACTAAGGGATAAATAGCTGGACTACGACTCTGTATGTCTAAGAGGAGCAGTAAACGAGTCCACTACAAACGAGAAAGGATCAAGGGCATTCGGGGAACCTCTTTGGAAGGCAAGCCCTGAAAAAAAGGGACAAAGAGTGAAGTGAAGTGGGCAGGAAATCGAAAAAAAATGGCATGATGGGGTCAGTCCCATTTCGAACCCATCCCAAGTAGGACCGTCCCCTACCTTGGGAGGGCCCCTGCAATGGGGGGGGATGGCCATGTATAAGATCTGGGGATCCTATCATTCTCCTCGACATAAAAAAATCCCGGAAGAAGATAGCAGGAAAACTCGGAGTGATCAGAAATCATGTAAGGCCAAGGATCTTTGAGAGCAGTCGCGCCGGTTATCAGGAAGAGGGGGCAAAGGAATGACGGTGACCCGGAACTACGACTAGAAAAAACGGCTTTTATCAACAAATATGGGGGAGGAACCACTCCTCAAGGACTCAGGACTTCCTTGACGGGGAGGGTTACAACCGCACCGAGGAAATTAAGCTCGAAAAGAAGCCGGGAAAGATGCCCAGATCCAATGCCCCAGCAGGGAGCGTTTCAAAATCAAATTTCTTAGGGGGCGTGTTAAGAACACTAGTTACAAAAGTCACACCATCCCAATGTAACAAAGGCCTCCGAAAGGTCAAGGAACATCGGGAAAAAGACTCCGACCAGGCCAGAGAGCAGCTTAGATAAAATTACCGAGACCGGAAAGGGTCTTCAAAACCGTACGAAAAGAAGTCAACCTATGTCCGGGGTCCATACGGGTTGGTTGAGGGACTAGGGCAATTCTCAAAAGAGGCTTCGGCCGTCCGCCCATCTCCAACCTACCTGTTCCCGGGAAGAGGGAAAAAAAATGAGAGGAGGGAAAAGGGGATCTAGGGGAGCTCTGTACAACGTAAGTTTGAAATTCTCCCAACATTCAACCATTGCTTCTGAAATCGAGTTCAAATCAACCGAGGTCGTCATACTCAGCGGGCCTGACACAAGAAGGAAGAAATGAGGGGTGTGACTAAAAGAAAAGGGCCTCAATTTTGAAAACTTAATCACAAACAGTGCAAAGAGGGCCGTGAAGGGGTTTCAGGGGGGACACCCTGGGGAAAGAGTGGACTCCTCATGGGCAAGGGAGAGAAAGTGGGAAAACTGGAAGCAGAATGAGAAGAAAATCAGGAAGGTTTGAATGTGTGGCAAGACTTTTTATAAAGGGTAAAGAGACAGTGGGGGGGGGGAGAGAAGGGGGGCGTACGGAAGCTACTGTATTCGAAGAGATGAACTACTAAATAAAAAAAAAGCTGAAGAGGAAGAAACTACAAAGAACCAATCTCATAATGGCTACATTTGGCATACGATGTGGACGAGGGACTACAAAATAGCACTTTGAAGAGAGGCGATATGTAATCAGACTAAAGGAGTGACCGAACTAATAAAGAGATGGGGACCTTTTATCTTGAGTAATCCCGCATGAAGGGTTAAATAGGGTACAGCACTCGGGGGGGCGGGTGGTAAGACATGGACAGATGCACCAAAGGGGACACCACTGCAATCAGTGTACATATACTGGCGACAGGGGGGGGGGTGTGGTGAGTGGCAGTTTCTCAAGGTTCAGAGAACAAAGGACTAGGAGAAAAAAAAAGCGGGGGTAAGCCAGGGGGAGGTAAAAACGGATCAAAAAAAGAAAGAAAGTAACCAGTCCTAAGCACTTGGCAAAAAGTTCCCAATCGTGTTAAAAAAGAAGAATTAACCAAAAAGGGATGATCAATGAAACACAAAAAAGTTTTCCAGTTTTTTCGAAGGGGGATAAGACATGGGGGGGTAAAAAGGGAAGAAAACATGGACATAAATTGTTCTGCAGGTTTTGGATGTAATGTCTTAACACCTGGGGAAAAAAAGGCTGGGGGAACCGTTTTCAACAAAAAAGACAAATGGGGAGGAGAAGTGGGGCAAAGGGGGCATTGGGAGGGGGGCCAGAAAAAAAAATAAGAAAACTTTTGGAAGCCTGTTTGCATTGGGAGGCGCCCTTTTGAAGAAAAAATCCAAAGGGGGACATATCCGAAGCATTGAATCACCGAAGGGTTCTGTGCAACGCAGAGAGAGTGCATTGGAAAAAAAAAGTGCAAAAAGGTGGGGGGGGAAGGGAAGGATACACGATATCCATACGAACGCTGATAGGAACGAGATATCTCACAACACGGGAGAAAAGAAAGAGGATCCCGTTCAGGAATACACGTTGGGAAAGGAAAAGAGACTGTACAAAAATAAACTTTTTGACAAAATGTGGGAAGGGAAAAAAGCAGCGGGGCCAGAGGGGGTCCCAGAACCGGGGATTCCTCATGTCAAGAAAGGAGGGAAAAAGACGAGGGTTTCGATCAAGGGATGCGCCTTAAACATGCAAAGAAAATTGGAGGATTGGGGAAAAGGGGTTGGAAAAAATTGGAAACCAAGTTTAGGGGGGTTTGGGAAACCCTTGAAATAAAGGTTGCACAGGGGAGTCGTACCTGGGGGGGAAAACGGGTTCAGAAATGGAGTCAACCAAACACACAAGGGGAGGAGTCCGTTTTCCATGGGAAAAATTGAATTTGTGTTTGAAGCAAAAAAAATACTTTAAAAAGTTAGATTTAAGGGGTGGTCAAAGGGGGGAATTTTCAAGTGAAAAAAAAAAGATTCTTAAGGGAACGGGGAGGTGACAAAGGGGGAAGGTACAGCGCAACGATTTGTATCCATAGCTAAGGTGGGTTCTGCACTGAAGGAAAAATGAATATACCAAGAGCTAACTATTCAAGGGAGGGGGGTCACCACTCAAGGGGGTATTAAATACAAAAAATGGACAACCAAACCTGAGAGAGTACATTGCAAAAAGAAAAATATCAGGGGGGGTGAAAGATGAAAAGAAAGGAAAGGAGGAGAGGAACTTGTCTCCGAGTTCCAAGGAAGTTTCGTAAAATATCGCTACCTGTGAAGGATGGGGTTGAGGGGGGAAAAAGGACAGCAGTAGAAAAAAAATTTGAAAAGGAAATGCGGGGGGGGTTTTAATGAAGATGTAGTATAGCATGGACCTGGGGTATCAGACAAGTAGAGGAGAGGAATAATAGTATCAAGGGGACGGTAGTGAGAAACTTCTATTCAAGGCTCTAGGAGGACTAAAGGAAGTTAAAACATGACAGTGGGGCTTCAAGATATTTATCACACGTAAAAACACGGTGCCGAAAAGAAAAAAAAAAATCCCCTTTAGAAGGGAAGTAATAGGGGTGAAAACCAAAGAGATCAATTGTTGGGAAAGGAAAACACCTAAAAAAAGATGCCTGGGGAGTGCAAGTGATGTAGTACATGTCTGTGGGGGAAGGGCCAACGAGGCAAAGACAATCAAAAAGATTGGTCGGAACAATGACTGACGACAGAAGTAAGTGCAAGGCTTAATGAGTCTTATCAGAATTCAGAGGTTGTAGGGGGTTAAATGAGTAATGTGGGGAATAAGAGTAAAAAGGGGGACTAGATCAGGGGGTGTCAAGCGCCGATTCGGGCACAGGGGGGGGGATCGGGGGTCGGCCGGAACAGGCCATCGGAAGGGAAAGCGCGACTCAGGCGGGCAGGAAAGGGTATTTTCAACAACCCTAGGAAAAAACTTTGGAAAGAGGGGTGACAAAAACAAGGGGGGAAAAGAGGACGGATCGCAGAAGTTCCTTTGAAACTAAGCTATTAGAGGGTTTGGTTTATCGGGGAGAGGGATGGTAAACTGAAAAGGGGGGGACCCCTGGAGGCACGTGTACGGGTGGGAGGGGGGGGGCGGGGGAAAGGCGCGGATTACTTTAACCATAAGCGGAAAGAAGGAGAAACGCCGGAGGGCGGAGTCTGGGGCACTACGGGCCAAAACCCCCCGGACAGTGATAAGAAAGTCAGGATGGGGTAAAGTATAACCCCATTCAATGATCAGAAAGAAAGGTCGGTACCGTGATCCAGGGTGTTCCTGGAACGGGGATAAAAGCAAGTGAATACATCAAGTGAAAGGGTGACGAGATATAAAATGGAAAGGTTCCTCGGCCAATCGGCGAAAGAGTTTGAAAGGAAAATTAGGAAGGAGGGATCAAATAGTAAAGATAAGGGGGAAAAGAGGATTAATGCCGAGAGAAGTAGGGCGAACTCAGAAAACAAAGGCGTAATTGGCCATTCAGGAGGCACCTTAAAGGGGGGGTCCCTGAGTCCCTACGGCGTCGGAGTCTCCTGTACTAACAAAGGATTAGGACGATGGGAAAAACGGCCCACGGGATCCGCTTCCAAAGGAAACTTTCCTGGAGGAAGCGTCAAGAAAAGGAGAGGGGTGAGGGGGTAATTTTTTTCCTCATAATCTTAAGAGGGGAAAGTGCTGAAAGGGGGAGGAAAAGCAAAAGGACCATTCCGCTATTAGAGGAAGGTTAGGAAGGTCGACTATAAAAGAGGTCGGGGGAAATAAGGGATCGGATAAGGAAGTGGGGGGGCTGCCAATATCCCACAGTCCATATACAAGTATTGACAGAGGATGGGAAAGGGGGGCCATGGACCCGTACCGGAAGAGGGGGTGGAAGAAAAAAAAAAAGAGGAAAAGTAATGACCAAGACTAAAAAAAAAGCGGCCCTTATTTTCCAATGTCCTGAAGACGAAAAGGGAAACCATTCCTGGGCTCTGTAGAGGGGAGGGTTTTTGGGCCAGCCACCAAAGGGAATCTTAGAAAAGTCTGGGAACCGGGCCAAGGAAAAGTCGTCATCCACCAGATTGAAGAAGGAGCTGGGACCGGGGGAAATGCAAAAAGGGACTCTCCTCATCCACCTTGGAACTCGGGGCTACCTTCTTAACCAAGTCCATTCATACACAAACCCTCTGCAGACGGTCCCGGACAGAAGAAACTGGAAAACTAAGAAAGAAAAAAACAACCTTGGAACAATGGCAGTACAGGGAAATTTTCCCCAAACCCACACCACCACCCCCCACACCAACCTCGAGTGCCTAAGGTGGGTCATTCCCATTAACAGAAAATTGAGGAAACAACAAGAAATTGGATGATCAAGTCATGGGGGATTAAATGTGGGCGAAAAAGGCCAAAAGATCTGCACCAGGAGGCTAAAGGGGATCCGAGTACCCAGATCTACGACTATTTCGAACATCGGCGGAGAGAAAGATCTCACTGAAAAAATAAAGCAGGGGCCATAAGGCCATTCTCCTTCTTGAGGGAGCGGGGGGACTTGCCGGAAAAAAAAAAAACGCTGAGGTGGATAAAAGTCCAGGCACAGAGTAAACGGAAAAACAAGGACTCATTAAAGGGAAAGAGGGTGGAAAGCGGAAAACCACGGCTTCTCGTCGCCCAGTCCTCCATAAACGGGAGCAAAGAGAAAAAACAGACCGACATCTACCCTTATTGGGGGGGCAGAATAATAAGAGAGACAGTTTACAGTCAACGATCCGTGTAAAAAGATGACACATAATGTGAAAAACCATCTTTAAAAGGGGCCATTTATAACACTAAGATAAGACCAAAAGACGGGACAACCTTGAGGTAGAGTACATTCTGTGCCTGTCTGTTAAAAAAGGCCTGCACCCCAGATAAATAAACAAGAAAGGTCCCGGTCCCGGTTGGGAAAAGCCTAGAGGGGCGATGACTGAAATCTGAAAGGTAAATTCAGGGAAAGTCAAGACCTATCCAACCCGAGGTGCCAGAATCGGACACAAAAAGAAATGCTAGTAGGAAGGTCTTTACAAAATGGGGGTACAGAGGAAAAACACCTTTAGGGAGGAAATGAAGCAGAAGCCGGGGGGAAATGATTTCGACTGGCACCAGTAATCGAAGCCGACTACCAAACATTGCACTCAATTAAAAGAAAAATAAGGCATCACAGAAGTCATAGGGGGGTCCAACTTGCAACTCACAAAAAGTTGGCCGTGAACAGAAAGGGGTGTTTTTGGGGAGGGGGAGAAAAGTAAAGGGCAATGGGGGGATGGGAACTACAAGGCAGAAGGGACTGGAAGTCAAGGCACCAAAGGGGGCTCAATAAACCGAGGAAATGTTTAACTGTTGGGGAAAGGAAGCGTAAAGGAAGAAGCAAAAGGGAATCGGGTAGAAGAATGATTCGAGATACATGCTACGACACAAAAAAAGAGAGGCAAAAAGAAGTCCGGCTACCCACCAATAGAAATGACTACAGGTCTACGATTTTGGGGAAGTGATTTACTTCAGGACTACACAGTCGAAAAAAAAGGGTGGTCCAGAGTGATCGCGATCAGAGAAGGACCTCTCTGAGACAAACGAATAGGGTCCTCTTGGGAGGGGGGTCATGGTAGACCAGCCAGTGCTGAGTGGAGGGGGAAAGTTGGGACGATTAAGTTTGAAACAGTCATTGTATTTAAAAAGGCTAACAAACTCTGAGGAGCACACACTGGACTGCATCAGCCGATAACAACTGGAGAAGAAAAGGGGGGGAGGAGAGTACCTTGGACAGTTAACTCAAAAAAAAGGAGGCATATGGATACCAAATGAGGTGGTAGAGGACAAGGGATTTAAAACGAAACTGTACCCAGGAACCGATAAAAACAGGTGTAAAAGGGAAAAAGGACAACCTTTAAAGCACTTGATACCAGAAAGGGGTATTTTGGATATCAGGGGGGAAAAAACAAGATGACAAGGGTTTGAGCTTGGAAAAAGGGTTGAGTACTTTTTAAGGGGGGGGGTTTGCCATTGGACGAAGGTAAGGAACAGGGAGGGGGGAATTTACGGGGGATTTCCCACACTGGGCAAAATGTTGCATTCAAACCCTGTGTAACAACATCCGTAGGGTCGGGAAAAAAGTGGGAAACCGTTGTGTGTTTCAAGATCAAAATTTTTGAAAGGAGGTGAAGGGGGAATTTAAAGGGAGGGATTCCGAAGGAAAAGGCAACTTGTGAAAAGGGGGAAAAACATAAAAAATTCGGGGGGAAAAAATGGGGGAACCATAAGACTGAAAATAAGCTAGTGCACTGGACCAAAACTGCAAGAAACCGGCAACTGGGTGGGGGGGGGAGGTGGGGAAGGACCCTCATGCTCGGAAAGGGCGAAAGGGAGGGATGAAGATCTCTAGAAACAAAAAAGATATAAAAAAAGAAAAACGGAAAGAGAGGAACAATAAACAACAATACCACTTTTTTGGAAGGTTTATGGGGTAGCTATGGGAGGAAGGGGACCCAAACTAGGTTATACTACCATATTTCAAAGTGGGGGCCCAGGGGTCAAGGGGAGATTAACTTAAAGAATTCAAAAAAGACGGGGGCAACAAAAAATGGGGAATATAAGGAACCAAAAAAAGTTTCAAAGAAACCCACAAGTGTAAATACGGATGTAGTGGGGGAATGGGGGGGAACGAATAGTGGGGCAAAAAGTGTGGGAAAATAAATTACATGGGAACATGGAAAAAGGGTATGAATTAGAAATGGGTCCACAAAATTGGGCCCTAAGGGGAGAAAATGTTCACACAATGGGGGAAAAAAAGGTGAAAACTTTGGGGGGGTGGTGTCGTACCAAAGTTTAAAAGAGCGGTTAGGGAGGGACAAAAAGGGATGTAGTGGGTCAAAGGTTACCCTGTTGACAACAGTGCTTAAATGGGATAGACAGGGTGAGGGTGACGGTTCGGGGGAAATCAAGCAGAGAAAATACGGGGTATCCATGCAGGGTGATTGTGGATAACTGACAGTAAGACAGAAATCAAGAAAGGGAACATGGATGAAATTGTGATTTAGATGGCAGGCATTGGGGGGTTAAAAAGGGGGGGGAGAATATAGACAAAGAATGGGACAACCAAAGGTTCATTGGGGGGGGAAAAAAAACTATGAGCCGAAAAGAAATTATATAAGGAGGAATTGCAGATTGAATAGGTAAGCAGTGGCTACCTCGGGAGGAGGGGAAGGGAAAGAAAGAAAGAGGGGAAAAAAAAGGTAGTGCTGTAGATGGGGTAGTAGTGGAGAGACCCACTATAAACAGGGAAAAGGGCTCAGATTGGGGGGGAAGATATAAGGAAAGGGTATAGTAAGAAGGATAGTGTACATGATAAGGGAAAATAGTATTGGCATTCCTGTAGTAACAAAACTTCTCCAAAAAAAGTTCGAGGAGGAAGAAACATTTAAGTAGAGAAGAGGGGGGGGGCTGGAAAAAAAGGAAAAAAGGGAGGAGGGTTTCTTCAGATATGGGACCCGGACTTGTTAAAAAAAAAAGGGGGAACGACCAGGACCGAGCCCGGGGGAGATTTGTGAAAACTTGGCAGACAATGTTGTACCACATTAAAGAATGGGGTGCTTTTTGAAACGTTTGGGAGTGAAAAGTTGGGGGAAAGGACAGATGTGGGAGGAAAAGGTAAAACTCTTATGCAGGCCAAGACCATGGTAGTGGTCGGAAAAAAAAAAAAAAAAACATTCAAGGGGGAAGTCATGGGTGAAAGGATCGGAAGAAGGAATTCCGGCCAGGGGCATGGAAGGACTGTAAAACCGTTTAATTTTGTAAAGATATAACTATAGATGGAAAGTTCCCAGAGGGGACCAGGTCGGGGGATCGGGGTTGCGGGACAAAAGTTCTAAGGAGGGTAGCGGGGAGAGGGACTCGGAGGCGAGAAAAAAAAACACCGCACTGAAGGCGGTTGACGTAAGGGTTCAAGGGACAGAAAATGCAAACGACTTCGAAGGGAAAAGGGGAGAACTACAACCTTGTCAAGGGGAGGTGTAGGAGGGTCCTCCTGGGTCGGTAACTCACCATGTTGGTCCCCCTTGAGCCGAGGCAGGGCGGGGGTTACGGGGGCAAATGGGACGTTAATACCGGTTGAAAAGGATAGATATTAAGAGTGTGATGGGCCTTCGAGGGTAACTACCAATGGGAACGGACTCAAATTTCTCAATTCTATGATCCCTCTAGAAAATAGAGAGGGAAAAGACTCGAAGGGAACCTATTAAGGGAAAAGATCAGGGTGGTCGGGATCTGGACCTTTCTGTAGGGGGAAGGGAATCATCAAGTTCGAGAGTTTGATTTTACCAGAGGGAGGGACCGCGTAAAATTCCTTTCCCAGAAGGTGTTAATGGTTATCCCCACAACTAGGTGCAAAAAATATAGGAACTAGGAAAAGGAAATTCCTATCTGATCATTGACATCAGCGGGAAATAATTTACTTGGAACTTCAACGGAGAGTCATAGAAAGCATCTTCATTCTGGTATTCTATTTTAACGGGGGCGAATCAATGTGGATTCCCGTTTGAACAAAACGGTCGAATGTTGTGGGAGGATATGCCCTGTTACTTGTCCCCTTCTGCAGGCAAAATGAGATGGGGAGGGTAAGGTTGTGGTCCTCAGAGTCGGAATCTGTTGATTCTAGGAATAAGGCCACTAAAAGAGGGAATCCAAAGAGTCCAGGGGGAGGGATATTATTTTCGTTTGCGCCCAAACTAGGATCATTATACATATAGAGTAAGTTCACGTAGGCTCCCACCAGAGAGGGCGACTAAGGCGCAGTATGGCAATCGTGGAAGGGAAATTGTAAAACATGGAAATCAAGTTCTCTTATGAGGGCGTGGATAAAGAGAGAACAAAGTATAGAAGAGTATTTGAGCGATAAGTCAAGCGGGGTTAATTTTCCAGGTCAGGGGCCATTCTCTCCAACAGAGGAAAACCTCAAGACGTTGCTTAGGGGCATTGGGGGCCCGTCGGTGGAAACGAACACATCTCCCGTCGCCAAAGGAATCTGTCTAAAGCAGACAAGACCTCAGTCTCTTCGGAGCACCCCTCACAGTCGGCTCGACCTCCGGGAAAGGGGGGGGGGGTGTGGGTGGTGCCATATTGGGGGCAGGGTGTCTTGGGGGGGGGTGTGGCTGAGGGTGTAGTACCCGGCAAGCAGGGGGGAGGGGGGGGGGGGGCGGGGGGGGGGGGAAGAAGACTGCGGGAAACACTTTCAGGGGGCACGGTGTCGGGGGGGGGGTCAATTGAAAAAAAAGGTCGTGAGGCAAAACGGGGAACAAACATCCCTGCCACTCAGAACTCATCAGAAACAATGGTCGGTCTATTTCACACCTCGGAAAGAAGAAAACCCGGAGGCATCCCAGTGACATCCCGAATGCACCGGATTAGAAGAAAGAAAAGCAGACAAAACGGGGCGGGCACAAAAGGGGGAGCCTGTGATGGGGACCTGGAAAATCAGAGGCACTCGGAATCTCAGAGTTGAAAAGTTCAGCGGGCCAGGTAAGATGGTAACCCCGGGATGAGCTCCAGCAAGCTCCGCCTGAAGAATATCGAACAGATTGAACGAGGGAATGGTCGAAGGGAATTAAGAACAGGAAGACTGGAACGGACGTACGATCACCCGGTGTGTACGTGGAAATCACCTAGCGCCACCACCTATAGAGCCTAGGGGGGAAGGACGGCTTTTACAATCCGACCGACGAAGCGAATCCTGAGCCGGAGACGTGCCAAAGAAACTCAAAACCTCGCGGCAAAGGGGGAGCAAATCAGCTTCTATGAACGGGGGGACATCACTCGCCTGGGAACCCTTCACAAATGTAAAAAAAAAACAGGTTACCCAGGACGCACAAGAGAAAATCACTCGTATAAAAGAACCCTGGAAAGGGGATGGGGAGAAAAGTGAAGGCTTCTCTGCCCGGCCGATCGGGAAACCTTTGGGTCACACTACCGAAAGGGCAAAGTATTTAACGGAAATCGGGGGAAGGCAAAA
>Ga0179593_1692514_pt1 | contig 25317 bp, 35 predicted proteins | sample CZODoug2_1_08_16_FD_185931 | JGI IMG/M metagenome (GOLD analysis project Ga0179593, IMG submission 185931) | Vadose zone soil fungal communities from Angelo Coast Range Reserve, California, USA - CZODoug2_1_08_16fungal (PacBio error correction) | ecosystem: Environmental > Terrestrial > Soil >...
CGAGACCGCGGAGTCTCAAAAATTGGATTAGGGAGGGCCTCTGCCTTTAGGGAGGAAAATTGGGGATTGGGGGATGTACTAAGGGGGAAGAACTCTCCACCACGAGAATTTATGGAAAAAGCCTTACCAAAAAGTCAATCGGAGGGGAGAAGATCGAAGGGAGACTTCCAGAAGCACTCGAAAGGTTCTTTTATTTTGTGAAAGAAAGGGGGAACGGAGTGAGTGGGAGAGAGGAAACGAGGAAACGGTCAATCGTCCAAGGAAGAAATTACTGGAAAGTAAAAAAGGGGGGCATCATTGAAAAAGAACCCTTGCCCAGGGGAGTGGGGGGACTCTCCAAAGAATCGAAAGAAGCCGAAGAGAAGGCCACTTGGTTTCCTAAAATAGATCGGCCCAAAGTGTTAAAATTGGGGGAAGTTTACGGATAAGTAAATCCTATTTAAGTGGGGAGCAAGGGAAATCAGAGGCAAAATCCGCTTCAAGGGAAAGAAGGAAACATTTTGGGGTGGGTGCAGAGGCAGGGCGAGAAACAGGAGGGGAATCTACAAATGTGAGTCGTGGGTTCTTCCCTAACCGGACCATGGCCGACAAGGGGGGAAAAATCTGAAAAATTTATTCTTAATGCAAACAAGAAAGGGGAAATCTCAGAAGGTCCTTAAATAATTGGAAAGCCAGAAGGGGGAGTCAGGAAACGGAAACGAGGAGATTAGGGGGAAAGGGGCATGCGCCTCTGTCAATGCGCAAAGTAGGGCGGGGAATAAGAGAGGGGGATAATTTATCAAAGGGGGCTAACATACTGCAGAAATTGGGTCTCTTTTCCAGCCAAAGGCGAAGGACACTGGGGGAAAGGGGAGAACCCTCTGCTTTATTGAAGACGCCCTACGCATGAGGAAAATTAACTCACTCAAGGAGGGATCCTACTCCCTTTGGGAAGGACCCAGAAAAAGAAAAAGGGGGAAAATCTTAATACATAAACTCAAAAAGAGTAATCTGACTGAGGGGAAGAGAAAGCATAAGGAAAATCCCCTTCAGGAGGGAAAGGGGGGGTGCTTGAAGGGGGACCAATCATAAAGTTAAAGGTGCATAAATGGGAGGGGGGAAAAAAAAAATCCTGCTGGGGAAAAAAAAGGGGTCCAAAAAAGGAAGTGTCTCAATTCCCTAAAAGAAATTGTTCATGGAAAAAGATAAGGCTCCGGGGGGGGAGGCGAAAGAACTTCTAAAAAAACATATCATTTCTTCACAAGAAGACCTACCAAAGGGGGAGGGGGGGTTTAGGGGGGGGGGGGGGGGGGAAGTAGTATAAATCAACCAGAAAGAGAAGGGGTAATTAGAAAAAAACCCAATCTAAGTCGAAAGGAAGTAAATGGAGGTTGGGAAAAAGTGAAAAAAGGGGAGGGGGGTCAGCCAGATAGGAGAGGAAAAGACTTTCACTCGCCAAAGGGAAAGACTCATCGGGAGGGGGGGAGGGACCTTCCCCCCAAGGAAAAAGACATCCCAAGGGGGTAATCAATGAAGGGGGCCTCCCGGGGGGGGGTTGACTGGGAGATCTTATAGGGGGGGGGGGTACGAAAGGTACCCAGCAAGTTTTCTGGCTTCACGGATGGAGAAGGGGCCTACAAGGACTAGACAAGGGGGGGAAGGTTCGAAAAAAGGGGGAGAAAACGCACCCTTAGGGTTCCCAAAAAATCCTTATGGGAAAGGCAAGTCAGGAGGAGTACTTCACATTATAGGGAGGACCTGGGGAAGAGCAAAATAGGGCGATGGGGGAAAAAAAAAGGTGAATTATAGGGGGGGAGAAAAGTGCTTCCAGTGAAGCAGGGGGGGGGCTGTTTTCAAGGGCACAGAGCGCCGTAGATGTTATGGGGTTTCCACGGGGGGGGGAACCATTCTTACGGGAGGGACGAGCCCAACTTTCGGGACAGGACAAAGTGCAGGTTTTACGGAAAGGGGGGGGAACAGACCGTCAAAGGGTCCTGAGGGTTCATCTCAAGGATCAAAAGAGAAGGGATTCGAGAGGGATTTTGGGGTGTGGAGACCTTCGAAAGTAACCAAAAAGACACTACCCAAAAAAAAAGTAAAACGTAAAAAAAAATCAGAGTCAAGTTAAAGGGGGGGGGACCGACTCCGAAATCTGCCGGGACGAACAGGAGGGGTGTCCAGAAAAAGAAGTTGGCTAGGGGAGAGAAAGGGGGCTTGGGGGGCGGTTGTCTAAAAACTTCGGGAAAAAGGACCTCCGCGTGAAAAGGGGGGGAAAAAAGACTGGGAGACAGCGGGGGGGGGGGGGAGAAGAGGTTGTCACCCAGAAGGGCCGTAAAAAAGAATTATTGCGGGAAAAGAAACCTCCAGGGGGAAGGGGTAGGATTTGCAGCAAGGAAGAATGGTGAAGGGGGGGGGTTTTGTGGGGGGGAAGACAGTACATCGACGCCCTTAAGTGGGAGAGGAAAAGAAGGCCCAGCACGATAAAAAAAGAAGGGAAACTGTACAAATAACCAGGAAATCTTTTTCCTTCACCAAGTTGGGAGAGGAGGAGGAAATGGAGTTTCTGATCGAGGAAAAGGAGAAGAGGGGGGACGCCACCATTTTGAGAAAAATCTTACAAACAAAAAGAAAAAAAGTAAGGAGAGGGGGAAAGGCTTGAAGTGACGGAAAGAAGAACAAATTCCATTGTGGCCAGCGAAAAAATGATGAAAAGAGGAAAGCCCGGTTAAGGAAAAAGAGTAAAAAAGGGCCCGAAAAGGGGAGGGTATTTGGAAAAAAAAACGTTTAAAAAAGGGGGGCCCCTTGGTGTGAAAAGGGGGGAGGTTCCCTGAGGAGGGGGACGGAGGGGAGGGCCCCTATGAAAAAGTTGGGATAAACCCCCGAAAAAAGGATTCGTGTGAAAAGGCCGATGAAGGGAGAAAAACCCAAAACCTTGGAGAATGTCTGGTGAAAAGAAGGGTGTTCCTACACAGGGTCTTGTTTAATAGTTGAAAAAAAAAGAAGATTGATTGAAGAATTTTGGTTGAAAAAGGAAACAAACAACCTGGGAGGAGGGAAAAAGGATCTCCTCAACTGAAAGTTTAAAAAAACTGTTTGGGCAATCTTCATACAAAAAAACCAGTAAGGAACACTCCTAAATCACCTGCCGAAGTCGCTAGTCCAAAAAAGAAAAGACAGGCCTCATATGGGGAGGAGTTTTCCCAGACGGGCGAAGCCGTGAATGGGGGGGCAGGGACAGGGGTTTGGGGGGGTGTGTGGGAGTGGTTTTTGCCGGAGGGGGGGGCGGGGAGGGGGGGGCGAAATGAAAAGAGGGGCGCCAAGGAAATAGAAAACAAAAACCTAGAGGGGGACTTTTGGATCTCAATGTCTAAAGAAAATAATGTATTTGAGTATACCTGGAGGGAGAAGAAATTTTCGCATGTTAGGCAGAATGCTTACCCCCAGGGGGGGAGGTGAATCAAAACGGGTTCCCCGTTCATTTGGGAAAAAAAAAGGACCAAAATAGAACATATTGGACGCGAGGGGGGCATAGGTAAGGAACAAGAAGCAGGAGGAATAAAAAAATTACCGCCGCCAAAAGAATTCAGGTAAACTCAACATGGAAAGAAGGAGAAAAACGGGAGGGTCATGACGGGAGGGATTTCACAAAGCGATCGGAGAAAGGGGCTGTTTCTCACAAAAAAGACTTGAGGGTGACCTGTCTAAAAGGAAGAGACAAAAAAATGGAGGCCACGTCGCAAGAAACAGGTTTTAAGAAAAAAATCAGTTGACGCACATGCAAGGTCGTTGAGGAAACCATCAAAGAGGAGAAAAAGGGATTACTAGGGGCCGGGGAAAAAACCATTGATCCCTAAAGTTGGCTTTGGGAAAAAAAAAAAAACGGGTCTCCTGGCCAAAAAGCCACATGGGAAATCATCTGAAACGTGAGGAGAAGGCTTGCTTCGGGGAGGTGAGCGTCTGAGAGGCGAGGAACCAAAAATACCAACCCAAGAAAGCTTATAAAGCTCATCCTACTGAAGGGTTGGCTGCATTGAACCAGGTCTTGAGGGGGTTTCCTCGTGAAAAAGAAAAGGACGGACACTGGGGTTCGGAGGCAGACAGCAAGCATGAATGGGCCGTTTGGCAAAAAAAAGAAAAATTTATGACGGAAAAATGCCGCTTTGACCCTCAAAAAAGTATGGGTGATGAAAGGGCACCAAGGGAAGTTTTTGGAGGGGGACCCCTTTACCGACCGCGCGGAGGGAAAAGAATGGTCGGGACCAAGCGATGCCTTGGCAAATACAACTAACAAATCTATGTGATGAGGGGCGGGGCGGTTAGGGGGGGGTGTCCCTAAATGCCACTCGAATGGGATTTCGGTGGGGGGGCTGTTCCGAATGGGGGAGGCAGGCCGGGGAGAGGGGGGTCTGATGGGCGAAATGGAGGTTGTTAAGGGAAATAAGAAGACCCAAGGGGATGAAGGTACAATTATCGGGGGGGTTGGTGCTTTGAAAGAGAAAAACGTAGTACCGTAGTTAACCGAGAATAATATCGTGGGTAGTCAGGTTTGTTTCTCAACAAAGTCCAGGGGCCCAATATCAGGAAAAAATTTTTGGACCCGCATTCAAAAAGGGGGGGGGGAAAGAAGAGAAAAAAATGGCCAAGGGAGGGTATCGCCCACTTGGAGAAAGTCTATCTAACCGATGGAAAAAAGAAAAAAAAAACAGGCATGGAAAGCCACTGTGAAAAAACTGGGGGAAGGGTTATCCAGAGAAGCATCTCGATTCGTTCTTCGTCCCCCTCCGCCCTTGCTTGGGGAAGAAACTTCATCTTGGTAGGGTGAAAATCGTCCCCCACCTGAAAATCATTAGCCCGACCAAGATAGGCACAAGAATCCAGGTTGGGCTTCACCCGAACAAGAACGTTTTCTCGAAGAGGTCAAAAGGCCTCTCCTGAACAAAAAGGGTTTCAGGCACGTTACAGAGGACAGGTTTTGTTCTTGTTGGGTCAAGCGACTCGGGGACCGCTAAACAAAAAGAAAAGGAAAACAAAACTTTAGAAACTTTATTGGGTAAAGGGAACATAGGAGGTCCAACTCTTGGGGGGGGTTGGGGGACATGTCTTTAGGAAGAAGTGCAATCGGGTCTCTGGGAAAGGAAAGCCAATAGAAATAATTGGAAAAAAGACCACCCACAGAATGAGCAAGTTCAAAGGGGGAAGAAAAAAAGAAACTGCCTGGGGGTCGGGGAAGATCTTCCCTGCTTAAAGACAATACGAGCCCCTCCACTCATGCTTCCAGCTTACTTACCCCCTCCCAATACGAAACGTTAAAAAGAGCTTGGGAAAAAAAAATTCTCTTAAAGGCAAAGAAGACGGGGGGCAAAAAAACTTAGAAAAAATCCATTAAGGGGGGGGGGGGGCTTCCTCGTTGGGGGTGCGGTTTTGCGTATCAAGAAAAAGACTGGGGGAAGGGGTCCAAGAAGAAAAGGAAGCAGCTGAGGGTTTGGGAAAAACCTAGCCAATTGAGCTTTTTAAGGTGTGGGAAGGGAGAACACAACTGGAACGGGAGGGCAAAGGTCCCGGCGGAAAACGGAGCTACGGAATAGTAAAAATCTTGGGGGAACAAAAACGCAACGTGGTCCGGAGATTTTTCGGCGAAATGAGCGTTCCTAGAAGAGAACCTAGAAAAGGGGCAAGGCTGGCTTTCAAAGGGGGGGGGGCCGGAAAAGAACTGAGAAGGCCAACACGTCGAAGCGATAACATCCACACCGGCCAATGTCCACCAAAAAAAAAAAAAGGGGTTGTTCACAACAAAATTGTGGAAGGACGTGTGAAAATCCAACCCAGGGGAAAAAAGGGTGACGGCCTTGGGGTCCCTTCACCGGTGGGGCCGTCCAAGAAAGGGCCTTCAAAGAAAAAAAAAAAAGGGGCACCCCCAACCTCCTCTTTTCACACAAGAGCCCATCCGAGTACAAGCGTCGATGGGAGTCAAAACTAGGAAGTAAATGTACGGGAAAAGAATCATTGGCCTACATAGGCCAAACAAAAGGGGGGTTCACAACGGGAAACGGTAGATCGCAAATCAGGAACGCTTGGAGGAAGTGGATTAATCCAAGAAAACGAAGAATATCATTAATCACAACTTGTTTGAGCGACTGCGTGGGGGGGACTTTTGGGTCCAAATCTAGTGAGGGAGCTCTGGCCAGACAACGTAAATCACCTGTTTTGCAAGTCACTGGGCTCAAAAAGAAAAAAAAAAAAGCGCAGATATGGGTGCTATGGGTTTAACACCTTGTAACGGAAAATTGCGTACAGCCAGGGCTTCGCAAAAAAAAAAAAGGGATTTTTGGGACCACAACGATCGAGCCAAAAGCGCTTAACTCGTACGAAAAGTTTTTAAAACTAGAAGACCCGAGAGAAACGAGTGGAAGTGGGAACCCCGAAACAGAAGTGGCCCTCTTAAAAAATAACTGGAGTTTTTTCTGAGAAACAGTGGGGGAAACCCTCCCTGCAGGAAAAGGTTTCTGCAGAGGGAGAAGTTCAAGTGGGCCAAGGGGATGCAAGGTCTGGGGAGCATGCCCTTAAAAAACCCCCAGGAAAAATGTCGGGACCCACTAGCGTCCTCCAGGGGAGGATCAGGTGCTGGTGGCCAAAAGGTCTTTTTTGGAGGGAATCGGAATGTTCTGGTCCCGACAACGGCCAAGATGTGGAGCACACCGGGTCCAGGAGCTTTTTAGATCTAAACGAATCAAAAGGCCAAAAACAAAGGAGGAAAGTATGAACTCCTACGAAGAAAGGGGACCTACCGGGGGAACTATGGGGGGGAAGAAGTGTTCTTTATTGGGAGAAAAAAGAAGACGCTCTGAGAGCCAACTGCTGAAAGACACCTAATTCTTGAAGAGAAGGAACAAAACCAGATCTAACTCTGTTCTATTGTGGGCAGGGGGATGTGGGGGTTATTGCATGGCGACTGGGAGTATCAAGACGACTCCTTTGCAAGAGTGGGCCTGCCCCCTCAAAGGGGCCAATGCGAAGGGGGAGGGGTCGAATAAGGCTCGTTCGGTTCTCTTGGGGTGCGCTTGCAGGGTTTTCACATCTTGAGAGGGGAAGGTTTATTTGCCGGACCAATTATATCAGCGTGTGATCGTTGGTTGCAAATCCTAAGAACTGTGGATCACAGCGTGGCTGGAGGGCAGGAAAATGGAGAGGTTTTTGGGAGTCGTCAACCGGAATCTCTAGGAAAGTTGCCGGGGGAACTTTCAACAGGGAATTGTGGGGCCATATCCTCCAAAGAACTCTAAGGTACACAACGATTCTAAAAAAAAAGTAAAACAGTTAGTGACGGGGGGAAGGGGTATATCATCCAGGTGTAGTTTCCAGGATGGAGATCTATCAGCCATAACTCAAGTTTTTTTGCCTCGAGGTCGCCAATTAGGAGCCTTCACACAAAAAAGACGGACTAACACTATAGATAGAAAAGGAACTGCAGTTACCGGTAAAAAAGAGATCCTGGGTTATGCAGGGAAAAATGGTCCTTTCCGGGGGAAGGTAGTCACAGGTTAATTAAGGGAGTCAAAGTCCACTGGTATACCGAAAGGCAGAAAATTTAACACCCAATTTGGGGAAATTTGAACCATTGGCCAGGCTTGAATTTAGTGGGGGGGGGGGTTAAGGTTTGGGATTTCTCACAGAAAGGAGGGACGGCTATTTCCGAAACCTTGGACTAAAAAAAAATTTACTTGCAACGGCAAGAACGGTCAGAAAATTAAAGAGGATTTTCAAAAGAAAAAAAATCACTATTCGGTCAAGTTCTCTTGCAGGAACTTGGGAGAAATCACGCGAACACTTCAGGTCAACACAGAGCCGTCACAATATACTATGAATTGAGGGGAGCCTCTGCCTTGGGTACGGACCGAATCGGGGGGGGGTCCTTTGAGAAGAGAAATCACCGGAAAAAAGAAACAATGGATTTCAGGGAGTACCTAAACGTCTCGGTTGAAAACTTATTTAAAAGAAGCAGCGGGTAGTTAACGTCACGTGTGGGAAGGTTGGGGTCCAGCCCCGCGAGAAAGAATTAGGTTGCTAAATTCCTAGATGGGAATCCGGAAACTAAAACTAAAGGACGTACGGAGTCAATCATTTAGTCCAGAATTTGGGAGGACTAGGGGTGGACGACCAAGTAACCGCTGGGGGATCCAGCGAAGAGGACAGGGTTAGCAAAACAACGAAAAGAAAAAAAAGCAGTCAAAAGGGAACAACAACCCACTTGGAAGAAGCTACAAGCGTGAAATCCACTTTAAGAGGGGGGGGGGGGTGTCGCCGGGTAGAGAAGATTCTTTACAAAAGTTTATGGTTTTTTTGTCCGACAGGTCAGGCCGACAAAAGAAACTCGGGGGGAAGCGAAAAAAAAAAAGGGGGGAGTTTGCCGAAATTGGGAGGCGGATCAGCCAGAAGAGCCGAGGTTCAGAGCTCAAAGGGAAAAGAAGAAAGAGAAAGCCGCACAGCTGAGTAGGACGTTCGTAAGGCAAGAGGGGTTCCAAAGGCTTGGGGTTAAGGGTATCTACAGGAGAGGGGGATTGTGAAGGGGGCGGGGGGGAACTTCCTGAAGAATGATCTCGGGGGGACAGTTTGGCGTGAGGGGGGGGAAAATAAGGGGGGGATCCACTTTTGTTGAAGAAACGGCTTGTTCACGGGGGCCGAGCGTTTCCAGCAACGATGAGACCTGGTGGAGAAAGCGATAAAAACTTCGATAGTACTCAGAAAGTGCAAGGGAAGTTTGAATTAAAAATCACGTGCGGCAACAAACTTTTTTGGCAGGAAGGGTGGGGTAACGCAATAGTTAAAAGCGCACGGGAAGTCAGAGATAGCTCGTTGTCAAAGCATCCACTGAGCCCGCATCACATAGATTTGTCTTAAGGGGCCGTAAAAACCATCGGGGGGGGGGTTCAAGCACCAGGGAAAAGCCGCGAGGGGGAATAAATTTTGCCAAGAATACGGTTGTGGCCTCCAGGGGGACCAACGGTTTGCAAAAGCCAATCCAATTTCTCCGGAGGACTGTAAAATATGCGGAGACTTCCAGGAGACATGGGCTGCCTGGGTCTCCTACCCTTAAAGTGTGGTTCGGTGGGAGTATCGACTCCTCGAATCATCGGGAAGAAGACCAACCCAGTTGAAAAGGGTGTATACCACACCAAGGACTGGGGTTCCTCTTCGTTCTTTGGGGGGGAAATCCTCGGACGAAAAGATTCACTCTCGTGGGCAAAAAGCCGAAAGAAAATAATATTTGAAAAAGGTTGACTCCGGACGTCAAAGATCCGCCCCAAGCCAATCAAGGGTAGATAAGGGGGTGTCGCCCGGGAATACTTGACTGCCAAGGTTTATCCTGGGGGGTTCCCGAAAGGAGAAAAAACCTTCAAGTAGTAGTCAAACGGGCCGGGAGGACCGGGGAACGGGAACTAACCTAGCTTTGGTTTTGAAACCTCCCGCAACGCACGGGTCTGGGACGCCGAACTGGGCCGCTAAGAGGGTAAGGGGGGGAAAAACATTGATATCGGACCTGGTGGATTTTGTGGCAGTCCACCGGAGAGGTCGGGAGCCAGGTCCGCAGTGGCTCCAGGGCTTGGGGTAAGCACATACTGAAATTCGCTGGGGATCTGGGGCGGCCGTTGCCTTGTGAAGGGGTTCATACGAAAAAGCGAGGGACGCCACCCTGTTGAAAAAAACGGGGGGGGACCGGCCGGCAAAAACGAAATCGTTGGGGGATTCCAATAAGTCCCGCCAAGAAGCGGGAAAGTAGGTCTCAAAGGCATAAAAAAGGGGCTTATCCCATGTTTGGGGAAAAACCTGGGGGGTCAAATGAACGGGGTCCAAAGACTCCTTGAAAAGCACACAAAACTACAACCAAAGGAACCTTCAGAATAACAAAAAGCGTTTTGACGGCCCAGTTGGACCTCCTAAATCAAAGCCTCAATAGGGGAGATCTCCAATGGAGTGCTGGGGTCATAGAGGAAAAAATTTCTGGACAGAATGTGTGAAGAGGGAAAGTTTTCGGTGTCGAAAAGGGTGTCGGGCAAAATCCGCCCGGTGAAAAAAAGGGGAGCCCTTTTTGAGGGACGACACCAAGCCTTGGCAAAGGGACAAATCCTCCCTGGAAAGGAGAGATTGCCGGAGGTGGAAAAGACGGCCAAGAAGGGGGGGGAGGGGGACAAAGACAATTCCAAAAAAAAAGGAAAGGACCAAGCGTTTGGGGTTGCGCCAGGAAAAAAGGACATCGAACTAAAAAGGGATAAATCGTTCTCCCTCAGAGCGTTCCGCCCCGATTGGAAGAAAGGGAAAAAGGTCGTCCCATTCCCTAGGGTACCTTGAGACATTTGGGGGAAAGAACCTTTTTTTCTGATCTGAGGAAAGGAGTACTTAGGAAGCCCACAAGGGGGGTCCTCTCACAAAAAAAAGAAAAAAAAAAAAAAGAGGGAGAAGAGATCAGGGGGAGGTGTTCTTTTCCCTGGCCATAACCAAGGAAAAGGGAAGAAGTTGCTATCGTAGACATCAAAGGGGGAGTCGAGCCTGGGTCCGACGGGAGAAACCGTTCTATTCTCGGAGTTTTGAGGCGGCAAAAATTTTTAAGGAGAAGGCGCACGCCTGTCCCGGTGAAACCGGAAAAGGATCACCCCCCGGACGTTCTATGGATGTCGCAAAACATCCGGGGGTCCACCGATGCAACATCCATTGGGTGGTCAAGGAAAGGGATAGACGGGAAGCAATAAGAAAAACTTCTTTGGTTACAAATAGGGAGAAACCCTCCGGCACAGAGCTCCCGAAAAAGGTTCACGGGGCGGAATGTCACGGGGCAGTACACGTACAAAATTTCCTGGAAAAGTCGACTGAGGGAACTCCTTGGCCTAGATCCTACACGCCAAAGGGACTGGGAGAGGAAAGAGTGGGTCCAGAAAAAAGCTTAAAAAGCGTGTTCCGTGTTGGGAAAACCTGGTGGGTCAGTGTGGGGGCATGGGGGGGGCGGGGAAAAAATTCTTACGGGGACGCCAAAAGGGCCGCCCCAAATATACGGCGTTACTTGCAGGTTATAACGAAAACTGGGGGGGGACCCCAATAAAAAGGGGAAGAAAGACAATGGCTTACTTGGAAAAGATGAAACAAAAAGGGGGGAGTTAATTGCCAATTATAAAATTTGGGAAGGAAAGACTGCGGAAAAATCATTGGATACGAAACAAGGACAAACTGGTGAAAAAAAGATTGGAAAAATCGTTTGGAGGAATTTGCGGGGAGAATCACAAACTCTGGAAATAAAGTAGCCCCCTTACCAAGCCATCTCATTACAGACAAACCTCAAAAAGGGGGTCACATTATTTAAAATCCCCTGGGGGACTTTATGGAAGCGTAGAAATAGCGAAGGGGAAACGAAAAAGGGGGCGTTTACCTGAACATGCAAGTCAGAACACAACGACCACAATTACTCCGGACCCTTTGTACGGGGAGCCTGGGTCCTGGGTTGAACCGTTAGGCGGGAGAACACAAACCCGATCCGGTAGGGATCCCAAGCAACTCAGGGGGCGCCCCCCGCTTGGGAACCTCGGATGCAGGTGGTGGCTTTGGTCTGGGTTATCAGGTCAACCTGGTTGAAGATTATTAGGTAGGAAGGAAAAGTCTTAGCGTTAGGGGATCTAGCATTGTAAATTAAAAATCTCGGGAAAACAAACCTTGGGACCCCTCAAAAAAAAAAAACAAGTGTTGGGTAATATAAGAAAAACATTTTTGTGGATTGGGGCTTGGCTTCATGTGCCCAGAAGTGCCCCTCGGCCCGAACGAAATACCTCATTGGCTTCTTGCTGTGAACATTCTCAGGAAGTTTTTGAGCTCCTGAATTGAGCACTCTATCGAAAGACTGGTAGACGCTCAAGTGGGGAGTTGGGAGGGGTATACAACACGTAGTGGGGTGGGGGTCAAAAACTTGACCCCAAAATTTCAATAAGGGGGGAGGAAAGGAAGCCCAACTTGCCAGTATCCTATGGAGACAATATGAAAAATGTTGAAGGAACGGGCCTCCGGCTGGGGAAGAAAAAAATCAGAGAAGACGCTGGTGAAGAAAATGGCGTTGACCCTGGAGAAAGATTGCAGACTAACACTCACTGGGGGGGGGGGGGAGTTCGGAGGGTGCAAGAAGGGGTGCGTTAATGGATAACATCAAAAAAAAAGGGGACTCATAGCACCGAGGTTGAGCGTAAAACAAGGGGAACGAACGAAAAAGAGTACTGGACCGAAGCCCAAAAAGGGGAACAAAAAGATGTTGAGATCCCTGAAAAAAAGAGAAAAGAGCGGGGTTTCACCAAACCGAACCGCGAAGAAATTCTTGAAGTGCGCCAGGCAAAAGGAAATCCACTCAGAAGAAAAACACGATGAAAACGGAAAAGGGCTTGGAAGGGTCAAAAGGCTTTACAAAAAAATACGACTCACTCTGCGGTGTTGGACGCTTCAATTGCAGTTGAAGATGAGAGTTGTAAAATGCTCGGAACCAATTTCAATCACTAACTTAAACAATGGAACGCACAAGAAAAGTTGTGGGACGGACTTCCAACTAAAAAAAGCGTTTTCGAAAAAGAGAGTTCAAAAGCTCGAATGGTCAAACTAACAGGACCCATTCAGGAAAAGTGGGGGGGGGCACGCCTTCTTCTTCGCGTAAAACGACAAAAAAATTTAAGAATGAGGCGCTGGAAGATCAACCGAGGGGGGGTGAAACAAGAATTGATCGGGGGGAACACGGACCCAGATTCTCTTCGCTGGAAAACAAAAGGGGGGGGAGCAGTAACCAAACAACCAAAAAGGGGAGCAGCAAAGTGAAAAAGGGAAAAAGTCCTTACGGGGAGGGGGGGATTGGGCGCGGGGGAAGGAGGAAAATCATAATCTACTGAGTCAAACTCATTTCTTGTAAAAAAAGCGAATGCAGGAAACAGGGGGTCCTAAACGGAAAAAAAATCCGCTTCTTAAAAAAAAAGATAGAAGGGGATTCAGACCGGGATGAATCCCATCTCTTTTTGCGGGGGGTGCGGTTAGAAATCCAACCTGAAAAAGGTTTTGGTGAAAAACCGAGGCTTAACCTCAATCCTAAAAATTTTTGAATATGAAAAGGCCAGTAGATGGGGGTGAGGTGGATTGAAGGGAATAAAAACGGAGAGGAATACATCTGATATGGGGACTAAAGAGCAAGCCATCCTTGGGGAACTTTTGTTATGGGCTCCTGTGAGCGTGAGGCAACCTGGAAGTCCAAAAATTGGATGGGAGGAAGAAATCGAGCAATACCGGGAAAACCGTCGACACAAAAATCAGCAGGCAAAGAGCTGAAAAAAAAACCCCAATTGGGGGATGCAAAGAACGTTTTCGGGAGAAGTGGACGAAGCCGTTTTGAAAAAAGTAAGACTAACCAAAACTAAGGTGGGCCGGGACAGTCTTCTCCAAGAAGGGGGGGGAGCCCCCGGAACACCCTCATCTGGTCAAAAACAGATCCAGTACTAACGGTCGAGGGGCCGTATCGGGAAAACTTGGGACGGTGGGAAAAAGGGTGAAAAAGGCGACATTCGGGGGGAAAAAAAACCCTGTTTTTCACAGAAATAACGGACATGGTCTGGTATAAATCAGAAAGACGCTTTTGTATGAACTACACTTGGAGGACTTCATCAATAATACCGGGAAACCGTTTTTTGGGGGTGTTTTTGAAATTGGCAGGAAAGTGATGAAGGGAGGGCACTGTTACCTCATTAAAGTTTTGTGAGTCATCGTCGCGGAACGCCGGGGGAAAGGTTCGATTGTGCTTTGCTGAGATGACCCTACAAGGGGGGGGGGGGAAGGACAGCCATTTGAACAAGGGGCATTTGGGAAAAAACTTTGGACACCCTCAATCCAGACCAAAGCGCGGAAAAGTTGGTGAAACGGCAACGCAGCCCGCCAGCGGAAAGAGACATAGAAAACCCCGTACAAGAGACCGAATGGACGTCGGGGGGGGAATTTCAAGGGGCCTAAGGCCAGCATGGGGTCTAAAGAGCGGGAGAAACCAAGAGGGGCAAGGGGAGGAATTTGAAAAGTCGCTAGCCGGAACCAAAAAAAAAAAAAAAACAACCAAAATTGAGATGTACCCACAAAAACGCTTTTTTACACTGGGAGGAGTCAGGAAAATAATCGGTTGGGGGTGAAGAAGAAGGAATCGGGAAGGCGGGACCTCCCCCTTCCACGGGTTTTTTAGCACCGCGACGGGGCCGGATGGTCTCATTGGTTCTCCGACTTCTCGGGGATTTTCGGAAAACTTCCCCCCCAAAAAACTGAGTAAGAATCAAGTATCTCCTCAGAGAGGGCCCTACCTTTTGCGAAAGAAATGTTTAAGGGTATTTTCAAGGGCCCAAGATTCCGCTCACGCCAACGCAAACGATAGAGGACTTCGGTCCTTAGCACACCAGATCGACAAGAGGGTTGGGTACAGAAGTTGGGCCTTGTTGAGAATACGGAAGGTCCAATGGAGAAAACCCCTTTGGAGGGCACTGCACCTCAGGGAACAATTCCTAGGGAGGGTGGAAGAAGGTAGCAAGCCGCGGCACAAGTCATGGGTCCTCCAAGGGAAAGACTTTCCCACAAAGGAGCAGTGGGGAAGTTTACAAGGAAAGAAAAAGGGGGCCGCCTAGGTGGGGGTCCAATGTTGTGAAAAGGTCCCCTGTCCAGGGTTTATCCCCAAAAAAGGGACTCCATTGGTAAGGCATGTAGGGGGCAAAATCGAAAAAAAAAGATCATCGAGTCGAAGCTAGAGTGGCCGTCTAAAAAAAAGATTTATAAGGGGGGTTCTAGTGGGGGCAAAATACATACCAGGAACTCCAATTGTAAAAAAAAAAGCCGTCGAAAAAAAGAACCTTAATGGAAAGGATGACCTACCCACAGGGGGACCTTAGCGTTCATTCGTCTATCGGAATGAAACGTTCTCTCAGGTGAGAAAACAGGTTTTCCAATGGCCAGTATTTACCTGGGGGGGAAAAGTACTACCACTTATATTAGCCAAAAAGGACGCCGTCGTAAGTATTGTAGAAAAGATGATTCGGGAAGGCGCATTGAGTACTTCGAGAAGGGGGAACCAAATCTGTTGAGTAGGCGTGAAAGTACACTTGTGGGTAGAGCCGAAAAAAAAAAACTTAGAAAACAACGACCATTTGGGTGCACTATGTGGCCGGGCTGAAAAGGGGGGGGACGCCTGGTTAACCAGGAAGAAGATTCCATGTCCGGAAGTCTGCATACTGGGGGGGCTCAAGAAGGTGACGGGGAGGCATTCCGTCGCCGAAAAGATACTGACAAAGGGGGGAAAAATATCACGAGAGAATCGTAATCTACCGTGTTGATTTGGAAGCACTCACACAGAAAGCTACCTCGTACATCTGCAGGGGGAAAATGAAGGAAGGAAGGGATTTCGGACCAAAACTGGTAAAGGGGATGTCTAACGAGAAAAACCGCAATCAAGAAAAATGATTTGAAGAAGAAGGAGACCTCAACATTCGAGGGAAACGGAGTTATAAGACCTTTAAGTCAAAGTTCCGGGGGGGGGGGTCAGTAGTTTTCAATAATGTGCTGAACTCGGATCGGAAGAGGATTGAAGAGAAAACAAGTCTACGGAACCAGTTTTCAGTTGAACCTTGGGGGACGAGGGACCAAAAAACCATTACTGCTGAAGCAATCTAATAGGTCGTTATGTTCAGAAAAAAAAAAGAAAAAATCGTCAAAATGGGGCCAAAAGCCGGGGGAAGAAAGCTAAAGGGACAGATCAGATTAATTTTTGTCGCCTGGGGGTAATCGCAGACAAATTGCGAGGGTTCTCATTACAGTTGTGGTTGACCGGGCTGGCGAAAAAGGGTTGTATTGGAGAGTCTTGAGTGTCCAGTCAGAGGATAGAGGCAGAGCCGAATCAGGAGGGATCTGTTCGTACCGCACCGCCAAAAGATGCGGGAGAAAGAAGTTGGGGGGGGTTTAAAAGAGGAACTTTTCATCCGGGGGAAAGGAGGAGAGGGGGGCATGCGCCCGGGGGCTTCACAACGAATCGAAGGGGGTGCAATACTCTTGAAGGGGATCATGTTGCGAACATGAACAGAGAAGGGGGGGGGCAGTCCAGCCACTCGAAACGATTCAGGGACGGTGGAACGGAAAAAGAGCATTCGTAAGATTAACGAGCTTTGCATCTCAATTAAAACTCAATGCGGGTACCGTGGAAAACTCTCGGGAAAACGCAAATATCAGAAACGAAAGGTTGGCGGAGGAGGTACGAAATCTAGGTCTGTCAAGAGACTGAGCAAGACATCACATATAAAGGGGTTTTCTTAGTGTACCCCCAGGGGAAGTTTCTCCAGTAAGAAAAACCTTCGGGGCCTGGCACAGGGGGGGTCAAGTTCATGAAAGTAGGGACTCCCCCTTACAAGAAAAGTCACCCAAAGGTACTCTGATCAAGATGGGAGGAGAGTAAAGCTTCCCTTCAAAAAAGGGGTCTTCACGAGCAAAACGCCGACATGAAAAGTCTTTATGAAAAACGCGCCCGCTGGTCACAGGGCTCAACCCAATGAGAGGAGGTAGCTTAATACCGTCCCCAAGGGAGTGTTCAGTTTTCGGGGGAGAAGAAACCAGGTCAGGCTCAACAGAGCCCCAATCCTGTGGAAAAATCCTCAATCGGGTAAATTTAATTGCAGGTTTGGACTAAGACAAAAGCAAATTAAAAAAAAGGGACTATTTATCAAGAAGGGGGGGTCGCCCGGATTTTTTGGAGGATCTTTTTGTGTTGGACGCTCAGCCTTGCAATGGGAGTAAAAAGGCTTTCAACCTGGGCTAAGGGACTTTTGCTTGGAAAGGAAAACAGATTGAGGGGGGGCTCAGGGGCTAATAATCGTGGACTTTTAATAAGTCCAGGGGAGTAGGAATACCGGGGGTTAGTTGGGTCCCCTTCAACTTTGGGGTAATGTCCGGAAAAAGTTTGCCCAGAAATTGGAGCTGTTTTGAAAAGAAGGGCACATAAAGCAGCGGTTCAAATCAGGGGTTGCTTGTAAAAGTAGGGACGGGCGATCACTCCGAATGGTCGGGGGGAAGGGGCCCTGCTTCTAAAGTGTTCACCGGTCCAAAAAAGATTTTGGGTCGCCAGGGCTCAAAAATGGAGAAGTCGAAAAGAGTTTGGGGGGGGAAATTGGGGCTAAAAAGTCCCGGGGGTGCAAGAAGACCGCAAAACCCAGCCAAACAGTACGGCAAGGGGGAACCAACCGAAACGCCCGATTAAGGCCTTTGGCGAAAAAACAGCAATATGCGGTAAAAGGTCTTGCGTGTCGGGAGAAACTGTTCGGCTGTCAGGGGCATGGGGGTTTTGGAGGGGTCTTCAACAGTGGGAAAAAGAACGTGAAAAAGTTCGAGCCGAGGGTGAAAACAAGCGGGTGTCTTACCAGAGTCCAAGTTTGCTTAAAGAAAGAGCACCGTCAGTTTTTGAGGAACGAAGTGGAGGGAAAGTGCCAGCCAATTCGAAAGGGGGGTGGACCAAGCGTTGTGGGGAAAGGAAATCTACCTCGAAAAGACAAGAGGAGCTAATATTGTTTGAAAGCGAGACCAGGAAAGAAATCCAGCGCCAAGAAGAAAACTGTGACCAAAAGAGTTTGGTCTCTTTTGGCAGAAGCCTCATTTGGGAGAAGAGGCCTGAAAGGGAATCGCCTTACGTAGGTGAAGAGGAAGGGAAAAAAAAGGTCGTAACACGATCAAACACAACAGTGGATATTATATGGACGAAAGGGGTGAACTTAACGCGAGAACACAATGCCAGCTCTCCCCTGCTTTAATTAAAAGGGGAGAAATGGCCGACCCGGGTGGAACCGTTGGGCCACTTTTTTTGGGGAGTTTCAACCTCACGGATGGCCTCGTGGGATTCAGAACCTATCGAGAGCCCTAAAGGGAAATGGCATGGAGGGCCCTGGGAAAACAACCGCTTTGGTAAGAAAAGTCAAGCCACAGTTGGCAGACACCAAAGAGGGAACCTGACGCAATGAGAACAAGCATATGATTTACGCGAAGTCCACTCGGAAGACAAGAATTGATCCGTCAAATCGCGAAACAGTTTCAAAAGGTCAAAAAAAAAAAAAAAGGGGTTGGCCCGAGAAACCGCAAAAATAAGACCATCTCGACCTCCGAAGGTGACTCCGGAATCAAAAAAATGTGATAGTCCCAAAAGGGGAATGAGTTTCCAGAACGCCCAGCCACTGGCGGGGGGTTCGTGGTTGAAGGGAGGACTCGTCTTGGGGGGGGGGGGACAGGGAGTTTTTGCCGGACCACTTCTGACGGTCATTAAGAAGTTCCCCCCCAAAAATCAATGATCATGAGAAGGTTCTCAAAGATCCCAAGGGGAAAGATCTGGCGGGGTTAAACCGAGGAAGAGAAGTTTAGGCAAGTCAGGAAAAAAACCCCGAACAGGGGGGCGTTTAAGAGAGTACCGTCAAGGTATACCAGCACAAGGAGGCTGGAAGGGGATCACTTGCCGTTGGGAAGATGGAAAAGAAGCCTCCGGAGAAAACATACTGCCTTCCCCCACCTCAAAGGAATTTGAAGGAAAAAAAAGACACTTGGGGGTCAACACGTGGAGCAGGTTGGAAGAGTCTGACCGTAGGAGATAGCTAGGCCTGTGGAGAAAAGTAAAAATCAGGGGGTTTTGACGGTCGAAAAAGGAGGTCCCAGGGACCCTGTGAAATGGAATACCTTGTGGGGTTTTGACAAAGGGCTGAATTACTACTTCATTGTATCTTAACAAACAAAGAGATGGCATCAAAGGTATGAGGAAACCCAGCCTGAAAAAATGTCCCTAGGGGGGATGCGGGTTTTCTGGGGTCTTATTGGAGGGTCGAACAAGCCGGTCAATAAACTCTTATGGGGGGGTAAATTAGGAGGGGGGGGGCAAACAGGCTTGCGGGCAAGCAAAGTTTAGCTAGCCCTGACGCTGAACAAAGACAGGAAAGGCCCACGTGGGACCACGAAAGGTTTGGAGGAGTAAGCTACAGTTCGATTGGGGGGTGGGCAGATGCTACCACGGGGAAGAGGTCTGGTTGCTCGGGAATAACCTAAATTCCAAGACACTAGTTCTTCCGTTAGGGGAGGAACCAAAAAGGTTTTTGGGAGAAGCTCTTTCAATGGGAAAACGGGACTTGTAGTCCTCCCCCCCCGAAATGTCAAGGGTTGATACACCGAGTCGGGTCAGAACGGACCAGCAAAAAAAACCGGTTTAATTTCAAAGGGGAAGGGAAAAAAAAACCGACCTTCGTGGGAAACGGCCCTCAGAGGCGGGTAAGCCGGAAAAGCTACTCGGTGGGAGGGGCGGGACTGAGTCTGGGGGGGAAAGAAAATCGACCAGACCTATGAAATGAAGGCACGGGGGCGGGGTTTTTCGGGGGGGGGGACCGATGGGGGCGTAAAAAAAGAGACCTTGGGGGAAAAGGATTAGGTGGCCGAGGAGTGAGTGGAAATCTAAATTGGAAGTGGATGCGTAAGATCCACGCTCAGGCTTCCCCGAAAACGCCGAAAGCGAAGAGGGCGGTCAAAACGATCTATGACACAACGGTGACAGCGGGGCTACCCCAAGTTTAGAAAGAAAAAAGGGGACAATCTCTAAAACAAAACCTCTCCGAGGGCCTCATTTAAGAAAGATCCTGCCCAAGGAAATCCCTTCAGAAAGTCAGAAAAGAAACCGATGAAACTGAAAAGAGGGGAAAGCCGTCACCAAGGAGTGCGCCGTAGACTCACAAAAAGGCAGATTCGTTTGAAAGGAAACAGAACCTTTAGCTGAAAGGAGGAAATCGTTTTACTGAGATTCTCGAGAAATGGATCAATTAAGAGACAATTCCGCACAGAATACTTTTTCGCGGAATTTTGAAAGAAAGAGACCAGGGGTGAGACAAAATTGACGAAGCTCGGACGTCACTAAAGGTTCTGCGGAAGGCCAAAAAAAAAACAACCCTTTACAGGGATGTAACTCTGTAGAATCCAACGCTTGGAAAAACAGTTTTAAGTCTGAACAGGGCACACCGAGCCCTCAGGGACTCGACCATCCGCCCAGGGACTTGCCAGATCCCTCGCCTGACTCTTTGTGGAGAGGCGCGATAGTTGAGCAGGGGGACCAAGGCCGGAAGGTCAACTTAGCAACTGCTGAAAAGGGGAAAGTAAGGGTGGTTTATGGCTTGGAGGCCTTCCTCAGAATCGTCCGAAAAGCCAAAGGTGCAGAAAGTCTTGACCGAAGGAGGCTGGAAGGCGAAAACAGGAGCGAAAACGAAAAGGGAGCTTCTTAACGGGGAAGGTCACACCTAAGGGTTGTACTAATCTAAGGGACCAAAGTTTGGGTGTGTGTTAGGGGTGTTCTCTGTTAGAAAAAAAAAAAGGGACAAGGGCCGAATCAAGCAGAGATGGGGCAATTTCCGAGGAAAAAGAAAAATTTGAGAAGAGTAGAGGGGGGGAGAATTGGGAGTGCACCAAATAGAAGGGGAGAACAACGGAGATACCGCAAGGGGAGATTGGAAAAAAAAAGGGATCACGGGAAGTGAAAAAGTTGTTAGGGGGCGTCCGGGACAGGGGACAAGACCAGTCAACAAAGTCCTGGCCAATGGCTCAAAAAAGAGGCCCAATACTTGGAAGAAACGAGGCGAAATCCATCAGGACCTGCAATGCAAAAAAAAAAAACCCAAAAATGGAGACACCAAACGCGAAACTTTTGGCGGGGTTTGGAAGTAGAGTTTAAAAAACATTTTGGTGAATCATGACCCTCGAAGGTGGGGAAAAGACCCCGAAATTGGTGAAAGAGGGAATTCCTCAGGGGTTCATAAAGAAGGCTCAATGGTCCCTCACAATATCCGAGTAAAAACGACTACGGACGGGGTTGAAATCAAGAAAAGTCCCCTTCCTGGGGGAAAAAAAAGGGGACATTGAGAGCCGGCCAAACAAAAAGGGTTTCACCAAACAGGGGGCGTCATTGCTGTCGAGGACATTAACTCCCAAAAAGGGTATGTAAAAAATGTATGATCATCGGGGAATCCATCGGGAAAAAAGGTTCAACAGGGGGGGGGACTGGGGGGGGTTCCGTTTGTGAAAATGTTTGCGGGAAAGGGAGGAGTGAGGGAAAAGATGACCAACGTACTGTTGAAGGGTTTACTTGCCGAGGATGAGAAAAACCGCAAAAGCCAGGTTGGGAAATCGTACAACCAACGGGGAACAGAAGGGGTATCCAGGGTTTTTTGGAACGAAGAGACAAGCGCGTGGGAACGCTCATGAAAGGGATAACGAAACCACCTACAAGAGGGGGTGTTGTTCTAAGGGACTCCCGAGGGGGTAAATCTTTGCCAACGAGCCGGAAAGAAAAGGTGACTGTTGAAAAAAGTCAGAAGTCTTCGAAACGCGACCCTCGCATTGGAGGGGGGAGACTTTCATTTCCAGGGGGGGACAAGATTCTTCAAGTGGGGGGGAACAGTCGCAATGAAGGGAAAACAAAAAAAGGCAACTTTAAAGAGCCAGAGGTTTTAATGATGGGAGATCATTGAAATCTCGGAAGATCGTTGGGGAAAGATCGGAATCTTAGGGGAACTCAATCCCGGGAAAAAAAAAAAAGTTTTTTTAGAACCGTTAGGTGAGGGGAGCTTTGAACAACGGAAAATCTCAAAAAAAGGGGAATATGAAAAGAGAAGGAGACAAAGCGGAAGGGAATGTAATGGTGCCTCCAAAAGAGGGTGCGTTGTCGGGGGGGCCCATAAAGAAGAGGAGTTCTGCCCAAATCAGGGTAGGGGGGGGGGACCACGAGGGGGGGAACGGGTAATCCTAGGCGTTTCTAGGGGGAAAGGAAAAGGGGGTTCCTTTTGTGTAAGGAGAGGGGGGACTAACATGTCCATGTTATCAGCAGGCAAACAGACTTTGCCCAAATGAAATCCTTTTAGATCAGAGGGAGGGGTGTCAGAAAGGGGTCATCCCCTTCACAGGGGGTGCTTTGTCCAGGCTGTTCTGGCAAGGAAGAAGGAAGTGCTTTCCAGTGGGGGTTTTTGAAGAACCAATGAAGAGAGGGCCGACGGCTGTGGTCTTGCTTGGGGGGGGAAAGTCCTCCACTGTAGAAAAAACTGGGGGAAAAATTGTCCTGTCAATGGAGGGGGTTCCAACGGTGTTTCTCATCGAAAAAGGGAACCTTCCCTCGAAAACTTCAAGGGGGAAAAAAGTTGGGTGGGGAGCCCCACTCGAGAGAGGAAAATTTTAAAAACGCCGGAGGGGAACCGTTAATTAAAAAAAAGGGGAAGGATGAGGAGGGGGTTTCATCCAGGGGAGTTCCTTGATGGGGGGCCAAATGAAACGTCGCCGAAGGGGGACTCTCAGAATGTTCGATGGAAGGGGGACCCTTCAAAAGAAAGAAGATATAAGCCCCAGATACGCGTCGTAAGAAAAAAGAGTGGGAACTTCCAGGCTTGTCAACCTTGACTGAGGAAAGAAAAGATTGAAAAAAAAAAACCAATAGGAAGTAAACGAGTCACCACTTGGAAGAAGAAACGGAAAAGACCGTTGTGAAAAAAGGTGGGTTTCAGCGGACATGGTTGGCCGTGGGGAAGGGGGTTTCGAGGGGGAGAACAATTGAACTCCAGAGAGGGGAAAAAAAAAAAAAAAAAACGGCCTATAAAAGGGAGGTAAGTTACCTCAAGGTGAGAGGCACGCTTCATTAAAAGTTAACAAAATGAAAGGGCGCTCTTGCCAGAGAAGATCACGTTCCTCATGGAAAACATAAAACGTTTTTGAAGGGGGAGTTTTTTGTGAGGACCGGAAAATTCCCCTAATAAAAAAAGCCCAAATTTGCTAGGTAAAAATTGGAGCTCTCTGCGGTTATTTCGGACAGGTGAAAGTTGTGAGGGGACGAGAAGAAACCGCAAAGGAAAGTCAGACCAAGGAAGAAAGAAAAAATAGTCTGACAACGTCTCGTTGCACGGGAGAAAGAGATCCGCTCTAAGGGGGGCTTAGGGGCGAAATTGCCCAAAAAAAGGCTAACTTCAGAAGGGAAAGGTCTGAGTGGAGAGCAAAAAGCCACTAATCACGTAACTGGTGGGCCAGAGGGGGGCCTTTGGAAAAACAGGGGGGGGACGGGCTATTGGGGGGAAAAGGAAAAGACGGGGGTCTTTGAAGAAGTTATCACGGGGGGAAGAACGAATCAGAGGGTTCACAAAGCGTTGGGGGTGATGGGGGGGGGGGGGGGTTTGAAAGTCATAGTGGGGTGATCCTTTATCTCGAAGAGGGAAAAGGGAGCTGAAAAAAAAATGGGGGGACAGGGGGATTGGGGGCGCGTGGATCTTCAGATTAGGTAGGGGAATGGGGGGGCGAATTTTCGGAGGACGGGAAGAGTATCGAGAAACTAAGTAACGAGAAAAAGGAGTCCCGAAGCCGGGGGAAAGCCTGCGAAAAGGAGAAGAAGTTGGTTGACAGCGGAAAGAAGCTTGGGGAAAAGTCAGAGTCAGGAGGTCAGAGTGGAGGGGGGCCGCATCTGGAAAAAAAAGAAGGAGGAAATCTTTGTGCAAAAGCTCTTGATCCACTGGGGGTTCGAACGGAGGGGTAAAATTTTGCCATAAGAGAGGGTCCCAAAAGAACGGCCCGGAGTTTTCGTGGAAAAAACATATCGTTACGAGAAACTAAAAAAGGGGGAACGGGATTTCGAGGGGGACTCAATGCGGCAAAAGAAGAAGTGGGGATCTCGTGACAATCGGAGGGGAAGAAGAAAAACAAGGGTCAGTTCATATCAGGAAATTTTCAAAGGCAAAGGGAAGCCCGCCATAGATATTTTTGCCTTAAGAGGAAAATAGGGGAAGATCAGCGGGGGGGCTGAGGGGAAAACCTTCTTTACAGAAGAGAATTCCGGGAGTTTTCCATGCAAAGTGTAGAAAGCCCTCCCAAAAGAGGGAAATTTGGGGGAAGGCTACAAAGGGACGATTCAAATGAGGAGTCAAAGGGCCTATCCAGCCAGGAAACTTCCAGTGGCAGGGAGAAAGAATCAACCAAAGGGAAGGAGTCTTCTCCAACCCAAGCTAAGTCGAGCTGAGCCGTCCCCAGAGGGCCTCTTGCAAGGGGGGAAGGAGCGAACTCAGATCAACGAAAGCGCAAGCAAACCTCCTCAGCGGGGTTGTACTGGGTGTTGCGACACAAGAGACGCCTAAGACCAACCAAGGAAAAAAAGCTGGGGCTAAGGGGGGGGGAGTAATACTTTGAAGGGAAATATCGGGTTGTGTTGTGAGAGAAGAAATCAAATAAGAAAGGGCAAGGTTCAAATGGATTCCGGGGGGAGTTCGCGACTGGGAAAGGACCTTGCTTTTAGAAAGTCAAGGAGGACCGGATTTTAGGGGAAGCAACAGCCTGGAAGAGAGGTATTCTACGTTAAGGACACCGTATATTCTTGAAACATGGGAAAAAAAAAATGTAGGTGTTCACCCTGAATGAGGAAGAGGTAAGGCCCGTAGTTCAGAAATTTCGACGGGGGGTTTCCAGATAATGACACAAAAAATCTGTCCAATAGTCACCAAGCTGGGGGGGGGGGCGTGGTCTTCCAAAGAAGGGGGACTTTCGATCACGGAACAAAAAAAAATGGTTAGCCCTGCCCGACTGTCGGGGGGGGGGGGGGGGCAGGGAACTTCCGAAGAAGATAATTTTGATCGCAAAGGGAGGTCATAAGGTAACGGCGAAGGATTTTTGGGGGATTTGGCAGTCCCATGCCCAGGAAAGGGGAAAAGAACCAGTACGCAAAAACAGAAAAAACAAAAAAGAACAAACCACGGGAGCAGGCTTGGGGCCAGAATTCCTTTGAAAGGGGGGACGTCCCTCAAGAGGAAAGACTCAAAGGGGGGTGTCGTCTAGAGGAACTTGGAAAAGAAAAAAGAGGATTTGGAAACGCAGATTGGGTCTTGTTCCTGCAGGGGGAGGGGAAACCGAAAAAAAACTGTTATCCTTTGGGGGGGAATCAGAGCGATGGGTGAAAAACGGGTCAGTCAAAACGAGTTGTCACCAAAAAAAAAAAAAAAGGGAAAATAATAGATGTATAAAACAGGGAAAAAAGGGGTTCAAAAAAAGAAGGTGTCCCCCGGAAAAAAGGCCCTGGTAAGAAAAGGAAACCTGGGGGGACCAAGCGGTTGGGGGGGGGGTTGCGCCCAGGAACGGAGAAAAAAAGCCGGAGAGATATTTTACTCGGAGGGGACAGCCGGAAAAAAAGAAAAAGGGAACGGATCACTCAAATGGGGGAAAAACTGTAACAAATAAATTTCAAGGAAAAAAAAAAAAAAAAAAAAAAAAAAAAAAAAAAGCTCGAAAAGGGGACCT
>Ga0179593_1508617_pt1 | contig 25311 bp, 27 predicted proteins | sample CZODoug2_1_08_16_FD_185931 | JGI IMG/M metagenome (GOLD analysis project Ga0179593, IMG submission 185931) | Vadose zone soil fungal communities from Angelo Coast Range Reserve, California, USA - CZODoug2_1_08_16fungal (PacBio error correction) | ecosystem: Environmental > Terrestrial > Soil >...
GGCCTCTCTATCAAACGAAACGCGGGGGAGAAAGCAAACCCATGCGTTGAGGAAGAGAATCGGAGGAAAAAAAAAGATATACCGCAACCACAGGAAAACGCGTCCGCGGGTGTCTACTAAACCAGCGGGTCTGCCAAGTGTGCGACCGCCGGAAGACAAGAAAGAACGGTCGGAGAAGAAAAACCGACACGGTTAAAGAATCTGCGACAGCACCCGGCGAGTGGGCCGCGTAAGATTCCTGGCCAAGAAAAAGGAATTCAAAAAGTCCGGGGAGGATCCAGGGTCGTGGGGATCATCCAAACAAAAGTACACGCAGGACGGGACAAGGAGAAGGGACACTCCGAAGCAGGTCTGATCTATAGAAGAGGGTGGGGTGTACGGAAGGTAAAAAAGACAATGCCCAAACTGAACATAGGCTAAAACGACCGGGACAACCTCTCTGAGAAAGAGATTCACTCCCAAATCGACAGGAAAGTCCAGAAGCAAATATCTTCTGAGGCACGGGTGGAGTGTAAACTCCTCGCTTAACCACAAAAAAAAGAAAAATGCCGAGAACCTTAAGATAACAGACTCACCGGCCGTAGCAATAAACGGAGAACAGGTTTAAACACGGTCCAGGAAATCTAAGGTACGGACCCTAAGCCAGGCCGGCTTCAGGGCATGGAAAAAGTTTCGGAGGGACTCTAGGGGGAGGTTTGGCGTCTCAAACCGCCCACCGATAAAAGAGATGATTTGCATGCGAATCCTACGAACTATATAGGCTAGGAGGGAAAGTGCAAAGAATTTCCCCAACTGGAGGCATATGGAAAAAAGACCCAGACACAGCCAGACCCCGCAATGGACCGAAGTGCCTTGTTGAACGCCAGCCAGACTCGGAACGGCCGGGAAACTTACTTCTTCTTCCACCTAGGACTAAGAGAGGAAGAGGGCTCGAATATGGCGAAAAACTCTCGAGATGCGTTTATAGTGTGCAATAGAAAAATATTTTGTTTACAGGAAGGCACTTCTGGAAAGTCTAAAGGACCCCCCCAAACCCGACTCCAGAGGCGCGACTGGGTTACCATTCTTACCATTAGGGGCCATGGACCCTTTACTGGCCTTAAAAGCACTCAAGACCGTCGGAAAAACAAAGGCGTAATCTTGCTGGTCGTCCAACCGGTGAGGTTGATTATGTCTCCAAACCGCCTATTACTACGGCTTTTGGGGAAAACGTGAGGTTCTCCCTTGCCCGAGCTGGGGGTTCAAAACTTGGGGGGGGAAAAATTATGACTAAGGAGACCAAAAAAGCAGACCATAGATTCGATCTTAGACTACGGCTGAACCCACACGAAGCCACAGCTACTTCCCTTGGAAATGAGTAAAAAAGGGGTTCAACTGTCGGGTCTCGTGCCTCCCTTCTAACTGGTTCACCTGATTTTGGAAAAACATGAAGAGTGCACCGATGGTCATCAGAGGGTCTAGTCTGAGCGGACATCACAAGGGGCATCACTCTATACGTTCGACAACTCGGGACGCACGCAAAATCTCTTGTTTGCCCTTTGTGATGAGGGGGGGGATCCGGCTCACGGGGCCATTGGTAAAGGTCACTTGGCGAAGAGGCATTCCAGCTCGTGTTTCGGTCCAATCTTCCCGGCTGGCTCTCTCCGAAGGGACGTGGGAGACAGAAGAGGGACTGGGAAATCTCAGGGGCAACCGCCGGGTGGGTAAACCCCGGACAAACCATCCAGCGCCGGGGCTGGCACCTCCTTCGCCAGCCGAACATGGTATCACACCCAAAAAATCCCCCTTGCCAACTGTCTACGATGTGACGGGGGATTCAGTAGAGAAACGGGAGGGACACAAACATCACGAACCCTTCGGGGCCAAGCACGCTTGGAGCAGGGACGCGCCTTGGAGGGACCTGATTCAAAAAGGAGAAGGGCAAAAACTAGACTTTCGCGCTGCTGTGGAAGGAACGGACGAGTGAGGGGTCCCAACGTTCTCGCGAAGGACCGTGGAGAAAAAAGAAGTTTGACCTAAAAAGAGCAGGGACAGAGACACGGCACAGGAAATTCGAGGGGCCTCAAGAGCACGATACAAACAAAGGAGCTAGCATTGGGACCCCGGTTCATCCGTCAGGTACTTGAAAGCCATGAAAATAGAGAAGTTCGGCAAAAAAACCAGGAAACGTGTCTCGAAGGGAAACCTGCCCCGGCCTATTAGTGTTCACTGGTGGACCCAGACAAAGGAAAATTCACAGGCAGTGATATTCCTGTACAAGAAAGATTAGGAGGACAGGAATACCGGGGAAACCAAGATCGGACTCCGAGGCTCTTAGCGGCTAAACCCGTTGTGCTTTGAAAAAAGAAATCGAAGGCTACACACTCGTGACGAAAGAAAAAAAGGGGAAGGAAAGAGAGGATTACAGATCCTAACGTGGGAGCGGGAACATCGAAAGGAGGCGGACTAGCTGCCGGGGAAACCTAAAAAAACCGTGCTCTAGAACCGTCAAGATACGTGCCTCAAAAGTTTTCCGGAGCCAAATCCAGGCTGGAAAAGGGGCAGAGTGAGAGAATGGCCTACCCGCGAGTCCTAAAAGATCAACACCAAAAAGGTAGAAAAGATATAGGCAGCACCAAGACGGGCTGGAAGAGGGGGGAAAAGGGGGTCTCAACCGACTGGGTGGAAAGGACACCAGACGGATTGGAGCGAGCAACAAGGGGTGTACCGGGAAAAGTTACCAAGGCCGGAAATCCGAAAGGGAAAAGACGCATGCTAAACGATATAGCGACCATCCTCTAAGGGGTATCGCCGGAGCCGTCCATCTACTAGGAGTTGAGGTAGCCGTCAGTCAGGGCTCGGGGAACCTTCACCTTGGGGGGGATAGCCTCTCCTCCGCGGCGTACCAATGGGTCCCCCAAGGGGAAGGATGAAAGGCCAAGAGGGGCTCGAGAAAAAAGAGAAGCATCGGGCTGCAAAAAAAAGAGGGCCAAACCTCCGGCAAACCCCGTCCCCGCTGACGGGAGCCAACTGGTTGAAGTCAAGACGGCTCTCTCCGGTTGACGTCCCCCCATTACGCCCATAAAATGGGAGGGTACGTCACATAAGGGGAACAACTGGTAGGGGAGGGAAATTTGTTTCAGAAATGATGGCATAGTGGGAAGTTGCCATTAGGTCCCCGGACGGTTTTAACACTCACTCGGACTGGTCACCATCCTGGTTGATCTTCGAGCAAGCGGCAGCACTCGCAAAGTGGGAGGAAGGAAGACCGGTAGTCTTTACTTTACAAAATAGGCCTTCTCTCATAACGTTAATCACGGCGTCGGGAAAGCAAAGAAGGATAAGGGGGGAAGCTCGTGGCCCGGAAGAATCTCTGGGGGCCTCGTGAGGAGAGAAAAAAAACTTTTCTCCACTGCTGAGAAAGACGTGGATTATATTGGGAGTAAACCCAGGGAAGGAAGCAGGCCAGTACAAGACGTCTACAGGTGCCAGAGGAGCGGTGTTGTGATCGACAGCTTGAATCACCTGGAGGAATTCGCACAGCTTGTCTGGCAACTGGTACGCCGCCCTGGGTTTAACCTAAGGAAGGTCCAGCAACCGTATCTGGGTCCTAGCCTCGGAAAAAAAGTCGAAGATTACTCTGCAAATCTGCCTCCAGTAACTGCACGCTATGAACTCGTCACCACCCGGTGCCACACACACTGGGGGAATACGGTTTAATCGGATTTCCCCGTGAACAAGAGCGTGATTTGCCGTATGACCACGAAAGCTGGAAATAGGGGGAAAGTAAATGTATTACCTCCAAAGAGATGGGGGTGCCAAAACTAGCACGGAGTAGCAAAGGCAAAAAATGTAGCTCAAAAATTGGGCCCTTGGTGGACCCCTTTGAACAGTTCGAAAGTAGCTTATTCTTGGGCGGAGTCCCGGATCTCACGAGGAGCCAGACTGTATTTCCTTTCCTACTTGTTGGACCATCTCAATATAAAGGGCGGTTGTGCCTGTAGTAGATTGAGGGGCTCGCTATAAGATTCCAAGAAATTGAACCTCCTAATCTTTCACCCATTAAGAAGCCACAGTTCACTCGTAGGGTCGAAGTTTCAAGGGAAGGAGATCAGGGGCGTCCTCGGAGAAGAAGGGGTTTGAGGGGAAAGGGGGGGTTATGCTTCAGTCAGCGAGGTTGACCAGCCTTTGGAGGATGTACGGAAGTATTCAGCGCGCGCCTCGGGCGAATGAGCCCTTTGTTGCTCTTCGTTCAATACTGCCCCTTTCCATGCTCAAAAAAAAAAACTAGAGGATGAACATGTAACAAGGTATCTTCTAAAAAAAGGGCTTCAAAAAGAAATTAATGATCAAGAGGTACTAGGGGGAATTAATTCCGGGCACAGGAAAAAGGGGGAACGGCCATGATTTATCTGCGTGGTATTTCGCTGAAAAAGGTCCCTTTCAGACTCATAGAAGTTCTGGAAATAAGGGCGATGAGTAGAGCCTTCCAGTCTTGGAAGGTACCTGGAGAAAAAAAAAGAAAGGATCATAACTGCATGCCACAAACTTAGGCGGTTGTCAGGGGAGACGGGACGATCTCCTGCATCACTAGAGACCGCGACCTGTGAATACTCCGGGGAGAGGGTGAGCACGGGATACTGCAAGCTCTACATGAAAGGGAATGGGGAAAAAAAACAAGCCGGCCCTCCAAGGGGGGTCTGCACTGCTTCGACCGTCCCGCCAAAACTATGGGAACGTAAACGATACACGGTGACGATCGTCCTATACCCACTGCCAAAGTAGAGGCGGCAAGGAGAGTGTCGGGGGACACCTAAACCTGGACGACAGCTCGGGCCCGGCTTCGGGGACCGGAGAGAGACCAGGGGGGAGGGGGGGGAAGCAAATGAAGACGAGAGAGCGTTGCCATTGGTCTCAGTTGTTTCGCAGCGGACACGGGATTCGGAAGGGGCGTTTGGATGTAGAAAACGATGCTCGGGAAGGAGCGACGCTCTTGGGAGTTCTGAGGAACATGACAGGGAGCAGTTACGTGTGATGATGAGTGAACTAATTGTGAAAGTAGAAGATCCGGTAGTTAAAGGTCCAAGGGATGGAACGGGGGCCCCACGCGTCGTCCGGCTGTCGGCCGCTTCCGCGAAAAAGGTGCGCAGCGGAGCGGCAGAAAGGGACTTCGCTTCCAGGCCAAAAATATCGGGGCCCTGGGCCGGCCAGGGCAAAATCAAAAGGAACCAGTGCTACGCGGCCGTTGCCTCAAAAAAAAAGGGGGGGGGGAGGTCGCTGACGGGGTTAAGAAGGGGAAGCCAAGGGGGCGTCGCGGGGGCAGGACTCACAGCAATAAGCTGTAAGAGTGAGACGGAGAGAAAAAAAAAAAAGGAAGAAAAAGGAGTGCCAATTCTCGACGAGTCTACTGATTTCGGAATAAAAGCCGAAAGGGAGGGTCTGGCATTAGACGCCAAAGGAAGCTTCTCCAGTGAGGGCTTCCCCGGACGGGGGTAATTGAAAGCTGGCTGGGGAAATGCTGTCGCCCGAACCAAAAATAAAGGAAAACTGGACCGAATAAGGAGCCTCGAGAGTCGGTCCTCCTCTAAAACATCCCCCCAAGCGGGGGAAGAGGTCTCCATCTCCGGAATCGACTCTTAGGCAAAGGAAGTGACACGGTCACCAGGTCGGGGAACTAAATTGATCACAACGTCAAAAGGAGTAAAAAAACAGCATACCTCGTAAGATCGCGAAATAGTGGGGTTACTAAGAAACGGCCTACCCTGGACAAGTAACTCTGGAGAACACGCGGACGGGGGGAGAGCGGAATTCATGGGGGAGAAAGAAAAATGGAGAAAGGACCTTGAAATCTCCTCCAGTCTGGTCGAGGGTCGAAGGGGGGGGTCCTCCCTCGATGACGGCCGCACCGGAAAGAAAAGGAAGAAATGGGAGACTGAACAGCGTCTCTCAGGCCGAGAGGCCGGTACAGAATGAATGCATACAGTTGCGGCGGCCCTTAGGGAGGCCTAAGGTAAGGAAGAGGATAATAACACTCTTCGTCATACTCGTCATGTCGGGATTGGAAAATTTCGTTCATTAGAAGGGGGGGCGAAAACCACAAAACTCGCCTGGGGCTTCTGGATTGGGGGGAGCGGCAGGGACGTAAATATCGTGTCTAGCCCGACGGCCTTACAGTCCCCGCCGTTGACGGCTAGATGACCCCCCATCATAAAAAAAAACCATAAACCAAAGAGTCACCTAACTTAGCGGTCACCCGATACCTAATAACAGGCCAGCAGGGGGGGGGGGGTGGAGAAAGGAAAAATAAGTCTCCCAATGGACTCGTCAACAAGGGGGGAATCATCTACTCGGTCCGGCGAAAGGTGAGATGGAAAGAAAGTGATTTGGGGCGAACACCTTCAAACGACCCCCCATAATTCTCCGAAAACTGGGGGGTAAAGATACCGGGGAGCGGGATATGGTCCGGGCTCTGGGGGAGAAAGAAATGACAAAAAAATTACCTAACCAAAAAAAAACCGGGGGGCCTTTGCGCCAAGGGGGGGGGGGGGCTGAGGCGCCAGAGAGGACGCGGGGAAAACATGAGTCCCTGCCCGCATGGAGTCAAATGGTAATGGGGGGCTGTAAAGCGATCACCGCAAAACAGAGCAGATGAGGATAGGGGGAAAATACTCTAAACCACAGCCTCATCAGAAAACTTGGAAACTCGGCCAATCGCCAACTGGGTAGGAATAGGGGGGCCCAGGACCTGTTCGACCAGAAGGAAGAAAGGTTCAACAAGCTCTGTGGGTCATCCTTGGGCGTATGAAAAAACGCAAAAGGGGAGGGCGGCCACACGAGGCGAAGGCCATCTCCGAACGGAGAAAAGGGGGCTAAGGCAAGGGTGTGGGCCAGCCGCCGCCAGGTCGGCATTGTAGTTCGGTTACCGAAATGAAGGGGGAGGGGGTGGGCCCTTACAGAAGATCTATAAAAAGTACTGTTGATCAATAGAAAAGGACTGTCCGACTATTCTTCTGAATGGTAAAAACATACGGCGTAAAAAAGGTAACAGCCCTACGAGTCTGTAACTACTCCATTCACTAAACTCCCGAGAATGTGTTACACGCACGAGGAATAAGGGCCGAAACTTGTCGACGTGTAAGTTATGAAGGAAGGGATCCCGTATAACCACAGACAACGTCGTGAATGACACGCTGGGTGGATCAAAAAATGTCTCCGGGTTCACATAAGGACCCATGTATCCTGGGCCAAGTTCCCACATTCTCGTCTGGGCGCGGGCGAGGCGGATTTCGGGTTCACACTTCTGAAAAGGGGCGCCACGTGTGGGCAGATCATCGCACAGTCCGAAATAGGCCGAACAAATCCAGGTCGGGAAGGAGATATCTGCTCTCAACTTCATGAGCGTCCAGGGGGGTCCAGCTTTGGAAAATCCCAATCCGTACTACTTCCATAAAAGAAACCAAAAAGCGTCCCGGGAAACCCAGACCAGGGAGCCCCGTCAATGTTCTTATGTCCTCCTCCACTAGAAAAAAGTTCCTTGTGGACGTTAGCCCAAATAAGAGATAATCCTTGGTATTGTAAGAACCGCCCGCTGGGCGGAAGCTACACGGGGGACAAAAACGTTAACAGAAAAACTATTCTGTATCGGGCTACAAAACACAACAGTGGCGCCCCGCAAAAGAACGGAACGCAAAAAAAGACAGACAAGGGGAGAGCGGCATTGGGGCTCACCGTTGAGAAGGGGGAGGAGGAGCAAAACACGAGAGGTCCGAGGGGGGAGGCGGCCTGTGACAAAAAAGAATCTCCGACCAGGGAAGCATCGAAAAAGGTAAAAAAATCAGTGAAGAAACAGCCGTCGGCGTATAACCTGCGAGGGGGCCTCGACACGCGGTGGGGGGGGATCGATCTACAACCACAAAGAGGTGATTAAAAGGATATATACCTAAAACGCAGTATGATCTAACAAGAGTTCCCGCGGCGGGGGGGGAGCCGGGGGAAACCAGAAATATGACACACTTTTTCACGGCGAGCCCGGCACACGGGGGTTTTCGGAGGTGACCACTTCCGAAGAAGCTCCGGGGGGAAGAGCTCGATGAAATCTTCCAGCTCAACGGTGAATAAGGTAAATCTCTCCTCTAATACTGGGAGTACGGGTGAAAAAGGTAGAAGTCAAGGGGAGTCCAGGGGCCCCAAAGTAAAATAGGGGTGGGGGGGGGGGGGGGAGGCGCGCATAGCCTCAGGAGGAAGGCTTGGGGACACATCGGTCATCCCCAAGTGCGTCCTGACAGGTCCAGCCATAAGAAACGTTCTACAAGGTGTACACAAGGGCCCACGGGAAGCCGGGTACGAAAAGAGGAAGGATTTACGGATGGGGGGTTGCTAAATTTCTGGTTGGGAGAGGTTTCCGTGCAAATGAAAAGTACGATTTGTCAAAAAAAAAACCAAAAAAAACACCCCGGCGGACCTGATCGAGGGAAAAGTCTCGTCAGCAGGAGCGGAACTCTCGTCATCGGGTAAGGGAAGTCCGATTTGCGAGGAGGATAAAACCGAAAAATGGATTCGGTCGCGCCAGAAGGGGAACCCTCACTCTACAAAAAGGAAAAAGCTCGGAGTCTCCAAAGAAAGCTCTTGTCCCAATCATGACGTGGCATCGTCGGTTCCAAGCTCAGAACAAAGTCAGAAAACCAGGCTTGCGCCATTTGGAGGGAAGAAAAAAAGGTTCAGGCCTTAACCGGTCCGCCCGAGATACGGAGGAAAATGTTCCCTTCCTTTCTGGCTGGTGCGAGAACCCAGAAAGGGCTGGGTCGTTCCGGAGTCTTAGAGGTGTACTGGGGACACGCGGGGTAAGGGGTGAAGCGACCTAAGATTGGTCTGGGGACCTTCATGGTATGCCATCAAAGGGGGGTCAAGACGCGGGCGCGTTAAGGGCAAATCACCACCTCAGATCGCCGTAAAAGGAAAAAGAGAGGAGAAAAGTATAGGGTGTGTCACTCGGTCCCAGACCACTTCCCAAAGCGCGTGAGGGTAGGGAGTGTCTGGCCATAGGGGATGGAAGGGGAGAATTAACACGTTACAGTTAAGGAAAGGCTGAAAATCAATCGTTTTAGGATTTTGAAAGTGATTGGGGGGCGTAGCCAAGGCTTGCCCCAAGCTAATAAGGGGGAACGTTTGTGACCGCTGTTTCCGTCCGAGCTTATTCTGTCTTTCGGTGGGGGTCTAAAGATTATACGCAGATCTATGAGGGGGAAGCTGGGGGGAAAGAAATTCGTCGAACCGCGCAGGTACAAGACGCCGCCAATAACTGAAAACTTGGTTGTAAAACTTATAAATCGCTGGGGGCGGTAAGCAAATGAATTGAAGAAAAAACAAAGGAGGAAGGTCGTCCACGGGCTAGCATTGAATAGGGTAAAGCAGGGCCCCAGAGCAAAGGAAAAAGTCCCGATCGCTCGGGTAAATCTGTACTGCCATTGAGGAGGAAACAGGTGGCGGGGGGCGAGGACGGGCAAATTCGCTAAAGATAACCCCTCTTTGAGGGAAAAATCCAGATGCTTCAACCATCGTCGAGCAATGGAATGATCCCTCTTAGGTTCCATGCCCCGTATGATTCTCCCCGGATCTGGGACGCAAGGGAGGGTTGAAAATGGGTCGTTTGGTCATCGGTGGTGCGCAACGACCGCAGCGAGGCGGGTGCATTTGGGTTTTGGCGGGAAAGGGGAAAGAAGCATCGCAGTCCTGAGAGGGGACTTCAATTCGAAGCCATATCTCTTCCAGAGCGGAACATGCCATCACACGCAAACAGTATTGTCTTAGAGACCATCGACGGCAAAGCCCTAGGATCGAGACCTGCCGACAGGAGAATAAGGAGACTGGCGGGCCTTAAAGGAGCCGACCACGTTAGAGATCATTATAACTCCGCAACTACTGTGTACTGGGAAAACCGCGGGACGCGGCCAGAAAAGAGACGATGTTCGATCGGGGAAGACGTATCGTCATTGAGGAGTAGGTCTCATAGGTGTCTCAGACAAAGACCACCTCTACTATCTCAAGAGCGGGGGAGTAACAGAAACCTAGCTGTGAGAGACACATGAAAGAATCGAAGAAAAAACGGTGCCGTTCGTGGGGTTTCATAAAAAAAAAAGGGCGGAAGGGGGCGTCCGGAGGTGAAGAGGGCGATCTTCGTAAAAAACAAGCGCTGCAGGAAATGAGGGGACAGTGACATGTTTCTTCTTCAATGCAGAAACCTACTTGATCATTGATGCTAAAAAAAACAATTGTCCGTGCAAACTTCATTCCAAACGCGCCTGCTCCCAAGTAACCCCGGAGAAAACGGGCAAATGGGGTCACTTTGTCTTTTGGGGTTTTGTTAGGAAGGGGGGAAGGAGGGCACTAGAACCCTTCGATCTCGGAAGGCTGCGAAATTTTCTGGGTAACTCCCGTAGAGGAACTTCCTTCTCGTCCTGAACGCGCCCCGTGCATTGTCCACTCCTCTCCCGAGCCCCACCCTCTACTCGTGAAGGGGGAATGCGAAATGGAGGTGCTGGACGCCGGGGGGGGAAGAGAAGATCCTCTGGCGGCGGTGCTGAACGAAAAATTTGAGAGGGAATACGAAGAGGGAGGGGGCCATCTCTTAGAAAAAACAACTTCGTTTAAAAGATATAGTCTTCTCACTCATCCGAGGCGCCAGTGAGTAAAAAACCGCAAAGAACTGCAAACTGAAAACGCCCCCGGCGCTATGCCAAACCGGGGACTAGGCCCCGCCGCGTGAGCGAGAGAGGGGGGGTAGGAAAAGGGAAAACATCTCTATAGACGGCCGGACCCAGAAAAGAGCCCTTTTGCTCCTAAACGCCGCCTCACGGGAAGAAGCATCGGCATAAAAAAAGGCGTCAAAGAAAGGACGCGAAATCTCCGGAAAAAAAGTCAGAGAGAAAAAAAGGGGCCGCGGGGGACCCGGTTCAAAAAAAGGCGTAAAAAAAAGAACCACGTCACGTCGTCAGAACCAAACTCACAAAAAGCTACGATCTGATCAAGCTGGGTTGGGAATATGACCAAGCCTTAAAAAGAGAGTCATTGGGGGGTTGTGGGGTGTGCATCTAGTATAAACAAAGCAAAACCCTAACTGTCACCGATGGAGCCTCTTCATAAAAGTTTAAAAACACGAAAAAAAAAAAACCCAAGAAAAAAAAATTTAAAAGGCCCAGGTCAAGTAACGCCGACTGAGCGAGCTCGGTATCCTTGGGGGACGGTCCATCCAACTCTCGTGCCGCAGCACCCGTTCCATTTACTAGACTGGGGAAGGAAACAAGTCCTCGCCAGGCAGGCGTTGAAGGGTAAAGACTCATAGCAAATGTGTGGAGGGACATTCATTAAGGCGGAGAGGCGTCTACTGAATTCGAAAGTCTTCTCAAAGGATAGAAAGAACGAGATCAGGGGCCTTTCAGGCTTAGGGGGATCAAGGCCTAATTCTATGGGGTCCGCACGACAGGAAAAAGAAAAAAAGTCTGTGACTCCTTTACTATAGAGTAGGGCAATGAAAGTTTCCGAAGGGGAGGCGGAGTCTCGATATCTCCCTCCATAAAGCCCCCAGGAAGTCTTCAAAATCCCTTTTTGGGTTCCGAATAACCAAAAAAGCCATCATTCCGGGAAAGGGGGGTAACGGCTGAACTTTTACTCGATTCAAGAGGACGATTATCATCATCTGCAGTACGGCATCATCACTGTGACGAAAATAGATGGGAGTGGTTGGTCTAGTGTACGGGATGAGAAGCAAAAATGGCTAAAGGAAGGGCAGGGAACCGGGTCGCCCACCTCTTAACACTCCGATTAAATTCAGGTGAGGGATGCCCTTTGGAAAAGGGCAGAAAACGAAAAAAACCCTCGGAAAACAGACAAAAGAATAATTCGAACTTTATCCCTCACAGGATTCCTACCCAAAGCGAATGAAGAACGCTGGGAAAAATATTTACTCCGGGTCACGCGCTGGGGAGAGGGGGAGTGGAAATGGTTCGACAGAAATCGCGGCCACAACGGAAAGCAGCGCTGCCGGAGGAAAAATAAAGGAACAAGCCCCCAGCAAGAGGAGAAAGCCAATCGAACAAAACCAAGAAAAAGGGCTGAGCAGACGGTGACCGTGCTCTGTTAGGGCCGCCGGAAAGGCTGGTCAAATCTGTCACCAGGTAGGGGTCAAGGCGTATAATCTTCTGCGTGTGAACCCAAGGGAAAAGAAGCTGTGGTCACGGGGCTAAACATCAAAGACGATCGGGGGGGAAACGTCGGGAAGGTGGGGAGGAGGAGACCTCGCCGAAAAAAGGACTGGGGCGTCCCTTGACCGCGGCGTTTGGCAGGTCCCGACAGCGAGTCGGACTTCGTTTCCCATAAAAAGTATCGATGGTACCCTACTCAACGTCGTAGAGGTTCCCCACAGCGAAGTCTATCCACATGGGCCACAGGTAAACCTGAATGCTTTCTGACATAGAACCAACAGGCACTGCCGGTGACCATCGACTTGTGGGGACGTCAACCACAAGCTTTCACCTAACCCGGCCGGGTGTTGGTTCACGCGGGAGACGGCCAAGGAGCCTTTGACGTAAAGAAGATAAAGACACCAAGCTGCCAGCACGCGTGTATAAAACACGGGTCGCTCAATAAGCCGATGAAAAAACCGGGGCAGACTTACAAGAGGGTTTCTCGGCGCCGGGCAGAAGCTGGGGCCAAGCTGACGTGAGTTCATGTCCGACTTGCGCGGGGAAAAAGCCGTGCGCTTTTTGGGGGAGAGCCGCATCCGTTGGTATCGAGGGTCCCAATCCCGGGGTCTGAGGTCCGTACCGGAGGGAGATGTCATGGGGAAAGGGATTAAATAATGTGTAATAGCAGGCACGCACGATCTCGGATGTGTGACGTCCGCCGTAGAGACGAGAAACCGGGTATAGAGGCAGCCCATGAGGTGACACAAACAAGTATTTACTGATAAATGGCCAAACGCACCAAAGGAAGCCAACCAGAGAAAGAGGGTATGGACCTCCCCGACAAGGAAGAAGTTCATTGTACACCTCAAAAAAGGCGGAGACGTCGCCCGTTGCAACGACCGGGAAGACAGGGCCAAGAGGACAAGGCTACGTGGGGAACCGAGTGAAGAAAGTCCTGCGATTATCTAGTGAAAACGGAAAAAACGGGACGGGAAACGAGCAGTAAAAGAAAATACCGAAGAAAGGGCGAATAGTGCCAAGCATCTTATGAAAATATCTTTAGACAGGGAAGGAATTCCGGAGAGCCATGATCTTCTGGCGTAGCAGTTGGAAAAGAAAAAAGGAAAAATGATTCTCGCCAAGTGCCCAACTTTACGAAGGTTAAGGGGGAAAAAAGACACATCCGCGACTCGATGTCTGGTCCTCCGGGCGGGGGACGGCTCATCAAACAAACAAGAAGAGTAGGAAAGAGAAGGCCACACAGGTATGATTCGCATCTCGTGGCTCCGAAGGGCTAAGCCACCAGCCACGTAATTCCTGGGTCCTTGAGCCTAAAAAAAGTTTGGGACGGATCCTCCTCTAACGAATAGCCTAAAAGATCTACATAGAAAGGGAGAGAATCCAGGCCTGAATACTTCTACGTTGCGCAGATGGATGTGTGATAGCGTCCGCTCTGTCCTGAGAACGAACCTTGTTGTGTTACCTCCTCGAAGCGAATCTGCTTCAAGAGTTTAACCTTTAGAAGTCAGAATAAAAACAAAAGCTGGGCTTTCTCAGGTTCAGAGAAAGTTCGGCCATCGGGAGGTTGGTCCACTTAAGGGAATAGAAGGGATGTGACGCACAGATCCTCCGAGTGCTGAGGAAAGGGGGTTGAAGATGGGCGTGGGAAAAAGAAGGGTCGGAAGGTAGAAGGAAAGGACTTTGGATGTCCAGACGCAGACCTTCCGATAACCAGAAAAATTGGGGGGGTTAAGGCTCAAAGGCAAAATCACGATCTAACGGACGGGGTACTGCCGTCAAGGCTAAGGTTGATAGTGAGAAACGGTCCTGGCTGGGAGTCATAAAATGTGTAACAGAGAATCCTATCAGCGAGAAGACTCCTGAAACATATAAAGCTGTGAATCAAGCATGGGGGAGAGTAGACGGCTTTCAAAGAACGAAAAGGTGGATCACGAGGGGCTGTGGCCCGCCAGTGGTGAGAGGCACGTCAAAAGAAAAAGGAGAAAATTGAATCGTCGAACATGGCCCAGGCGGACGTGGTTGGTGATACCATAGGAAAAGTCGTGCGAGGTGGAAAAAAGCCGTCTGGGGGAACGTGGAGTTCGAGGTGAAAAATCGCATACCTAAGAGGACGGGTCCGACGTGTTATAAATAGCTTCGAAGCCCGAGGTTATGATCACCCCCAACCGCGAAGCCAGCGTTCCAAGGCGCACATTCTCGGGGGAGGATGCTGAAGCGTTCACCAGAGGGAAGGGGGGACGTCCCCTCGTCCGGTCGAGAGTTCGTCCCGCCCACGAGAAGCGGAATAGTTATGACCAAGAAAGGAGCCGCACAATAGGTACCTCAAACAGGTCGATTTGCCAGCAGCATTACAGGAGGGGATCCCGCGGGGACCTCGATTGAGATAGCCAGGCAGGGGGAAAGCTGGGGAAATGGTTACGGTAGCTGAGGGAGATGGGGGTTTAACGAAAAAAAGGAAGGGAAAGGGGAAACTCATAGGAGGGGTCGTTATGCGTATAGCGTGCGACCATTAAAAAAAAAATAAGCCAAAAAAAGTTGACTCAGTCGTACAGGAAAGGAAAAACGAACTTGGGGAAAACGGGAGGGCGGTTTGGTCCTCAGGCACAGACAAAAAGGCGCGCCAAAGAGGAACTCGGCGGGCCGCCTGTGGGGCAGGAGGGGTTTCGAGAAAAAAGGAACCCCAAACCGGGGGAAAAAACACATCCTGGAAGCAAGCGCAGGGGACTCACAGGGAGAACGCGCGGAACCGTACTTCCGGGGGAGGGGGGCCGTGGCCACGCAAGGTGGCCCTTACGAAAAAAACACCAAAGCATCGGGGACCCCGTCCCCTTACTGTCGATGGGGAAGCGCCAAGATGCTTCTAAAGGATCCCGCGGAGGGAAACGTAAAGGGGGTGAATGACGTCCGTCCCAAGCTGGGGGAAGTAGTGCCTAAGGGGGGAAAAAAAAAGCAAGTTAAGGCAGGGCTTTGAGTCTTTCGGTCTATCTGGACACTGGTACATCGACAGACGGTTACCGTAACGGCGCTACCTGAGACTCTACGGTGGGGCGTAGCATTCCAACAACCGCGCGAGCTTGGAACTTCCACCACTATCCCTACATCTGGGACCTCGACAGAGCACTGACTCCTTCGAGTTGCCTGCAGTCTATGTCCGCGAGACCTCTTCTCGACTGAATGTCCTCTGAAACTCTGGGCAGAGGGAAGCCTCCCGAACGAGCCAGGTCTAGAATGCGGGTCGAGCCTCCGACGGAAAGAGGGAAATGGAGAGTGGAGCTGCTCAAAAAAAGATTGGGGGGGAAAACCGCAAAAGCTCACGTGACCTCGGAGAGAAGGAAGGCGAAAAAAGGAGAAGAAGAATTCCTCGCGCGAAGGGGGGGTGGAAAGTTCTGGTGGTCGGAGTGGAAGGACGAGGGACCCGGTAGCGCCTGAGGGGGTGGGGTCTTAGAAACGCGCTATAGGTACTCGCTGGGGGGAGAGTCATGCACGAAGGATGGTATACATTTGAAAAAGACACGTGGGAACCGCACCAGGACGTCAGAAGGCTGGGGAGGAACAGGAGATGGAGACAGATGTTACCCGCCTCGCGGCCGGGGAGGGACCGGTATGCCTCCCCGCGGGGAGCGGGATTCTTATCGACGTGCTGGCGGGAGCGCGCTTTAGACTTAAATGGGCCGGACAACACCGTCTGGCCAGCACGCATAAAGGAACGGACGTTAAAAAAAAACAGCTGAAACTCAGCAGTTGCGCGAGGGGGGGAAGAGGGCAGGGGGGGGTCGGGGGGGCTATCGAAATTAGAAAGAGAAGGGCCATATCCTACGCAAAAAAACGGTGATTGGGGGGTAATGATTGCCGTCTCGGTCGAAAGTCATCTGAGCGACGGCTGGACGCCCCAAGAAGGAGGGAAAAGGCTTAAAAAAAGGCCCTCGCTAGACCAGCAAACGGTAAGTCCCCGGACGCGGTCGAGGGTCTAATAGGGGCTTTCCAGAGGCGGAATGCAGATGAGAAAGAAAGAACACTAAAAGGTAAGGAAGAAGACCTCTCGAATCGGGCCGCAAGAATGCCACGAAAACAAGAAGGGCTGGCCGCGGGGGGAAAAGACTCAGTGGCCGACATCGACGCGGGGAAGAACTCTTGGTTACACTGGAAAAAGGGTGGAATAAAGAAATGATCACACTTAAAGGTGGTCAAGGACACTCTCTTCGATCTCTAGCATCTAGGGGGGGGATAACTATAGGAACACAAAAGGGAAAATCCCAACGCTCGCGAAACACACGACCCGAACCGCAGGCGAGATTCTTCAGTTCTCTAAACGACAGGAAGTACCCATCTAAAGCCGGTCAATCGGTCGAGGGGCCCGTTGTCGGGTCCGGAAACTTCTTATCCAAAGGAAGGGAAATGTCCTATACGGGGAAAGGAATCGGAAGGAGTATCAATTGGTTTAGGAGGTCTGCGATTTTTGACACAGGTATGGGGAGAAGGCCTTCAAGGGGAAAAGAGGGAGAAAAAAAAACAAGAGTCAGAAAAGCCAATCCGAACAGGTTCAGCATCTTTGCGCATGAAGTGGCACGTCAAAGGGACCACGACTCTCGATTGCTGGGAGGCTTCGCCCTAAATGAAGAATAGTCTAGCGTACAGTGTCAAGGAACCTGGAGCATATGCTCCCCCGTTAAGGAGGGAAAGCCAGGATCACCCCACCAGGAGGGAAGAAAAGTAAAGGGGGCCAGGGCCTCCCCAGAAGCCACATTTCAAGGGACTGGTCAGCGACATCCGGCACTGAAAGGATGCGGCAAGAATCTCTGCTTGCTCAGGAAGACAGGTAAGGAATCGCAAGGAAGAGGGCTGGGACGGGAACGATGTACTCTACCAAGCAAACAACGCCAAGTAAGTGCACGGGCCAGCGAAGCTATCCGATTATCCGCAAAGGGGTTAGGGATTATTGGTCCCAGTCGTGGGCTTGCACGATGAACAAACGAAGCCCGGCGGCCGAGAGGGTGGCGGAAGGGGAAGAAGTTAGGGTGCTGCCTCCACCGGATACGCTTCACGTGAGTCAAAACTGGACTGTAAATGTTCAAATGTGAGGAAGGACGGGTGCGGAGTCTATAGTGACATTGACAACCCAAAGGCAACATCGAGTGAGTGGGAGAGGTAGCCTGAGAAACAAAAAGCCAAGAGAAGAAACCTGGAAAGAGTTGGAAGACCAGTGCTCAAAACTTCTGTCTTCAAAAAGCGGTTCCCGCGGGGAAGCCTTAAAGAAAATGATGTATTGCCAGCATAGAAACAGCTGGTGGGGGGGGATGGAAGGGCTAGTATGAAGCTTGCAGTGCATCATCCCGTAGCACGAGAAAAGAGGGGGTACAAGATCCACAACGGATCCACTCTTTGCAGTCCGCATTGTTATTTGGTTAAGGGGGGCCAGCCTCTGTACTCTTCGGGGGAAGGGACTTTTCTTTCTGTACCTCTAGGAACGGAGTTTTTGGTCACGCCCTAACAAATTCGGGGGAACCTAGGAAAAGAAGGTTGGAGTAAGGAATGACGTGGAGGGGAGGGAGGAAGAGGAAGGGGGAGGGGAGGGGGGGGGTGGGGGGGGGAGTGCGTGAAGACCGAGAAGAGGAGACAAGGGTGTAGGACGGACACGGAGCGAGGGAAGGGCATGAGCGAGGAGGAGGTGGACGGCCGGGACATTCGGCAGACTCAGGGCATATGCTCCCATACCGGCGGCTAATAGGAAAAAAAAGGAGGGGCAAACGCAGGTAATAAAGAGACCTTGTCACACTAACCAGCGGGCTGTACTACCATCAGGTGCACGAACCAAAAGGGAGGAAAAGGAGAAAAAACACAGACCGGATACTAAAAAAGAACCGTCACCTTAAATACGTGTCTCGGAAGGAGGGAAAGGAAGCGAAAAAATCTCCTACCCCAAGGCCAAGCCGACCGTTAATAACAAGGGGTTGTCGCCATTGGACCGGATCAACCCAAGAAGATCAAAGGGGACTATCTGTGTATCGTTGCGGGAGCTCATGTGCTTGAGGAGCGAGCTCTTGAGGGAAATTCGGGGGGGTAAGGCATTCTTCTCTGGAACTCCTCAGGGGTCGGATCATCAGAATAACCACGAGGCGACACAAAGGAACACTCTGCTTGTCTGCCTGGGGGGCATCCTAGGGAACAACCTCTTAGTCATGAGCAAAGACATAAACGTTTCAAAAATGTCTCCACCTTCAGACGTGGTACGCAAAAAAGAGGGCCGGACCGACCCTTTCTTCAACCTCGCGGCCAATCCCTTCACTACGGGTGTGCACATACCCCTCACCTAGAAAGGAAGGTGGTACTTTTGGGAAAAAAAGGGGAGGAGCCGGCGACGATGGCGGAAAAGGTGTGACCTTGACCGCCCGTGGGAGCCAGGAGATAAGGGTGGGGGGGACACTAAGGGGGGGAGCAGGGGGGGAAGTTCTGGGAAAACAGGATATTACCAAAAGAACGTTGAGCGTTGCCAACTCCCACTGGGAAGAAAAGAGTCTGAGAACGTCAGCATGAGGAATGAAAAGAATAGTAAAGTAAATCGGATTACCGTATCTCACCGCAAAAAAATGGTTCTCATCAGTAAGAAGGGGGCCGCCGGAGGCAAGGTGTCCAATAAAACAGTGGCTGCTCGAATGCCAGACTTGTAAGCTGGGGAGCGTAAGGGTCGTCTTATACAAACTCGGGGGAAGGGGGCGAGCCGTAAGAGGTTGGGGGAAGAAGAGAAAACACAACAACGGATGAGGATTAAGAATAAGATGAAACCCCCAGGGGCACGATTAGAGGAAGCGGAAGAAAGAAACTACTGTACTGGTCCGCCTGCATATTGCCTTGGACAAAGGGCACGGTTTCCGGGGGAGAGGACCAACCATCTACCGCGACAAGGCTATATTAGAAAGATCAAAAATGTGAGATCCGATAAGAAAAGGGGAGAAGTCGTGCTCAAGATTTTATTGATTCGCAGATTCGGACGTAAGGCTGGGTTGGGCGATCGCGACGACCCGGTGGTGAAGTATAGCAGTCGGGTGGCGTGGGTAGGGGCGGAGATAATTGGGGCGGAGAGGGGGGAGATTGGTTCCGAGCTCGCGTATGGTGGTGAGAGACAGGGGTGGCTAGGCGGGGCTGTAAGAGGGCCGTAGAGTTGAGGTGCTTGTAGGCAGGAGTGCCGGCGATGATTAGCTAGGGGGTGTAAGGGTGGTGGAATTCTCCGTCAAGAGAGCAAGTGCCAACGAGGTCTCTGCGGAGCCGTGGGGGGAAGGGGGGCTGGGACTCTGGGGAGTGGCTGTGTGTGCGGACAAGGAGGGAACACTACGAAGAGGACTGCTCATTGCATAAGGGAGGATCTGGTAGAGGCGGGGGGGCTAAGGGGCATGGGCAGAGGGGCCGGGGAAGGAAATTCCCGGGTGGGACGGGGTGATGTAAGCGTGCCGCGGGAGGGGTTGGCGGCGCCGCGCGGGTACGTGTAAAAAAGTACCAGGGTATCCTTGGTGGCAACATCGATCCAAAAATCTGGAACGGGGGGGTGGCCCGGTTTGGGGGACTCCCTTAGTGTGAGTGGTCCTGGATAATAGACTTACTAATTGGGTCCCGAACTTCGGGAAACAGGGATCCCCGGGTATTGCACTTAACTAAGAGGTTCGAAACACGTGGCCCTCAGGGGGTGTCTCGAGGCTGTATGTAGGTTTTGGGCTGGCGTCTCCAAGCAGTGGTGTTTATCAGCTACAAAGCGCATAAATGACTCGCAGAATAGGAGGAAAAGCATCCTTCGCCGAACAAAGACGGTAAAAGTATACTCTTATGGGGTATCTTGACTAATAAAAAAGGAGTTCATCCAAGTAGGGAGTGTCCCAGGCCGGGGGTATAGAAATGAGGTGTACACTTCCCTGGCCGAATTAGAAGCGACATGAACTGACCGGTTATGACTATGTTTGAGGATGCTGTGTTGAGGTAGGGCGGGGGGGAACAGGAAAACAACTTTTAGGGGGTTGAATGGTTACGCTTCCGGGGACCCTCCTACGATGTCACTGAGGAAGGGGAGGAACTCAGGAGAAAAGGGAATTCGTCTCCCTTTTCGCGGGAGCATTCCACCGAGAGATTCTGGTGGGGTAAAGAGCCCATCCTTCTAACAGCGTCAAGGAGGAAAAAGCACTCGTAAACACGTTCAGTGACTGTTACCCACAAGCTTTATCCTTTCGGAACATGGATCCGTGGTTCCCAGAGGCGGCTGGGGCTTCCTGTATATACCTACATCGTCATCGAAAGGATGTCCCACATTCGGGTCCAAGAAGAAATGAAAAGAAGAAGCCCCTGCGTTCCCCGAGTGAAGTACCATTGTGACCTGGTTTGAGATGAAATGCATTAGTCCAGGGGGGGGGGTATTCTACTAGAAAAAGAAGGGGTCCGTAGGGTTCCGCGAGAAGGGTAGCATTCCAAAAAGGGGGAAAAAAAAAGAAAAAGACTGTCAATTAACAGTTTTTCCGGCTTAGGTCGGTCGATCAGCAAATACACTTGGGAGGGAAGAAAAATTCTACGACACTTGGAAAATCTTTAAAGGGAATGCTCATTGGCACCCCTCAAAAAGAAAAGAAAAAACACCTTCATCCTCTCTGTAATAACCTAGAGCAAGACTGCCGCCAAAGGGTACCTTTCATCTAGCGTTTCCAGATGAAGACCCCCAAATGAAAGGATAAAGGACAGGAAGGCAAAACAACCGAGTAAGGCAGGACCCCGTCCGTCCGAGGGATGCGAGGGAACCTTAGGAGGTTCTCAAGGGACGGCCTTCTGAAAGCGGGCGGGGAGGTCATAGGGGGGCACCCCAAGCCCGTGGCAGGAAGCTATTTGGGGGGGAAGGTCTCGAGATCCGGTACCGGGAGAATAAACGAAAGGCGGGACGCGTACCGCAGCGCGTCAAAAGGAGCTTGGCGGGGGGCCATGGGAAAAAATCACCTCGGCAGGGCTTGAGGGGGGCGGACCAGGGCCACCATCGCCCTTCATAGCCAAGGAAAGGGGGCTAAAAGGGGCCCTCCTGAACAGGAGGTCGCCTCTTCTCTAAATGAGAGGAGCCGTTGCCGTTCAAGAGAAAAGAGACCTTCTGTCAACGGCCCCGCCGACTATCCGGAGAAAGGAAGCAAGGCCGGAGGTCTCTGGAAATGTGTCCCAGGCGGAAAGAGATTGTGTCGTCTTACAAAACGAAAACACCTTCAGAAGCCGTACTAGCGGAGGGCAGGAGGAAAAGGGGCGCCATTGGGAGGTTAGAAAAAGTAAGGAAGAAAGGCTTGGGGGGGGTTCGGAGCCTAATCTGGCCCGTGAGATAAGGGAGGGTGAGGAAGTGCAAGCCACTCGCTTGCGCGGTCAATGGCGCTGGATGTATTTCTGAAGAACGACCGGGAAGTGGTGATCTGGGGAGGCACAGACCAAATTTTCCACCCGGGAAACCGCCAGGGGCTGAAGGAAAAGGATGTTATACCGGGAGTCCCCGCCGCGAGGGGTCTTCTAATAAAATTAAAGCCACGCTGGCTCGATAGAAGGGGAGGAAAAGGGGTTCTTGGCGTGAGGACACCGCAGAGGGGAGAAAGCCTGCCTCAAATCGTCAAAAAGAAATACCGGACGCAGCTCTAATTGGCCTTCTCCCGACCCATTTAGGTAAGCAATAATATGCAGAAAGAAGGGTCTAGGGGGGGGCCGCCCGGAAGAGGACGATGACTTGCGGAGAAGGAACAACTTCTCGGGAAAAGAGGGAGAAAAGAGAGAGATTTTAATCACGGCATCTCCACCCCCGACGGAAAACAAAAAGAACCGCGTGCGGAAGCGTACAAGTTCCACCAGGAGAACCTCACCTTGGGGGAAGGTCACGTACGGAGAGCGTAGGGCCAGCTTGGACCAGTCGTCGATTCGAAACGAAAGAGGGTACCTCCGCCACACCGGCCTGCCTCCACTAAGAAGGAGGGGGTTCCCATCATCGGAAGAGCACCGCCTCGCAGGACCTACGCAATCTCCGGTGAGGAACACAGCGCATGCAGCCGTAGTAAAAAAGGAAAAATGTGTGCATAAATAAAATTAGCACACATCAGGTCATGCCGACTAGCCTACATCGGGAACGCGAGAAAGGCGTGGTTTTGAAGAAAGATCCACAACACAAAGGAAAAAAAAACCCCGGCGAACACGACACCAGAAAAGCGGGACGCTCTACGGCATTCGGGGGCTGACGACCCTTGTTCCAGAAGGAGAGACGACCTGTCAAGGATACGGGGGAAAAAAAGCTTGGTCCGCCGCCCACTCATCTGAAAGCAAAAGGAAGGGGGCCCATTGACTAGACGTCAAAGTAGGGAGGTCGAACAGGGCACTCGCAGGGGAGGGGGGGAACAAGCCTCAGGCATAAACGTGCGGCCGAAAGTCAGACTGCCGAGCAGCTGTGCAAAAGGCAGCAGAGCGGCATTTCGCGGATAGTCAAAAGGAGGGGGGACAGATTGGAGTGCCACGAAACACACAAACGAGCCAGTGTGGATGGCATATGCTAGGGAAGGAGAAAAAGATAAGGAGAGATAAAGGTTTACTAGAAAAAAGCATAGCGATAGGAGAAATCCAGAAAAAGACACTCAACCGCCATCGCGTCCTCAGCCACCAAAGAGCCCTCCAACTCCGCGACCAGAGTCACGCGTCAAAACTCATACCAGGGGACTCGGCATACCAAAAAAAAAGATCTGCCGGACTCGGAAGAAGCGAAAGACTGGCACCCTCGAGGGCTTGGGGTGTAAAGGGGGCACTTCGGGAAAGTAAATCGCAAAAAAAAGGGAGGGCAGCGCCTCGCGCGCGGAGGGAGAAGACCCCTTGCGGCGGGCCGTGCGCGTGGAAGAAAAATTAAAACTCCCATGAACGAAGGACAAACCGGGGAAACGGCCTAGCCGCAAAAAGTGGAGCCGCCCTTGATTTGCTGTTCTGACGAGAGCGGTGGCCAAACGTGGTTAAAAGACACGGGGAAAAGGCGATGTGGAGTTCAACTGTGGCGGTGTCTACGCTCGCGAAACAAGAAAAGGACGAAGAGTCAAAACCGGAAAAAAGGACAGACCCTCAGCGAAGGACCGAAATGATGAAAACCAGTGCGCCAAAATGCGAAACCTCGGGCCACGCCGAACCTCTCACTTAGAACTTTAAAAAAGAGGGGGGAAAAACTGTGGAGGTAATACTGGAGGGGAGAGGAAGGGAGGAGGGGAAAAAAATCCCGGCCAGAACGAAAGGCACGGCGACCTCGCCACAGGCAGCGCTGTAAGGAAGTGACCAGGCACAAGAGGACGAAAAAAGTGTCGTACTGCCTGGGGGCACTGGGAAAAATCGGGGTCTCGTTTTTTATTGACCGAAGAACTCGACGGAAAAGGCCATATGTAAAAAAAGAAATAGTGCTGCGATGTGGACCCAAGTAAAAAGGTCGAACACGGGCACACAGGGAACCTCTGATGCGTTACTGGGGGGAAAACACAGGGAACGAATCTGGTCGAAACGTCCTACCAGGGGCCGGGCACCGGGAATGAGAGGAAATTTGGATCGGGAGCCGGGTGCACCTGAACAGCTAATGGAGGGACAAGCACTAGGGGGTGACCAGGGGTACGCGCCTTTGACTGAAAAGGGGGGTCCCAGATCAAGCGACGGGGAAAACTGGTCCACGGAGGGTCTGCAGCAGGGGCGCTGCTGGAGATGAAGGCTATTGGGCAGGAAAGTACTGCAAAGACGCCTCGTGGCGGCTTCTCATAATTGCAAAGAAAATTAAGACACCGCCACGCTGACTAGAGGGAGTCTCCGCCGGAAAGACAAGGAGGGAATCGAGCAAACGGGGAGTGTTACACCATAAAAGGAGGCTAAGCAGAATAGAAAACGCCCATGTCGGCAACCCACAAGGAAGGGAGTCGAATCAAAAAAGAGAGGGTGTCAGGGTTAAAAAAGTCCCAGGCGAGCCGGGCAACCAAAGCATAGCTGGACAGGGGTCAGAAAAAGAGGAACCGGCTACCGGGGGAAAACCGGGGCGGGGAGGTCTAATGAGAGGCCTGAGAGCCAAAACTGGGGACGGGGGGGATCTACAACGACGTCTACCTCAAGAACACGAAGACTACGTATGTAAGGGGGGGAGTACGATCTCCACCGGATAGGGAGAGGAGAGCTGGCCTCATCTAGCATGAGCTCAGTAGGAAAATAAAGATCCGTGAAAGACAGAAAGTGGGCCCAAAAAAGAAAAAATACTGTAAAAAAAAACACAGAGGTCGTATACAGAAGTACTCTCGCCTACACTCGGTGGCGGGGAAACTGAAGACTTGGGGATGAAAAAGGGGAAAGAGATATGCTCAGGTAGGGATCGACGCGAGGGAGACAAAAAGTGGGAGCCGGCCAACAGCTGTCACGAAAGCAGCAAAACAAGGCCTAAAAAGGGGTCAGGGAGAAGGGAAACTAGAAAGCCTCATTGCTCGCTAAACAATCGAAACGGAGATACGGGAGACCAGTGGGAGGGAAGTAAATCCGATGGTAGGTGGGTAGCGGGCATCACGAAAAAAAAGGTGAAAAACCGGTGTTGGGGGTAATAGCAGAAGCTCAGAGGGAGGCAAAGACGTGGGGTCAAACCGGGGCCGTTCAATCAGCCCCAGAGGGAGAGGGAAGGGCGAATATCTCGCCCCTAAAAGCTCGCCGTTGACTGGTTAACAGGAAGGGAGAGAAGGGGGGGGGAACTTCCCATCTGAAACCAGCAGAGAGAAACTTGGGGGTGCCTAAGAGACCTGTAGGTGTAGCACGCTTTCTTCCCTGACGGTGGGAGGGAAAAAAACCAATCTTGAAAAGGTCGAAAGAACGTTGGAGCGTCACTAGCCGCAAGAGGCGCATCGTTTGCGGTGGAGGAGGGGGGGAGGGAAGGGATGATCAGAAAAACTTTCTGGACGCAAGTGTGACCCAGAAAGAAACTATCGACCCCATCAGCGACGCGAACAGACTCTTTCCCAGAACTAGATGTAGTCGCTTTCACCAGGCAGGTAAAAAAATGGTTAAGAACACTCTTCGGGGAACCTCCTTTGAGTATAGAATGGACGGCCCCTGAAGAGAAAGTCCAGTACGTCAGTCGAGAACCGGCCCTTTGAAAGGAACC
>Ga0179593_1296376_pt1 | contig 25309 bp, 34 predicted proteins | sample CZODoug2_1_08_16_FD_185931 | JGI IMG/M metagenome (GOLD analysis project Ga0179593, IMG submission 185931) | Vadose zone soil fungal communities from Angelo Coast Range Reserve, California, USA - CZODoug2_1_08_16fungal (PacBio error correction) | ecosystem: Environmental > Terrestrial > Soil >...
AGGGGCGCTCCATTTGGGAGGGGGGGGAATCGGATCTGGGAAAACAACTCAAAACATCGCCGCGGGTAAAAGGGGACCATCAGGAGCACTTTCATCAGGCGACGACAGCTGTTGGAGGAAAGCCCAAGAAATCTTTCACGGTAGAGGGTCCCATAGTCACTTAGCGATTTTGGGGGGGATGGGGTGGAAGACGAGAAAGGCCTCTTGTGGGAACAGGAGAAAGGATGTGCGCAGGCAGCTCGCACGCTCGACGAATCGTCAATTGGAGGGGCCGGTGCTTGAGTCCTGTCCAAGTGACACTGAGAAATCCAGAGAAGCTTGCCCGAGCAGCAACGGCGAACAGGTTTTCGAACGCGAGCACGGGAGAAATTACCGCGGAAAATTCTCTCAATCCGGTTTAACGACCGAATGGACCTGGAGAGGGATCATCAGGGCGATCAAACGTTAATCCCGGTAGTGAAAGTTAAAAAAGTGAACCATAGGGTCTGGAAGACCAGGGGTGGGACTCTGATAACCAGGCAATGGGATAGTCGTTATGCGCATAACAGAACAATCGGAGAAGAATGTCAGAGGAAAAACCGTATACCTATAGTCCGCTCCCTCCGGCGCTCCTTGTGGGTGTGTCATTAACCTGGGTAGCCCTTATCATAACGTGACACATGGCGGCGTGATGAGTGGGGGGAGAGGCGCCCGTCCTCCTGTCATGGTCGTCTCCCCGGCAGGGGGGGGGGGTCCTGGCGAAGGGGTCTGGAGGGAGGGGGAAGGTGTGGGCACTCTCACTCGGCGGGTGGTAAGGACGTGGAAGCGCCGTGTCGTGCTGCGAACTAAGAAATAAAGTGTTGTCATGCACTGCGACAGTGTAGGAACATCGCAAGTGCGTGACGGGTGCGAAAAAAAGCTGTCGAAGTTGAAGCATGACACAACAAACACACACTACAGCACACAGCTCACCACCAAGTGGTCGACCCACTCAGCCCGCACGACACTATACAAACACAAGGCCCACAACACACACAGGCCAGCAAAGAGGAACGCAGCTAAAAAGCCGGAAACATTGTGAAGGAAATGCGCAGTATAACCCTTAAAGGGTGGAATCCAGAGCGCAGGGAAATGTCGATAGAGGAACGTATGGATTTATAGGAAACATAAAGGCGAACAAGAATGCCCAGTAAACCGGAACATGAACTGAATGAAAAGTCAGATGAGAATGACGGGGGAGCGTCAATGTTTCTGAAAAGAGTAAAGCCGCCCAAGGGGGCGGGAAAAAGAAAGTCGGAGCAAAACGGGCATTACGAAACAGGGGGGGAAGAGGCAACCGGTCAGCGAGAGATCCGAAACTCGACGGCTACCGGGGAAAGAAGAAGTCTTGGGGAACCCGATGAGTCCCTCACGAAAAGTCGGTTGACGCGAACATGAGTAGGCCCAAAACGAGGAGGGCGAAGCCGTGTTTGAGCGTGTGGGGGTCCTCCTGGGAAAAGTCGAAGAATCAGCACGGCAAGGGGCGAAACCTCGGAACCAGGGGAAAATGTTTTTGCCGCAACCATGAAAAAAGCTTTTTCTGTATTGGTGGGCTGAAGCAGACAAAAATTGCGGTGAAAGCCCCCTTAAGGTTGGCGAATATATGAAAGTTTGCCGGGAGAATAAATACGTTGGGGGAAAAAAGACCCCCATGAAAAGGGCAGAAACCAGCAACCAAGTGAAAAAAACCCGTGACTCCAGGGCGAAAAAGCATCTAGATTAAAAGAGAAGAAGCCAAGCGTCACCGCAAAAAAAGCGTCCTGGAAACTAGATGTTTTCAAAGGCAAGTCAGAAATCGAACTCGCTAGTAAAAAGACGGGGTGGAAAAGGAAGAGCGCTTTGCTAAAGTGAGAGCTAATGTAGCGAAAGGAGAGGCATTCGAGAGCCCTCTGACATTGTGCAATCTCCTTGAGGACATCGCCTTGAACGGGAGGGAAGAGGAAGAACCATGACAAAGTCGTCGGGTGGAGGAAGTAAAAAACGGATTACCGGACCCCCGGGGAGCAAACAATCAGATGTGTGGAACAAGATGGCTCAAAGCGGAACATTTGTGTCAGCAAATAAACATTATGTTCAGATCAACTCGAAAGGAGTTACCAAGGCCGGGGACAGGGGGCAATTGGGGGGGAGGAGTAAGGTTGGCGCGGTAAACTTGCCGGTCCCGAGGCTAAACGCCGTTGAAAAGGAAAACCAATAACAAAGGTCTACTTGGAGCTCAGAAGGGGGGAAGATCCGTAGAATGTGAGTATTGGGTGGCACGCGTTTGGCCAAGAGACTGGACGGAAGTAGCCAATCTTTTTCAAATTAGGCGGTAAAAAAGACAAGAATAAAAAGGGAAAAAAAAACAACGGGGAGGGGGAGAAAAGATATGGTGTGGGGTGTACGCCGCATGAAACACCGGAGCAGGCTCTTTGGGCGCCGGCGAAAAACAACAATACTCACGTGCGAGGAGGCTGAAATCCTCCGATCCGGAGTAAAAGACCGGACCTTAGCTGGGAACGGGGGAATAAGGAAAAAGAGTTGTTAGAACGAATCGGAAAGAGAAGTCGGAAGCAACAGGGGGGGGGAAAAAAGACACTGGGCTATGGTAAACGCTGCATGGGTGAGAAAATAAGGGAAGCCGAAACAAAGGGCTCGCTGAATAAAAAGGGCCTTGGTCAAGAATGCCGCGCGACAAAAAGGGGAGAAGGTAATAAACCTAGGAAGGATACGGGGGCTACGGTGGGAGGAAGTCGCAGTCAAGAAGGGCGAAATCAAGATATCAAAAAAAAAGGAAAAGTAGGGGAACGAGATGGAGGATCGGTCACTCGGAGAGCAGAATTCGCTGCATCCGGTCTAAAAGAGCGATGGAAAAAGAGAAGAAAAAATAAAAAGGGGGGTGGATAATCTTGGAAGAGGTATGACCCGTTCGGCCACCACTACGTTAAAAAAAAACACGCAGGCTTATGGCTGATCCGCCAGAGGAGGTGTGCTCGTCAGCTATTGTTGTCAGACACCAGGGGGGGTCCCTGGGGTCCTTTGGGGGTTGCGTGAGGGAATAAAGACCGCAGGGTATGCGTCTCGACATCGAACGGGAAGAGTAGCAGGACGGGGTCACGTGTTGGTTAAGCTTGTGGATGGTGGAAGCCATAGCAAAAGACAAGCAGACATAGGTGCTCTCGCAACCGGCAAAAGAAAAAAAATGGAGCCGTCGGTCGGGAAGTTGGCCGTCATTAGAAGCGTGCGAATTGAACCAGAAACTGAAGAAACGCGCAAAACGAGCCCATAGAAGGTCGGGTCGCAAGGATAAGGTCTGCAGCAGCACAAAAGATCTTCGGAGGGCGATCGGCGTCACTGTTCAATCAGAGGGAGAAGGTAGGAGGGATGGGGGCAGGGCGGGGAATAGGGGGGGAATTGAGAACACCTGGTGATGGGGAAACGAAGGAAGCTCGCATGAGGTACGAATCGGGAAAAATTCGGGGGAGAGGGGGGGGTGCATCAAAGGACTACCCCTAGTCGACGGGTTGGGCTGGCCATTGGTTATGGAAGGCGAGCAAACAGGGGGGGCATGGAGGATAAAAAAGAGACCGTGAATTGTCCTTTTCTTGTGAGGGTGAACCTGTACTCCTCACTAACTCTAGTATCTAAGCCGAAGGACCCGTCGCTCTGGAATGAAAAAGGAACTGAAGGTGGGGAGGCAGAGGAGAATAACAGGGTGGAAAAAAGGGTGGGGCGGGCTTTCGAGCGGTACTTGGAGTCAGCGGGTCCAATTAGAATGAATTCCTGGATTTGGCGGAGATCGGCGTAGGAGGGAGGAACGTGCACCCAATATCGAGGGTACTGAAATTGCCAAAGCGACCGATTTTCGAGTGTACTAAAGTCCAATTAAAATAAATGACTGAGAACCCAATACAGCTTGGCAATTTTGGACGTACCGGCCAATAGCAGTACTGCCTATGGACCTGTACGTAGGGGAATTACATTTCTTTGGGGGGGAGGTCAAAAAAAGGTAAAAAATGGGGAACGGGCAGGGCCGCGGGGGTTTTGGTCCAACATTGCGAGCGCGGGAGGGAATTACAGCGTTTCAGGGTAGTCGAAATATATGAGAGATCCCCCGGAAAAAAAACTTGCAGCCCGATCAGACAGGGAAGTTTGAAGAAGGCAAGGACTCTGCTAAAAAAACAAAGGGATATGGCGGAGAGTAACAAAAATATGTTAAATGAACCCCTCAAGGGGGAAAACGGCAGAAACAGGCGTCATCACAAAAAAAAGGGCAAATACTGGGCTTGACGGTTACTAAATATAGCAAAAGGAGAGATCAAATTGTCTCGCTTGTTTAGGTTCTTAGAGGCAGCGCACATCTCAAAAAAGTATTCGTTAAGATCCTATAGTGCCCCGGTGGACGGTCATCCGGAGATTATCGCCGGCGGGAAAAAAACGTCCGGGAGGATATTCGGTTAAGTGGGGGACTGGTGGAGGCACGGGGACGGCGGACGGGTAGAGAGTGGGCTCATAAAGGTATAACCCAGTTAACATAGCCTTCAGCGAGGAATCCACGGGGGCAGAGCGCTACGACAAGAGCCAACGGGTGCCTGTGCAGACGTTACAACCCGCTCCACCCCTCAGTGTTGGGATAATCTGGGACCCGAGCAAGGAGGGGAACCATTTGGAGATTGGCGATAATTGACGAGGGGAATTGGGGGCGATGATCTTACGCCTGCCCCTTGAGACGGAGAGGGCGGGGAAAGGTAGCGGGCACTATTGAATTACCAAAAAAAAAGGGGAGGGGGGAATTCACACGAAAAAACCCACCCGGAAAAAACAAAAAAAAATTCTAAATCACAAAAGGAAAACAAACAACCACCACCAGGGTGGGGCTTAATACCATACAACTGTTCTCCTGTCACGACGAAGGTTGACGAGAAGAAAAACGAAGAAAAGAACAAGCCAAAACGAGGAGAATAAAAAGAGATAAGAAACGAAAGTAGAGAGAGCCATTTGTTGAGTATATCGAATGGTCAGTGGTCGGAAATCACTCGCGAAAGACGGCGTACGTACCATCAAGCGACACTGTCCGACATCCCCAACGACAGGGGAAAAAGGGCGCATCTACCCCCCGGTCGCTGGAAAAAAAGGAAACTGAGCGGGATCCGCAGAGGTGGGGGGTGAGAAAAATCATTGGGGGGAACTGAAGCCACTTTGGGTACGAAAGCACGGACGGTAGCTCGCCAAAGCTAAGGAGGGAAATTGTATCTTAGACCGGGATCACTAAAAGACCCGATAGTGCCAACAAATCTGTAGTCCAAGGCACACTACGAAAGCCATAATGATCGGTTTTGCCGGACTCTGAAAGAGGGCCAGGGAGAGATCTCTTGAGGTCCAAGGTAGGGAGGAGCGGATTTACCCGGTGAGAGGCAGCGTTTACACCGGACGGGGAACCGAGATGGTGGGACTCGCGAAACACGCTTATCCGGAAAAACTTATAAAGAGGGGATGCTAGGGTGGGTAAGAATGTTGAAAGGCCGCGGGGTGCGAAAGAATCTTGTGGTTAGAGGAATCCAAAGAACGCAAGGCAGAGGGGGGCAAGGTATCGGCAAAACGGAAAGATACACCAAGGGGCTACATCGTTCGAAAGAGAGGGGGGTCTCGCCGTGAGTTTCTTTCTCGGGAAAGAACCCGAATGCAAGGTGGATCCGAACACAATTGGCCTACAGCGGGAAAACGTCAGGTGAAGGAAAAACTCACAAAGAACATACGACGGGGTCAGGCGAGGGAGCACTAAAAAAGGGGAACCTCTTTACTTTCAGCCCAAGGAGGCAAGGGGTGTGGGTTACACGAGACGGTCGGCTGGCAAGAAACTCTATGGGTCGGAGGAAAGGATTGACGTTCACTGAGGAAAAGGGCTAGGAGATGTAAAAGAAGCAGGGTCCGAAATGGGTAATCCCGTCCAAAACCGGAACAGTAGAAAAGCATGGGAAGAACCCGAAGCAAAAGAGGTCAATTCGATAAGTTGGTGAGTTTAGTCGTTTTGGGGAAAGGTGTCCATGCAAAAACAGAGGACAAGTCAAGCAAAGCTGGGAGAAACGAATGAAGTTACTAAGGGAATGACAACTCAAACAGATGAAAGAAAAGAAGCAAGGTCTCAGGTCTGTTCATGCTTGCCGGAAAACTCGCCCGCGGAGGAAAAGAGTTGAGGAGATGTACACCGCACTTGAGCAGTTGAGGCGGAAGAAAAGGTGTGGAGAGATCAAAAAAGGTTTCAACCGGAGAACACCTTCAGAGGCTACCAGTCCATACGGATGAAGCCGACAGATAAGATTCACCCTCAAAATCGGTTGACGCCTACAAGGAGGAGCCAAAAACGCACTTGTTAGACGTGGAGGCCCGGAAACGTAAGGTTGGGAAAAAATTAACCCAGGAGCGCTGCTAATAGACAACAGACTTCCGAGGCGAAAGAATATTCGATTTTTACGGGGGGAGGAGGCACCTCATTAAACAGAAATTCGAGGTGGGCAGCCAGTGACGAAACATACAGTGAATACCGGGTAAAAAAGGACGTGGGAAGATGGTGCTAAGGTGGGACCGCGAAAAAGCGTGTACAAGGAACTGCAGAGGAGACATTCAGGCCAGCAACCAATTATCCAGAAAGGACGAACTGTCGAAACGGAACACCGCCCTGGAAAAGCAGCATGCTGCATCGTCCTTCAAACTGATATGGGGGTCGCGAAGGACCACAACCACGAAGCTCGGAAATCGCCGTACTACGCCTTAATGCTGCTGGATAACGATGCGCAAACTAATGGGCTTCAGACAATTGCGAGCACAGCCGATCAGCGCGAGCCCTCTGTTGGGTGTGCTCTCTTGAAGGGGGGAACACGCCTGGGGACGGGAACGACCGCCTGGTAAGCCACAAGAAGTCGCGGAAAGGTGGGGGGCGCACAGTATTACCTTACCGAGGAATACGTTTGTCGACAATCCAAGGTGGGAACGCCATGGGGGGAACTGAGAGGGAGGGGAGACTTGACACGACATGATGGGAAGCAAAAGACGAAAAAAAAGGTCAATGCGTTTTATTGAAGGGGGTGGTTTGGTGGTAATTGGGGGGCCCAGAGGGAGCCGAGGGGGGCCTCCGATGAAGGGACTTAAAACCTGTCACCCGATGAATAAAAAATGAATTCTCAGGATGGACGTTCATAGGGGTCAGTGCCGGGCTCAGGGACGATTTCAGCCGTCACTGAGAAGGAATGGGGGGGGGAAAACTGGAGGTGGGTGACGAGAACCAATTTCGGTTGATCTGGGCAAGAAGTTGACAAAACTTTGTTTCATGTGTCGGACCCACAAAGAACTTACGCACATCTCAAAAGAGCTCAGACGGAGAGACGGGGAAGAAAAAAGGGGCGATGGGGTACCGCCGCAAAGAAGAAAACAATTGGCTATCTCGAAGCGCGCGGGGGGGGCCTCGACAACACGAAGTTAACAGAATACCACAGTGCTATCCGAGCCAAAAAGCCTGAGCTGAAAGAAAGGGAGCAAATGAAATGTTGGGAAACGGGACCGGAATCCTCGCATTCGGGTGGGAAAAATTTAGGGATTGGCAAAAATAGTGCTATGGGGGGGGACGGGGGGGGGGGGTGCGGGAAAAGAGGGTGCGGCACACATCACTAGGCTAGAAAAGAGAGAAACACAGGCTGTATTTCAAAAATAATGCCAAGCGACATGGAAGTAGTAACGACCATTAGCCGAGTATGTCAGAAGAGGGCGCAGATAGGGAAAAGGAAAGGAGATTGTCAAACCACCGGGTCGCGAAGGGAATGGTACGGGAGTGCGCTCTGGGGGCATAAACCTCGAGATGGGCTTTCGAAAAGGAGGCGAATTTCAACGAGGATTACTGATTATTTCTGCGGTGCGTTCTTTGTTGAAAGGTTGGGACAGAAGCCAGGTCGTGGGGGAGTGAACGCATTATCGGGGAGGGATGCTTAGTTAAACGAAGACATAGGACGATGGTTTCGGGCGTCCGGGAGAATACTTGGCTGGGGGAATTTGAAAAAAGCGGGGTCTCTCTTTCGAGCCAACTCGAAGGGGAGCAGTACTATTCCCGAAGGGTAATATGAGTCATCCGAGGGTCAAAGGATGCGGGAAGCAACATATACATAAAAGGAAGGAAGATGTGCAATAGGTGCAGCTCAAAAACAGGTCAAAGCCAGAAATTGTTCGCCTGGAGGCCTGCTGTTCCCGTCATTAGCACCGGGGAACTTGAAAAGAGAACCCGGGGGGGGGGAGAGCGCCACACTGGAAGGATGGGCGTTTCGGGCAGGACATTATCTTCCGAGGAAAACGGGTCATTTGCGAGAGTAGACGATCGTGCGAAGAAAGTGGGATTACACGGGGGTAAAGAGAGGGGGGTAGGCTTTCATCTATTGGGGAGACGCTGACACCGGTGTGACAAGCGGCAAACTGCGAAGGGTGCGTTTTCTGAAAAGGGGCAGAACTTGGGAACGCAAGAGTTAGTGAAACAGCATAAAAAAGGGAAGGAACAAGGAGCCGCGTCGGGGAAAGAGGTTGAGGAAAGGCGAGCACTTCAAGTCATGGATCTCACCACGGCAGGCAGGCTGGCAGGAAAAAAGGGGGACCGAAAAAATCAAAAACTCATAGACGAGAGTCGAGTTGGGGTAAAAGGGAGCTGAAGTCCAAAACTTCTACTCAAGGGGGGTAGCGCTGCGAGTACAAATATGGAGGGCCTTGGGGGGGATGGAGACTGGAGGACCGCGGTCAAACGGTGTCATCCGAAGGGAGAGAGGGAGACGCGAAGTATAACCGGAAAGGCGAAAGAAACACTGGTTTCTCAGGTATCCACCTACAGCTCAGAGGAAACCCTTCCGGGGGATCTGCCAAGAGATTGGGGGCACCCTCAGTACGGGCGTCGGAGAAGGGCTTTGATTCGAGTTTATGATTGCGTGGTGCGGGGAACGGGGTTGAGCCCAAGAGCGGGCCGGAAATGATGGCCAGGGGGCGTTGCGTGAAACAAGGAATAGCATCTGCGAGAAGGACAGACACGTTCCGCAAGAAAAGAGGGTCAAATTGGCAGGGGTATGGACGACGAAGCATAGCCTATTCCTAGTAGGTTTGAAGAGAGTTAAAAGGACCACCGAGGCCAGGTTCAACGCAGCCTCAAGTGCAAAACGCCTAAACATAAGGGAGAATATAAAGCTTTGAGTCGAACGGAGCAGACGACGGCCCGGAAAGTCTGAGAAAAGAGGAGGGCGGGTAATCCAGGGAGTGGGAGGGTGGAAAGAAGTCAAGGATCTCAATGGAGCGATCGTTCGGCAAAACGCAGTCTGGAAGGGGAGCTCAGTGGGGAAAACCCAGAGTGGTGGGGGAAGTCATGCTACGAAACAGGGAAAAGCCGGCCGCCGCAAGGAGTGGCTATCGCGCAGGAAAGGAAAGTGCCTGAAACTGTTTACCACCAATACTGAACGATAGAGAAGGAGTCGCAAAAAAGGGGGGGGGGGAAAAGTTTGTGGCTTGTTGAAGAGGGTAATGCCGATTGGAGGGTGAGGCCAAAAATTACTGAACAACGGCGGCCAGATTGTGGCTGCCAGACGGAGGACGAGAAGTGATGTTTTGAAAAAAAAAAAAGGAGGGGAAAAATACCAGAAATTGGTCATTCCGACCAATCTCGAGAAAAAAAAACGGAGAGAGAGGGAATCAGCAGTCGTAAGTCTACCATTTGGGAGTACGATCGTGGGAAGGGGGGGGCTGACCATCAAAACGTAAAGAGGGGTGCCCGCGACCTGGCAGCCCAAAGAGATGCGACGCAAGCCAGCCTGGAAAACATCATCGTCACCACTAGAGGCACACTTTCGATGCACCACAAAGAAATCCTAGGGTTTTGGGGGAAGTTGGAAAGGAGCTGGAAAGGAAGATGGACAACGGAGAAAGGAAACTTGGATGGCGGACGGCTCGCCAAGCGGACGGAAAAGGAAAACGAGGGGCAATGGGAGTTAGCAAAAGGAGGCGTCCCCTCGGGAAGAAAAGGAAGACACGAAAAATTAATCAAAAAGGGATGAAACGGGGGGAAAGAAAAGCCGGAACGAGAGAGCAACGGAGAAAGCGAGCAGGATATCGGAGTGGTAAAGACCCTTCCGAACGCTAGTGGAAAAGAGGGCTACTTGCGATGACCACAAGGATCGGCCCCGAGGAGGTGAAGACCGATTTCAGGGGAGGAAAGGAAAAAGGAAATCTTGGTTACGAGTTAGACTGAACTCGGCAAAGAAGACGTATCATCGAAGGAAAAGCCACTAGAGCCAGGTTGGAAAGCAGCATTTTCGTGGAGATGCTAAATGAAGTGTCGCAAGGAACGGAAGGAAAAAGGGATAGCGCCAGGAAGATCGTCCACCGCACAGAAGGCATAAAAGTAAACGCAAAAAAGGAAATTATAACACTAATTCGGGCATCTCACAAGGAAAAGAGGGGGGCCGTTCCTGGACCAAAACGAGATGTTCCTCAATGCGGCTGAGTAGTCGGGGGAGAGAGGGCGGATTCCCGAGGAGAGGGTAACTGAGCGAAAAAGAGGCCATGACTGGGAGCTAATCTGTTGAAGAAGCTGAAAGAAAAACAAACGCGATTGGTTATCCAATGAAAGGGAACTAGCGGCTAAGTGGAGTCCATAACAGAAAAGCGGAGAAGACTAGCGTTAGGGAGGTTAGGTGGAACATCTTGACCAGCATGCCAAGAAAGGAGATTGGAAGACATGAACAGGGAGCAGGATCAAAGATGAGACTTGTTCAATGGCATCTGTCTACGGCATTAAAAAAGAAAAGGGGCCCGAATGAGAGGAGTACAATTTGAGGCTAGGCATCACCTCAATTGAACCATGTAGAAAAGGGCAACCGGCCTCGATACCAAAAATGAACAAATGCAGAAAAAAGAGAAAAGAGGAATACTAAATGAAAGGGACCAGCCGATAGATTGAAACTCAGCATGCAAGGATCGGTTTCAGACGGGGAGACGATATGCGTCGACAAAAACGCGACTGGTTAGAAGGGACGCGGGGAGGGGCCGGGGGGGTAAACTTCGTCCCGAGGACGGTGAAAATGCAATTAAACAAAGGGACGACGAGGCGAAAGGCACAAGGCTACAAGTAGGAACATCCGTACTATTGGGAGGGGATGTCCAATAAGGGAAAAAAAATGCCGAAAAAGGTGACTTGGGAGAAGTAGAGAAAGGTAGAGGGTGGCCACAGAAGAAAAACCTACTTGGGGGCCAAACAACGCTTCAGCATTAAAAGGCAGAACCATCAAAAACAAGGACCCCGCCCCGCGAGGGGGGAGAAACATAGAATAGTATTCTATACACCAAAAGGAGCAGAAGGCACAGAGGAGGGAACATCGTCAGGTATAAATGGGTGACAACTTATAAAAAGAAGCTCTAACGAGCTGGAGCGACTGGTTTCAAAAGTGGCGACCTGAGTTGCTGCACTTAGAATCAGAGATTTGACAAAAGACAATGGCGAAGCAAACAAGCGGTCACATCGGGAGAGTTGTTGAAAAGAGGGGAGGGCTCAATAGGTGTACGCGGGAAAAGCCCCTCTGAAACAAACTTGACTAACAAAAAAAGAAGTATAGGGAGGGGGTTCTTCACGATCGTCCCTCTCCCGGGGCGCGGGCAAAGAGGTTTAAGAAAGGGGGTGGTCTCTGAAAAAAAGAATTGGTGGGCCGGGAAATGTTTCAAAAAAAAAAGCGACAAGGCAGTTTAAAAGGAGAAGTTGAGCATGTTTCAGGCTTGTAACCCGTTTCAGCCCGAAATACGACAGAATGCCGAATGCAACGGTACAAAACACGCAACGTAAAGGGGGGCCGAAAGCCAAGTTAAAAGAGAAAGGGTTGCTACTTGCCGGTCTCGCGGAGGGGTCAGGAAAATCAACGTAGCACGGTAAATGTTCCAAAAAGGGTGCGCCGCCCCAAAACCAAGGGGCCGAGATAGCCGTTGGACAAGGGTGGCGGCGTACAAAAGAAACGACATCTCTCTCAGGAAAAACAACTGAAAAGAGAGAGGTTCGTGTATGGGGTGCCCGTCATGATGACGAAAGATCGACAGGAGGTGGGGGGCACAGACGAAACAACGCAGTGGAAAACCAATACTTACACAGGGCTCCACGATTGCAGAAATCCTAGAAAAAAAAAAGAGCGCCTGGAGGGACGTAAAAAGGGTTAGAAAGCGGGTGACGAAGTCGCCAAAGGGGGGAGTTGAAGGCACAATTTTCGGTCAACGGGGGGAGTACAACCAGTCTTCCATAAATGGAAACGCTGGCAAGAAGGGAAAGCATGGATTGGAACAAAGGCTCCAGAAGAGAAAGGCCGTGGTCAACAACGTCTGAGGCAAAAAAAGACAAACCGGAGGGGAAAGGTCATGACGAAAAACCGAGGCGGGGTGGATGGGCTTTTTTCGCAGTATGGGGACGCAGAAAAGAGAGGAGACCATCAACGAGAATGGAGAGGATCGGCAAGTGCGCTCCCAGGTCGGCCATGAGGAAAAAAGGCGAAGGGTTCCAAACGGGAGAAGCTGTTCGAGGACGGGACGGTGCTGTATTACCGTGAGATAAAACTACGGTGAAAAGGAGATGAATATGCGGATCCATGGGGTAAAAGAAGGCGGTGGGTGATCGGACTATCGGTATGGGTGATAAGATCCAGGTGGCGAGACGTGGTTTGCGGTGGGCTTGTGAATTGGGGCAGAAGCGGGAGGGGACGCTAGGTATTTCGCATGGGAAGGGGAACTCGGGAACGCGTGTAGCAGACTTATCGACCAACGTTAAAATGGGAATTCCTCTTTCCAAGGAGAAGAAAACTGCACAAAGATCACAGGGTTGAAGGGGGAGAGCACAAATAAAAAAAAAGAAGACCGGGGGCGCCTCGGCGAGGGGGGCCTGGCGGGCAGCTACTAAGGCGAAAATGCGATAGACGAACGACCACGCACAAAATGCTAAGGGAAAAGTTTTCGTGAGGAAGACAGGATCTTCGTCAACTAATCGCTTACGGAAAATGGTGGAAATCTAACGGCGGCCACAGCCGGATGTATCGATAGCCGGGACGTGATCGATTTTATAGAATGGAGAAAGGGCGAGCCTCATAAAGGAAAAAGGGGTCGGGGTGGAGGAGATAACCGTGAAAAGAGGGGAGATCAGCTTACTCCCTGAGGGGGGTTTGAAATGACCATCATAAACCAGACTGCCAAAGATAGGATTAAAGATCAGTGAAGCGATCACGAGAGTAGCCAATCTTCTGGAATTTGCATGATAAGTGAAATAGAAAAAGAACACTCACTAACCTGGACTCTCAGTGACCCTTCTTATAAGCCCTTGCTAGGGTAGCGCTTCGGGTGCGATACTATGGGGGGGCAAAAAAGTTAAACTTTCAGCCTGCGGAAAAAGGTTCCAGAGGGTCCGACGAGGCACGGATAGTAAGGTCAATTCGGACAGAGAAAAGAGAGGGGGACAGGGAATAATCCGCCGATCCCTGAGGAAGTTGAAAGGGGGGGGTAGTGGGGTACCAGAAAATAACAAGTGGAGAAGAACACCAAATGTACTCGTCATTTCTTTGGTTAAAGTTCGAGGTGCCGGAGGGAGAGGTGGAGAACTAAGAATCGCGGCGAGGAAAAGAGGATACAAACCGGTGGGATAAGGAATTGGGGGGAGTCGGGTACGCGAAAAACGAAGGCGGCCCGGAAAAACGAGAAAAGGGGAGTGGGTGAGCGATCTCAGAGGGAATAACCTTCCATTGACTAGTGCCGGGTGGAAGAGTACCAAAATAGAAAAAGGCGAGATCCACAGCGTGGAATAACCTGGCATCACTGAAAGGAAAAGAATCATAATGCCGGGTATCCCGTGTGAACGCGCCTTATGCCAATCGGGCGAAGGGTAGGGGTAAGAGGCGAAATAAAGAACCATACGGTAGAAGGAGGATCAGGGGAAAAGTAAGAATCAGAGCTGTTAAAAAGGATTCGGGCAACGCATAATGATGGGTCTGAGTTCGGGTTCAACTTGGGATCTCCAATGGGACGAAAGCGGGGAGAAGGCTCACCAAAAGCTCCTGCCTCCGGCAAGAGGCTAGCTCTGCGGCGAGCCAACGTGCCGGTGCCTCCGGAAGACTTTCAGATTAATCCTCACAAAAAGAAAGAAAGATGCCAAAAGGGGGGGGGATGCGGGTTGGAAAAGAGGGAGAGTGGGAAATTGCGGTGCATAAAAAAAAAGGAGACTGAAATGAGGCAGACAGAGGCTACCAGGAGGAGAGTGTACACGATGCGTACGCAAGATGAGTTAAAAAAAAATCCCCCAAAACTAGAGAAGAAAAGAAGAAGGAATCAGAAGTCCTAGTCAAGGTCTATCTGAAAAGAGAGAAAAAACAAGTATTATTAAAAGGGGTCAAAGGGTATCACAAACAGTTAAGAATATAAATACGCGGACGGAAGGCGACAATTTTGTTTTTTGGGAGGGGTGGAGAAGTCGTGTGCAATGAGTGACTAAAGAGTTAGTAGTAGAAGAGGTGAAATGTAACGGGGGAGCCAACAACTTCATCGCAGGGGCAGAAGGAAAAACCCACAACGCTAACTTACGATGAAACAAAGAGATAACTGGGAAGTCTTGCTATTTTGGGGGGATTTGAATTCGCTGAGGGGAAGCGTGTTTTCCCACGGAGGAACAAAGGGAAGCAGAGCCATCTAGGGGAGCATGGAAGTCCGTGGGAAGGAAGAAAAGAGGAATTAGGACTTCCCAAAACCAGAGGGAGGCCAATGGTGGGAACTTAAGAAAAAAAGAGATGATCTTGAAGCGCTTCGTTCTAACAGGAAAGGGTGGAGGCGATCACGCGAACCGTATTAACGCAAAAAGGGACAGGACCATTCGGAAAGAGATGAAAGCAAACAGGAGATTCAAGCTATCCGACTTAGGAGAGTGCCCGGTTTGACTAGTGGCCGGGGAAGCTGCGAAGGAAGGAATCCCTAACCCGGGTAAGGTTTAAAGGAATAGAAGACAAACCGGCAGGCAGATGAAGTGTTTTTCAGGGCAAGAGGCGCAAGTGGATCGTGAAATCTGGGGGGGAAAAAAAAAATAGATCGGGGACTTAAAGCAGGGGATCCTGAGAGAAAGGGCGGGACGAAAAAAGGTACACCTCCCGAAAAAAAGTACTAAAAAATAAGCGAGGCAGAAGAGGTAGATCTCCAGGGATGGGGAAGAAAAATGCCCAATAGGAGGATTGACAAAAACAGGAGCCGTAGGCTGGATTAGTACCGAGATTTTCTCAGGGACCGAGATTAAAGGTATCACTGGAGCGAGGAGCCGATGACCGCTAAAAGAAGCCCGCCACAAAAAAGGAGTTGGGATGAATCATTCAGAAATACGCTGGGTGGGAAAGACGCCGGGGTGACGGCAGGATAGGGGGAAGCTTTATTAGGTAGGGAATGCGAACTGCCAGCATAAGAACGCAGCTAGAGACATGACACTACTCAACGAGGGAAAAAGGCTAGTCGTCAGACTCGGGAATTACCCCGCGCCCGAAGGAGTCATTCCGTAACAGTTGAACTGACTCGGTTCCCGCAATGGACGACTGGAGGAGGTCAAAGTTACCAGAGGGAGAGGGAGACCCCCTTCGAGTCTACAACCAAAAGCGGAAACAGCAAAAAGAATATTAGGGAAAAGAGCCGCAAGATCTGGTTGACGAAGAGACGATAATGGTCTCAGCGACACGAACGGAGCGTGGGGTGGCGCTGAAGGCAGGGTAAAAAAGTTTGTCAAAAAGAAAAAGGCCGTAAAGGCTGGGTAAAAAAAGCTTGCAACGAGGGGGCGACAATCAGTTTGGCCGGGATCGAAATCATGAAAGAGGGGGAATGGAATTGTGTCTGTCGTAACCCATGAAAGAAAAAGAAACAGGGGAAAGGTCACCCCCATTTCTAATAGTGCTCCCGGCAGGAAAGACGGGATCGAAGGGAGACGAGAAAAGTCACAATTCCTAAAACATAAAACAAGATAAAGAAGGGGAGATTTCTAACAATCGGGGGAATAAGTACACCCAGGGAGGCTCAGCCAAGAGCAGGCGAGGAAGTTCCGCACGGGAAGGGGTGACGCAAGGGCGGAAGAGAGAAGAGAAATCGCTCGGCCTTTTCGTACCCTTAGAACGAAGGACAGGAGCAGACAATGGGAGGAAAAACTCCTCTTCACAAGAGCGATAAATCAGTGAGAAAGGGCTGTTTGCAATCTCTTGATGGAGCTGGACTGAGCACAGACAAACGGAGCCACGGCCGTTTTGAAAAAGAAAGGAACGTCACATCCCGTTGGGAGCGGTCCAAAGTGGGGGAACAAGTCAATTTTTAGACGGCAAGGCCTTGGGGGGTGGAGCCAATCATGATTAAGCAGGCAAGAGGTACCAAGAAGGGTAGGAAAAGACGGGGTTAAGGGTTGGTGAAACGTTTATCCCTTGAAAAAGAAAGCATTCCGACTGCGGGGGTTCCCTATGGAACTAAAGAACCCAAACGGGAAAAGTCAACAGCCAAGAAGAAAGAAAGGGGGGGCTGACTGATTTCATCCGGGCAAGGGATATGGGGGAAAACGCGGGTTGTCGCGCGCCCCAAGGGACCCGGCCGTACACGTTTTTCAATGTGGAGAAACCAAAACACGAGAAACAACCAACGGGGAAGAGAGGGTATCGTTTAAACCGCCACAGAAAAAGAAAGGTAATCTCGGCCAGATCGGGGAAACTTTGGGGGCGCCGGAAAAAAGGTGTACAGAAGAAAGGGTGAGAAACGGATGAATCAGGGAGAAAAAAAAAAACTTAAAAGTAAAAAAGAGGGGAAAGGTGATTGTGTCAAGGGAAGAAGGAACGGCGTCGTTACAAGGACGGGAGGGGAGGTCGCAGGTCTTACATGGAAGGAGAAAAGGGGGGGGAAAATAGGAAAAAGTCAAAAAGGGGGGGGGGACAAAGGGGGGGAGAAAAAGACTGGGGGATTGGAACGCAAAGTTCTCTTCTAAAAAAACAGGCGTTCCAACTCATGAGGGGAAGAAGGGATAGGGAGGAGAATGAAAAACCGCACGAAAAGGGGGAAAGGGGGGCGATGAGGGAGCACAAAAAGGGGGGGAAAAAGAAGAGAGTTCAAAAAACACCTTCAGAGGGGACTCGCGACGGATTTACCGGGGCCAGGGGTCGGCGAAATGAACTGACGGAAAACAAAAAAAAGAGAGAAGGAATGCATCGAGTCGATCAGAATTTCGGGCTGTACCTTCGAGAAAACACAAGGACTAAAGTTGGGGAACGGAAAAGAAGAAATGCTGCGCTGAGCCCGTTGCTAAAGAGCAGTCGATTTTCAGAAAAAGGACCGCGTAACCAAGGGCAATCTTTGTTCTGTGATTGAATGAAGCGGAGGGGCAAAAAAGGGATGTCGGTCGGAGGAACACGAAAGACGGGGGAGATAGTCAGAAACTTTAAAAGGGGGGGTAGTCATTCCTCTTTCATGCGTGGTAAACCATCAAAATAAGGAACAAACGATGAGGGGAGCGAACAACCGCAAAGAAAGACCGTGGAAGAAGAGGGCGAAAACAATGTTTTGGAACTTGGGCATTAGCGCAAAAACGGGCGACGGGGACGGGCAATCAAACGAAAAAAGCGCCTCAGGAATTGGGGCGGGGGGAGAGAAGGAAGAGCGAAACAACTGCGTCAACTCATTCTTCTGTATGGGGAATATGGCGGAAGGGCCACGCCGGATGGAAGGGTAAGGAGAAGGGGGGGGGGGAGAAAAATCGGGTAATGGGAGAAAGGGTTGAGAGACCGAAAAATGGAAGTCCAATCGGGGGGGATGAAAGGGAGAGCGTCAACTTTACGCAAGACGACTTCGGAAGGGGGGGCATGCAGAGAAAAAAGGCCGACAACCAAGAGCGGGGCAGGGGACTGAAGAAAATCTGTTAGGAGCAGGAAAAGGGCGTGAGAGAAAAAGTCTTGGGGGCATTGCTGGCTCAGGGGGGCATGGACCCCAAAGCCGCACTACGCTAGAAGCTAGAAGGGGAAACAGACGAAAAAAGAGAGTGACGGGAAGGAATAAAATGTGGTTGTAAGAAATTGGAGGGAGTTCAAATGACCCTCGGCCACGGGTCCACCGCAAGTGCAAGGCTTATCCGAGAAAAATCAAATATCTCGACGCAAAAGAGGGGATTACTAAAAAGAGGAACTGAGGAAAGAGGGAAGGGAAAGTTTGAAAGAGAGGTATCAAGGGGGAGATGGCTCAAGGAAGGAGATTGAGTCGATAAGTCTTGGTGGGGAACTGATTCAGGAAACGGGGGACCGTGTAGGGCCAATCGAGGGGAAAGGACCGGGCTAAAAAGGGACAAGCGTTACTTGATAGCCAGATCAGTCTCTGTAAAGCCCCCCTAACTAACGTCTCGACAAAAAGGCATAAGGGGGGAAGGGGAGGCAGGGGGAAATAACCGCCTTAGGAAAGTCCGGGGAGACGGTACCGAATAAATTCTTTCGGAAGCCAGCTGCAGTGACCAAGCAATACAGAAACAGGCATGAAAAGGTACTCTTGGGTGACTACGAGCAGAAAGAGAGAAGAAGGGCGTACTCTTCTCGATAAGATGGTAACCGGCTCGCGTGATGCCGAAGTGTTAAAGGAAGTCGGGGGACAAACGCATAAGGATGGAGGCGGGGCTGAAAAAGGGAAAAAACTTGGATCTACACTGTTGGGGGAGAACGCAGTCGGGGGGGTGCTACGGAACTGATGAAGGGGACAAGAGAACAGGCGATGGTCCTGGGGGGAGACAAAAAGCCACTGAAGGGGGGGGACGACCAAAGCGTAGGGGGACAACCTTCAATGATTCACTCACCGCCGCGCCCGTTGGGGGGAAGGCGTGGGACTCGGGAGGGGGGAGGGGGAAGAGGAGCCAGTCAAACTGAGTCCCATATTGGTTAGGACCAGGAGCAGCAAAGATGGACCTTTACTCTCAGAATGAGGAACGGAAAGCGCGAATACATAAAGGGACGGCCGACAAAACAAAACAATGGGTGGGGAAGATAGAGAGAATAAAAAAGAAGAACAGGTTTGTATGGGGGGAGAAGGGGTCGTTCGTTTTAATTCAACTCAACGGTTCCGGTGCCCGCGACCTGCAGCCAAAAAGAGGAAGGGGGAAAACTGGTCAGGACCATATCGGAAAAGAGAGATGGTGCACCAAAACTTCCAACTTTTAATCAAATGAAGGGGTGGGGGAGGAGGGAATGAAAAGGAGGAGGCTGAAAGTCCCCAAGAAAAACCAAGTGGGGGGGTACACACTATGAAGAAAACGGTGGGAGTGAGAAACGCCTCTCAATCATAGGCGGTTCATGGGAGAAGAAAATATAAACGAGGAGGTGAAAAGACCAGTGGAAGGAAATAAGAACATAATGAAAAGCGGCAAGAAAGACAAAAAACAGGGAGGAAGTTCATCTATCAAGTACCGTTATTACAAAAAGGGGGGGTCGAGCAGCGTGGGCGATTAAGCAAAATGAGCGAAAAAGGCAAAACTAGGAAGAGCCTGGGGAGTGCCGGGGGGGAAGGGTTCTGCCAATTGAAGGCGGGCTGCGACAGAATGGGACTCGAGAAAATAGGCATAAGCAGCGGAGGATAAAAGGGGGGGAAATCTCTGCCCTGTGGACTAGGAGGGAAAAAGGTCTTTCGGGGGCTAGATGAAGAGGCCGATAAAATAACTCAAAAAAGCAGGTGGACAACGGCATCGAGGGGAGCAGCGGGGGAAACGCAAAAGAAAAAAAAAAAAAAAAAAAAAAAACGGCAAAACAAAAAAAAAAAAATATCAGCAAACTAAAAAAAGAAAGGGAAAAGACGACAGAAGTGAGGAACCTCTCAAAAAAAGTCTGGGGCCGGCAACTGGACCCCCTCAAAGGGGGTGCCTCCGGAGACCGGGAGCTAGTAGTACCCGATAAGCTTCAAATAGGAAAGGGTATCAACTGACGAACTCAGGGGGGAAGGAGGAGGACCTGGCCGCAGCTAAATCCCGGGAAAAAGGAGGAGGTTATAAAAAGCATAAGAGAGGGCGAGGGATCCCATGAGGAAGGAAAAAATCAGGATAGAATCCTAGCGGGTGATGTTAGTGAGCGGACGAACCAGCAGCATGGAGAAAGAAAGAAAAGACGGAAACTCAACATAATATCAAAAGACGGGGGAAAAAAAGGAAGGGAGGTAGGCTGTCATGAAAACCTAAGGTATCAAGGAAGAGTTGCCGCTCGGGAGGAAACGAAATTAAACAGAGCACCGGTGTCAGGAAAAATTAGGGGTAAAAAAAGGTTCATCACCCGAACTAACGCCTAAAAGGAAGACAAAGAAATGACCTTCCTGCCGAGTCGAACGCCGCAAAAGATAGGTGGAAGGAGAGACGAAATGGAGCGCCCAAAAGGGAGGGGAGGGGGGCCCTTCCAGGGAGAAGGTCAGGAACACACAGGCTCGGCCGTGCAAGTCCGCAGCGGGACAAGTGGGAGGGAACGGTGCGAAACAGAGCTGGGGGGGGGAGATGGGTTCCCGTCCATTGGGATGAAAAGAAATGGAAAACGCGGAATTCCTCCCCGAACCCGAGGTCGGGAGTTGGACCGACCGGAAGTAGGAGGGTGAACTACATCACAAGGGGAAAATAACAAATAACCAGGTCTGCCCGAAAAGAGGAGTCAAGTAACCATCTATGAGGAGCACAATGTTCTGGGAAGCATTGCGGCCATCGGGACGTGAGACGGTTCTAGAAAGCAATAAAAGGGAACTCGGGCTAGTAAGGAAGGGGGGAAACTTCTCCGATTGGGGACCTGGCCAATAATGTCTCCAACAGAAAAAAAGTCAAGCCCTAGGCGTTCTGGGGTGATAGAGGGTCGCTCCCATCTCCGGAGGCGGAAAAATCAGAAAAGAGACCCAAAAGGTCAGCCACAAGGACGAGGTTTTCTGTCACATACATGTAATAGAAAGGGGGGGCCGCAGAATATTGTAAAAAAGGGGTTCTCACGAAATTTGGGAAGGTCCAGACATGATGACAAGCACCAGGAAAAGAAGTTTTCTGGGACCGGGGGGGATTGGTGCCCGTTGATCGAGTTGCAAAGAAAGGGGGAAAAAAAGGGGAGGAAAACCCTATTCTAAAATTATCATTGCCAAGCCACTGCAACAAAATCGAGGTTACTGTGGGCGGGCGTTCAAAAAGGGATATGGTTCCATGAGGGGTCATCCAGGGCTGAAAAAAAAGCAGGTCGAGAGGAAAAAAGGAACAGGGCACTTTGGTAAAAAACAGAACGAAGATCTCTCGAAAAACCAACGAGGAAAAATAGAGGTTTGTATTTTTTGGACCGCCGACCACATAACGAGGGGGACTGAGTCTAGGAGAGGTTGGGGCAAGGAACAAAGACTCATAGTGGTACAAAATGCTCGGAGGCGGGAAAGAAGACGAAAAAAAAGAAATAGAACACCCGCAGAAAGCTTGAACTTGTATTGTCGGAAAACGTCAGTGGTTAGACCGAGAAAAGGGAATGCAAAGGAGCGGAATCAAGTGGCAAAAAATCCAGAACAGGTAGAAACTATTGGTAGGTGAGAAATCATGATGAAAACAAAGGGGATTCTATAGATCATGTTTAAAAAAAACTAGGGGAGGGACCAGCTACAAGCCCTGTATATAAGGCCGGGACGAACCGACGATACGGAGGGGGAAATTGATGGAGAGTCAAAGGCTGGGGGAGAAAAAAAAGAGTCAAACCATAGGAGGGGGCTCGAGCACTGATGTACGCTTAAGTGCAGTCCCATGTTGGTGGAAGACATGGGGGGAGGAACTGCAGCAGAGGAAAGGGGGCCAATTCAGAAAAAGAGGAGATTGAGAGGATGCTTCCTTTCTGGATGAAACGTGAAGAAAAACCTTCCTGTTGGGGAATACTGACGAATTAGGGAAGGGAATTGGGCTCGTCAAAGGGGGGGGACACTGTAAAGGGATGGGAATGGGTTGGAGGGGGTAAACTCAAGGTGGGTATGGGCGTTCTTGTAAAACCGCTGTATGGAGACGAAGAGGGGAGGAAAATGAGGCCTCAAAGGGCAGGAAGACCTTCAATGGAGGAGGAAAACAGGGCAGAACAGCAGGATGTACAGAGGGGGGGGGGGGGACGCAGAAAGCGGGAAATCAAAGGGGTCGCCTCGAGGCCGGTTTGGGGGGGAGTTGAATTAGCCGCGAAGGCACGGGTAAAGGTGAAAGGAACCGCCGACGAAAACAGGTCTAGCCGCAGGGAGGGGGACTAGTACTAGCTCTAGAACAAAAAACAGGGGATTAGGGGGGGAAGAAAAGATATCTTCGGCCAAAGTTCCGGACGAGACAAGGGGGATGCCTTCGTGCATCGGGGAAGAAAACCCGGAAGTCGAAGAAAGGGAGACAGTTCACGTAAAAGTAACTACTGGGCTGGTTCGAGGGTGGGGGGACAGCGACAAGACTGCCGGACCAAGAGGAGGGCACTTTTGTACTCGGTTCAGGTCAAGAAAAATTTGGTTAGGTTGAGAAGAGAAGTCTCAGGGAAAGAAAGAAACCACACTCTAGACGCTATCAAAGTTAACCCGACTCGGAACCCTTAGCGATGTGACGCGGCATACGAAATAAAAATAGGGGAATCCCTTTTTGTTCGTTCTGGAAAGGGTCAAAAAGGGAAAAAAGCGTTCCATCTGTTCCATGCGTCGAGATCGGAGTGAAAACAATAGCTCGACGCACAATTCTCGAAGGACACTCCGAACCTGGAAGAAGGCGGGAAAAGTCAATTGGGGATTCTAACAGGGAGGTGTCTTCTGATTTCTTTTTGGAGTTCAAGGGGGGCAGGAAGAGGGCCAGGGTGTTAGGCACAGAGGCGATATAAAATAGAAGTCGGTTTGAAGGAAAAGAGAGCATAAGGGGAAAAACAAAAGACCTTTCCCCGGAAAACGGAAATATTGGGAGGTAAGGCAGCGGAAAAGAAACCAAAGGGAAAGGTGAACTTTTTTATTAAAAGGAACCCCGGGCGGAGGAGGGAAAATGAAATTTCACGCAGCACCTAACCTAGCACTGGCAGTAGGGGGAGAAAGGGTGTCAGGCCCAAGGAGATCATAGAGGCAAAAAAATTTCGGAAAGCGCTCAGAAAAACGGGTAAGAAGGTCGGCGGGGGAACCCCCCCAGGCGCCAGGCAAAGGCAACGGAGGGGGTCGTGGGCCAAAGAAGAGGAAGGGGAGGGAAAGTGTGTGACTTCAACAGTGTTCAGTGGACTCCAGATTTGAAAAGTCGGGGGAGAGAGAGGGCTCTGAAGTCGCTCCCCCGCAAAGGGACGGAGGGACGCACAATCAACACTTGAACCGAACAATCGAAAGTCTCCATCACAGGTCAGATCCCAAAAAAAATAGAGAGATGAAAAGTGTTGGCTGTTTACATCGGGGTAGTAACGGTGGGGAGGAATAAGAACATGGAGTAGTGCATGAAGGGGGGTCGGAGTTCACGAATGTTCAAAAAAAGGATGGGGGAGAAAAGGACAGAAAAGACATGAGCGCCGTTGTTCTGAGAGAGAAAAAACAAGAGGATTATTCGTAATAGAGCGAAACTCGTCTTATGGAGCGAGACAGGTATTGGAGCGGGGGGGGGAAGTCAACAAAGAAGGGAGTAAATCGTGAAAAAGGGGGAAAAATCTGGAGACTAATACAAGAGGAGAAAGCGAAAAAAAAGGGACAGGGAAGCAAAAAGAAAACTTGGTCATCATCTAGGTGTGGAAGATTGAAGGCGGCTGGAAAGCTTGTGGGAACGGAAACAGGGAAAAGGGGAACTACTCTCTACAAGAGGAGTGAAAAAGGGATGGGAAGGAAAATAGACCCCCGTCAGCTTCGGTCCAAACAAAGAGGAGACAGGAAATACAAAAGGGATAGGTAATTATTCTGGGGTGCCAAAAAGGAGCTGGTCTAACAGATTAGGATCGGAGAGCCGGACCCGAGGAGTAGAAGGGTACCCCCCCTACGGAAAGAGTGGCATCCAGGGCGAACGAGGATCCTGCCTTATACGGGAATTTCCAAGAGGCTGCCAGGTGAACGGCAGGGGGATCTTTGGGGGAAGAGCAATATAGGGGAGGGATGCCGACTTCGCAACTTTTATTTCAGAGCCACAGTCAATACCCGTTGGTCCTGCGTCGTGTCGGGGACGGGCTCAGGCCGATGACTGGGAAGCAGAAACGAAGGTATGACGGAATAGCGCCGAAAGAAAAAAAAAAAGGTCCAAAACCGAAAAAACGAAAAGGAGAAAAAACGACGTCTCGGGCACTCACGGGGGGGATGGGAAGGGAACTGAAGAGAAAGAGTGTGAAACTCAGGGAAGGGGAGGGCGGGGTCTTACCGAAAAAACTGGTGTAGGACGTCCGAGAGTATTAGCCATGGAAAAATCCACGGAGCTAGACTCCAACGAAAGGAGGGGAAAGGAAAGGCCAAGCACCCGCCCAAAAAGGGGAAGGGAAATAGGGGGTTAGTAAAGAAGGAAAAAAAGAAGTAAAACGGGCGAGAGAGGTGGAATCCATAAGGGCCGGTCAGGGGCGAAAGAAGAAGTAGGGGGGGGGTGAGGAGCAAGAGTACTGGAAGAAAGGCCAAAAGGACACAAGATATACCTGAGGGGGGCCTTCCTAAAAGAGGGTCGTGCGGGAGGAAGGGGGGAGGCTGCGACCAAACGCTCCTGTGGTCGTCCTGGAGAGCAAGTTGCCGTCCGGACGAGAAATGGAGAGACTGTGTAGGAGGCAACCGGGGCGAAAGTAGATAGGAGCCTTGATGCACGAGGGGTCACCCACCGGAATGGGAATCCAAGAACACCGAAGGGTTAGGTCCCGAAGAAGAGAATGTCGTTGGAGAACCGGTACATATTTCCGTCGACCAAACCGCAGGATGGGGGTTAGGAATTGAGCAGTGGGGGGACCGGTACCTCTATGGGGGTTTGACGCACGCTCCGGCAAGAAAAGGGAGTCAGAGTAAATGCTACAGAGTAGAAAGAGTTCTCAGAAGGGTATTTTTCTCGAAAAAAAAATCAGAAATCAGCTGGTGTGACTAGGGGGGCAAAAAACTTCCAGGTTCTTCCGGCCCATCTCGAAAAAAGACTCCCACGTAACGGGGGGAAGGGTACCAGTCGGGAAAGAAGAGCTGAATAAAGAACGGGAAAAGACGAGAAAAGGAATTACCAATTTGCCTAGAATCAAATCAAACCCGGGACGGGGACTAAAAAGAGATCAGGAAGAAAAGCCAAATCCATGGAGAGATAAAGAGCAGGAGGGAGAGGAATTACCCACCTTGG
>Ga0179593_1412970_pt1 | contig 25306 bp, 28 predicted proteins | sample CZODoug2_1_08_16_FD_185931 | JGI IMG/M metagenome (GOLD analysis project Ga0179593, IMG submission 185931) | Vadose zone soil fungal communities from Angelo Coast Range Reserve, California, USA - CZODoug2_1_08_16fungal (PacBio error correction) | ecosystem: Environmental > Terrestrial > Soil >...
GCAGGATAAAACGAGACAAGTTTTGGGGAGCGAGGAAAAATGAAAGAGGGGGAACTACCTAGGCCCCAATCAGTCGACAGGGGCCGTGTTCTCCAAGTGCAAAACCATATTGCGCCAATACATGCCGAATTTTTGGTGCCAGGTTTAGATCATGCCCGGTTCCCATACGTACGGTTCAAAAAGGAGGGGGAGCGATGGTGGAGAAAGGGGAGAGAGCAAGATAGGGGGGGAAGGAACTTGGGCGCTGGCGATATGAGGTCAACAATGACCGAAACATCTCTTTACCGTGGGATCTTCAGCCCAATCGGGGGCGGGAAGAAGGAAAGAGTCGAGCTCCCACCCACACCCAGAAGTCCCCAGTCTGCCAAGGCCGGCCTCCCGAGGCCGCCAATCCATCCGGCAAGTCATCGGCTTAGAGGTCAGAGGCAACCGGTCAGCCGGCGCAAGGAAAAAAATGGAGAAGCGTAGAGGAGGAAACGCACGCATCTCTAGTGCAAGGAATTATTCCCGGGCAGAAGTGGAAACAAAGAAGTCTAGGCCTCCTCTCGACCCGAGGCTGGGACAAGGGGAAGGGGAAATGTCGGGACTAGCCGAATATCTTGCTAAAGTGCCAGCACCGGGAATCATAGCAAGGAAGAAAAAGGGCGCCGGATAGAACTGGGACGAACGCAAGATCTGGGTGCACTTTATGGAGCAGCTGTTTAGGTCTGCTGAAAGTCCGCGAAAATCAGAGAGGAAGGGAGCTGACGAGTCGTTCATGTCGCCCGTTCAGGCACTAGTACAACCGTACAGGGTGCCAACTGTACATGTGCATCAGAAGGGACAGCTGGAAAGCGCCTGGAGGAAGGAGAAAAAAGGAGACGACCTCGGACGAAACCCTCACCAAGTGCGTCCAATCCAGTGGAACTAATCCGCACTTCGCGTGTGGCGGCACGTGCTGCCACGGTGGCGCAGGAGGCGGAAAAGAACAAAAGACGGGGAGAAAAAAAAAAAAGGGGGGAATGGACGAGTCCTTAAAGTGAATCGCCCGGCGTGGAAGAGCCGACCAAGAACCCATATCGAGGCCGGAGTAGAAAGGAGACCTCGAAGAGGATGAGAGAAAGACAAGGACTCCAAAAAGGCGGGAGATCAAGGTAAACGGAGGAGAGAGAGAAAGGTCAGGGTCCCATTCTTGCTAGCACGATCGCCGTAATGTCCCTCCCTGGTCGTCCCGCAGGGATACGGTGGTGCTCCCAGGTGATGGATGTGGAGGGAGAGGAGGCAAATTGACTTCCATAGTCCACACCCCACCAGGCTGGGGGTAGGGGGGACGCAAAGGGGAGGGGCCGCCAAAGAATCAGAACTGGGACACGCAGGAGAGAAGAAGAGACTCTCCAGGCCTTGTCGTAAAAAAAACGACTAATCGCAACAAGGAGGCGTCGGAGAAAAGAACTCTAAAACGGCGCGCACAGGAAAAAGGGGAAAAGAGCGTCGACTTTTCGTTAAGTGATTATAACTTTGGAAAATTCCGTCACCATGAGACCGGACTTGGGGCTTCGCAGACTGTTCAGGGGAAAAAGGAGAGAATTCGGCCTTTTTACGGGGGCCTGGAAAAGATTGCGGGCTGCAGCCGATGGGGGCATAAGAGGAAGTGCGTAAAAAGCAGATAAAAAATATAGAAACCTGAAACGAGGGAGGGAAGGAAATCAGCATGGTGGTTATTTAGAATAATCCCGAGCACGAAGGAGGGGGATTCTGGAGGTGCGATGGAGGGAAGGGGATAGAAATGAGACGAACAGGTGAGGGAAGAAGGCAAACAGGGGTGGTGCTCAAAAACCGCAGTCAGAACCAATCTGCTAACTGGGGCCTTCGGGGGAAGGGCCATGCCGAATCGCAAGGGGGGGGGCGCCAAGGGACAGAAAAGGGAAAGAGGGGAAAAGCCTGTGTTAAGGGTAGGGGGAGGGGCGGGCGCTCCATTATTGTCTTCCGTTGCCTATACTTAAAATTTGCCCGGGGAGAGGGGAGGATCATCAAAGGGGGCACTGAGGGAGAAGAGGAGGAGGGTCTTGGAGGAAAATTAGAGCCCCGTTGATGAGGGGGGACCCCGACGGTCTTTCGACTGGGTGGGCAATAAGGGCTGAATATCAAAGTGGGAAAGATCAGAGAGGCAGAGAAAGGAGACAGAAAGCCAACACCCCTCTGTGATACACGTATAGAGGGGACAATCTGGAGACCAAACGGTCCCAACCGCCTAAGCAGGTCCGGAAAAATTAGATTTGGATATCAAAAAAAGGGAGGGGGGGGAAAGCAGAACCAAAAAGAGATTCCTGCTCATCGTTCGGAGCGGCAATGGTTCAATTTCCAGTACCGCTCGGAGTCGAATTGGAAAGGAGCGTCCTTCGCGGAGGGGCAGGCGAAACAGGAATAGAAAAAAAGAGAAGATGGGAGTGTCGTGAGGGAGAGAAGGAGAGAAGAGTCATTTATCAACCTCTTCCCGGGAACCCTTGCGACCGCTGCGCTTTGTTGGAAAAGGGAAAGTCGAGCTGCTCTCCGAGTCAACCCTGCTGCATCGGAACGCATACCAGGAAGTTGACAATCAACAAAAGAGGGAAAGAGGAGGGGGAAAATAAACACTGTGTACTGGACCGGCCCGGGGGAGCCAACAGGATCGGAGGGAGATAAAAAGTGACACTCACCAAAAAAGAGGAAGGAAGGGAGACAAGGGGAGGAGAGGGAAAGGGGGGAGGGGAAACTTAACGAATCCGACTCTACGCACGCCTCGGCGCAGAAACGGTTAGTTTAGATCTGGGTAGAGGGAAAGACATCTAGAGAAAAAAAACGGAGAAAAGAGAGAAGGGGAGGACGCGGAAAAGAGAACTAAAGAAGAAGGGCACGCCGAGGGGCGGATGAAGATTGTAAGGAAGTTCCCATCCTGAGACCGCTCTGAGAGAAGACCTCATGAGTTTGGGTAGAGTGAAAGTCTAGAGGATTAAGCCGCGAAATTTGGGGCCACAAGGGAGGAGGGTGAAGGAAAACACGTTGTTTCGTTGAAAATACATCACCTTCTCGCCAGCCTGAGATGAAAGGCGATGACGGGAGGATGCGGAGCCGGTCTGGAAGAGGAGAGGGCCGAGTGAAATGAACTTAAAAAAAGAGGGGAGCCCTGCAGGGAGAGGGGAACAGGGAAGTCTCCTATGCCGGAGCACTAATCGCGGACCGAACACAGAACATTTCGGATCCACGCTCTGGGTTTAAAGAAATGGGGGGGATTCCAGACGAGAATCAGGACGCCAGGACAAAGTGGCGGGGAAGGAACGGAGGGGGGGGAAAGCGGGTTCCATTCCTGCTCATTGATCAGGCCCTCGGTCGCTAAGAAAGAAAAAAACCGATCTTGAATCCTCAACAATCGCAGAAAGTCGTGAGGGAGGTAGGGGACACGGAGTAAGGGGAGGGAGGGAAACGGCCCTCCGGGGATATTCTCAAGTCAATGAGGGGTTAGGGCGAGCGTGATACGTCATGGCAGTGGGCGCTCCCGGACGGATATATGACAGGAAAAACGCCTAATCAGGCAACACCAACCAGAAGGCCTAGGGACACCAAGAAAAAGGAAAGACCGGGTAAGAAGATCTCGCCAGGGACTCCAGCATTCTGTCTTCATTCCCAGCGCCTCATGGGTATGATCATGGAGAAAAAGAGGAACGATACCGGTGAAAATGAGGAAACTTTAAGGGGACAGCGATGAGAGAAGGGGGACAAGGCCAAGCGAAAGGAAAAAAAGGGGGAGCGAAGGGAGGCTTTGAAGTACGCCGCCCTTGGCCCCAAGGCTATTCCTGTATGACCAGCAACATAAGGCCCTAGCACAGCTTGGGTGAGGAGGGGTCGGGAAGAAGAAAAGGAGAACCAATGGGTGCCGGAAAAAAAATGGAAAGAGTATTTTATGCCGCCCAATTAACACTAAAGCGAGAAGCCCAGCATTCGTGCGGATAATCTCACCATCAGATGATGAATTTCACGCCCATAAAAATGAAGTCAGAAGATCTCGTCAAAGCTATTGGGATCTGAAAAGAGGAGAAGGAGAGGGATCAGCACACTCCGGTTCGCACCGGAAAAAAAACAGCGGAAATCGCGCGCATGCCGAATATCGACGAAAATGAATGTAGAAACAAAAGGAGAGAGAAAAGGGGGAAGCAAACTGAGCCAAAGAGCTGAAGTAAGTCTCGCGCCGTAGGCGACACCGAAGAAAAGGTGACGGCGATAAAAAGGGTTTCCAAAGGCCTGAGGGAAGGGAGGGCTCAGAGACATGCCCGGGGACCAGGTGATGAAGAGGGAAAAAAAGGAGACGACTAGCTTTTGCTGTCTGCGATGGGAAAAAGGCGAAAAAGAGAGACACAAAACCCGGAGAAACCCTAACAAATTGGAGGACACAAGTCGTACCATCTGCGATCGTTGCACGCATCAAAAGAATTGAAACACTTACCTTCGAATAGGCCAGCCTAAAGCCTAACAAGTTGGAGTCGCCTTGTGAGGAAGAAGGGTTCTAAAAGGGTATTCAACATCTTCATCGATTCTAGAATCATGAGAGAGAAGCCGAGATCCTGTCGCCTGGGGGGGGCCTTGAGACGGAAGAATGAAAGAAGATCATGAAAGGGGAAGAGAAGCCGGGCTCCCCTGGTTAGACATACGGCTGTTTTCATCGGCGCGCAAACTCTTGGCCAGCCGCCCACACGACGAAAAGACCTGTAGGAAGGAGTGCAGGCGAAAGGTGGGGCCGAGAACGAGAGGGAAGGGAGAGGGGAAGGACCTTGTAAGGCAATCCTCATTTGAAAAGGGAGTTAAGGCGGCAGGAAACCTGTCACCTATCTAGACTAGAATCCTGATCGTTGTGCAAAAGCATGAGGAAGGGGGCGAGACAACCTGAAAAAAAGACGGCACGGGAGAAGGGGCGATTTTCTTTATCAAGAATCAGCGTGGCTGAATCAGAGGACACAGATCGTCCGCCGTCAGGGGACCATCTAAGCGTAGATGGAAGCAGGGAAAGGGGGGAAAGTGAACCCACTTGCTTCAGATCTGTCTAATGAAAGCACCAGGAAGGCTCTGGAGCGGGGGGCTCTATCACAGAAAGAGCACTTCAAGAGTAATAGTTAAAGATCTGCTCTTGTACGGACATACACAAGGGAAGGATTGAATGCCTTTTCCGTCGACGCGGCTTCCTAGAAATATGCCGGCTATGGGGGGTTGGGGGTGGGGGCCGAGAGGGAGCAGTACGGGAGTGGAGGAAGAGGGAAGTGGGCGCAATTACTTCTTCCTCGGGGGGGCGGCAGCTTGGTAGCGTCAGACAGGAGGGATAGAAAGTGCGACATCATATCGCAAGGCCGAAAGAAGGCCTCTCATTCACGAAAAAAAAAACGCTACGGGGACCGAAAGACAAAAAAAAAAGGACATCACGAAACGTCTGCCATGCTGCACCACGATGGCCACGCACTTTGGTTTGCATGTCGGGAGGAAGCTTTGACACTGGGCGAACCCGCGAGGAAAATGGAGTGAGAGAAAGAGAGCCGCAGAAAAAAAAGAGAAGGGCCCGCTGCCAAAGGGGGAACGAGTGAAGAGAGGAGGAGTCGCTCCAACAACTTATGCTGAGAAGAAGAGGAATCTCGCCTTATCTGTAATCTAGGGTGTGATCGCGAACCAGGCCCTTCCGCGGGAACGCAGGAATAGGAAAAGAAGGACCGGGTGGTCACATGCTGGACATAAGGAAAAGACAGGATGGGAAAGAGGGAGAAGCATGCCAGCCGTAACATAAAATGAGGGTCCTGCGGTCTGCAGATAGACTGACCTTGTGGTGCGACCTTGTCAAAAAGAGGGATGAAGAGCGGATGTCGATATTATTTCGCAAGTCTCCCAGTAGTTCCGAAGAGGTGAACCTTATTCCGCCCGCTGAAAGAGGCTCAAGTACAGAGGAGGGAGGATCAAAACGAGAGAGCAAAGAGGACGCAAAGGCAAATCTCTCCCATCACTATGAAGAACTGATTCAGGGGAACAACGCCGAAATCTCCAGGGAGGAGAACTCTGAGCGATTCGCGGAGAAGTCGAGGAAGAGCGAAGGAAAGCCGCCGATACACTAAATGGGCATCGTGAGCCGCGCTGCTGGATCCGACCTGCGGTGTTGCTCGGGTACCGTGCGTGAAAAAGAAGGCACAAGGAGACAAGTCTACTCAATCAGCGAACCATCTAGGGGTCTCTACTGTATTCAAAAAAAGCCCGGTGAAGCGCAAGAGACACGGAAAGAGGAGAAGAGGGGAAAGAGGAATCGAAAAGGTAGTCGCCAACGAAACCAACGTAGCAAAGTCGGGTCATGGTCAAGAGTGCAGCGACGTGGGGCAGAAACGAAGCTCGGGAGGAGGAAGGCCTTCCAATCAACAATGCTGGGGTGGCGGACCAAAAACGGGGGGCTCTACTGTCGTATGAGGGCCAGCTCCGACAAATCAAAAAAGGCAGGGAAGCCGTGAAGGAAAAAGACAAAGAGGGGGCGTGTGTGGCTTCGGGGCCTTTCGTTGCCGTCCTCTTGTAAAAGCCGTGATCAACGCCGGGTAAACAAGGGGGGGGATGGCCGTCAAAAAATGAAGGAGATCGGACGGGTCACGGAACTGGAGAAAGAAAGAAGGAACGATTATCGATCCGAGAATTACATATCCCCTCGATCGATGAAGAGGAAAAGCCCCTGAGCTGCCAAGGAGGCAAAAGTCATCAGGTAACGAGAAAAAGAGGAGAGAGGCTATTTAGTTCCATTCAATTTTCAGTCTCAAGATCGCCTAAATGGTAAGGGGGGGCGCCCGGAATTGGGGGGGGTAAAAGGGGGCGACTAAATTCGAGATCGCATCGGGCCGTCCGGAATAGAAGAAAACAGCAATGATAAGCCTCTTTGTGCCTCCATGCATCATTACCTGACATTTCTGGAGAGAAAAGCGTAGCCAGAAAAAAAAACGGTCTGAGGAACACTAAAGAGAGGAGTGATAAAATCTAGATCTCAAATACGCTTTTCCAACCTCGATGGCTTAGGGCCCTTCTTGAATCTGATTTGGCACGGGAAGATGCACCGAACAGGAGGGCAATGGGTAAAACTTTGCGGGAGGGGAAAAGGTGGGAAAAGGAAGAAAAAGAACACCGGCTGTTCTCTTCTTCCGAGGGAATGGCCGCCTCGGTCAGTTGCAAAAATAAAAGTCCGACCCGCGGGATCTCGCCTCAGTTCAGGCAGGAAAAGACCATGCAAGTTGTCTGAGATAACCGAAGCGAAAGGACTGTAGGGATCGAGGAGATGTGCCGTGGAGGGGAGGAGAAACCTATGGCCTGGTCGGGCGCCTCGCAGAGTGGGCCCAGAGTCCGCGACGCCATAAAGCTATGCTCAGTTCGTGCCTAGCATCATCGTGAAAAAAGGGAGAGGGGAAAGAAATTCAAATCCCTTCAGGGGAGCCTCCTGTGTTCCTGTCAGTGCTTAGTCGGGCGCAGCAGCAATTCGGAGTCCTGGCCAAAAGAATAAAGGACGTCGCGTATAGTAGAAGGTCTTTAAAACACATGGAATTCATTAAGCCGCTCGCGGGGACGCATGAGAAGTCTCGCACTGTGCTGCTGCTGTGGAAACAAAGTTCTCATGCCGGTGGGGGGACCAGAACGGGCGGTTCGGGAGAGGAGAAGACCCCCTTGGCTCACTCCAGCTCACTCAAAGAAAAATCAACCGCCAATAGAGTTGAGCCTCAAAGAGGGAGGATAGGGACAGAAGAACGGAACGAAAGGCCCAGCCCGGACCTATCAACCTGGGAAGGGCAGGTCCCTGGACCGATTGCCTATTCTTGAAGAAAGATCTGCGCAATGTTCGGGAGCGGGAGGAGAGCCACGGAAGAGTTGAGGAAAATGTATACTAGCTTTCCAATCTGGGAAAGGGAAGTTCGCCACAGTGCCTTCGCGAAGGAAATCTCAGGTCCTCCACACTGGCGGTCCACCCTGAAGACGGTGCTAGAGGGAGTGTTAAGCCAGGGGGAGACAGAAAACTGGGGAAAGGAAAGTTCTTCCCCGTGCGCCAGAAAAAAACGAAGCTTGTGTGACGTCAGCGGGGGTCGACAAAGATATCACCAATCCCGGGCCGAACAAAAAAGGCCGCAGTCGCAACCCTCTCTTGAGCAGGTGATGGAGACAAACGGGTGAAGGAAAAAAAAACCGGGCCCCGTGGTGGTCGCACCGGATCGGAGGGTCTTATCGCGGACTTGGAACGACAAAGAGAAGGGAGACAAGAAACCAGCATGCGTTCTTCTCTAATTTGCTATTTCGCGCGGTATGCAAAAGACCAGAGAACGCACGCCTTGAAGGGGAAGTAAGACGAGGAAAGGTAGGAGATTAAGAAGAAAATCTCTCACGATGCAAGAGAGGAGAGGGGAGTAGGTGAAAGAAAAGATAACCAAATGATGACACGCCGAGGAAAACGAATGAGGAAAACGAGTCCCCCATCCTTCGAGACGCAATGCAAATCGTGGAAGGGGTGTTAGGGAGAGTAAAAGTGATTAAGGGAGGCCCGTTGGGGCGACCACCAAGCGGCGTGGGGTTTAAGGTGTTGTTTCGTGGCTCCATGACCTCCTCGGCATGGTTGAGTCGTGACGGAACGGAGGGGCACGGATGGCGGGGAAAAAAGAGAAGAGGAAAACTATCCTTCCAACGACACGTGGTCTCCAAAAGCCTTGACCTGAACGGGACTGAAGGTCAGGATAACTCGCCGCCCGGACCAAAATCAGAGAGAACAGATCTGTGACCGCCGGTGGACAAGAAAAAGCATAAGGACACTTGGGGTCTAACTCTGAGTTATTTAACCTGCGATCCTGGCAAGAGAAAAGAAATATGAAGGACTAGGTCCAGGGGGTATAAAGGAAGAGACAAAGTCAAGCAAGTCTGGAAATATACATGTCTTCACGGAACTGCCCCGTAGTGAGTTGTGATTATGGCTTGGGTACGGGAGATTGACCAAAGAAAGAAGAGCGTTAGAGGGCAAAAGAAGGTAGTGTGGCGTGGAGGGAGGTAGAGGCTTGCTTTCGCCCGGCTAGAAAATCCCGAACACCCCGGAAGATCGGCAACACCAAAAAGCCGATTGAAAAAAAACTTTTGTCAACCATCAGCCACGGACGATGCGAAGAGAGCCAAAGCGAATGCAAAGAAAATGGGGTTAGGAAAAAACTACTATATTAAGCCGCGCCCTTAATTCGGGAGGCACGACTAACATATGGGGGGAGCGGAAGCCATGAAAGAGAAACAAGGGGGCGGGCGGGTAGTGAAAGGCAAGGTTAGAAGGCGACCCACCCGGTGGAGGCGTATTGCCTTACAACATGAAGGCCACGCGCAAGAGTTGATGAAAAAGAGGCGTCCCAGCCCAGGCGTGCCGCGCAAAACCTGGGAAAGGGGAAGGGAGCGAACACAGAAAAGAAAAGAAAAAAAATCCAACATTGATTGACTTTAATCGCAAAAAGTGCTGAATAACGCCCATGGCCTGAGCAATGGAGGAATGAAAAACAGGGGAAAGAAATGGTCGTCGTCTCGCCGCGCCGCACCGTGGCCTCGCCAAAAGGTAATCGCTAGACCGACGGCACGAACAAGGAGCCGAAGGGGAGGGGGGAAGGAGGGAAAAAAAGCAGATCATTGCAATCAACAAGCACGAAGTTGCGGTAAGGCGCGCGACGGCGAAAGCCGGAAGCAGGGGCGAATTCCAGACGGGTTTTACAGACTGGAAAAAAAAGGACTCCTAAACCGAATGAAACGGGAGGAATGAGCGTCTTCAAACGGAGAAGGGGCTTATCATTAGGGGGGACGGCTGGAATGAAGGGGACACGACGCGATAAAGACGCCCAGGCGCGACGGGAAAAAAGAAAGCGAAAGCAAATCGCTTCTACGAACATCAAAAGGGTCGACCAACTGACCGCGCGATAGGAGTCAATTACCTTGAGATCAACTTGTGAGGCAAGAAAGGTCATGAGGAGGAGAAAGGAAAACTCTCTGAATAAGGGCAGCCGGGGGGTCTGGAGCTTCCCGTCGCGAAGAAAGGAGACACTTTACGCCATACCCTGGGGGGGCTAGGAGGTGCCAGACGTCGGGGGAGAGAAAAAAGGAACCCCCTCCCAACGAAAAAACCCCCAAGGGGGGAAGTTACGGCGTCGTTCAAGCGGAGGGACCCCTGTTGTCGACGGCAGGGGGGACTTTGGAAGGACACGCCGAAAAAGGCGGAATACCAGCAGGGAGAGGGAAAAAGATACCTGCCCTAAAGCCTAAACGTGGTAGAGCACAAGGCAATGCCAGGGGGGGAAACGGTCAGCGACCACATCTGAGTCGGGGACGAAGGTCGAGGGGACTCGCATACAGCGTGCAAAACCACTATCTTTCCTTAAAATTTGAGAAAGACGCGCTCTTCGGAAGGACCGAGAGAGAAGCGGCCACGGCGGAAGGGAGAGACGGAGGAGAAAGAGAGGTCCCCGTCAACCTGGGCCGATCGCATGGCGGGGGGAGGAGGCCCGGCATGAAGGACGGCCTGCCTATCTCAATGGTAAGAAATCGACCACTCAGAAAAGTGGCGAAAAGGAACGAAGGCTGAAAAACGACTTGCTTCCATCAGGATGGCGCCGAGCGGGCCTTTAAAGAACTTGTTAAAGGGCGGCGGGTAGCGCACGAATGAAGGAAAAATTCAGAACAGCACCGAAAAAGAGTGGCGACGCATATCGAATCACCTAGGTCCAGCGCAAAAGCGAGAAAAAAACAACGGGTAGACAACATGGGAACATTCAGGAGACTGACGCACAGGGATACGTGCGGGGAGGGGGTGGGGGGGGGGAGGATGGGAAGAAATGGACCGACCACCTCTGGCCACAATCTTTCTTTTGAACTGGGGCGAATCTGGGCATGTCACTGGATAAACCGGCGGTAAGTTGGGCGTCAGGGATCTGGATCTGCTAACAGGGCAAGGTCTCATACCCTGGCCAATCAGGACGAAATAAACAAACGGAGGAAGGGGAGAGATTCGCAGGGAGCACTTCTCCCTTGAGGAGAAAAGCGGGCCTGCCGGCGTTGGCGCTATTATCCCGCACCAACTTCTACTCACGCCGGGGTTCGCCCTGATGGCCCAGAAATGGCGCCAAGCAAACCGAGACAAGAGGCTGGCAGCAAGGCAGGTACACAAGAAAGATCCGGGTAATTCTGGTTGAAGGTCAGTATCGACAAAATTGTGAGAAACTGTGGGTCCCGATCGGAGCGGGCAACTTATACGCATTGGCAGAATATTAGTCGAATGACCGGAGAAGATGGCAGGTGCACTGCCGAAAAAGCAGAAAGGCGATTGGGGGGCGGCCGGCTCCACGCCACTCTTGAGAAAACGGGTCGCGCGCGAAAGAGGAGCTAGAAAAAAATCGGCTTCAAGCCGGCAGAACCGGGAGAAAGTTGGACAGTACAGAGGCAGGAGGAAAGCGCGAATTGGGGAGAAAAAGAAGGGAGAAAACATATGCACAGGGGGCATCGTGAGCCGCCCCATCACGCCTGGGTGGCTGCCCAGGGACTGGATGACCAAACTAACCTTGGGGTCCGACACGCCAAAAAAGGATCGTGTATTGTACACCAAAGCCGTAGACGCAGATCTTTTGTCTATCAGCCAAGATGTGGACCGAAAGGAAAGGAACGTCGTAGCCATTAAGGGAACGGAGCTGCCATCGGGGAAGGTGGCGCTATGTTAGAAAACAGAGCAGCGTCGGCGCCCTTTCTTTGAACGCCTCCATCCTCAAACAACGGGTAGGGAAGAGCCATTAGGCGATGTCCGGCAATATCGGAAAAGATTGCATGCGAGAACCAGAAAAAAGTTCAAACGTCCGATCAACATGAATGACGGGCGTTTGGAGAGAAGCCTAGGGGGATGAGTGGCCAAAAGCGTCTGATCAAACTGGGGGAACAAGTACAACAAAGTCGAGAATGAAACGTCTGGAAGATCCAGACCAAACCGGCGACAAGGGCTAGATCATGACAAGTGAAGAAGGAATCAAAGGCTCATCAAAAGTCGGTCATCCATGAAAGGCAAGTAGAAAGGAGTCATCGGAGGTGCCTTGGGGAGGAAGAAAATCGCAGGTAGGAAACTGAAAAGGGTGGGCTGACAAAGAAGGTGTCGAACTCGGGGGAGCCCGGGTCGCGCCGTGGGCCATCGCGGGCGTTGCCGTCAGCGAATAAAACATGTGCAAAGGGCGAAAAAAAACTTAACCTGGGGAGCCGGCAGGGACCAGCTGTCGGCCAAAGGCTTTCAAAAAAGGCTGTAAGAAAAACACAATGCTGCCTCAAGTCGAAGAGAGAGACTCGCGCGGTAACCAAAGAGGGAGGCCAGGGGGATCAGGTCCACAAACCTTGAACCATCACCTTCGGGCGTACGATCCTGTGCGTCAGAGAGTCCGGCCTCCGGGGACGTTCGAAGTGGCGGCGCCAAAGGGGCAGATGGCCTCCGTCCCAGGCCCCAAGCAAGAAATCCGCCGGGGGCTAGAGATGCCACCGGTCAGGGCCATCATAGAGGGGGGTCTAATCAAAAGAAAAGAAGGCTGGCGGCTCGTCTTGTTCGAGATTGCGTGGCCGGGCGAGGGGGACATCCACTGGAAAAGTGGGCGCTCACAAGGACAGCGGCGTGATCCCGACGAAACCAAGATGGACACTGAAAAGAAAACTTTGCACCATCGCAGCATGAGCCTGGTGGGGCAGAAAGGCGGTCGCAGCAACGCAAGAAGGGCGTTGGGGGTCCTGAGGGCACAGAGGAATTCGATGGGCGAGTCCGTAAATTCGGAAAAGGTTCGTTGTCCTGAGGAAAAAAAAAAGGCAGAACGGCGAGGGGCATGATCGCCCTGCGTGGGGAAAAGGGTCGTCTGCATCGGAAAGTGGGGTCTGCCCAGAACTGCCTTTCGGCGGTGGGCCTATCTACGGGCTGGGTGTGATTATCATAGAGGGAGCAAACAATGTGGAGTCGACTTCTCAAAAACAACACCATAGACCCTGCGTGAAGTCTGCTTCGTGGACCCTATAAAACGGGGGGGGAAAAAGCAAAGACCTGGGAGCTCAGTCCTTGTGACCGAGCTATAAAAGGAAGGGCAAGGCGACAGTTGAAAGCGCGGGAATAAGGCCCCAGGCAATCGGACGGGGCAATGGGAGAAAGGAGAGGCCATACCATCGAGGTTCGCCACACTTCGCAGCCTGTCGGTACAAAAGGTCGGTAATGTGGGACGAGATGGAAGGTGTCCGGGCATCGGCGTACAGCGCGAAGTCCAGTCCCGCGTGCCCGGTGCGGCCCGCCTTGCTCTGGGTTAAGAAGGACACGGTCACGCCACGAGGTCAAAAAAAGAGGAGCGCTCACACCAGGGAAAAAGGATAAAAAAGAACTAGCGGTTGAGAAAGAAAAAGAAGGTTTTGGAAAGGAAACGCCGGCGTACAACCGGGGAGCGCGCTCTTATCAAAAAAAAATGAAAGAGACGAAATGCAGGCGTCTCGAAGTGAAAAATCTGCGAAGGGTTGGGCATCCTTCGACGCACCGTACGGAGGGGAGAGTCATTTTGGTGAGTAGAGGGTGCCTCGAAGGACCATCTCAGCAAAACAACAACGGAGAACGGAAAGGGGGGGGGAAAGAGAAATAAACACAGATATAGGACTCCTGAAGCGTAACGAAGGATGGGCACAGCGCGAAGCCCATCCTTCTATAAAAGCGCTGCTGGACTCAAACCGGATTAGGGTGTGGTAAGTCCGCGTGGGGAAGCGACGTTTGGAACGGAATGCCGTCAAAGTAACACCGTTGAAACGGGACTCATCACCTGCTCGCGGAGTTGATATGAGAGAGGGAGATGCGGCTGACCGTGGACGCAGGAAAAAGAACTGAGAGACGCGTCCGTCAACTCTAAACGTAGGCGAGGAAACGGCCAGAAAGACCGCAGCCGATTCGAAACAAACACCCATCTCGAGCCACAGCTTCAGAACGCCTGGGGGAAGGAATCGAGGGGCCGGCCGAATGTCCACTTGTCGAAATAGCCTCGTATGAAACTGCAATAAAATACGCTAGAGTGATGCCAGACCTGGTTGGGCAGGCCGGAAACTAGACGTTCGCCGAGCTTGAATATCATAATATCACATGACAAAACCCGTTCGGCACGCTTGGGGGGCTATGGGTGTCCGAAGAACAGAGCAAAGGTCACCGCGGTTGGGGATTGTTTACAATATACTGGAGGGGAAAGAGACCAGGGAGGGCGCACCGCGCCAAAAAAAGAAACCAAAAAAAAAAAAACTTGTCAGGCCAACCAAATAAGTCGGGGTAAACCGACCGGGCTAAAACGATGACTCAGGCACAGCAGCGAGGTCTTCACAACGAACGCGAAGGGAGATTAAAGGAAGAAAGAAAAAAGGACCGCACAGTTCACCGAGCAAGCGGTGACCGCAAAAGCCATAAGCTCAAAAGGAACCCCCCCCCCCCCAGGCGTGCCACAAAAATTCTGGGGCGGTGGTGCCGGCCGATTTCAAACCAGGGGGGAAAAGGCACTGCGATAAAACGAAAACTCAGGAAAAGTGGGTGGCGCGGGAAAAGGGCGCACAGGATGCCGGCAAAAAAAACTTTGCCCTGAGTGATGGCTCGAAAATAAACGCCATCTCTGAACCGGATAAGCCAAAGTGGTGCGTGAGAAAAGGGGTGCTATGTGGCGCCCATAACAGGCGAGATGGGAGGGGCGATGGATGTGGGCACTGCCAGGACTCTTGGCCCGGCGCCGAAACACTACCTTCCGGGTAAAGGCAGAAGCGAGAAAAAAAACAAGACGCCCCTCTGAGAAAGGTGCAGTCGACGACGAAACGATCATAAGGCAAAAAAAGCCATCGAGTGACCAGGAAGGTGCGAGACGGGAGCGCCGCGCAGCAGGGTGCGCAAGGGGGTCCCCCTGGCCGACAGGGGGAACTGATGACCAGGTAAGAGCCGGCGCACCAAGCGAAGATCATGTGTGAGGCGATGAAGGAAAAGGGAAGCGCCCGCCCAAAATTCGCAAAAACAAAAGAACAAATTGTCGGAAACAAAGAGCCGATAGTGGAAAACGCATCCAGAATGGAACAACTGCCTTAGGAAGGAGAAGCCTCAACTTCGCTGACATTGATCTCCTGGAGATACGCCTGGGGAAAACGTGTTGCATCTTAAGAGAGGGAGGAGGAGATCCCTCACGCTTGGGTCAACTGGAGGGAAGAAGTTGCGCTCTCCTACGTCACGTTTTGACGACGGAAACCCTTTTTTGAGTAAAACTTCTGGAGCAATACGGCTGGGAAGGCCAAATTCGCGTCCACGAAAAAGGGGAAGGAAACCGCCAAAAGCCGCGTGGCAACCGTCGGCCTTGGTAAGGGAAAGAAACGGAACAAAAGCCGATCTGCCTCGCTAAAAAGGTCGCCTTCAACCAGGAAAGTGAGGATGACCGGGCTCGAACCGTGCCCTGGAGAAGACTCTTATGGCCTTGAGAAGACAAGAAACGAGCAGAGATTGACAGAGGGGGGGTACACCTGGCTCGTCCTCTTTCAAGAACGTTGCGGAATCGATGCAGGAATCTTTGGGGAGGCTCCACGGATGGGGAAGAGAATCCCAACTTGGAGGCTGCTGGCGTCTACGCGACTTAGGAAAAAAAGGGCAGGCAGGAAGCTCGGCGAAATCTGGTCTGCCGGTCAGCCAACCGCGGCGGCGGCGAAGATTGTCTTCTCACGATGAAACCGCTCAGAATGTGAGAGGGGAAAATACGCTTGGAAGAACGGACCGCGGATCGGAAAATGAGAGGCATGAGCCAGGGCGGAAAGGACCTGTTAAACGAAAGCCGAAGGCCGTCTAGGATGGATGGAGACGGGCTGACTTCTATGTCGAGAAGCGGCAAATAGAGGTTCGCGTTGGTCCTCACGGAAAGCGTCAAAATTGTCCGGCACAAGGGATGCCTGTGAATGCACATCATATCGCCAAGCGCAAAAGTCAGAGAAGGAAAAGAATCGGCTAAACCAGTTAGAAAAAAAAGCGAATCACCTGAGCTGCGAATCAGGGCAAGTGCGTGGGCCGGACACGACGCTGGCAAAAAGACGCCTGTAATTGTCTAGGACATGCACTGGGCTCAAGCGAGGGAGCGGTCGGGGAGTGTACCTCGTCTCAAACCCGAACAGTGCAAGCGGCGCGCTCACCAAAGGGCCGCAGCCAATCAGTGCTAGATGATCTCACAACAACCGAGGAGAAAAGAGAAGATGCCGGCTCAACTTTTGGGGGGGGGAGAGGAAAGAGGCAAGGGAGAAGCTAGTAGACACTCCCAAACCTTCGCTCATTTCTCCCCGTGGCGTCCAGAGGCGCCAATACAGCCAAAGAAAAGAGGGGAGTGGGGACGTCCTGCCGCCAAAACCGTGAAAGGAAGCCTGTGGCGGTAGAAAGCTTGTTGAGCAAGGAAGCGGAGGCGGACTTGATATTCGAAAGGTTTCGTGAGTCGAAAGGACAGGAAGCCAAGGGTCTGCCGAAAAATGCAAAGCTTACGCGCCGGACATCTCTGCAAACCCACGCCAGCTATGGCCGCCCTTCAAGGCAGAGAAAGGGGATCTCAGCAGGGACCTGAGCAGCGTACGACGGTAAAAAACCTTTTTGCCCAAGGGGATGAACAGCCGATGGCCGCGGTCGATTATAAAAAGCATAGGGCGAGTGCCGATGAGACTGGCAAAAACCGCACGGAGGGACAAGGGTCGAGCTGCGTTTGCGAACGGTCAGACTCAGAAGCCGGGAGCTCAAGGCCGCACAAACCGGGCCGGGAGAGAGACCCAGGCCGAAGTCGCTCGGGTAGGGACAAGGGCCGCCGAAGCTGGGTGGGTTAAACGAGAGTCTGCGGACCTCGCTTAATCCGCAGTCCGTGATTGACGCTCGGTTCAGGTTGTCCGCCGACCGTGCGCCTGCGGGGTCTCAGAAAAAGCTGGACGCCGTCGCATGTATCCTCAACAATGCGGGGGATTGCCGGGCCAGGGCGCTAGGGCAAGATCGGCGGGAGCAATCTACGCTCACAGTAGAATGTCCGCCGAAAAAAGGGACCGCTACCGGCTCAGGCGTGTGGGTCGCCCTGGTTTTTCTTAAGGCCGAGACGCTGAGAAAAAGCAGGGGGGAGAACATTTTATGCGTCGTCAACGTGAACGGACTTCAACTCTGAAGATCACAAAACCCGAGGGAGAAGGATACAAGGGCGAAGATGACCTCGAAGGATGAGATAAATCCCGTGCTCAAGCGAAAGTGAGGGCATCATCAATGAGAAAATCAAGGGGAGCGAGCGAGACTATCAGGGAAAGTTGGTCAGCCTCACGAGGATCCCCTTCGACCCTCCTCCGTGCACGACTGGGCGTCGGGTTCCCCCGCGCGGGTGCGCGGGGCAACGGCCGGTGACGAAGAACCGCAACAACGCAACATTCGGCTCCGCTTTGATCAACAAGAATGAAGACGCCTGCTGTAAATCCAGGCAGTCGTTGAAAAAGCTGGAATTCAAGGCACACTGCTGCGCGGGCGTCCAGCGATAGACCCCCATGGCAACATCTTCGATGCAACCCCCGAAAGGCGAGTTGTCGGGAAGCACGCCTGCACCATCACTTCGGAAACCTGGGCCGGGCCAAGGTGAATTAGTGGAACAAGCAGGCGCCACGGAGTGTCGCGGCGGTTCGCAGGGCGGAAAAGTGCTGCCCCAAGAACGAGCGAGACCGGGAGAGATAAACTTCACAACGTCATGGGTGAACTTCATAAGAAAGTGGGGGTGAGGTGAATAACCAAGCAAACAGTGTCTTACTCTGTTCGGGGGGGGCGTGTGGTCCAGCGCGAAGTGTCATGGCGGGGCGCCGGAACACCTGTGAAGGTGGCTGCCACGCCAATCAACAAGCTGAATTCGAGTGGCAGCTGGGGCAAACACGCCGCAAGAGGGTCCAGGGGGGGGAGAGGGCAGATCGGCCGGCAACAGACCGGCCGCCAAACGGTGTTCCGTCGGCTACTGGCCTGAGACGCTCAAGTCTCGCTGCTTACCGCAGACGAGGGAGCCCAGGTCGTCGTCAAAGATCACCAAACCGCAAATCGCGATGGGCATAAGACGCGGATGGCGCTGGCGGGATCGCAGTTGGGTCTGGGACCCATAAGTCTCAAAATTCGGGCCAGATCTACGGCTGCGGGTGTTCGTATCTAAAAAGGCGGAACAAAAAACATTATCGACGTCTCACGCGAGCAATCACCGAAAAATAAAACGGCGGGGAGCCTCTAATCGGGGGGGGCTTCGGGACAATCCGACCCAAAAGTGCCAAACCCCAATCAAGTCCGGGGGGAAAAAGTCTTAGAGGAGTTGCCCTAAGATCCGATTCGTGGAGATCGTGACCTGAAAGGAGGACCGCCTACGAGTTCAGCTGCCGCAAGAGCCTTGCATCACCACGGCAAACAAGTGGATGCGGCCCTATCGGCCTCCACACCATGGCGGCAACCTGAGCGTGATCAGAGATGGGCGGGTCAGGGCCGAGCAGAGGGACTGGGAAGCATCTCCAGCGTCCGTGAGTGACGAACACTGGCGCGTACGGATCGTCGAACTCCGGCTCAACGGTCCAACCCGACCTCAGGCCCGCATCCCCGCCGGGCAGAAATACCATGAGGCGAGCAGGCGAAAACTCAAACGACAGGGAACCGTGGTCGGGCCAAACTGAGCGGGAGGGTCTTTACTCAAGCGTTACCAAAACCTCATCAGAGAGCGAGGACGGACGTAGGGATGACATTCAGTTGTCAAAAGGCGAGACGACACGAAGGAGTTCCCCTAAGGGAGGGTCTTGCACCGGTCAAGACCCATCAGAAAACACAAACGTATAGGAGGGAGAGATGGCTTCGCCTGCAGCGGAGAAACCTCCGATAAAAAACCAATTCTTGAGGTAATGGGAGGAAAGAAAATGGGGCCCTCCGGAGAGACAAAACGAGGCGCGCGGCTCAGGAATGTTGGGGGTCCTGACCGCTGATAGGGCGCGGGACAAAAATTGTTAGGTCGTGTAGGAACACCTGTTTCGGAGCACGAAGCTGCAGAGCTGGTTGATGTGAGCGGATGCGGGCCGATGCTTGGAAAGATTATGAACCGTGACCACTCGCGTGTCGCATTCACGGGGAAAGAAAAGGGGGTACTGAGGCCGTGACCGGCGAGCCATGGGCATCGCGGCACACGACAAAAAAATCTTCAGGTTAAACACATGTTTGGATCCCGCACTATAGGCCGCAAGGGGGAAGCCCGGTTGGCGAAAAAAAACGTCGAGTGAAGAGTTGCCGCCGAACGGATAATGCCAGTCGAAAGGGGATGCCGAAGATCCGACACTGTCGCCGACTTGGGAACATCTGCACAGGACCTGAAGGCAATGGCGGTTCAGGGGGAACTTGGGGGGGATGACGCCAAAGCTTTAGTGGACTCGAAAAAGGGTCTGTGGCAGATTGTTTCAGAGGGAGAATCTATGAATGGGGCGGGCGCCCCCGCTAGATACGAACACCGAATCGGGGCCAAAACCAAAATGACAGCCAAGGATTAAAAAAGCTAACAGCGCAGGGAAAAGGGGGGGGGGGGTGGGGGGGGGATGGTGGGGGGGGGGGGTTGGGGGGGGGGGGTGGGTGTGGGTGGGGGTGCGAAAATCGACGGGAGGAGTGGAGGAGAAACGAACTTGGCTAGCCTTACGTCGCTGAAAGAAAGAAATCGGATGGGGCTCCCGCCAACAACAGTAACCTAAGTGTCCGTGAGTTGCCGGCCAACGCCGGGAACCGGAGGCCAAGGGAGATGAAATGAAGGTGACGCAGAGGCCAGGGTGGATTATTTTCGGTCAGCACGATAAAATTTTCCGCACCTGGGCCAACTGAGTGGAGAAACCGCCGCGCGGACACCAGCAGGCAGTGACGGTAGATAACATAAAAAAGCTGAATTAATACGAAAAAAACCGAAGGCGAGATCGAAGGTTAGCAGGGAGTGGGCACACGGAGGGACGGAAAGAGGGAAGCAGAAAAAAAAAAAAGTGGCCCCTTCAAACGGCCGAATCCTGCGGGAACAGGGACTACAGGCGCGACGACACGCGCCGAAGGGGGGGGTGCATTGAGAACGTGCCCAGGGCCACTCCGCAGAAAGAGCTGTTGAAAAGTAAGGCGCGCCCGGAGGGCGCGGGGAAAAGCACATGGTGCGGAAGAGAATTCCCAGCCGGGGTTTTTCAGGGGGAAAAAAGCCGATGCCCAGCGGCTGCAGCGCCGGCGGGGGAAGGAAAACGGCAAAAAACGCGCAATAACTTGCATTTTAAAGTGTCGCGATAAGGCCGCGCGATGACCGCTCAAAAGGCGACCCCCGGCGACAAAGAAGACAATGTAACGCGGAAGACTGGATAAACGCATGGCGAACAATGGACCTAGCGCCTCGAATGAGCTGACCTTGATAGAATTGATAATGCCCGCTTGGAGAGTCACGGGGGAAAAAAGAAGCTTCAGAATGAGGATGGATCTCGCCAATCGGCCTGGGGCCGGGGGGCTGGGTAGGGTCTTCAGTTCGTCTACTAAAAACGTTGAACGAGGCCATACCCTTGGTGGCTCTCCACAGAGGGGAGACGGCGCCACGCGGAAGAAACAAGGACGAGCAAAAAGAACCCAGGACGCTTGAAGGGAACGGCGGGGGGGAAAAATGGGCGGCGGCCCTAATCTTGGTCAGAAGCCAACACCGCATAACCCGCATGGTTGGGAGAGTAAGGCCGGCTTGCAGAAAATTCCACCGAAGGCGCCGAAGCAGCTTCGGTGTATACACCATTCCGGCGGAAGGCCTGACCGGAAGTCAGTCCACGTGACTGGCGACGACAAAGGTGAACTCAAATCGAAAGAATCATGAACGATCTAAAAAAGAGCAGCTTTGGCCTCTAGAGAGCGCTAATTGAGGCGCAGATGCGCCAAGCTGCGGGAAAAGATCTAGGACTTCACGAAGCGCAAGCAAGGCAGGCGCTCTAGGTCAACAATGCAAGACATGTAATCGGCGCCGAGAGTGCGCGGTGAAGAAAGAAGGGGAGGACAGCAGAAATGACGAGTTCCAAAAAAAGGGACGGCGGAACGAGACGATGCCGCATCTGGGTAGGAGGAGGCCGACCAAAAGGTGAGACGATGGGCGATATGGCGGAGGGGGGGAGCAGAACGATATCAAGGTCATTGGGCAATCTTTTACCAGGCACGAAAGAGGCGACGTACATGCTACACATAATCGCCAATGCGCCTGATAAAGCCATGACCAAAGAGAGGTCAAAACACGGTCAGGGAAAAAAAAAAAAAAAAAAAAAAAGGGCGCAAGTCGATCCGCCCGAACGTCACGTGCTGAGAGGAAGCTGCGAAAGCGCAAAAATCTGCTCTTTGGGCGAAGCCTGGCAAGGGCGAACCCGCGAGGAAATTTGGTCTTGCCTACCTCAATCAACCCCGTCCGGCATCCTCGTCGCAAAGAGGTGATACCGGCCATCAGCGAAGAGCGAACAAAAACAGGAGAAGAAGGCTGCCTGATCGGGAAAAAAAGTTTTTACGACAGCGCCTGCACCAACGGTGTGCGCCTAGCCGATGGGGGGTAGAAGCCAAAAGAAGGAGAAGTCGTTTCGCAAAGCATCCATTGCGCCAAAAAAAGACAAGAATAAGCTGGCAGTGCAGCGCTTCAAAACAGCCAGGAGCCGCGGGTGCAAGGAACGGTTGTCACTAGCTCGCGATTTCGGTCGCGGACTTATAGGGGAGTCTCCATATCATTAGTACGCGACTGCAGGCCCGAGCGGAGCGCCGCCACGTCGTCAAAAAAGCCGCACTCTATGCCGACGTCGTCGCCAAGGCCACTCCCCCCGCGCCGCCAGAGAATCACTGGGCACGGCTGAGGGAGGAAAGCAAAAGACCGTCAAGGCTGCGAGGAATCGGCAGGAGGGGGAGAGTCGATTCCTGTAAGACATTGGGAGATAGGCTCCGGGAATCGAAGAGCGCCAGATGCGCTAAAGACGCCGCCTGCCGGTGCGAAACTTGAATACCGGAAGGGGCAGAGCCGGCTCAAGGCACATGGCAGCCAGCGGCCAAGCACGAGGGGGATTCGATGCCAATGGAGAGTCAAAGTGCAAGGATCCCCTTAATCGGCCCAGGGAGAAACAGTCGACCAGGCATGAAGAGGGTCTGTGTGCGAACGAGACCGGACTTGGGGGACTACACCAGGCGCGGAAGAGGGGAAAAAAGGCCGGCCTGAATCAAAAAGCGGGATGCCGAGCCAACGGTGGCGCGTCTCAAAAGGACGTTCAACCTCCAAAGGGATCAAAGTCCGCCGTACGCAACAATCGGCGCCTCGCCCTGGAGTTGAAAGAGAAGAGTTAAGAAAAGGCCGTCTGAGCACTCAGGGAAAAAAAAGGGAGAGTCGTCACGGTGGATATCTCAAAGAGAAAAAAAGCAAAAGGAGCGATGCATGGCGGGAATGATCCTCGAATCGAGGTGAAAAAAGAAATTCTCGGCCCAAGTCGGTCATCATCAATGCGTCAGCAGGGGAAGGCGGCGAAGTTTTGGTCGCAGGCTGTGAGCCACAGTGGTCAAAAGGTGGAACATTGCGGAGGGCACCGTGTCGCAAATCATCGCGGCCGTGTCCAGGCAAGCGACAAGGCAACATGACTGAAGAAGGGGGGGGGGGCAGCCTGATCAACTTAAACCGGTGGGCTGCCAGCTGGGCGCAAGCCGCGTACCGGTGGAATTCCCGCAAACGACCTGCTGCGCGTCCGTCAGGCCCTCTACCACCGTACCCTGGGCCAACTGAGGAGCGTGCTTGCGTAGCTTGGGCCCCTCCTGAAGAAAGGGGGACGACGGCGCCTGTTGAGGCCTTCTCGCGGTTCGGATTGACCGGAGTGCGCCATAACGCCGTTTCGCGGGGACGCGGGGGGGGAAACTCGCAGGGAGGACAAAGAGTCACAGGCCCGGATAAAAAATTCATCATCTGGGGCGGGGAACTTCATCAAAATGGTGTATTGGATCTAAGACCAGCACGACTGCGGGAGCTGGGCGAGCGGTCGGGCTGGCCACCTGTGGCAGGGCGCAAGGGGGCTAAAACGCCACATCACAGGCTGCGCGCGGGGCCTTTGCGTCCATCGGCATCTGGGTGGTAAACAAAGCGAATCGAAAAAGGCCCCGGCCGACCGGGCAATGACAAAAAGGGGAAACGGGACGCTCAATGCGCGGGCTTCGTTGCCTCCCGAGAGGGTCGCCCAGGTCTCGCTGACATAGCCATCGCTTCAGCCAGGGAAAAAACCCGCTTGCTGCGCTGGGCGCATAGGGAAAGAAAAACGGGGGATGCTGACTGGTGAACCGAGTAGCATACTGAATGGGCGGAGAATAAGCTGGGGCGGGATCGACGAGGAGCCGCACAGGCCAGGGGGACGTCTCACCTCTCGACAAAAGCCAAAATAGACCCGTGTAACTAAAGCTATCTTCGGGGAAAACCGCCCTCCCCGGGACCGCCGGGAAAACTGGAAATGTCCGTGACGATGGGGACTATTAAAGGGGAGATCGGCGCCCGTTTCGGCGTTCGGCAGCATAAACCAGGGTCATAGGTGGGCAATGGGAGGGAACATACAAGGAAGCTAGTTCCCGCCAACAGTGGGACAAAAACACTTGATGCGTCCGGGCCCAACCATGGCGCCGAAGCTGTGGCTGCGATGGCGTGTTCGGCGCGATCTGGCTCGTAGGGAAGAGCCAGTGTCGTGGAGACCGCAGAAAAAAGGACATGCTCGTGTGGTAGGACCGCGAAGAAGGAAAACGCGGGAAGCCCAGATAGAGATGCGCCAAACCCCATTCACGAATCAACACGCGGCGAGCGGGGAGACAGAAACAACTGTGTCCTGAAAACCCGAAAAGTGGTTGTAGAAAAAACGCAACGGTTTCGGCTTGTAGAATCATGCTGAGGGAACAAAAAAAAGGCTTGCGGGGCGGGAAAATGATGGTACTAACTGTTGCAAAGAGGAGGAGAAGCACTTCGGCGTGCAAAAAACTGGAGGTTCGTCCTGGAGCAGGCGGGAAAGAATTCATTCAAACAAAAATGAATTGGGGCCGTTAAAGGAACAAAAAGTGCGCACCAAAGGGGCGTAGTCTCGAATGGTGATGTCAAGACGACATCGCGCACCGCAGTTTTGTTGAGGGGCCAAGTCCGAGGGGAGTAACCGAGCGACGCGCCTCAAGGGGAACCCGGTTTCTTGCTCCCTAAAAACTGCTCGCCCAGGCATGAATCGTGAAAGCTGATGCTGGTCAGAACACCTGCGTCGGTCGGACAGGAGAGCCCGAGATAAGAAACATGGGGGGGGGGTGGGGAAAAAGCAGGCATAGGGAAACGCGCACGGGAGGCGGAATTTACTTTAGATCACCTAGCATCGCGGCCCGGCGCCCATCGAGCAAGAGGATTATCACATGGTGTGAGTCACGGAGGAAGGGAGGCAAGTTGTCTACGTAGTTAACGGAGCGACATCGAGATGCAGCCTCGCATCATGCCCACTCACAAGTTCGCCGACTTTCGCTCATAATATCAATCACATGACCTCTCTCAGGTAGCGGTGTCTGCAGGGCGGGGGGCTAGAGGTATGTCCGCAACGAATCCACCCCAAGGTCACTATTTAGAGTGTCGGCTAGTTCGTGAGCCAGGTGCACGCATCAGAGCCGAACACCGGAGCCCGGAGAAGAAACCCCCCAGAAGACCGAATGAAGTAGGAAAACAGCAGAACCGGTCGACCGGCAGCCAGCGGTGACTTCATGAAAAGCGCGCGATGGAGTGTCAGAACGACGAAAGAGCTCACTGGAGGCCGGCAAAAAAAACAAATTTAAGCGCAGAAAAGTAAGCGGAAAAAAACCTGCTGGCGCCGTCAGGAAGAGTCCGATCCGCAGACAAACAACCAAACCGATGCAGGCGTATGCGAAACAATGAAGGCCACGCATAGGGGGTGATGATGTGGAGGGGGCAAGCACCTTCGCCCTTGTGCACGGAAAAGGAAAGCGTCGTGGGAAAAGCCCAGAGAAAACAGAAAGCAGTGTTGCGTGCAGGGCGGGATCACCTCACCAACCGTCGGATGAAGTTCACGCATGAAATGAAGGGTCGAGGGGAATTCATCGCTGCATCACTAAGTTGAACACGGCGGCCTGAAAAGACAGGTGGCAGCCGGTCCAAAACCGATCGCGGACATCGGAACGACGCCCAGGCGGAAGGTGATTGGTCAAAGGGGCGGCCAAAGCGACAGCACGGCAGCACGCCTGAAAGGCCCATGGTAAGGC
>Ga0179593_1458731_pt1 | contig 25304 bp, 45 predicted proteins | sample CZODoug2_1_08_16_FD_185931 | JGI IMG/M metagenome (GOLD analysis project Ga0179593, IMG submission 185931) | Vadose zone soil fungal communities from Angelo Coast Range Reserve, California, USA - CZODoug2_1_08_16fungal (PacBio error correction) | ecosystem: Environmental > Terrestrial > Soil >...
GGGGTAAAACGGAGTTAGGAGGCTCCAAGGGAGGCCTTGATAAGGGGGTGCGGTTCCTGTGTGTTGGGGAGGACTCAGTCACTTCAGTAGGGTAAGGTCTTCCACTGCAGGGACGCGACCTTGCGGCCCACGTACTAGCACTGATTGCAACGAGGAACATTGTGTGTAAGAGCAAGGGCGCGCCGTGGGTCCGAGACAACAATGTTCCTGGGGAAAAAAGGGGGACCCATCGACGACCCCCGCAAGAAGAGGACGGTAAAACGGGGAGACAGTCTAAAAGCAACAATTAGTAAGTCGGGGGGAAAGGGGCCGTTAAAAAGAGGGGGGGGGGGTGGAAAAAGAAAAAAGAAGAGCAAAAAAAAAAGACATCTCTGGGTTTTGGCCCGCCTGGGGGGGGTACGTGGGGGAAGGCCCAAAGGAAAAAAGAGCAACTACTGTCTTAGACTAAAAGGGTACAACCAACAAGGGGACGTCTGCTTCGGGAGGGGCATCGGTGGCAAGCCGGCGCCATCCAAGAGACCATGGACATCAGTCATGTGCTGAGCAAGAAATTTATTTTTTGGGCAAAGCTTTGGGCGGGGGGGAGGGTACTTGAAAAGAAAAGATGATCAAAAGAAAAAAAATAACGTTGTTTTGAAAAAACAAGGGCTGGAGGGTTTTTCAAGAAAAGCGATGTAACCCAAAGGACTCGAAAACAACGCTCAAACGCGCCTTGTGGCGTTGGACAGAGAAGAAATCCTCAAAGCCATCCCTGGCAACGTCAATTAAGAATCTTCTTTGAAAAGGAGAGCCTTGGTTCAGACATAAAAACGACCCAAAGGGAAAACGAGTGGTTCATATTGGCGCGGAACGAACTTAGAAGGCGCTCGTCGCCAGAGGGGGCTTGATCAAAAAAGGGAATGTCTTGCAGCGGAAATAACAACCGTCCAAACGGTGTGTCAGAAAGGCAAACGACTCAGCGTTTCAATGCAGGGGGGGGAAATTCCATGGCCCGGGATAAAGAAAAGGGCATAAGAGCAAAACGTGGGGTTGTTGCGTACGGATTGCCGGTCAAAGGGTCAGGGGAAACGGAAGATGAAACCGGTGTTTGTCCAACGGCGCCAGAAAAAAGGGAACCAAGTTTGGGAAAAGGAAAAGTTTCACGAAAAAATAGTCTTCCTGAGGAGGGAACGGTGGCTTGCAGATGAAAAAGTAAAATTGGAAGAAACTAAAAGGCAACGCCTAAGTTATCTTTCAGAAGGACGAAAAACCATGATAAGGCCCCAACGGCGGTAGAAAACTTCGGCCAGAGGAAGGAATGAAAGTTGTATCGGGGGAGAGTAGACGATTAATGGGGAGGGAAGTGAAGTCAAGGAAAACGGGCCTGAAAGCCCTCCCTTTGCAGAGTGGGTGGCACTGAATTTTTAAATCCGGTTGCACCAGAAAAGGACAAAAAATATGACGGGGGGCCTTGCTGGGACTGCAAGCGGACAGGGAATGGAGCACGGGAGAACAGTCTCTAACAACACTAGGTGAAAAAGCGAAAAGAAAGATTGAGAAGGGAAAAAAAAGGACTTTCCACATGCTCATACGGTCAGCCTGTCGGGCAAGGGAACTTCATATAAACAGATGGGACCTGAAAATGAGCCGGGGGAAAGTTAAAGGGGGGCAACCCGAAAAAAAAAAAGATGTATCGGGGGGGGAAAAAAAAATGTATGTGGTGACGACGGGTGTGCGGAACTTTAGAGGAAAACGAGGGGGGGTTTTGGGCTGGAAACTTAAAAAGGGGGTGTGGAAGGAAACACGCGAAGAAGTCGGGCGCGCGTGGGGTCGACGGGAAAAAGCCGTGTCTCGGTCAAAAAGCTGCTTGGGCTGAGCCCCAGAAAGAAAGAATGCGTAACAGAAACAGGGGGAGGGGCCAAACGCAAAAATATTGACTCGAGAATCGTCAAAGGACGAAAATAGTGGCGGGGAAAGGGGGGCGAAAAGATCACAAAAATGAATTGTGAAAAACTTCCAGACAGGCTAGGCTTGTGCGAAGCCTGAAAAGGCCGGGACGGGCCACGTGTCCAATTCGAAAACGGGGTTGCGCGGAAAAAGGAAAGGACGAAGGTGAAGAAACGGAGGTGCCTCAAAGAAAGGGAACAAAGCAAACGGGGGCGGGAAAAGGGGTGTCTCTGGGGTATTGCCGAGAGGTGCTTTGGAAGGGAAAGGAAAAAGAAAAGGGGGTCGCAGGCGAACGCAGGGGGGGGGGGAGGCGGGGGGGGGGGGGGGGGGCGAAGGGGTGGGGCGGCAGGGAAACCCCAAAGGGTGTTCCGGGGGGTGGAAAACTGGCACGGAAACAAAAAAAAGGGGGAAGATCCTCAAGGAAGGTTGGGTGGCACAGTAAGTCGCAAGCCGAGGGGGCGGGGGAAAAAAGGACCGGGTAAGACAGAAGAAGAACGAGAGCAAAAAAAAAAGGATCTTGGGGAAAAAAAGGTGAAGGACAAAAACACGTGCCAGCGCAGCCAAAACGCCTCAGGCAGGAAAAGCCTCGGCCGAACGGAACTCGCATTTTCGACCATGACAACCTTTAGCCAAAAAAGAGAATTTGAGCTTAAAGGAAAAACAGCAGAAAAAAAAGCCGAGGACATATGAATACTACAAAAGGGGCGATGACCAAACCGCCAAAAAAAAAAAAAACCAAACCCTCCGCACGGGGCAAAGGGGATCTGAAAGGAGACCTCCGCCAAGACGAGAGGAAAAGAAGCCTATGTGAAAGGGGCAAAAGGGAATCTCTGAGAAAACAACAAAAAGGGGAAGAAAAGAATAGATCCTTTCGCAGTAGAGTTAAGGTACGGGAGGTGAGGAGGAGAAAGTGGTAAGAAGAACAGCGCGCGATTGGGTTGGAGGAAGAGAGGAGGTAGTGAACCTCAAAAAAGGAAGGGGGTCAGGGAGAAGACCGACGCAAGAAGAACGCGGGAAAGAAGAGAATCCTCGCCACAAGGGGGGGCAAAGTTCATCAATGAACCGAGGCGGGGAGGGAAAAAAAAGACAAGGAAGCGAAAAGACGAACGGCTGGCGGAACTCTGACATCAAATCCAGCAATTCACGAGTGAAACAGAAAAAGGAACAAGCAAGGTAGGGGAGGACAAGGAGGTTGGGGGGGGATTTCCCCAACAAACGAGTTCTGTGCCCGCAAGGCTGCAAACATGACCAAAAAACGACTTTTAAACGTGGTAAGTGGGAGGAGGGGGGCACAGGGGAAGAAATGGGGCGCTGGAAAAGGGGGGAATGTGTCGAACTCATAAGTTGAGGGGCGAACCGAAAAAAGAAAAATGCCAAAACCGCCCTTACTCGCAAGAACAGAGGGAAAGGGGGGGACTAAAATGGAAAAATCAATCGCCAAGGCGACCCGAGGAGGAAGGGTAAGGGAGGGGAAGAAGGACGAAACGAAGAAAAGGCAGGAAAAAAAAAGCCGAAGAAGGGAGAGAAGGACAAAAGAAAAAAAGATCCAGTGGGAGAGTTGTTGATTGCCCTAGGAAACCTTCGAGGTAGGGGAGGGAGCCACTCACGAAAGGGACCTAGAGTCTCAATGTGACTAAGAGCGTAGGGGGAAAAAGGAAAAGAGGAAGCATGGAAGGGCAAAGTAGACCAGGAACTGAAAAAAAGAAAAGTACTCAGAACTGGACCTAGAAGGAAACGTTCCAAGAGAGACCGATAGATGAGAGGGAATGTTACAGTCGCTGAACACGCAGATAAAAATTGGCCAGAGGAAACACAAAAACGACTTTCGAGAAGCCGCGGCCCGAGGGGGAAGAAAGGTTCACTGTGGAGAAAAAAATTGGAAAAAGACTTTGCTCCCGACAAAATAAAACACAAGTGAAAGCCTAAGGACAGCAAGTTCCTACTAAAGACTGGGGGAAAAAACGTCAAAGGAAAGAGGAGACAAATGAAAAAAGGGGGGAGGCATTTTGCCCCTTTGCTATGGGACAATTCAAAGGGGCGGAAACCAAAAGAAAAAGGACCACCGCAAAGAGAGATAGGAAACTGGAACACACGCCAAACCCAGAGGCTTCATTAACGAAAAGGGACGAAATCTTAAAGAAACGCCGTTCAAGAAGGGGGGAAGAGATACTCTTGGGAGAAGACACATTCCTGACAGGGGAAGGGGGGGTGTAGGAAAGTGGGGGTTCGACAGGCGAAACGGGGACAAAAGACCACCGCTCAAAAAAAAAAAAAACCTACCGTGTAAGGGATGGGCTACACGTGGCAGCAAAGATGGGGGAGGACCGGACAAAAAAGGTGAGAGAGTCAAAGTACCGAACAATGAGCAAAGGAGGGAAAAACTTCAAATTGAGACAGAAGCATCAAACTCGACTTAAAGAGGTATTTTACCGGCAGGAAGGAAGGAAGAAGGGTGCCAGGGAGACACAAAAAAAAGAAAAAAAAGGTTCTGCCCGACTGGGGGACCAAAAAAAAAAAAAAATGGTAGGGGGGAGGTAAAAAACCGGCTGGGGAAGAACACTTACTAACCGCAATATTAAAACTAAAAAGTTGGGGACGGGAGGGTCCGGCGGGAAAAAAAGAGTAGCGTCTCGTGCTACGTAAAGAAAACGCTTGAAGAAATGCCGGCAAAGGAGGGGTCAAACTCTGTTCTTAAAGAAAAAAAACTACAATACAAGGAAAAAAGACGGGAAAGGACGGGAATCAGAGAAGTACATATCGCAGGAAAGAAAGAAGAAAGGGTGTTTACAGAAAAAGGGGGGACGGCAAAAAGTACAGAGGGAAGAGGTAAGTCCCACAAATCTAAACCAGCACTGTCACCAAAAAGGTTGGCTGGGGGATTGCGGGAAGAGGGGGGAAAAAGTGCAAACCCAATCCAAGAAGACGAAAAAAGGGAAAGAAAGTAGTAAAAGGAACAAGGGGAGAGAATGGAAGGGGAAGGAGCACCACCTTCCAAAAAAAACCTAGGGAACCAAAGGAAACTGTAGCAAAAGGAGAGGGGAAACAGACGTAAGGGGGGGAAGAAAATCAACCAGAGGCAAAACTCATCGGAAACTTAAAATAGGGAGGGGGTAAAACCCGTGGTAAAAGGACATACGGGAAGGGTGGGAGAAAAAAATCCAGGGATTTTGGTTGACTTCTACTCGCCTGCAAATCGACGAAAAAAAAGGAGAAAAGGGGAGGAATCGTAGTGGGGAAGAAAGGGGAGACCTCCACGAAGCCACATAATGAAGGTACTGACCAAATCCGGAAAAAAAAGCCTCCAAAAGAAAAAGGAACCAAAGGAAGAATCGAAGGGGGTACAGAATTGAAAAACAAAAAAAACAAAGGGGTTAGGTAAAGAGATGTAAAGCGGTAGGAAGGGAGAGAAGTGGGAGAGGTGGGCACGAGTAAGGGAGTGCCCGGAAGGGGAAAGTTCATTCTGGGGATTACGAAAGAGAAAGACTAACATAAACTGTACCGCTGAAAATTTGAAGTCGAGGAAAGGAGAAGGAATATTAGCAACAATTTCTGCACAAAATGGGTAAAAAAAGAGACCCGACCGGTTTCGGGGGAAAACAGTTGATTCCCCTATACATTACGCATCGGGGATGGAGAAAAGAACTGTGGAAAAGAGAAAAAGAAAATCAGAGTTCAAGAGAGGTTTGGAAAGAAAAAGGTTGGACATGGGGAGGAGATGAAAGAAAAGAGCATCAAGGCAAACAAAAAAAAGCCGAAATAGGGACGCAACATGGTAAAAGGAGAGGACTGACAGGAAGGGTCAATTCAAGGAGGGGGAAAGCCACGCAACTCACAAAGGGTTTTGGTGTTCACGGAACGGGGGGTAAGGGGGGGGGAAAAAACTGGGGAGGGGGGGAAAAAACTTGGGCAAGCAGGGAATATGTCCGAGGGTCACGGGGCGGGGGCAAAAAACAGGGCAGAGGGGTAAGGCTCTATTTACTCCCAATGAAAAGAAAAAAGAACAGCGACAGGGATGTCACAAACGCAGGGGGGGGGGGGGGGAAGGCAAGGGAAGAAAGTTCCCAATAAGGGAAGACTTCTAAAAATCAGGACTGATGAAAAGAAAAAAAAAAGAAGAGCACGTACTCGGAAAGGGAGGTGACAAAAAGGACACTAAAAAACCCATACGAAACCAACGTGGTGAGAAAAGTGTTAAGAGTGGCGCGGGAAAAATCAAGTCGTAGGGAAAACAAGGGCGGAACTGAAAAAAACAAATCAATGTGGGGTTGAAGCGCTGGGGGGGGCAGGGGGGGACAATACCTTACGATCCTTGGTAGGAAGAAAAGGAGGGGGACAGGCAGGGTAAAAGTGAAAAGAAACCATTGAAGCAACGTGAACCTTCAAAACGAAGGGAAGGAAAAGAAAAGGGGCCGTGTGCGAAGTGGGATCATGGGATGGGGAAAAGGGAAAAATTCGAGGGGACGGGGGGGTGAAACCAAGCGAAAGCGAAAAAGAAGGACATGGACAATCCTGACATGAAGGGACTGAAAGATGAATGTGGACGGGGAGGGAAAGAAAAAAGAAGAACCGGAAAAACCAATCTACGAAGGACCTATCCCAAGCGACCATAGACAAAAGAGGTAGGGGACCGAGAATTCAGACCAAAGAGAAGACCTCAAGTTTTTGTGGGCAAGGAAGGACCAAGTTTGGATGGGAAGGAAGGGAGGGTATAGGGGGGGGAAAAAACAAGCTTGGCAAAAGAAAACAGGACCCCGCCCGGAGAGGGGGGCATGGGTCGATATTTCATCTTAAGAAGCGGGAAAGAGAATAGCAAGGGACGGGGAGCCAGAGAGGTGATAGGGGACCTTCTTGGGGGGGCGGAGGCAACGAAGAAATTGGAAAAAAGGAAAACGAACGGTAAAAATGCATAAGCTGTCCAAGAAAGAAAAGAGAATGACGGAGCAAAAAAAACAAATCCTGGGGGAAAAAGAACGAGTAAAAAAAAACGAAACATACCCTTCAAAAAAAAAAGAAATCGAGGGGGAGGGAGAAGAAAATGAAAGAAAAATCGGCCGACCCTGCACAGGACTCACCGGGACCTTGGTGCAGAACACAGGTCGAAGGACTCCTGCAAATTAGAGCAAAAACTGCTCAAAATAAAATAAAAAATCCGAGAAAAACATGACGGAAGTTAGGGCAAACTGAAAAAGTTCGAAAAGAGAAAGCTCAGGCAATTCGTATTTAAGAAAAGCCAGAAACAAAAAGGATTGGGTTGGGGGAGAGTTGAACTTGCGCCTGATGAGGAGGAATGAGGGAAGAGAAACACCAGGTTCACGGGGAACGCCAGAAAAAAAAAAAATAAAAAAGAAGAACGAGGTCGCCAGGAACAGAGGGTATTGTGCATACAGGAGAGAAGCAAAGTAGGCAGTGCGAACTTGGTGGGCTTTCTTTAGCTGAGAAAAACTCGGGGTGGGGGAGAGAGAAAATCAGGTTAATCTCCAAGGTCCAACAAGGGCACGATAAGAAAAAAAATACCGAGAAAAATTTAAAGGAAAGGGGACCTCAAAAACGTTGAACAGGGGGGAAAAGAAAAGGAGCACAAAAACTCTTGCGGGGGGGGAAAAAACCGGGTCCATACAAATAAGATGCCAGACACAAAGAAATCTGCGAGTCAGAAGGGTGGCCCACAGAGCGCAAAAAAGCCCTGGGGAAAAAAAAGGAAGACAGCAGCCTTGCCTTAAAGTGTTGCGGGCACTCAAGGAAAATCAAATCACTTCAGGGCCTGCAACAACTGGGGGTGGAGAAAAGGTTGGGAAGCTTCTGGAATCCGAGAAAGTCAGGGAGGAATGACTCAACAAAAAAGAAAAAGGACAAAGGTAAAAAAAGGTGTAAGAAAAAGCCAGGAGGAAAAAAGAGAAACCAAACATCGCGCTCTGGAAACAAAAAAAAAAAGTTGAGGAAGCCTAACACAAAAAGAAACCTCGTAATCAAAAATGGCAGCACGGAAGTCTAGACTCAACAAAAACTAAGAAAGGGAGGGGGGGAAAAAAGAAAAATAGACGTTCGGAAAAGGAGGGGATTCAAACGGAGCTTTCAAGAGAACGAAGTGGGGGAAGCTACATCACATATGGGGTTTTTCAAAAAAGGATCAGGGAAACGGAGGTCCGGGAATAGCCAGGGGGAAAATAAGGAAACCAGCAACCGGGGAGAGGAAGGGGAAAGAAGAGAAAATCGAGATAAAAATGGGTTTCCTTAATGACGGAAAAGTCGAGCCACAAGGTGGGAACAGAACGAGGAGAAGGCTAAAGGAAAACGGAGGGAGGCAACGCTTACTCAGATCCAAAAAAATTCTAGTTGATTCCAAGCGAAGGAGGTATGAAAAAGGGGGGAGTTGTAGGGGAAAAACCGAAAAAAAAGTATTTAGACTCTTCAAACCACAGCCTAAACAAAAAACTGGGACCGGGGGGTCCGGGGAAAAAAAAGGGGAAAATGTGAACTTAACCCAGGGCCGCCAAACAGCGATGGGCAGGAACATCACAAGCCAAAGTCAGCAAAGACCGCAGAAAAAGAGCGAAACTCGTTCGGAGAAAAATCACAAAAAGGAGACATTGCTACCTGCGTCTTCAAGGTAAGTGAGGGGAAAAACAATGCGGGACAGAAAAAAAAAATACCGAACGGCAGCGCAATCTGCCAGAAGAGCCAGGAAGCAAAAGGTAAAACAAAAAAAAGAAGTGATGGGGGGGGGAGGGGAACCGAAGCTCCTTAAAAGAGGGAAGGTCGAGGCAAAATCTCATTGGGGCCAGAGAGAGAACACAGGGGGGAGAGAGAGGTGGGGAAAGAAGAAGTTTGGCCTATCAATCATTTCCAAGGGTGACGGGAAAAACGTCATGGCAACAAGCCCCGGCAACCAGAAGGACCTACGGCAAGGAATCCTGTTGAAAACCATGAGGAGACCCCGATATGAGAGAGGCATGAAAACTAGTCAGACCGGACTAATCAAGATGGCCACGAGAATAAGACGCGGGGCTTAGATCAATACAGCCGAGGTAGGGGGACGTCAAAGTTTTGAGAAGAGGTGCTATCAAAAAGCAAGGAAGAAGTCCAATTCAGAAGCAAAAAGGGGTGCTACAAGAGACTGGTAAAAAAAAAACCGGAAAAAGGGAAAAGATGCGTAATTCCCCAAACAACAGAGGGGGAAAAGGGCGAGGACCAGCCTGGGGAAACGGGTGTCAAAACGCCAAAGGAGAGTGGAACTACACAGCAAACACAACGAAAGGCTTGGAATGAATAGGGGGAAAAAGGATAGGACCCAGAGAATTTTGGTGGGGGGGCTGATTTGCAAAGAAGGGGGAGAGGGTCAAGTAAGGACTCTAGGTTTTGGGGGAACGAAACTTGGTCCCCAAACAACGAACATTCGACGAAGAAACCGCAGGATGGGGGGGGGAGAGGGCGCCAGGGGCTCAATGCGGAAGAAAAACCAACAGTAAAGGGACCCCACTTCGAAAAGTAGAAAACAAACGCTTACAACGTGAAAAAGGGGAAGAAGGGACAGATGGATATGGTTACAGCCGATCGTGAAATTTCTAAAAAACGCGAAGCATGTGCCTGAGAAGGGGAAAACAACATGAGTCGGTGGAAGGTTACGAACATGATGGCCAGCGCCAGGGGAGTTTCGACAAAGTGGCCACGATGGACCCAAAATCAAAAAATGTTTGAGTCTGGGTCTGTGCGACGGCAGAAAAGGGGAAGAGATCTTTTTCTCTTCAATCAGACGCTGAACGGTGACGGCGGGCGGTTAAAGCGAAAGGTACTTCCAAAAAAAGAGAACCGGAGACGGAGGGGTTCCAGGAGAGAGGAGTACAAACGCGAAAGATGACCTACGAAGGTGGGTTAACCAGGTACCGGGAAGGAAAGAGTCAGGTACTTGAAAGTCCAGCAACAAGACTAAACAAACGATGCACAAAAAAAAAAATTGGGTAGTTAAACGGTGGGAGGGGGGGGCAGGAAAAAGTTGCAAAGGGGGACATCCTAGACTACCATAATGGGGGGGACTGAAGGTAGTCGAGATATGACGGAAGGACCTTGATCCACTCCCAAAGGCCAAAAACCCCAGAAATTCAAAGAATATTGGAGGCAATTTGGGGGTCAAATTATCTTTTTCCAACAAGAGTAAAACGGAAAAAACATAACCAGATGCACATCAGACGGCAAACCGGCTAGCGGGGACCAAAACAAGGCACCGACAGACGGAGACAGGGGGCGAAAAATGAAAACACAACTTTGTGAACCAAATACGCTCCTAAAAGACCGGAGAAAAAAGTAGGTCATAGGAAGGAGTCGTTGTGGAAAAAAAAACGCCGGAAAAAGCCTACCAGAATGAAGAAGGACCGCATCAAGGGGGGAGACGCCACTCTCACCGAAAGAAAGCTAAGAGGGGGTTTCATCAAACAAGAACAAAAACAACAAAAGGAGAGGAGGGAAGAAGTACAACGGGATAGGGAAAGGGGCAAGACGGTGAGCGGGAAGCATGAAACAGGATTTGACCTTTCAAGAAAGTAACTGTATGCTTCCGCGCAGGAGCGAAAAGATTGCAAATCGTTCAATGAAGGACGAGGAAAGGCGCGTAGAGGAGACTCACACAGTGACCCTTTTCAGAGGGCTGGACAAAATACGGCTGTTAACGGGGGGGGGGCCAAAAAACTACGAAAAATTAACAAGTAGCCGGCGACCCTGATTGAATAGGGAGGATGGAACCGGTACATCCTGGTGAATGAGACCAATGGCAAAAGGGGTCAAGATAGGGTGGACCTAACGCTGGGTGTGGTACAGGGGGGGAGGGATCCAATTAACGAAGAATAAGCCACTAAAGAGCCCCGACGAAGGGAAAGAGGGTTCGGGACTTAAGGGTCGGAGTGACAAGCGTCGAAAAAGACCACAGCCAACTAAAGGTTTTGTGGTGCCAATCAGGGGGGTGCAGGGCCGGGACCTTGGGGAGTCAAGCCTGAACTTTCCTGGCAAGTCCCAAGTGGCACTGTTGACACAAACACAGGCGGTTCGGTTCATCACCTGTAACAGGGCGAACTATGGTACGAAACAGGGCAGCAAACGAACGCGACCCAAGAACCGACGCCGGGGGGATGGGACGTTTGGCAAGCATAATACAACGCCCCGCCGTCCATAAAAAAAGGTCGCTTCGGGTTCATACAACGAAGAGCGGTAAAGACGGCAAGAGGCAAGAAGAAAAAGACACCATTTGCAGCACGTTTGACTATGGCCGGTCAGGAAGACCGGAGAGTGGGCCACAGTCGTACCGGAAACAAAGATCCAAATGGGGTAAAGACGGGGCAAAAAAGTGGAACCTCGTTTTGTGGGGAAGCAGACAAAAGATGGACCAAGGTTCAAGGAACGGGGAAATCATTAGGACCTGATGCCTGGAAAAACAGACCGGGAAGGTTGGGTGGAGACGTTGCGCAGGGCTGGACGTGAATGAAGGACGCAGGGGGGTCCGGACAGACCCCACCGGGAGACCAAGATCGCAAAAATCGACCGAAGGAGGGCAGGGGACCCGGAGGAAAAGTGTCCGTTGCGGAGAAAGGGGGCCGAAAAACCCAACATCGGGGGGGGAAGAAAAGGACGAACAAGACGGGAGGGGACGACATATAGCCCCAACGCAGGAAAAGAGATTTCGCAAAGAGTAAGGAAAGGAACTCACGGTTGGAAGATGTCCGATAGAAGTGCTGGAAGGGGAAGGGAAAAAAGGTGGAAAGCGGGGGTTCAAAAACTAGACATCGAACTCAGTCCCGGAGGGGGGGAATTAATGGACAATCTGAAACCTGGTCCGAACAGTGGAACAGGCTGCAGAACTGCGGAGGGGGGGGTGTGAAAAGGAACCTGTAACGGGTGGAAAGCCCCAGCCGCGTGGAAAGGGGGAAAGAAAGTCACCTCGAACCATCAATAGCCACAGGGAAGGGAAGGAGCAAGGTATCAACGGGTAGCGCCGAACCACCGGGCCCGCGGCTCGCTGACGAAAAAAATTGGAAAGGCAACGGAAAGGCGGAACTAGTGAAAACCAGGGGACCCGGGCTTGGTGCAGACCGTGGGCTCTCCTGTGACCCGGGGACGAAAAAAAAAAGGCAATCGGAAAAAGCAAAAACATAAAACAACCCTAATCAAAAAGGGCGAAAGAAAAAATGGGGAACGTGCCGAGGGGGGGAGGGGGAAGGGAAATAGACCGAGGACAGGGGAGATAATATTTCCCCCACTCTCAAAAAGGATTGTTGGGCGGAAAACGGTGGTCGCTCACGGCCCGGGGAAAAGGCAGAAGACGGAGTCACAAGTAAGGAATGTCCAAAGTAACCAAAATAATTCGACGAGGAGGGGGAGCCCAGGCGCTGAGCTTGGAAGGCAACCTGAAAAACAGCGCAAAAAAAAGTAAAGCGGCGGGGCAAAAAATGGTGGCGGTGAAGGGCGAGGGAAACAGACAACCCAATCTAAAATGCAAGGGGGCGTGCTGAAACGAACCCGAAGCGCAATGGTTACACCCGGTGGTCAATCCGACCCCTAAAACCAAGTAAAGCCGTTGAGCGGCAAAATGTGGAAAGAAGGCAGCAAAACTCGTTGGTCGTTACAAACGACAAATAAGGTCATACAAGCCCATCAGCTGGGAAGGGAGCAAACTCCGAATGAAATTCTCGGGTGCACAAAAAACAAAACATAAAAGGTAAAGAAGGGGGCCTGGCGCTCAGTGCACAGGGGAAACTAAAGGCCCACGAATTTCTCATTGAAAAGGGGGCAACACTGTGGGGGGAGGAAAGCTTTGACTGGGGTCTTTGGGCCTCCAACTCAGCACCAAAAGGGAAGCGTCCGAGCAAAGAGGAAGGCCACAAAAAGGAGACTAAACCGCCGCGAAAAAGAGGAAAATTTCGCAGCCTGCAGGGTAGATCTAAAAGTGTCACCGGTCCGAAAAACGAAAGCAAGGGGGAAGGAAATTGCAAAAACACATCATCAAAAAAAAAAAGAAGGGGGAAAAAAAGAGATCGCGGCTAGAGATGGAAATTGCGGAATCCGAAAGTTGGAGAGAACAACGCAGAGAAAAAAGGGTGTGAGGAGGCGGGCTCGTACTCCATACGAGGGGGGCGCAAGCAAACCTACGCGAAGGAAGAAGCCAAAAAGAGAGAACAAACACAGGTGCTAGGGGCAAAAGAATGTTACGGGAAACGAGATGCACCGCACAGGGCGCAGGCGAGAGGGGGAAAAGGAGGGGGAGGCAGAACACAACACTAGTCCAATCCATAAGACGAGGCTAAAACTGAAAAAAGACTGGTGATGAAAGAAGTTGGTTGGATGTAACCAAGAAAACGAGAAGTGAAAAACTTAAAAAAAGATTCAAAACCTGACCCGAGACCAGAGGTTAAAGGGTCCCACGGTTTCGCACGTTTTTGACAGGGGAACCAAAAATGCATTACCCCGAGGGAAGGGGGCGACAACGCCTAATTGAAGACGACAAGAAAAAACAACAGTCGCAAACTCAAGACTCGACGATCAAAAAGAAAAAGTAAACAGGAAAATCCCGGACAGCGGACCGAACGGAGGGAAAGTGGAATTTGGCAAAACGGAAACTTGTAAACCGGACGACGCCACAAAAAACAAAACGCTCGGAAAATCCCCCGAACGGGCAGCCGGCAAGTTCAAAAAACCAACAAAAAGCCAACGTGAGATGGGCAGGTCCTAGAATAGAAGGCAACAGACGGTAGAAGAGAAAACCTCGCAGGGGGGCAACATATCGCAAAAAACTGTTCGAGAGCGGTATGGGGAAAACAGAGAGTGTGGTGTCAAACAGACGCAACCACGTCACGAACAGGGTAAGGAAAAGAACGGTCCCAAAACCCCTGGCCGCCCGAATCACAAAATTTGCCGGGTCCATCATGAAACCGATAGATAAAGAGACTGACTGGTCAAAAAACGGCAACAATTCGATCAGAAAAAAAATGGCGCATGAAATAAGAATGGCTTCCATCGAAGAGGGGGAAGACTTTCACTTGCAGGGGGAAGTAAACGGAAATGATCAAAAAAACAAGAAGCGCATTGGGGGAAAAACGCCCCGGAGAAACAAGGGCTACGAGAATGTTTTTCAGGGACCAAAAGGCACGAATGAAGATATGGAAGGACCCCGCAACTAAGCGGGCTGGCGAGGGGAACAAGAAGGGGCACAACTTCCCGCCGTCGGCAATCCCCGAAAAACGAAAAAGCAACTACCCATGACGATGGGGGAGAAGAGCAATGGAAAAACGGGCGTGGTGGGCAAAGGGGAAAAATAAACCGACTGGGTCGGAAAAGGTTCGTCAAGCGGGGGAGGCAACTTGGTTCCCTACAAGCAAAGAAACCATTAGACGGGGACCCAACCAAATCCGGGGAAGGCAGAACTGAGGGCTCACGCTTGAGACGGAACCACCAGGGATAGAAATAGACAAAAGGAAAAGAACACTGGGTCCCGTCGACACGGCCCATGGAAAACGGCACTTCGGTGGAAAGGAATAAAGCATAATGGATAGTGGGACAAGGGATTGGGGGCATTCAATACCACACGCGAGAGGGGCATCGGGAAGCGGAAAAACCCAAAATCAAAAAGGGAGGTACCGAATAAGGGGCCAACCGAAACCGGAGGGGGAAAGACGCCAATAGGGAACCACGAGCAAGTTGGTGGGTTTGGGAAAAATGGAAAAGGGGTCAAAAAAAAAGAGAATTACGACTCGGGGGAATCAGGTTTCAAATGAGAGCGGGACCGAATAAGGCGGGAGTTGAAATACGAGGTGCAGGGCCAAACGCCATCCCGGCAGAGCGGAAATTTGCAAGCAAATAAAAAGACAAGATTGAACAAGAAGGGGTTGGGTGGAAGAAGACACGGCCGGAAAAGACCATAAATTGTAAAGAAGAAAAATCGAAAAAACGCCATTGAAAAAAAAAAAAAACAGGTAGGGATGTTTGAGGGGGCGTGAAAAAGCAGGGGGGAAGCCAAAGACGTAAAAACCCATCTAAGAACGACAAATGGGGGGCTTCACTTGGAAAAAAAATGTTGAATGAATTTTGGCCGTTCAGGGGGAAAACGCCCCAACCTCAAAAAAAGCCAGTAGGCCAAAAGGAAGAGCACGCACTCACTGCTGGGGGGCACAGCAAGGAAAGGGACTCCCATCCCCGGGAAAGAACCAATCGGCCGGGCTCGCTAGGGGAAGAACAAACCGGGTAACCGGGGCAAGGAATAAGCGGGTGGAGAACATCTGGAAGGTAAAGGGGTATAGACTTCTTAAAGCGCCTGCAGGCGGGAAAGAAAGATCAACTGAGAATCTTATTTAACTCTGTCCCGTCCGCAGCCTACGAAGTAAGGTTGACCGCAATCCCGGGGGAACAGAAACGAAAACGAGCAAAGTAGAAAAAACGGCCGAGAATTGGGTACAACGAAAAAACAAAGGATGGGAAAAGAGAAGTACAACGGGAGTACCGGGGGGGGGCTCGTGCGCACTAAAAAGCGCCTTTGACCGGGGATTGGGACATAATAACCTGAGGGAAATGAGACCCTCAAAAAAAAAAGGGAGGGAAATTAACGGACACCGATGTCAAGTGAGGTGTCGAGGCAGGAGGTCGGAGATTGAAAAAAAAAACTAAATTTTTAAAAAACTGGGGGCCCCTTTGGGACGAAAAAACGCTACGGGCAAGGCGTGACCCGTTGGTTGAATTAACCTACGAGCCCGGGCCCGGCAGAAAGGGGTGGGAAGGGCGGGGCCAAAACCGTACGCTTGTGGAAAAGAGAATGGGATAAAAAAGAAACGGAAAAACATCAAACTGTTGCAACATAAAACTCTGTGTTTGGGGGACAGGGGGAGTGCACTCATAACCAGGGAAAATCGCAAAAACAAGCAAACGACCTAAGGGACGCAACAATTGTTCGTCATTATCGGGGGGGGCACGGTGGTGCAAGAGGGGCAAAAAGAAACCAAAAAAAAAACCAAACTACCGGTTTTTTGGTTCATCCGGGTTTTTGTGGCGATGGGACTGGACCCTTTTACAAACCGAAAAAGATTTCCGGGCAAAAAGCAACGGGTACGTTCAAAAAAAGGAGGGTTCATCTCAATAACGCCAATCTAACGATCAAGCTGCAAGGGGGAGGGCGATGGGGGGGTGCAAAGATTCCCCCTAAAGAACAGGGAAAAACGAACCTGCCATGAAAAGGGAAAAGCGAAAGACACTTAAATCCGACCAGACCCAGACTACACAACTTTTCACAGGGGGGAGAAAAAAGTGGGTTTCAATGAAGTGGGCCGCTACGCGAGGGCGAGGGAAAAGCAGGTCCGAAAAGTGACCAAAACCAAAATCAACATGGTGTTGGAAAAAAAAAAAAACGAGGCAAAAAAAAGACGTCAAAGGCGCGGGGGGTGTAGAAAATTGGAACAAGTATCTAACTTCAGGAAAAGGGGTAAGTCACCATATGCCCGTTAAGTCCGAAAGGAAGGTAATAAAGGAGTTTGGGGGGGACGTTGCGCAGGTGTCGGTAACAGGGGACGCAGCACATTCCAGGACAAACACCTTTAGACCAAAACTCAAAGCCGAAAAAAACCGGGCTGATGAAAAAGGGATTTCAGTGGCTGAAAAAGTGCTACAAAAAAAAAAAAAAAAAAGACAAACTACGAATACGAAAACAAAGAACAAGGCAACCAACAAATCCCAAGAGGGAACATAGTATCGGAAACGAGGGGGGGGCGGGAGTGGTCCGGTGATTGCTGGCAGGAAGTCGGTGAACAGACGTGGTCAAAAAACCTAAAAAACTCAAGGCAAGACAAGAAAGCGGGGCATTATTCCTTTGCAAACTGTGAAACCGCGGGAAACAAAAAGCGTACCTGCTGGCTACAATGGGCGGACGACGCGCAACATGACTTTTGGAGAAACAACGGTCAAATGGGTCGAAGGTGCGAAACGTACCTCGGCCGAGGCCTGAAATAACCAAAAGAGAAGCTGCGAAAAAATATGACAAGAAGTCGCGCAGGAACAAACGGCAGCACAAAGTAATCGAATGGGGTCTACAAGACCGGCAAAGAGGAAAAAACGCGGCCCCGGGGGGCCAACGGGTCCAACGGGCGGGGTCTGCAACCTTTCCCAACGAAAACATTGCTAACAGAAAAGGGGCCTATCACGCAAAAGAAAAACTCTAAAACAGAAAAAGACCCCAAAAACAGAAAAATGAACCTAAAAGGCGCAGTCTAAAATAAAACAAAACTGCAAAACTCGTAATAGACCGCAGTACCACAGGCGAAGAAGAGGGCACTCAAAACCCGGGCAAAAAAAAAAACCATCGAGCTGGATTGGGGGACAACAGTAAAGGGCACGCACCTTGGCGTGCGGCCGGATGGAACCTGAAACGGGGAAATTTTGGAAAAAAAAAAACTCATGCCCAGAAAAAGGAAACGGTGAACGAAAGAGGTAGCCCGCAAAAAGCGTGATGGGAAAATAGAAAGGGGCTAATACGTCTCCGGGAATTAGCTGCGTGGCGACTGGGGGGGGGCAGGAAAATTTCGACGTTATCTTAGCAGAAAAAAAAAAAGGGCTGAGGTGCCGTCAACCCGCATCACCCAGGTAAGCACCAGGGGGCAGGTCAAACATACATCAAATACACCGGAACCAACGTAAAGCCTGGGAGGAGGGCAGGGTACAAGGAAAGGATCAAGCAGAGTTTGCGGGGTAACGAAAAGGGTGAAAGGGACATGAACAGAACAAAAGCAGCATTGTTTGTGCCGAAGAAAGAAAAATCTAAAAGGTGGATCCACAAGCCACGCAAGCCGTTCGAGCGAAAAAAACGGGCGGGACTCAGTTCGGTGGAACGCTCGAAAAGAACTTTAGAAATTGAAGGACAACACCGGTGGGCGAGAGGTGTGAGCATAGTGGCCCGGAAAAAAAACTGAAAGAAAAAGTCCGCACCAATAGGAACTGGCGGAAGTGAACCGCCTAAACAAAATCTAAAACAATCGCCGCAAAAAAAATGACAATGAGGCACGGGTTGAGGATCCAAAAGAAACAAGCACAGACGATGAATCGCACTAATGCCAAATAGATCGCAATTGCCCCCCACCAACCTCAAAAAAAAAAGGATTGAAAGAGGAAGGAAGGGACCAATAACTGGAAAAAGCGTCAGGGGGTGCGAGAAAAGTGGGGGGAAAGAAAGCAAGCGCCAAAAAGAGTTTGTCCAGGAGATGCTGCGGTCTTAAAAACGGAAGTGACTAAAAAAAAGCGGAAAGGCCGCGGAGGAAAGAAAGAAAAAAAACTCGCGCCACTTGGGAAACTGGTTGCTAATGTAAGGCAATATTGACCTCAAAGGAAAAAAAAGGCGCAGGGCGATCGAAAAAAAGCCCTTGCGCCGCCGGAAGGAAAATCAGAGCAGCAGAGAGAGTTGACTCCACAAAAAAAAGAGGGTAGGGGATGACAGGATTTTTGGGCAGGGTAAACCGAAAAAGAGAAACTTGCTGGGGGAGGCCACATTGACCGGAAAAACAAGGCTTTGACAGGGGGCCGGTGGCGGAGTGGTTGACACGCATGGGCAAAATTACCCGATCAGGGGGAAAACCAAAACCACTTGCAGCGGACCCAAAGAAACAAAGGAGCACGCCAAACATAACGCGCCGCTCACCGTCAGACCAAAAAAACATTGGATCCCAAAAAGGGCAGAAAAAAGATCAACCAGGAGGTATTTCTGGGGAAAACATGCAAACCAAGTAACTCGAAGCCGGGGGCGAGGCAATTCCACAAAGCCGCCGAGCGCGCACAGGTGGGCCAAGAAACCCATCAAAACGTGGATGGGGGGCAAAACTTCAACGATAAAAACTGAGCACAGGGGTAAAAACCCTCGAACAGGGGGCCGATCGCAGAACCTGGTGACGAGAGCGTATTGTACAGCAGAAAGGGTGAAACGATCGGGGGGAAAAATGGGCAGCGAAGTGAGGACAGTCTTCAAGCAAAAAAAAAAGGGAATGCCAACGCGGCAAGAGAACGTGTTTGCCAAGGAAAAAGCAGACCAGGAAAAATTACGAGAAAAGGGCCGGGGTTGGGTCGACCTTAAAGAGATGTGGCGCAGTCCCCAAGAGCGCAGAGGAGCATCGGCGAGTGACGGTCAGTTTCATGGGGAATGCGACGCGGGGGTAGAACGCCAAAGAAGGAAAAGGTCAGCCGAGGAAGCGGGAGTCAGACGAAAAATCCTAAAAAAAAGGCCAGGCAAAAAGGACACCACAGCCACTAACGGGCGGGACTGGCATGACCCGCTGGTTGAAAGGCACGCAAAGAAAAAGCGGAAATCAAGGCCCCAACCCGAGGCTGCAGGGAAACGATGGTCGAAGAGCGACCTACAGGGCCCAAAGGCCACACGTCAAGAAAGTCGTGTTAAGTAATTTCTCAAAACAAAATCAGACTCAGCCAGCCAGAGGAGGTCGATGCCGCGAGGGGGGGGACTTCAAGCCTGGAGAATACCCAAAGCGAATAAAAAAAAGAACCGAACACGCAAACAAACAAAATTCCTTGATCAAACGCACCTTATGGGGAAAATCAGCCTACGGGGACAGAAGGAGAGTTTACCAGCTGAAGCATATCGTGCTTGGGATACAACACGCGCGTGACAAGTCGGGAAAGCAAAAAAAGGAAAAAAAACATTAGGCGAGTGAAAAGACATGCTGGAAAAGAGCCGGAGGCGGACCGACATTCACCGAATGGAAAAAGTCTGGGTTACTCAAGACCACAAGTCTAGCTAGTTCAATAAAAAAAATGAAAAGAAAGCGACGGGAAATGAACGGCGGCGTTGGGGAGAAGATGGAAAAACCAAACGAAACCAAACAGTAAAAGGGAGCGTTCGAGCAAGGGGAGGTAAAAGAAAAAAACGAAGAATTTTGTTTAAACAGAAAAAACGCGAACTATGGGTGGCAAGCGGGAAAAAGTCCAAAGACCTGCGAAAAAACCCAGGTGGCCAACCAAAAAAATTGACGGGGAGTGAGGCGGACAACTTACGTCATCCTAGAAAAAAGGAAAACATTGCGTCCCAAGGTATCCGGCTGTTTGATAGTACCGGTCATGAGCAAAAGGACAACGTCAACAAAGTAGGGCAAAAAGAAGGGAGAAGTGGGGGGGGGGGACTCAGGCGCTTTCTCCAGTACGGATCCATCCCCGAAAACATCGTCGAAAATCAAACCGGGGCACACGGAAGTATCGGGGCGCCCGCTTTGAACAGGAAATTTGGGAGACTCGACGCGCCCTGAACCGAAGGACTCATGGAAGAAATAGGGGATCGTAGGGAGAGGGTCAAAACGATTCACCACAATAATGAGGGTACTGGACGCAACAAAGAAATAAAAAAATCCAAAAAAAGACCGTAAATAATCCGAGTGGGTTATCACCTCACGGGAAGGAAAAAGAGAGAATGACAACAACAAAAAGATTAGGCAGGGAGAGCAATTGGCTTGGGAAGGCCAGAAGACGGGGGGGCCGAATGCCGAAAGCCCAAACGTAAAACGATGAATCGCTGAAGAAGGGTTAAAGGTTTAAAGAGTATGTTAGCGTCAAAAAAAATTCCCGGGAAGAGGGTCTCCACCCCAGCTACGTCAAGACCCCGGTTGGTGGGGACGGGTTTTAAAAGGAGCGAGCAAAAAACTGAAAATGAGTGCATCGGGATTGAGAAAGAAAAATGAATAGGAAAAGACTACCAAAAAAAAATACAAGCCTCCAAAAAAGGATGGGGGGTGGCACCAGAAGAGGGGTGGTTTGAAAAAACGGTGGGGGGGGGAGGTCTCACACTGAAAGAGAGCATCAACGAAAACAAGTCAACCTAGACACCAAAAGGGTTTGACCGTATTCTACGTGGACACAGGGGGAAAAGCGGTAATACCACAAAAAAAGTCGCAAACTAAATTTGGGGGGGGGGGTACAGGGTTTGTAACAACATGGAGTTGCTGGACTTTGTCAAGAATGAATAAAGGGGTCCAAGGAAGGCAAAGTTCCTGTTCCAAAAAAAAACAAAACGGGGACGCCATTCATGCAGGGGAGCGCAAAAAAAAGCACTACAAAAACAACCAGAAAACAGCCAAAACAACCTCAAAAATCCGCTCACGAAAAAATGATGGCAGGGGTGGGCAGAATGATTCACGCCGACCGGCATCGGTAAGCCGAGGCAGGAAGAGAACGAGCCAAGTACAGCTTACCTGCATCCTCAGACCAAAAACGACACAAAAGGGTCGGGTGGCCAATTGGCGGGGAGAACTCCAAAACTCAACTGCAAGCGGTCGTACATTCAAAACATCATGGGGTGGGAAGGAGGAGGAAAAACGTCGCCGCGTGTTTGAAAAAATCTGCTTCACATTGAAATATCCCATTAGGGGAAAAAAAGAAATTTCCACGAAAAAGGATACAGGAAACGTTGGTTTTTCCGTGTGCGCAAGTTGGAGGGACTTGAATTCGCAGCAGGGTTGGTGTACGGCGCACCCCAGGGAAGCAACGCGAACATCGCAAAAAACGAAGGGGCGAGGGGAGTAGGGGTGACCGTTGAAGAAAAAAAGAAGTGGCCCGACACAAAACCCAAAAATCACGGGGGGGGAAACGATGAAATGGCCCAGCCGTACGAAAATGGAACACGGACGTCCCGGGAAAGAGTCTGCGCCAGAGTAAGAAGCCAGCAGTGAGTGGGTTGGGAAAGAATAGTGGAGGCAAGGGGTCAAAAGGAAAAAAGGTCCAAGAGCCAAGCAACAGCCGTCCAAACAGGGAACATTCCATTACTCGGGGCCTGGGCCAGAAACATTAGCCCAGGACTGGCAAATCCTACAACCTACCTGCGGCGTTGGGTAAACTAAATGGGCCGCCGGGGACAAAAAATGGTTGGGGAATAAAGACACCGTCAGAAAGGTGACGAAAGTGGAACGAAACGTCAAAAAAATAGAGAGGGGGCTGAAAGTCAAAAAGTGTGGTCACTGCGAAAAACACTAATGAGCGAGGTCGAGCCCGAAATGAAACCGCGATAGATCGGGAATGCAGTGGGGGAACTGCAACACGATAAAAAAAGACACCGGGAAAAGACGGGACACGCTGCAAACAGGGCGGGGTTGGGCAAAAACTCGAAAAGGGTGAAAACGCCCAGGCCAGCGAAAGACGCAAAACTAGAAGGTCAAAAAAACCAAACAAAACAGGACAATGAAAGAACCACGAAAACGGGGAGAAGCTGGGCAACCCCTGAGAAGCGTGCTAAGAACCTGAGGAAACCGGGGGAGGAAGAAAAAGGACTAAAAACCCAGACTCCACTGGAGGGAACAACTGACCGTGGGGGGGCTCCTGCACCCTACGTCCTGCCTGAATTAAAAAGAAAAAAAAAACAAAGGCCCTGTCCAGGGGTGAAAAAAAAAAGGACAAGGCACAAGTTTAAAACAAGAAAGGGGTGAAAACCTGCGCGGGAATTGTAAAGGGAAACAAAGTCAGGTCTAAATGGGAAAAGTGGGCAGAAGTGTCGGTTGCGGGAGCTGGCAAGAAACAATCGCATAAAAGCACTAGTCCCGGGGGGGAGATCCCAATGGACGCACTCGACAAGCAAAACTGACAAAAACCGATAATCAAGGGGGGAATGTGACAGGAAAGGCTCAAGCCTCGTTGCGGGGTTTTCCGAAAAATCCTTGTCAAAAATCAGCGTGGGCCGAGCTAACTCGATAGGAAATAAGTGTTGGAAAACGGCAGGCGCCGCAAGCCGGGTGACGATCGAACTGCGCACCTCAAAAAAGGGAAAAGGTCAATCTCGCAGGGGTCGACCCTAGATGGGTAAAAAAAACAAACTTGGGTGGCGAGAGTGAACAGGAAAATTTAAAACAAGAAAACGCGCCCCGGCGCCGTGGAACAGGACGCCAAAGAGGGTCAAAGGAAAGAAGTACGGACCCCGCCCGCGCAGTACAACAGCTCTGTGTGGTCTTTCCAATTGGGGAGATCAAACCTCCCAGCACGGGAATAGCCTAATGACCGCCTCGAACAAAAGGGAAAAACAAAAACGGGGGAGAGGGGAAAAGAGAGAGAGACCGTGCTGGCATAGGAAAGATGAAACGGCCGGATTGCGGAGGGCAAATTGAATCAAAGCGCGATTGGGGGTGTCGTCCGGGGGTCCGTACCAGGGGAAGGAAGGGCGCGAACGCAACGGGTTCAAGGAAAAGAAAGGAGTAAAACGTCAAAAAACGCCACAGGTGGGGGTCAAAGGGGAAAGGGGGAGAAAGGAGAGCAACGAGATTTGAAATCAAGGAGGCGCAGGCGAATCGAAGTCCAACGGCAAAAGAAAACTATATACGCATCGAGTTTAGAAAAGCATGCTGGTAAAACAGGAAATTTGTACAGTCAACAACAAACAAGGCCAGTGCGCCTGCGGCCACATGGAACCACGCGACCAGCTTTCAAAGGTAACGTGTCGGATTACCGGACCCATGGGCGCTTTACCCCATACGGTGAAAATCAAAGCGACGGCAGCGGCCGCACAAGCAAAACAAAAACGCAAACTACGAGACGGAGCGAAAAGGCCCGGGCTGGCAGGGACAATTCCCGCGAAAATGTAAGACCTAAAAAGGTTATTCGGGACATGCAGGGAGACCGGGGGGTACAACAAAACCCTCGGACGGCAACCGAAAAGAGAAGGCCGCAAGGGGTCAAGCCAAAACCAATCCCTGGGGAGATGGGGCCCGGGAAGATAGGAAAAAAAAAAGTTGAAACGGTCCTAATCAAAAGAAAAAAGGGACCAGTCCGAAGCAAACCTGTAAAAAATATGAAAAGGAGGGGACACCCAGAAGTTTGGGGCGAGCTCAAATGCCGTCCTACGCCACAGGAAGAAAAGTAAAAAAACCTGTGCAAAAAAAGAACCGCAGGCAATCGGCCAGCGGACAAAATACCGGTTTGCCGGTACAATTAAAAAAACACCCGAAGAAGATGCGGGGGGGGGAAAAAAAGGCCAAAGGACGAGAACATTCGATAACAAAAGTTCCAGGCATCGCTGGGCCGAGAAAAATCCCTCGAAAAAACGAGGGGGGTGCGTCCAAGTTCACTGAGAATAAACAGGACTCTGTCAGGCAAAAAGGCCCAGTGTCAAAGGGCAGCCAGGAGAAGAAGGGTACTAAATCTGGGTCAAGCAAAGCAAAAAACGATGCAGAGCAAAACCCGACCGACAAAAAAAAGGCTGGAAATGGACCGAGGGTTAACTAACATTCAACCACAGCAAATCGGCTCCAAAACCCAGAAAATTAAAGGAAGAAAGTGAGAAAGATCGGCCACGGAAACCTCGTGTGAAGGGGTTCATAAGCTGGGAATAGTACATTTCGTCGAGGGGGGGGGTGTCGGCACAGGGACCAAGAAATTCTTCAGCAAGAAACTCAGTAGGAGGGGCAAGCACTGGCTCACAAACTGGAAGAAAACAAAAAGAACGGGACGAATTCAAAGTAAAACCGACAACTGGCCAACGTCACAAAAAAGAACTGTCACAAAAAAACAAACACGTGAACGTACGGGCCCCAAAGGAATATGTTGGTAAACCAAATGAGCACAGTCGTGCATTTCTACAAAGCGAGACTGGCTGCCGACGCCGAAACCCCATGGCAGTCAGGGGAAAAAGGTACGACCTGCACCCCGGGGGCACACGCCGGGGGGATTGGGACTAGAACAAACCAAAAGGTAACACGAGACACAAAAGGGTGTCGTATGGGTCTGGGGAACCAGAAGAAGGAAGAGGCAAACCTCGTTTCTCTTAATGCAGGACGCGACGAAAGCACGTGCAAACGTTTGAAAAATCGATTGACGGAAAAAACACATCAGGACGGAGGGAAAGGTCGCACGCGTACCAGAGAACGAAGAGGAACGACGACCGGTGTTTTGAAAACAACACGGCCGAGGACCAGGCTTGAAAAGTTCACAAACGAAAAACAAACAGGGACAAACAAAAAGGGAGGCCAATAAAGGGAAAGCCAACTTGCCGCGTGCCATCAGAGAAGACGACAAATGGGGGGGGCGTTCCCTTAGTCGGGCGGGAGGGGTGAGGATTTAAAAAACCATGGACATCCCAAACTTAAAAAACGGCCAACCAGAACAAATGGGGTCACTCACATTCAGTTCCAAAAAAAAAGGGGGCATACAATCCCTGAATCACAAAAGCGGTCCGGGCTCAGCTAGGGGGACGAAACCCGGTCCCAAAAGAGACGGCGAAAAAGACGCAATGTGTAGAGACAAGAGCCCGCCTCGGAATCAAATTATCAACGAGATCGTAAGAAGCTGCACCTTCAAGAAAGTCCTACATAAGAAGTACTGACCGGGAAAATCCCGGTAGCGCACTCCCGAAAGAAAGCAACGAGCAAACGGCAAAAGGGACGCGTTGGAAA
>Ga0179593_1446034_pt1 | contig 25303 bp, 23 predicted proteins | sample CZODoug2_1_08_16_FD_185931 | JGI IMG/M metagenome (GOLD analysis project Ga0179593, IMG submission 185931) | Vadose zone soil fungal communities from Angelo Coast Range Reserve, California, USA - CZODoug2_1_08_16fungal (PacBio error correction) | ecosystem: Environmental > Terrestrial > Soil >...
TCGGGGCAGGGTTGACCCCCGGGTCCTAGGAGAGGGAGGCGGATACGATAGCTCGTACGGGAAAGTGGAAATAATCCTATACACTATCAGTTAATGAAAACCCAAGCACTCTCTGCCAAGACTGAGTAGTGAAGAATCCATGCTTCAGTTCCATAATAAAAAACGGGGACATCTGAGACGTCGTCCCAGGTCGGAGGTTTGACTTAAAAAGGGGAGCTTTGATGCATGCAAATATCAAATAGGGCACGAGGAGAGGGAAATGCGCTTAAAATGGAAGTAGGAGCCGAAATACAGGGGCCCCTTTGCTTCTATCCCTACAAGTTGGGAACGCGCAAGGCATTTGAAGGTGCGACAGAAAGCCAGAAAAGGATGAAAATCGAAAAACGCCCAGGGGGGGAAAATCGTCGATTTCGCCTGGCGCGGCGCTTAAAAAGAGGGATCCGGGAGCGGGAAGGGAAAAAACAAAGGACATGGGACGCCACAGTCGTTCCTCCACGAATACTGTGTATGTCCCCAAAACACCTTAGTCGCTGGGGCCGAATACGAGCTTAATTGGCAGGGTCCAAGTCAGGAATGCGAGGTTAAAAAATCCTTAGCGCGTTACCTGGCACCGACCACAATCAGATCAGCAGAGGAGGGAAGGTGTGCATTCGGGCGCAAGAACCGCCATGCTACCGGAAATGGGGCAGGGGCTGGATTTGCTTTACGAAGGACGGCTGCTCACGATCCATAATAGGCAAGGTACCAAGGAAGGCATACGAAAAAAGGGGGGTAAACCATAACTTCTTACAGAATCTCTTGTACGGGAACATCCAAGAAAAAATCGTAACAGTAAGCAATCTCGTCTATGGGAGTTTTCCATTCTAAGAAAGGTCCGATTAACTGCTTTAAAAGAGATAAACAGACCTTCACTGGAGCTCAAATTTTCTTCCGCCTGCAAGGTTTAGCGTCGAATTAGGTCACTCACCTAAGACGTCAATGGGACGAGGTGACACCGATTCCTACCGGGGGAAGCACATGGCAAAAATGGAGGGGGGGGTTCTTCAAGGTGACAGGAGGGGAAAGCCGAAGATCGTTGATGAAGGAGGCCGGGAAAATAAAACACGTCTCCTTCTTCAAATCAAAGCAAAGTTTTCTGATGTAACAAAAAAAAAAAAAGAAAACACATTTCGCGATTCAAAGGAAAGAGAGACCGCGATGACGGACGAAGGGGGAAAGCGTTGAAGTCAAAATAAATCCAATGAAAATCGAACGGCCTCTCTTTGGGGCAAAGTCTCCCTAACTTTCCGCAAGAAGAGGGAAAAGGAAAAGTTGGGAAGTAATTCGACTTCTTTACTGGGGGATTGGAAGAAGCAACCTAATGATCTTAAAGAGACCCAACCTTTCCCGTTACTGGGCAGAGTGGGGGGAAGTAACTGTTCAACGTCGTGGGTTCTCTTTTCTCCTGGCAAACGGGAAAAGGAATCGTCTGGAAGAATGCCATCTTAAGTGATAGCTCGTTTCCAGAAGTCCGGTCGGCTGCGTCGGTGGGATCCCGAGCGACTGGAAAGGCGTTTCCAAGGTAAATCTCACACCTGCTTCCTAAGAAGAATAACAAACCTCTCACCCAACCCTCCCAATCTCTTGGGGCCATCGAGAACCTGCTGGGTTGGGTGGACGATTGGAACAGGGGCAATTTCTTTAAGGTGGAGTTCGGGCCGATCAAACTCATGACAATGAACTCGGACAACGACCGTCTCTCACTAGGGCCCACCATGAAATGAACGGTCGAAAAATCCTCAACTTTTACAAGGCAACACTAACACTCTGAGGATGGAATGTACATAATTCTCCGCTGTCTGGAACCTTCTGTTACGTGACACAGCATTCACTAACGGCGGCGGAGAAAGGAAATCACGGCCAAAAGTAAGAGGTTCAATAGGTCAAACAGTTTTTGGAGTGGGGGGAAAGAAGGAATTCGAAACAACTGGGTTGGTAGTCGACTGAATAAGATCGACATTCGGAAGAAAGACCACTCTACGTGAATGGTCACTTTCTACTCTAGAGTTCGCTGTTGAAAAAATGACGGAAAGGTATTGGGATTCTGTGGACAGCGAAAAAAGCTTACGGGCTGGGGTACCACGTACGACTAAGCAAAACTCAGTGGGGTTCGGGAGCGTCTGTCAAATTACAAAAAAAAGGGGGGAAACACCTGTCGAACGGGTATGAGGAAACCAACTCCGAGTGCATGGGGGACTCCTAGAGAGAACGGGGGCTGTTCAAACTCTGACTGTGGTCGCGAAAGGGAACACAGATTTGTATTGTACTTGATGGTCAATTTGCAATGACCCTGCACATATAGAAGCAGTCAAAAAGTTGTCTAATTCAAAAAGGCGGATCTAAGAAAAGAATCAAGTGGGGTGTCGGAATTGGGACCGGTCATGATTCGATGCGGCCGAAAGGACGGACGACCTTCCCAATCGGTCATGGGGGTTACAGGTCAGCAGGTCTGTACTGTAGAACGAGGGAAAAAAAGGCGTGCGGTCTGTATGGGGGGGGGGGTGTCAGAAAGGGGGAGAGGACAGCGACTCACGGTAGATCCTTCATGCTCGAACGCCGCATTCAGGCAATGTACAAAGTTAAAGGGAAGTCAAACCTTCAAAGGGGATGGGGTCTATAGAGAAAATTCTGTGGATAGTGGGTAGGGGGGCGGACAGTCCTAGTACATCTAACCGATCAGCTAAGGTGTGGAAACTGTTTTATCAAATGGGGGCAAGGACTTTAAAGAAAAGCAGCACGGCTGTTAGACACTAAACAAGGGTGGCCTAATCATTTGTTTCCCGCCTGTTAGGGGGGGCAGTAAAACATAGAAAGTGGTATCAAGGGCCCTACGAACCCGCGAACGATGAGTAGGCGTCAATTAGGATCCAAAGACAGGAAGCCGAGGACGCCCGTCAAAACAACAGAGGTGTTTGTGGGGGGACCAAGGGATTAAAAACAACAGGCACGGTGGAGAACAGAGGGAGAAAAGGGAAAAGAGAATGGATTGGTCTGTTGTCATAGGAGGCTACCTAAGAAAGGCTAAAGACTTGCGGTAGTAAAAGAGTGGGGGCGCAGGGACAAATGGATATGTCGGCAAGAGAAAAGTGGCCTCACTTCGTGTCTCGTGTCAGCGAAAAATGCTCCTCGTGAAACTGGATAATGGAGAGACGAATCCCCCTTCGCTGGTTGCCAAAAATGGGGTCATACTACATGAGAGACAAGACTCTTGACCGACTGAGGGGGGGGGGGTCTCTCGTGCAGAAAAAGAAGAAGGGCGCCGAGAAAAGGTCAGCGCACGACATAGAAAGCTTTCAAGGAAACAAGCTTGTACCGAGAGAGAAGGAGGAACAAATTCCTATGCAAGACCAGAACGAGAAGAAAAAAAGCGCTACGAATTATTCGAAACGTGTTAGGTTGGGGTAACACGGCAACAACAAAAGGGACGGGGGTGCAAATGGCCGGCCTCGGAGGGGGGACCAAGGGAAGCTCCCGCCTTGACGTAAGCGTAGGGCGTCTATCCACAGGTTATGGGGAGGGAAACGCCCCGAAAAATGCTTCTGACAGAAGTTGGAGGGGGAAGGCCGGGCTGTTTTTCCGGGCAGTCCTGCCAGAGAAGAGGGGGCAATACTTTTTCTAGGAAAGACAAGGGTCTATTGACATGCTTCCGTAATCTCTGAAAAGAGGGGGAGGACTCCGACAGCTCGACGTTTGTTGCTGGCGCCAGCTCGGGGCGCGTTGACGAGGCTTTCTTAACGTTGGGTAGAATGAATACTTTTCACAAAAAGTCGATTTGAAAGCATGAAATCTGACCATACCAATAATCAGCAAGAGAGGACTTTTCAAGCCTTCCAGTCAAGAAGAGAAGAGCGAGAGCAACTAGTTGGGCTTTGGGGGGTAGGTGAGATGGACATGTACCTGGCAAAGATAAAGAAAAAACTCTGAGTGAAGGGGGTGGGTCCTTTTTTGTCAGAGGAGTCTGGCAACAGTCTGCTTTAATCCACTTAAGCGTTGGCCCTCGGGAAAGGCCATGAAAATTCCTTTGAGAGAGAGCAGTAGCGTTGACAAAGCGTGTCCTGCATTCTCACTAGAGTCGGTCGTGTACGGGAACTATGGACCTGGTGCGAGTGGTGTATACATTCGGCGAGAAGAGAGATCATCACCACGGGGTCGGTCGGAGGGGAGGAAGTTTTACCTCTCACCGGACAGAATTTACCGCAATCCCAGAAGGAGAAGCCAGTATACCAAACCAAACCCCCTCCTTGACGCTGAATAAAGTGACGTCGATATTTGGGAGTTGGCGGGGAAAAACATAATTTCGACGAGAAACCTTCTCCTCCCCCAGGGTGGGGTGCGAGAAAAATTCCACACGACCTCGAAACGCCGGACGCTTACGTTCTGAACACGTTCGTCCGAACCTCCTGAAGTCTTTTCAAGCACGCCGGAAAAGACGTTTACGCGGCAGAAAAGGGAGGTAGGCTTCCTTATAAGAGTTCGGCTTCACATGAGCGGGGAAAGGCCCCTTTTCAGTGTACGTTTAGGGGGGCGCGCGGCAGTTTCCAGGGGGGAGGGCGGGGGAGTTATATCGTTACACGAAGCAGAACTCCGTGGCGAATCAGGGCATCTGTAACCCCCAAACAAACCGAAGGGGTGGATGGGACAACTTTTTCAGGGTGGAAAATCTGGGGATTGAAAGAGGGTGAGCTTCACCAAAACATGCAGAGGGGAGTCAGGCGGAATCACGACTAGGGGAAAATGAGTGGCCCGAGAATAAGGTCGCATGCACGTTCCACCGGGGGATCAGGGGGGGGCCGGGTGTCAGGCTGAACAGCAAGGAAAGGGCTTGTCAGTTCAGACCCATGTGGCACCAAGACGGTGCACGAGTAGAAGAAATCTGCAGTGGCAGATAGTAAAAAAGACACTCACGAAGTCGCCTTCAGACAAAGTGAGGCACAAATCTTGACCTCATAAGAGGGGAGGATGAAAAAAAAAGTGGGCGTAGAGGCGAATAGAATGGAGGAAGGGAGATCCCGTCCTGGTCCTGTCGTTCTTGACAGGTAACGAGGGGCCCCTTCAGGTAGGAAGACGGGGAATGGGTCTTCTGGTACTGAAGGAAATGGGGTGAAGAAAGGTCGCGGCTTTTCGCAGAGAGAAGATTTATGGGGAAGCGCGTGAAGGAAGGGAAAAAACTAAGATCTTCGGCTGCGACAGAGTCAAATTCGACCAAGAAGGGGGTAACGGGCTTGAATAGGGGGGGGAAAAGGAATAGCGTCCCGAGTGACGTTGTGGACTGGGGGGGAAAGAGGGGGGAGAAAGCGAAAGGACAGTCTGGCCGAAAATTATCCGAGAAAATCGAGGCGTTTACGCAACGAGAGCTCCGAAAATCGGCTCGTAACCTGCAACGGACCCGAGTTTATCAGCTTGTACGTCTATTTGGTCGGCGGGAAGGATATTCGTCCGTCCGTCTGGTAACTGGTTCAGAAGGGGTGGCTTTGAGTGAGGAGGAAGGCGAGTGTCGCGCCAGGTGTCTTCACGCTGTAACATGGAGGTTCCAGCACGCTGCCTAGGGAAGGGGGGAATCCTTAGGTTCGACAAGCTGCCAGAATAGCATGGGAGGTCTTCGGGGGAGCTGGAAAAGGGGACGAAGAATGAAGGGGTAAAGGCGAAATGGGTCCCACACATAACTAAAGGAGAAGGAGAAACAATCGAATACAGGTCTCTTTAACGGCCTACAAAAAACGAAGTCAGTAGGATAGAAGAAAGACCGGGGGGGGTTGGTGTAAAGGGGAAATCCAACGCCATCATCGCTGTACTCGAAAAGCGAAGCCCAGGGACCGAAATCGCCTATCATGAAAAAAAAAGTTGACATCCATTTTCCAAAAGGGAAAAATGACACTACTCTTGCTCGTGCATAAAATTGAGGATCGCAAAAATGCCAGCGTCGTGGAAGAGTTCAAGTGGCAACAAGTAGCCTTGCGATAAAGAAGTTGGAAAGATGGCCCTGCATCATCTCAATAATCAACGCAGAAAAAAGACGCTAGGGGAAGATGTCGTAGAGAGGTCAAAGATTTGGAGGGAATAAACGAAAAAGGTGGCTTCCTGCCCTTATCGTGAGAGGGGGGGGGTTTCTGAGTAACTGCTCGTTGATAGGCTTATGGCCACCTTACCCGGCGAGAGAGTAAAAGCGCAAAACCGCCGATATAACTGTGGGCAAAAATAAAAGAATCTCTCCAAAACCACCGGGGATTATGGAAGAGAAAGGTTCGGGGCCATTTTTTTGCCACCGGGGGGGGATATAAGAGGGGGTGAGAATAACGGGGAAAGGAGTGAGGGGTGCCATCAGCGATCCCGGAAAGGTCATCAGAGGGACAAAAAAAACCATTAGAAAATGACCGATAACTAAGAAGCTTCAGACTGTCTTAACGTTCCAGCATCCCACATACGGTAAGGAAAATAGAAGACATCGTCCGCGAGCGTTGCGGGGGAAAAGGCGGCATTGAATATGGTCAAGCGGGAGGAAGAGAAAGTCGATGTACCTTAATTCAAGCCTCAGGACGGCTGAAAAAAAGAAGGGGAGCGGAAAGACCCCCTCAAGTTTACTTCGGTATCTGTCCTTGACATGGGCCGTCAGCGCACGGAAGATTGCAAGTCTGGATAACCAACCCCAATTATGTTTAAACATACATGGGCAAACATCGATTAGTCAAAGAGATAACAACGAAACAAAAGGGTGTACGGAGATTCGGCCATGGGCTCTGTGGGCTCGTCAGCTATGAATGAATAGGGAATGAGACAGTGACCACAAAAAGTAAAGACAAAGGTAACTTGAGACCGAAGAAAAGTATTGTGGTTGTAGTCTTGAAGAAAAGAGGTCTCGGGTTTTAGCCACCTAAGAGACTGATGGGGAAAGGGAAAATTGACGGGGGGAAACGCTGTACCACATGCCGGTAGCGCTTTTAGTTCAGAACGACAAAAGGGCCTGTAGGATGTGTTGGGTGGCAGGACGGAACCGAATCCTGCTACACTTACATCTTCACAAGGTCCCATTGAATGGGAAAAACTGTCCGGACAGACCAGGCAGAGAGGTCGCGGGATCCTTCACTACAGCCGGCAAGAAGCACGGGGATAAAGATCTGGTACGAAGCGCTTTCCGACATCGAATACAAGACGGTAAAGCTATCAACTGGAGAGTGGGGAGAAAAAAGGGACGAGCCAACAGCTGAATTAAAAAAATGCTAAGGAAACGCCTGCTTTGCTATATCAGTGATCTCAAGGGGGGAACAACTGCTCATGTCGCATCTCAAGGGGAGGGAGCAAAAAAGAACGGGACGTTCCACCGTAGAAAGGTAAAAATGCAAAGTGAACCACTCGTGCTTGGTTCAGCACGTTGACTCTGTCTCGCAAGGAAGTAGAGGGTGGATTAACGATAATAACGCCCCTACAGGCGGTCTTGTCCGCGAAACAAGCCGCGTAAAATTGATGGAAAAGTTGGGTCTCGAATGGAAAAGACGAATAAATAGGGAAGCCGAAATCTGGTGACACCAGAGGGAATGAAGTGAGACCGGGGAGGCAAGGGGGCGGCGGGTGTCATTAAGGGTACGTCACAGCGATGGAAATGGACGCCAGACGCAACAGGCGCCGGCTTAGGCTGCGGTGGCAAGGGGTGAAGGGTCTCGAGTGGTGTGCGTGGGGCGTATGCTGTTCCGGAAAAAGGGCTCGAGGGGTCGTGAAGGGGAGTGTGGAAGAATGGTCCCCTATGATTCTTCAACTCGAAGCATACTCTGGGGGTGTGCCCGTGGCGGGGGACAGATGGTGTGGGAGGAAAGGAGCAGGAGGCGTCTATTGTCAGAACGGGAAATGCGATCGGCTGGAAGTTGCGCATCTTTAAAGGGAGAGCGAGGGGGGCCAATGCTTCCTCGTCGTGCGTAAACGAAAGGGGGCGGGGGTGATCGGACCAGTTGTTCTCATGTTCGGTGGGCTACCGGGGGCACAGGGTCAGAAAGCAGCAGCAGACCCGAAAAGGTCAGGGGGGTAAAACACCGGGGGGGAAAAGCAGGGCCGGTGGTGTTGGTTTAACGAGCCCTGACATTGCACTGGATTGTACTCCCGGTGTGTAGGGGGTTCAGCGGAAAAGGACACAAAACGACGATAGATGCAACGTCCGGGGGAGAGGGATCCGCTGGCGGCACCAATGACCGGACCGGGTGGGGGGTCGGGTGGAGACCTGGGGGGAGCGGTGGGGGGTGAACGAGCAGCTGCGGTGATGGGAGCGGCTTGAGGCATGTGAGATTGTCCTCTACACCACTTCGGATAACATCATTCAATCAGAACCCTAAAAAATATCAACACTTTCAGACAATCAGTAATTCAAAAAGCCACATTATAAATTCAAGGGGAGAAACAAAAACCCTAGTGGGAGAGGGCCAGACTCGACCTTCCTCAAGACCAACAATATATAATCAACGGGGAGGACGACCGAAGGTATTTGTTGCGCGAGTCGGTATACCAGGATGGACTTAGGAAAATTCAGCGGGAACGTCAACGGTCACCACTTCAACAAAGCACCCGACCAATTGGTGAATTACATTCTCAACGAGTTAAAAAACAAATTAAAAACAAGAAAAGGATCAACAACCTGGCTCGCGCTGTAATAAACAAGCCTAATGCAATGTTCTGAAGAGCAAAGAAAGGGGACAAACAAAAGGTGTACGGCGACGCACAGTGGATATTACGGACTGACAGGGAGTAGTAAAAGGAGAGACCATCAAAGGGGGTGGGGAAAGAAGAAAGAAAGTGCCTCGAACCTCACTCAAGTGTTGGGGAGATTTTGTGGGACCGTTAATAAACAAACTCGTAACAATTGACACAGGTCTCATGCGCTGAAGATCGGAAATCCTGGACTTGAAACCTCAATACCGTTCTTTAGGAGGGAGGGGGGCTGTGGGAGATGAAGTCGATGCCATCGCTGACTCGGGGAAAAGGGAGACGCGGTGCTCGACGCAAAAAAAAGCCGCACGGACGATCTGGCGGGAAGAAAAGGAAAAGAGGGGAGAGGTTGTTCGAGTCGCTTCAAGTCTGACGAGAGACGAAAATGGGGAAGAAAGAACCCTATGGCAATCACCCCGGTTTGTGGCAAGCAATGGGTGGATCAAGGTAAACAAAAGGAAAAAAACATAAAGAGTCTTTCTGCATAAAGGCTCAAATGCCTAGCGAACTTTCAACTTACTTTCCGAATCACAAGAGAAATGGTGTATCGATAGACCGGCCAACTCGCTATTATAGTAGGGAACGCGACGTGTCGAAGTGCCCCTAAGGCCAGCAAAACCGTTACAAAACCCGATTTGTTGTTGCAGAGGAAAAACCGGGGGAAGGGAATTTCTGAAGAAATTAGGAAAATATAAAACGAGCTGTGATAGGTCCGTGTCGAACTAATCCGAGTCTCAAGACGCCGGGGAGACAGGACAAGCATTTTGGGGGGGGGATCAAAGGACAGCGGAGATTTGTCTTGCCTGGAAAGACACTCCTCCCATACTGGAACTGGTCCATGTTCGCTCGTGGGGGAGTAAGGAAAACGGAAGACCAACACAACAACAACTGATGATAATAGGAAAGATTGGGAGTCCTAGATAAAGAAAAAAAGTAGTGGTCTAAGACGAAGCACAAGGAGATGGCAAGGTCCGCGTCACGACGAATAAGCTAAAACAGGAACCGGAGCAATGCTTGTAGCGTCGATGATCGGCAGGGGATGTATGAAATGTGCGATTAAAAACCATCCAAGTCTCAAAGAATTGCGGCCTACTAAATCTGCGACACACTGGAAGGGTGGGGAATCACGGGGCAACACCACCCTCGCTGGGTTGGGTGAAAGTGTTTCCTTCGTAGAAGGGAGGGGGGACGGACCTCCTTTGACTTAGCAGAAGATTGAGAAATGGGCGTCTGATAAAACAGGCGGTTCGTTTAAAGGGAAAGGAAGGAAAAGTTCTGCTGCAGAAGGGTATGGAAAAAGGAGGTTCTGGGGGTTGCAGGCAAGTCCTCCCCTTCGACAAATGAATGCAACTTTCGAGGATCATTTAATGGGGACCAGGATGCCGGGCAAGGCGGGAATAAAGGGAGCTACGCTAAAAGATAAAGCTTGGGGAAATCGCCAGACGTGGCCTTTTGACGGCATGGCTGGCGTCGAGAATCAAGGATCAATAAGTTAAAAGGAGCAGCGATTGGGGGAATCTACGATCAAAGCCATCCGCGCACGAATTAATTTTCCTAAAGGGGGACGAGGTCCGGGGAAAGCCTCAGAGCCGAGCTGCGCGAGACAAGGGACGTGTGGAGTCTTGTATTAAGGAGGAAAGTGAGACAACTTGCTGTAGTTGCATGACTTGGGTGGGGAGAAAGTCAAAAAAGTCGAGTATACAGGCAGGGGGAAGCTGGCATCCGTACAATCGGTTCAGACTCGGTCACAGTATAGGGGGGGAAAAAGTCATCGTACGATCAATGTCAGTCGAAAGGCGGCTTACGTCAGCCCTACAGTTTGGCGATCTGGGGGATCTGCTCGACGGAAGAGAAAACTAAAAGCGTGTTACGGATTCGGATCAGCGGGTGAGCATCTACTAAAGAACTTCCAGCGCCTGACCGTCATAAAATAAGTAGAAAGAAGAATACCCCCCCTACAGCAGGGGGGAACCGTTAAACGTCGATATTTTCGTTCGGTGACGAAAGGTAGACTGACTCCGCCGTCAGGGGGAGGCCAAATGAAAAAGGTTTTGATTCGCCAGTGACATCACCACGCACGAATTGAGACTGAAAAAGGGGCCAGCGTCTGGACGTAGTGATCGGGCTCCCGAGCTGAGACTGGATTGGTTAAGGAACTAGAGGCGAAAAGCGTTAAGGCTGCGACTAGGGAGGTGGCGGATTGACGTAAGGAAGGGTTCAGGTGGGAATGGCCAATGCAGTTATGCTTGGTAGAAAACCCGTCAGTTTAACTTGTTGCGGGCGAGGGAAAAAGGGTCCTAGTCTCCTTGGCCGTGTATTTGGATAGTGGAACGACTAAGAGAGAATCTGCCGCGGGAAAAGCGGTGAACTCCCCCACCCCCTCCAGAAGGGGGTGGGAGGGCTCACCCACATAGCGGGTGTCTTGTCCACAAAAACAAAAGAAAAAAGAACCGGGGGAGGAAAAAGAAAAAGAAAGAAAAAAAAAAGAGGAAAAAAAAAAACCCAAAAAAAAAGAAAAAAAAAAAAGCTGCGTCGTCTGACATGCCGGTATAGGGAGAAAGTAAAGTCTAAACGAGACGTCGGAAGGGAGGTTCAAACCAGGAAAAAAGGGGGCAGAGCGCTATAGAGGAGAATGTCACCACTTGACCACTAATAGCCCGGGGTCAGTCATTAACAATACAGACGGGCAGCAGGTGAAGTTCAGCCAACACTGTGGGTCACCCGACTGTTGTCAAGCAGAGGAAACAATATTCTTGCGTCTTCCGAGACAGCACGAAGGGAAGGACACGCCCTCGCCACTCTTTAAAATTATCTATGCTGGCAGAACCGCTAATAGGGGGAGCAATGGAGTACATTGCCTTCCTGCCTCACTGTGTCCATGTAGTTGGGACTTGTACTTCAAAGAAGTCACAGGGGAAAAGGGAGAATTCGAATGTATTAGGCAATTTAATGTAGAGAAAATGGTTCAAAAAAATGTAGGGCTTTTCGACGAAGGAGGGGAAGGGTGGATAAGAATTTCTCAGTCCTCAACAAACTATTAGTTATTGGGATAGAAAAGGAAAGAAAACTTTCTAAACAAAAGCAAGGAGGGATTTATCGTTTTACGTCCTCTTGGTAAAGCGTTCAAAAATGGGGCTGCTCGGGATGAAGGATGGAGAAAACCATGATCAGGTCTGTAATAAGTCGAAACGTATCAGCAACTCGTGGAGCAAGAGATTCGAAAAAAGAATCGTACGGATACTGAAAGAGAGAGAGAAAAGCAATTGCAGCTGGACGTCGATGTTGGGAGATCAACAGAGCTTCGGGGCCGCCGTCCTGGTAACCGTCGCGGCGGGCTTGGACGTGATGAGTAGGAGGGGGAGACAGGTCTTCCTTACGGGCTTCCAGCCCGCCCGTTGACCGGGAGCCGAAGAAGGGAAAAAAGGGGGGGCCCCAAAAAGGCCAGGCGATCTGCATTGTCGCGCCGGGACGCTATCAAGGCCGGGGAACAGCGATGTGGGGAAAAAAAATAGAAGAAGGCTCGAACGCAGAGAAAACAAAATGGCCTACCTACCCACCATGCTTCCGCGGAGCGACTCGGGAAGCAAGGTCTTTTTTGGGCCCCGTGGAGGGCTACGTCATCAATCGCTTCCTCAAGGCTAATGTGCAGGGGAAATCCGCAGGAAAAAACGCACTGGCATCAGGAGTGGTGGGGATAATAAAGGGTTCCTGTCTTGATCGACAGAAAGGTACCAATGCCGTGACAGCGTTATACCCTGAGGGGGATAAGACGGGTGCATCGTCGTTCGAGAAGGGAAGAATCGCCTTGCGCGATAATCGGTGTGACATGTCAACTGATCAAGACGGATCACTCCACTAATAAAAAGCAGAATAAGCTCGAGGAACGGAGGCTTATCGTCAAGATTTTGGGCATGGAACGGAGAGGAGACTGGGAGTTACCCGGGAAGAGCAGGGGGAGCAGGGGTTGGGAAAAATGGTGTTGTCTATTAACTGGAAAAGGAGTAGGGGGTATTGATGGCCACGTCCCGGCCGAATCGTTACATTGATCCCCGCGCATAGACTTCGTTTGTCGAAAACGTTGGCAACGGATATATAAAAAAGGAACCGGAGGATGAGAAAGGGAAAAAATAATAGATATAGTACGTGTTGGAAAGGGGTTTTGTAAAAGTCTCAGCGTCCGGAGAGAGAGAAACAGAGGCGGGGCCATCAAGCAGAAGAAGATAAAGTTAAATACAGAAAAAACCATAAACTCTACTCTAACTTTAAAAGAATTCAGATACTATTCTGGGGTACAGAGCATACCCAACTAAAGTAGGAAAACTCCAAGAGGAGGAGGGTGGGCTGTGTTGGGGGGGAGAACTGATCCAGGGCAATCTTTCACAGCTGTCCGGGTTTAAAGCTCAATTGCAGATGGACTCTTAATTGCCATCTAAAAAAAGAGGGAAAAACGGGGGACCGGGGAACACATCAATTGTCGGAAAGTGGGAGTGAGAGTAGCGTACAAAGCTGAACCACACTTGAATCGTGCATGGATTAACATCAAGCACACGCACAACATGATGAATACTATGAAAGGCGAAACCGGTGAATGATAGCGATTCATGAAAAAACTGCGAAGCTTTCCATCTGATGAGGACGTTAGACTTGAGCATTTACCCCGTCCATTCGAAACTAGGGGAGGGGAGAAATTGAGAATTCTTGGTGGTGATGATTTAAGGCCCGCTACCTTGGGGAAGGGGTGGTACAAACCCTACGAGCGTTGGCACGGTTGAGAGCTAAGTGCGGGAATCTATGGTTCCACGTCAAGTTGATCGCGGTCCGGCCGTAGATGAAAAAATATAAGGGATAGGGGGGTGGCTAGAAGCCCGACCGGCCCGGCTCAAGGAATCGCCGCGTGCTGGAAAAGTGGAAATTCCCGGTGGAAGAAATTGGACGGCGCTAAACTCTCCGAAATCAAAAGTACTGCCAGGCCGGAGAAAAAAGTACAACTCAATAAAGGGCTTTACAACGGCCAACGAGGTCACCAGAATCAACCCGCAGGGTAATGGTCAAGGCCAATAGCGATAAGAACTAACTGGCGAGTCTCCATATCTGTTATAAACGGTCTAAGGAGAAAAATGAGACGGCCTTCTGAGCAAATCGCTGATAAAAAGCCTGCAGCGCATTATATGGGGATAAAGTTGGCCTCCAGAATGCGCATAGAAGAAAGGAGTTTTCCTCCTATTAGTCCCTCGTTACTCTTCCAACAAGGGGGTAATTAAACGATACAAGCACGTCAAAACCCCCGTGGTGCAAGTTGAAGAGAGATTCTCCGTACGTTAGGAGCGAAAAGGCCTGCCCACGTAATTCTATCGCTCGCGAAAGCGTAGACTAGGGGGTTTGCGGGAAAAAAAAAGTGGGCGAGAAGGGGCACAGGGACGAATGAGATGGCTGCAGCCTCTATCTGGATGAAGGACCCGAGTTGTGGAAGTCAAGGAAAAGAGGAACCGGGAGGCTTCGACGCCGTCAAGCAAGGGGCGAAGTGGAGAATAAAAAAGATACGCAGCCTACTGACTCTTCAGATAGGGGAGCGTCAAAGTAGCGGTCAAAACGCGTGGGAGTGTGGTTTTCGTGGAAAGATCTGCAAAAGAAAATGAACAACTGCATCGTTTCCCGTCTTTGCCAATGTGGGCGGAAAAATGAAAAGGGAATGCGGCGACGTGTAAGCACAGGAAAACGGGCAAGGATCCGGGAGGGAGGGGGCTCATCTTAGGAAGTGAGAGGGGCTGCACGCGTAACTTTATCCTAACATCGTAAGCTCTTTCAGGCCATGTGTCAACCAATAAAGGATTATGAATAGTCGTACCCTAAAAGAGAAAAGAAGTGGGCAAGAAAGGTAAACAGCGGGGGTGTGTGTTGAACTATTCCCTTGAGAGAATTTGGTGACACTCCGATAGTGCCACGATCAATACAGAAAAGGAAAGTCGGACAAATGCAGTGGCCCGAATTTCCCCCATTACAAAAAAAAAAAGGGCAGACCAGTCAATCACTGTTTCAGAAAGACACGCTTGTTACTTGAAGCAGACAGCCTGGCAGCGCACGAGACGAAAAAGCCATCATGACAGGGACAGGAGAATGACTAAGCAAACGTGGCAACCGATCGTCAAAGCAATTTAAGAGTGAGGGGGAAAAATGCTTCCGGGATAAATAAAAAGGTGGGGGAAGGAGGTAAGTCAATCGTACGCATTCGCAAGGCAACGACAATATCGCGTTACCACTGTGAGCGGCAGGATGGGTTATTCACTTATGGGTGTAGGGAGTAGAGGAGGGTCGAGGTACCCTTCCTAATTAAGAAATAACCTCCTTTTTTGATTCAAAAAGAAGAAAAAGAAATTAAACCAGGGACGGAAAAATGTAAATGGCTGCCTGTACACCAAACTCAACTTACATGCAATGGCATCTACGACACGGTACAACGCTACGGGTTTGGGTAGGGTGGAAGACCGATGTTCCTTGCGGGAAAACCCGGCGTAACAGCAGGCGAAGCAATTCAGAACGTTGGCGACATGGCAGCAAAAGAAAAAAGGGGCATCGGGGAACCTCAAAGCAAATGGGGGGACTATTTGAAGGGCAGGGAGACAAAATAAAAGGGCACAGAGGGGAGCGCCTTCGAGCTTGACTGGAATTACAGAAACCGGTCTTCTTGTGGGGTGGCTGGGGAAGTTCGAGTATCCATTCTCCTCTCTGGTAAAAATACGTCTATATCTGATTAAAGAAGTCCAGTCAACGCCACCAGAGCGTGATAGGGACAGCACTTCACGTAAATGGTCAAAAACGAAAGTGAGAAAGCAAGGGAGGGAGCTTCTTCGTCAAGCACAGGGAAAAGCTACCTTCTCATACAAACCAATTTGACATAATCTTGGGGGAGCATTTTGCGAGAAAAGGAATAATAAAAACATCACGTCCTTTTCGAATAAGCTGCTATCCGAAGGGGACTTTTCCGTTCGAGGCACGGGGAGGAGCGGGTGGTGGAGGGGGGGGAACAAGTTACCTGTGGCTCTCGCCGCGAAAGGCGAAAGTACTTTCAATGTCTGGGATTTCAACACGCAGGCCTGTGTGGTGAGTGAAAGTACGCCCGTTCAAAAGAGTGTGGGGGTGTTCCGTGGGGAAAATCTGGACGGTTCGAAGGGAGATGGGTCCGTAGCCGGATTCTGAAGATTCGGGTTTGGTAAAGGGTGGAGGGCTTCTACCAACAATAACTTCCTGCAGAGGGAAAAAAAGGATATCGCTACAAGCAGTGGCGGAAGTTTCCAGCTGTGATAGTGGGTCGTTCCAGTCTGGAACCTGGCGAGGGGGACGCCGTATTCGAGAAGCTTCCCTCGAGGCGGGTCAGAACAAACACTAAAACACCTGGGGTAGTGAAAAGAGAGATTTCAAAGACTAAATGAGGAGCTGGAGAAAAAATAAAGAAAAAAGGTCAGGCGGCAACGACAATATCGCCATACTGTACCAATGAGCCAACTGCTTTTAGACCCGAAGTCGTCGAAAAACGGGAGGGGGAAAGAGGCAATATGCAAGACATCCAGATAGAAGAAAGGCTCGAAATTACGTCGCCACGTTAAATGGTTGGAAGTCAACTGAAACAACAACGCCGGTTGGGTGAAGCGAGCGAACCGGCCGGCTTGGGAGGCAAACCGCCTGCGAGAGGAGAAAAAAAGAAAAGTGGAGCGGGCGTAGATACCAGGTCACTTTTGGCTTTGGCGTTCTGCACGGACGTAAAAGGAGGAAAGGATGAGGCTACAGGGACGGGGGTAGTTTTGTAGTGGCAATTCCTTCCCCCTTGCTAAAAATTGCTTGCAAAGAAGAAGGTTCCATCCAGGTCCATTCTGGAAAGAAAGAGTTGACCCGACGGTTGTACGGGAAGAATCATCCTACGTGAAAAGTTTTCGGCGCAAGGGGAAGGTGCCGTCAGAATGGCTGGGAGGTCGAGTCAAAAGGATCCCGCGCATCGCGAGGGGGTCCCTCGGGGGAAAAAAAGAGACCAGCCAATCATCCGCCCGGCCGTTCCAGTTTCGAGGTAGGGACTTCCCAGTCGTAACGAGGAGAGTTATAAAGCGGTGGGTGCCTTGGTCTTCGTGGTGGGTCATGAAAAAAAAGAAAATAAGAAAGAAAGAAAAAAAGAGTTCGAGGAAGGTTGTTTTCCATTCGACAAAATGCGGGGGTCCTGCCGGGGTCTCATTTGCAGAAGTAAAGGTAAAGGGTCTCTAAAAAAGGGGGGAGGGTGGGAAAAGAAGAAAGAGGAGGCAAATGGCATTCGGCTTTTGTGTACGAAGCGTCTACAGGTTTTCAGATCGGGGGTCAGAGCTAGCAAAAGAAACAAAAGGGAGGGAATCTTCGTAGGGAAGGGTGTAAGAGAAAAAACAAACCAACAAAAACCAAACCCCACAAAACCTCCCACCCACAAACCCCCCCCAAACACCAAACCACCCAACCCCTCCCCACAAACCCGCCACCACCCCCCCCTCAAAACACACCCACACAAATCTCCTTTCTCGCTCACCCTCCATATCAATAACCCCCCGAAAACCGCGTCACTAGGGGAAAAAATGTTACTGAGGAAGGATGAGTAGTCGATGAGAGCCTCCTAGCTCTCGTCCCAGTGGGATGTCTAATTGAATGAGCAAAGACGGAGAAGGGCAGTGAAATTCTTTCTGCAACGTTGATCTTAAGAGTAGAAAAATGCTGGTAGCACCACGACTGTCACGACTGGGAGATGGCCTAATGGAGGGATTACTTAAGAAACGTGTGAACGGAGGCAAAGGGGGTATACGCCCGGTTTCATGGCTGGTTGCCGATGGGCGCGGTCCGGTAAGAATACTTTGGGGGGATTGAGGGTGGGAAAAAAATGTTGAAAAAAAACCACGACTCCCTGCGAAATAACCCAGTTGGACTGAACAGGCTCGTACAAAAAAAAAAATAAGTGGGGGGAGGTACAACATCCAGGTTTTGCGGGCTGCAGAGGATAGGGGATGAAGCCAATGGAAAACAAAGACTACGTCGAGGACGATAAAAAAAAGGAAGCGACCGAGTATACCTTCAACAAAAAAATGCAGAAAAGAGAAGCAAAATGCTTAAGGTACGCCCGCTGAGAAGTGGGTTTCAGGATGCAACAAAAACCCTCCCGGTGTAAGGCAAGGTGCGCACACAGCACTTAGAGGGTCGCCCGTCAAAGGTGGAACGGCTGAGATACGTAACACAGGAGAAATACTCACTAGGCTGAATAAGTAAGGAAAAGTTAAACACGTCTCCAGCAAGGGAATCGAAGAGGACAGCCCTCGACAACATCTTGACGAAGTACCCGCGGATGAGATCCGTGCGGATCTAAGAAAATAGGTTCGCGGTCAAAAATCGTTATCCTGCTGCAGGGCACGCCTGGGGGGGGGACAAGTCAAAAACGGCTGAGGTAAAATTCACTTAATTAGTCTGGAGAAAAAGTAACATCTTTGCTCGACTGCAAGCACTTGTTCACAATTAGAAGCGAAGGGGGACGAAACATAGAGGGAGGGATTCGTAACAAAATTGGCGAAAATAGGAAGGGACTTCGCTCACAGATCCAGACCTTTCTGCGGCAGAAGACACCTGCGAACCAGAAAAGTTACGGGCGGGGAGAGTGGGCTAGGCTGGAACGCTTCCCTCTTGCAATCGACGTGGGGCGGGCAGCATGCAGAGAAGCTACAGGGAGCACCTGAAAATTCAGGAAGATAAAAAAAGGCGGTTAGAGTCATCAGCGGGAAAAAAGGGGCCTTCTCTTCAACAAAAAAACAAAAAAAAAAAATGCTCTGCCCACGACCCACACACGAAGTTAGAAGTGCGTAAGGAATTTTAAATGTCTGGAGTGAGAGGAAGGAGTCCTCACTTCTGGTACAAACAGTTTCTGAGTGTAAGAGCTTGGCTACGGAATCGATTAGCTCGTGCACCAGTCTGGGGACTGAACCGTCTTGGAGCACGCTCGATGTAAGGAACAGGAGGTTCGGGCCCGCATGCCACAGTAGAGAAATTATATAGCAAGGTTGGTAAGAAAAAATCGAGTCAGTCATGGAACAGCGATGAGAAGAAAGGGGAACCGCCACATATCTGAATGCTGCGAACCCCCGGGCGTACAAAAACGCAGTTCCGTTCACCTACCACCAAAGAAAGAGAAAACACAAGACTTTGAAGGAAGTGTATGGGGGGACAAACTTGATAATGGCCAAAGTCATCATCGTCTTGAATACTCCGCGCCAGGACGAGAGAAGGATTCACAAGATGCGTTTGTCTGATCATCAGTTTGCCTTTCTTGATGGTAAAGGGAAGGCAAGAGGTTCCGGGGGAAGAAAAAGTGATGAGAGCTACAGTGGAGACAGAAGGGGAGAGGCAGTCAGGGTTCCATCGCCTTGGAAGAGAAAAGCTTGCATATTTGACCCTGCATAAACGAATCAAAAGCAACCCTCGCGGGGATTTACTTAGGGAGAGAAAGGTTGGGATGCTGGACATAAGACAGGAGGCTGGCGTCCATGTAAAGGGGTCGAATGGGGGGCTTGGTCGAGGGGAAAGTCCTAGTTGGAGAGACACTGGATGGCCGGAAAAGCAAGAAGAGGATCAGGGGGGCGGCCCGCGTATGACAGGTTGGGGAACACTGGCCATAGAGCTCAAAAAACAACAAAGTGAGGGAAGGGAGGGAGGAGGAGGGAAAAAGTGGGGAAAAACAAGAGAGAACGATAACTAGAGACGTGGCCGGTGAAAGTGGCCAGCCAAATCACACTATTAGAAACAGGTAATCGAAACAAAGCGCCCTAAGGGTAAAAAGGAATAAACATCTCCTGGATGAGGGTGGACACACAAAAAAAACCAAAAAAATGGAAACTATCTCCTACATCTAACCAGAGAGCGGGGCTGTTTTTATTCGGGAGCTGATAAGGCGAATAGGGTGCCAGCTTTCGAAGAAAAGGGCCGGAATGCGCTCCGCCCGCCGTCTGGCAATTCACTGCGACGCACCTCAATTTGGCTGAGAGACACAGCATAGGTGCCGTTCGACAGAAGAAACCAATGAGAAGATCGACAAACAACCGCCGTTTGAGATCTGCGATTCGGAATTTGAAAGCGGCAGAGTCACAGCGGGGATTACTGGTTCACTGGTCCGGGTGGGAACAACACCAAGGAAGTAACAATTTACAGGTGGCCCAAAGTCTTCTCCGAAGAAAGGTGGAAGGGAGGAAAAAAAAAAGGATTCGATGGGGTTGGCCTCTACTATAATGAAATGTGGTCGGGGTCACAATTGAATGATGTTAACTGACTGAAGGAGAGGTTCTGGAGGGAGGAAAAAAAGAAAAAAAGAGGGAAGGATTGGCATTCTGCCGCACGACCGCCGGAGAAGTAAAGATTAGCCGAGGCTGGGGAAAGGGGCCGGAAAACCGAGGGACAGAAGATAAAAAATGCCAGTCCGTCAATCCGTGCAAACTTTCACCCAGTACCTTCGTGGGACAACAGAGGGCATCCCTGAAAAAAATGGAAGGTCAAGCACTGAGCGAACGGGGCAGCGCTGACAGCCGACAGTTAAGCTTATAATACGGCGGGAGGGAACCTTCTGAGAGAAAATTGGGAAGGTTCTGAAAAGCTAGAAGGTCTCTCAGCCAAGTCTTTTCCTAACGAAGAGGAAAGGTTACACCCGAGGCCATAACCCGATCCCCCGGGCAACTGGTATTGGTTTCGCAGGGACTCTGTCCCCTAAGGAAGAGGGGGGGAGGAGAAGGGCCTAGGAAAACCGAAGAAGGAGGAGTCGGACGAAAGCCGAGCATGGTTCTTCAACCAGTTGAAGGAAAGGGAATACATTCGGATACTTCGGGGGAAGAAGGAATAAAAGCAGTTGAAAAAGCAAAGAAGGAAAGGACGGAGGGCAGGACTCGTCCTTAAATAAAGTAGAGCAGAGACCGAGCGCAAAAAAAGAAATAGAGGAAGATCGGGGAAGGCGACTTGATTTCTGTTCGGGAATCGACAACAAGAAAAGATCCTGCCGCTCAAAGGGAAAGGGGGTGGAAGGGGCGTCAGGGAGGAGAGGGGGGTAAGGCATTCAACACTGCTGATCTTTTAAGGGTTAATAAGGCAGCGGGCTCGGAAGGATTCCTCGGAGGAAAAGGAAATGTCGACTCGTTTTCTCATGTTCAATCATTCAAGACCGGTCTTCAGCAATAAAATATTGGTACCAAGGGAAAGGGGGGCCAGCCACCAAATGCGTGTGTTTGGGGGTAAAGAAGAAGCGAGGAACTGGAGTGCGACTGATTGAATTGCAAAGATGAAAATACACTAAATACAAATGCCGAGAAAAAAAAAAAAAAACCCAGGACTTAAACCACTTTCTCACAGCAACAACTGTGCATGTTTGAAACTCGGGAGTTAGTACGGAAGCAAGCAGGGAAACGGGGAACGCGTGACCGGCGTTCTGTGACCAGCGTTCAAAGCACAGTCCGCGGAAGGGAGACCCTGGCCAGAATACGCGGGAAATAATAGGTAATTCTTGCTGGAGCGGCAGGAGAATGGGAAAATGGAAGCGAAACTGAGGGATATCATCGACCTGCAAAGAGAGAAATTCGGAAGACACTTTCAGAAATGGGAGGGGTGGGGGTGGGGGTGAGGGGGGGGGGGGCAGGAGGGAGAAGGCGGAAAGGTCGCTGTCACGGCGGTTCAACGTCCTAAGAAAAAATATCCGCATGGGGGAACTGAAGAAGAGAGAAATATTACACCCAGGAGAAGAAAAAGGTATCAGCTGACCGTACACCAGAATGAAAAGTAACAATGATATACGGAGACGGGGAAAAAAAGAAGTTCGGCGGGGGGAACAGGAAAGATGGTAAGTCTTCCATATGAGAAAACGGAGGATAATAAACAGAAGAAAGGGAGCAAAAGGGAAGAGATAAAAGAGGGGTCTATTGTTTGGGAAAGGGGATATGCATAAAACAACAACAAGGCCATGGCAGTCTGTCGACTCTCGATCTGGTGAGGGGTATGACCGAAAATTAGGCCAAACTGGGATTGCGGGGTAGAGCAGGAACGAGGCCAGCTCTTCTAGGGGTGAAGATCCTCTGTTCCGAATAACCAAACCACCACGGGCAAAGAACCGATCTGGCGAAGAAAGAAAAGGGAGAGAAAAGGACGCGCAAGATCTGGCACTTCTGGGCTGCATCCTGGAAAACGACACCCGTATCAGTCAAAGTTTTCATAACAAGGAGGGATTGGGGAATGGGGACGTAAAACAGAAAAGAAAAATGGAGGGCAAATGCTGGCCGAAGCATTCCTGCCTGGAAGGGGACAAGACAAGTACAGGGGGGAGACGCCCGAGAAAAGAGAATGAAATCAATGCGGGTTAAAGAAGGAAAAAGAAGAATGTACATCCCACTTGCAAAAACCTAGGGGGGTTGTGGCCGGGGAATTTACCCAAAAGACAGGGCAGGAGAAGGAGGGTTAGAATTCAGAAACGGCAGGTGGGGGGAGGGCAAGTGAGGACCGCCGGGAGTCTAACTCGACTTCGGACAAAGGGGTCCGAGCTGGAGAGAGGTAGTGCACGACTGACAGTGCCCTCACCGGCAAGCTCAAAAGGAAAACGTTAGGGGCGGGTGGGAGTCGGCAGAGCTCTACACAAAAAAGGAGGAGGGAGGGGAAGGAAAGGATTACGACTCCCACAGGCGAAAGCTTTTAGTGAACACTAGCACTCAGAGGCAAGTTAGAGGCACTACAATCTAGCCCTCATGGAGCCAAGCTGGGAGCCGAGTCGTTGAGACTGAGGGGGGGGGGGCACAGAAAAAAACAAGGACCAGATGCTCACGAATAGTTCTCCTAAAGTTAAGGCCACGTTACTGTGGGTGGAAAAAAGGCAAACCAGGGGGGGCCACTGGCGAAGGAAGGGAAAGGGGATGGAATTCCCGCCTTTCCTGACTCGAAGAGTTCCGGCTTCGATCAACATGAAGGGGCGGGTGGGTCGTCAAGGAAAAGGGCGGAAAAAAACATCAGGTGGCGGGAACAAGGCCGTGCGGTGGGGGCGGCCTTACCTGCCCTTAAAAAAGGATGAAAAACGAAAAGTAGAGGTCGTTTCCATGCGCAGCCGGGGAAAAATGGGGGAAAAGCAGCTCGAACATCTACCTCCTGGGGGGGGAAAGGTGGGCTGATGCAGACATTGGAAACAATTGCTTCGTAGGAAGAGTCTTTTTCCCGTCGCAAGCGATGGCACCCTAAGGGATAGACCAGAACCAGCCGAAAGGAGAAAAAAGGAGGGGGCCTTCAGTCCAGATAGAAGGGGGAGGAAGCACGATGTGGCCTTGGGGTAGTCGTGGTTCAGGACAGGGCAATAGACACCACTTGCGTGAGGGGTTCGAGGGGGAAGGGGGGAAGCCATTCTACGACCGTCCATGCTGGAGCTCACTTAACTTGGGGCGAAAATAGCAGACCGGGGAAGTTAGGACGAAAAGTAGCCATGGGTTACCAGAAGGGGAAATAGGGTAGACAATGGTCAATTCATGGCGGTGGGGTGGAGGGGGAAAGGGGAGATACATTGGAGATCTGGGGTACTTTCTGCTCTCCGGATCATATCAAATCATATGAAGGAGGACAAAGTACTGGGGGGGGGTCATCTACCGTCCGCGAAGGGGAAAAATAAAACGTGCTACCACCCCCTACTTCGGAGTAGAACAAACGTGAGATATTTGGTCATTTCATGGCGAGGAGCTCCGACCTGACTCAGAACAGGGGAAGAGGGAAGGAAGAGCCCAGCACTCCGTCGAACTTCTTTAACAGGAGTTAGGGTTCAGTTGCACGGGGAAAAAGGAAGAAATACAAGAAGGAAAACGGGTTCACAATAAGGAAAAAGGGAGCGGGCGAAATGCGGCTTCTTCCCGGTAATATGTCGTGAGGGGGACCTGGGATGAGATTTAAGGGGAATGGGGGGGTTACCTAGGAGAGGGAACGGGGAAATCCAGGTTTCCGTTTAGTGTGGTAGAAAACACGGAAAGACGGTAACGAAGTCACGTCAAGGAAAAAATCGTTACCACCAAAAAAAGAAAGGGGGGGATGACACCAGCCGCTTGTTCTGGTTCTGATCTATGGGAACCGGGGGGTGAGCTGTAAAGGAGAAAAGGCCTTCGATGGAGACAACACAAGTGGAAACTCTATCCTGATATGACCATGCCAGAGGGAAGCAGAAGGCAGGCTGACAATCGACGCCTCCTTTTGACGGTCAATCCAAATGGCACAAGGAGTAACTCAGGGATGCTGGAAGCTTACGGGTGAGGGGAGGGAGTTCAAGTCTCCATCAGAAAAGAGGAGTACAAAGAAACGAACCTGCCGAGTCCTCACGGCTGCTACTAACTTGAGGAAATCTAGAACGGCTGACGACCGTCATTACGTCGGGTAGGCTTGGATGAACTTCAACGCGGTCCCAGGAAAAGAAAGGGGCGTCCTTTTCATTCATATACATGTACATAAAAAGGGCTCTTTGTCAAAGCGAAGAAGGTTAGGGGCGGCAGGGGAAATTCGTCCTCAAAGAGAGATGACGAAGAAATAAAAAGTCCAAATTGCCGAAACACAGCAGGGGGGAACGGGGCTTGATCGTTTGGGGGCAGATTGTTGGACGAGGTCAAAACGCTGACGAGGGGAAGGAAAAGTCATGGCGAGGGAAAAGAGCAGGAGGGGAAGAAAAAACAAAGTCACAGCAGAGTTTACGACTGAGCTTCTACGCTAGGAGGACGGCTCGTGCAAGAACTGGAGGAAACCAAAGGGGAGACTGGGAGGGATGGGAAGAAAAAAAATAGGGATGAGAAGGAAGTAGTTACGTTCGTGATCATTTGCGTGATGGGAGTCTGATCTTTCTCGGAAAAAGATTCAGTAGGAAAACGCAAGAAGAGCAGAATGGGGGTTAACCGTTTAAGAGACAAAAAAAATGGGAAAAAAAGTTATCAGTCTTTAAAACACAGGCCCGATCCAGGATTCTTCTTGGAGAGCGAAGAGAAAAAAAAAAGGAAACAGCGATTCGAATGTCCCCCGTCCCACAGCATCGTAGGCTTGAAAAAAACCCCGCTGAAGAAGGGGTCAGGGGGGGGCCATACCCAACCCTAATAGGTAGAAAGTCTGGCGCAAAGCGGGGGGGAACCCCTTGATAAAAGGCTCCCCGTCATCATCTCTACTCACGCGCCAGGTCCTAAATCTGGGGTCCTATCTTCCCAGGGAGGCGGTGGGGGCGATCATTGGGGAAAAGGTCTTGATGTCGACAGGAAATCGTGAGAAGGGACTATGGATTGCTCGCAGACATTGTTCCCGCGGGGGTCGTAGAGCTGATCAGGTCATCGTGAAGGGAGCTACTGTAAACTGGAAAGATTGCCTGCATAAACTTCATACAACAATAACCTCTCAGGACGAATGGTACGGAGGAGGAAAAGGGGTTTATTCTTGAAACTAAGCCATTAGCATTTCTGTCCGCCAGTTAGTGTCGATTGAATTTGTGGGGGAGTAGGAAATGACTGATTGAAGGGCAGTCAAGGAAGATTTCTATGAGAAACGAGATAGGGGGAAAAATGCCCGA
>Ga0179593_1280310_pt1 | contig 25299 bp, 39 predicted proteins | sample CZODoug2_1_08_16_FD_185931 | JGI IMG/M metagenome (GOLD analysis project Ga0179593, IMG submission 185931) | Vadose zone soil fungal communities from Angelo Coast Range Reserve, California, USA - CZODoug2_1_08_16fungal (PacBio error correction) | ecosystem: Environmental > Terrestrial > Soil >...
TGTGCGCGTGACAAGAGGAAAAAATCTTTAGAAGTACCTATCATGAGAAAAAATGGATGAGGTGGACCTCAATGGGCAAGGGAGGAAGAAAGGGGCAAAAGAACGCGCCAAAAGACATAATTCGGTAAATTTGGGCTTACTACAATTACTGGGTCATCGACCAACATGCACAGAAAGGCGGGTGAAAGAACTTCTTGATCAAGAAGGGGCACGGCGTAAAAAGTTGTGGGGGGGTTTCCGGGGCTACTGTCTTATATGGAACTCGGCAGTGTGGGGGGGAGGGTCGAAGGTGGGAATCAAGTACCTATGTGTCTATGCAGGGGACGGAGGGGGAATTATTATTCATCCAATTCCATCGAATGAGTAGAGGAAAAAAAGGAGTGGGGGGAACAAAGGAAAAACAGGGAGAAGAAAATCACCGCATCGCCTCAATGAAAAAGAAGAAGCAACTCGTAAGAAGGCAATCAGCAAAAAGACAGACGAGGAAAGCCAAAGGTAGGGGCAGATAGGAATCAGTTATAAGTGATTGGGATGTAAACGTTAACTCAGTAGGGGGGGAATGGAAGGCAAGGAAGGAATGATGGGGTAAATATGGGCGGAGGGTAGGTGGTCCCTTTAAAGAGGGAGGGGATTATGTCGGTATCTATTCCAAAAAAAGTATCCCTATCACCAAAACTATCAACAATTCATTCATCATGGATGCCTTAAGAGGAGAGAGACAACAAAGAGGTGAGGAAAAGAGATAAAGGAAGAGAGGCAGGCGTCGTGCTTCGGGTTTAGCAGATAGGTGAGGGTGTGTTTTTTCGCACTAATAAAATATTGTGCGATCCGCTGTGCAGAGGGAACAATTGGTTTCATCACCGGGAGAAAGGCCTTTGAAGAAAAAAGAGGAAAGAAAGAGCATTTTTCCCAGAAGAAAGAGTTGGAGAAGGTCCTTTAATAGTCCAATGAAGGGGTAACGGAGGGACTAAGGGCGGAAGGGGAAGGGAGGTGGAACTGGATCAGGGGGGACTGGAGATGCGAGTGCTGATATATTCTGTTACCATTGGTGACTGAGTGAGGTCGAAGGTGAAGCGAAGAGGGGAAGGGGGAAGTTGAGAAAGAAGAAAACCAACAAGCCGTAATGTGACTCAAGGAGGGGTATTTATTCAATGACCAAACCGCCGAGTGAAAGGAGGAAATAAAATCTCAGGGGGGAAACAATAAGGGGGGAAGAAAATGGGAGGAAGAGTAGTGGGGGGGAGAAAGAAAAAGTGGCTGTATCGGAAGAAGGCAACTGTGGCAGATTGTAGCCAGGGGTTCTACATCAAAGAGCAAGAAAAAAGGAGGGGTGGGCGCCGGAGGGGGGAAGAGGTCCTCTCTGCCCCAAAAGGATCGTAACACCATTGTATGGAAAAATTGCCTGTGGCAGGAGAGGGGGTATTCACGGAAGAGAAGGTGGCAACACCAAGGGAGTGAAAACGCGGGCCTTGACTGACCCCGGCTGGAGTCGATGAAAGAAGCCCTCGTTACCTCTTGATCTCTTGGACTCCTCAACGAAGGCAAGTTTAGATGGGAAAGGGGGGAAGGAGGCAACGGGGGGAAGGAACTGGGAGGTGTCTCCAGGAAAGGGGATAACAGTAGGCTTCGACTAATGAGTCCTTGGCCTAGGGTCTGCGAGCGCAATAAAAAGGGAAAGGGCGGGAGATCAGGGAGTCTGAAGGGGGAGGAGGGGGAAAAGACTGGGGTAAAGGGAAAAATGGGGGTGGAGGAAAGGGGAGGTGATAGGAGAACTTCAAAGTAGTGAAAATACAACTCTGGTTAATTTCCTCCAGTGAGGGGAAACATATTGCGCTGAAAGAAGGAAAAAAAATAACAGAGAGATGTCCAGGAAGGAGGAGCTCACGGTTATTTGTGAGAAGAACACTATCGGGGGGGAAAAAATGGGGGGGGGAAAAGCGGATGCCAGGGGGGAAATGACTCATACGAGTATTTAACACTAGTCTGATTTGAAGGTTCCCCTCAACATCTAAGGAAAAAAACCGCCGGCTGGAGGGGAGAAAGAGAGGGGGGGGGCAGGCGGAAAAATTCTCCTAAAAATCGCTGCAAGGGAGGGGGCTGAAAAGGGAATCCAAACATCATTGCTTAACTGGACCTCATATGTTCCGGAGGAAAGTGAGACTGTTGGGTGACTTGTGTCAGGGGAGGAAAAAAGGAAAGGGGAAGGGCATCGAGGGGGATCGGCAACGCCGATGGAGGGGGATCACCGGGAGGGGAGGAGGAGTAAGGGGGACCCGTTCAGTTGAGCCGTTCTGAATTGGAACATCTACGAACAAGGAAGGAAACAGGGGGTAAGAAAAAGGGGGAGGGGAAGATCAATCAGGCGGAGGGAGCAGGGGATGGCCAATAATTAAAAGGGAGAAAAGAAACCTCCTGTATTTGTTCGCAACGAACCTCTTCAAGGGGTCGGAGACATAGGCCACGAGAAGTCCGCAGCACACGGATAAGCGGGGAAGAGAAGTGCTTAGGGAGACGGACAGAGGAGCTTAGAAGAGGGAGGGAAAACAAAAGCAGAAAGGACGGTGGTGGTGACAGGGGAGCGGGGAAAATACTGTTCAGATAGACATCGGGAGATAATAAGGGCAAACAACAAGGATAAAAGTAGAGATATTAGGATCCTACGGTGGAAGGGCTAAAAGAAAAGAAAGGAAAAAAAAAAAAGTCCTCGTCTACCGGGTGTTCACAGAAGCAGAGCGGAGAGAACCACCGGAAAGTAGCGACCTCCCATTGGGGAAAAGAATTCTAAGACGGGGACTAGGGAAAGGTGCAAAAAAAGGGGGGAAAAATAGAGTGAGATGGCAGGGGGGGTGGATCAGGGACAATGCCGATCCCCCGGGGGGTCAGAAAGAACTAAGGAAAGGATCATTCCAATACGGTGATACCCAGTCGGGAAGAAGCGGAGAGGGTGTACAAGGGGTAATGGAGGGAAGGGAAAGGAACGAAGACCTCAAAACGACACAGTGACCAAGGGATCACTGAAGAAAGCAAAATCGTTCGTTCACTGCCGATGAACCATCGAGCTATAAAAACCGCTCGAAAAGGAAAGAAAAAGAAAATCAGGAAGAAAGAAGGAAAGGAAGAAGTTAGGATGTTATTGAGACTGAGGTCCGGGAGAAACAAACGAAAATGTTTTGCATCCCATTGCGTGGGATAATCTTCTCCATTCCCTTTCAATCTCAAGCAGGGGTTCGGAGATGTGGGAAGAAGAAAGAAAGGGAGGGAGGGTGGAAAATATCAGGAATTAAATTGTCATTTTTGGAGAGGAAATAGGACCTCATTTACGCTTTTGGCTGTTCTTTAAAAAACTCGACTTTCACTTGGGAGGGGGAAATACGTGAGGGGGGAAAAGAAAAGGAGGCAATAAAAAAAAAAAGAAGTTGGGTGAGGATTCACTAATCTCACTCAGGGAAAATAGACAAGACTTCTCGGGGGGTCGCCAAATCAGAGGAACAAAAAAAATGAAAGAAGGAAAAAAAATGAAGAACGCATCGCAAACACCGAGAAGGGGGGGGAGCACGGAGCCCTTGTTTGCTATCACGTGTTTCCTAATGGAAGCACCTGAAAGGTCAGGACAAAAGTGCGCCGCTTAGTAATTCAAAGTGGGAAAAAGAGAACATGGCCGAAAGGGGCCAAAAGAGGAAGAAAAGAGACACGAGAGCGCTTCTCCTCGAAAAAAAGACGGGTCCTTCAATCAGGACCTCATTGAGTGGGGGAAAATCGTCAAGTGGAACGTGGGAGATGGAAACACCTATCATGCGAAAGAGCACAAATGGAGGAGATGTGCGAGATTTGGGGGGGCTTGGGATCTGACACCAATAGCCCCAAAGCAGGAAGGGGAGGGGAGACAGGGGGGGGGGGGGGAGAAAATTACTGGGGGTGAGAAAAAAAGGAAATTGGACTACACGCAATTTAGCAAGATCAAATACACACGCACAGTTGGGGCAACTTATGGGTGGGGTGGGAAGAGAAGTCGAGGAGGAGGGAAAAAGAGAGACGGCTGGGTAGGCGGGGGAGGAAAAAATCAAAAAAGCTCAAAAGGCGTTGTTGGAAGGTTATTTCTAAAATGCTCCTTCAATCGTCGGAGAGAAAAGAACCAAGCCAGTAGGTTAAAACTGGGAAAAAGGAGAGGAAAATGGGCTCAGGAAAGAAGTCCCAGAGAAACCGTCAGCCTAAAAGAAAGAGGACGTCTACTTCATACTGAAAACTTAGAGGAATCATACCGGGTTATCAAAAGGGATGGGGGGGAAAAAAAGGTGACAGAAGTGTGTAAAATCGGTTAAGAAGGGCAGATGCCAAAGATGGAAACTTGGGGGCTGACAATTCGGAACGGTACTGGCATTATGGGGGCGGGGGGAGAGGAGCAAAAAAAGAGAAACGGCTCCGAAGAAAAGGAAAAAAAGAAAGGCGGTCATTGAGCGCACAAAAAAGGAGGGCTGAAAATAGAGAGAGGTATATGATATACAGTTGGCTTCTGGTGAGTATAGGGAGGGGTTGATTTAGAGGAAAAAGGAACTAAGAAAAAGAGAAGGGGACTCCTGGTCAAAATTATTTGAGGGTTAAAGACCTGGATAAGTAGCAAAATGCTTAAATCAAGACGATAAAGTGCGTCCCTCGTTATATTTCCGGATGTCAGGAAGAGAAGGGGGCAGAAAATGGGTAGGAAGGAAAAGGGGGGAGGGAGGTAAGGAGTTGAAGGGGGATCTGGGAAGAGTAGGGGGAGAACGAGAAGAGTGCTGCGGAAAAGAATTGCTGTGTCCCAGTCTTTGTTGCAAACTACTGGGTGGAGGTCATAGAAGGCAAAGAGGTAAGGGGAGAGTGAAGAATTAACGTCCCACAACGACAGGGGTGAGAGAAAGGGTATGGGGATTGACCTCGAAATGACAAAACCGAATGGACTGTCAGATCCCATCTCGAGTGCAACCACATAATTGAAAAGGGGGGATGGGGCAGAAGAGGGGGGGAGAATGTGGAGATGTGGGAAGGACGCTGGCAGGGGTGGTATATGCAGGACAGTAAATTTTAAATCAATGTTAGCGAAGGTAGCGCGAGGGCATGCCGACCTGCCGAAACAAAAAGGGGTAACCGAGAAGCAAAGGGGGTTGGGCTTTGAAACTAGAGGAGGAAAGAGACATGCAGTTCTCCGCCTTAACTTGAGATGGATGGCCCACCGAAGGACTTGAGGGGGCTTCAGGAGAAAGGGAAATCGGGTCTCGGAGAAAACATTTGGACCTGAGGGGATGGCAATGCATGGCTGGAAAAATTACTTCAGCTTCGTTAACTTGAGTTCTGTGAAACAAGAAGCACAAGGGGGGGACGATAAGGAGTCAAAAAACCTTCCATTTTGTTCGGCGGGGAGGAGGCAACATTGAGGGAAAGATAATGTCTAATTAATGTGGACGGAAGAATGGGGGGAACAGTTTTGGATAGCAACTGAGGAATAGAAGAAAGGAACAAAACATGAAACAGTAAACACTCGGCGAGTTCGGAGTAAGGGAGATTGGCAGGGAAATATTAAAAAAAAGACCTAGATTCGCAGGTACTTCGAGCGTGTGTTGATTGAAATAAGAACAGCGAAAAAGGCAGAAGGGTGTAACTTTGGACGGAAAGGGGAATGGACAATGAAGATGACGATATTTCAAGGACAAAGAGGCCTGGAGGCAAGCAACCCGAAAAAAGAGGAGGGCGTTGGAAAATAATCAGGGGAAAAAAGATGGCCAACTGCTCCTAAAAGAGAGAACTGGGCGAGGGGAGGAAGAGCATCATCAAATGTGGGCTTAACTGCAAAGGGGCAACGATGCCTCGTGCAGTTAGACTTTTGAATGGGGAGAAGAGGGGGTTAATTGTGAACTAAAATAAGGCATGAAGCATCAAAGCCGGGGGGGGGGGGGGGCGGAAAGCCTGGTTAAAGTGGGGAGAGGGGTAACCCGGTCCGGTTGAGCGGAAGGTATTTAAGTACCGCAATGACATGAAAACGGCCTCTAGGAGAAATCTGAACGGGGGAGACACCTTAAATAAATCGGGAAGACGATCAGTTCTTTAAAGGGGGAGGGAGGAAATGGCAAAAGAAAACACTGGGGGGGAAAGGATATGAATGCGGGCGACATAGGCCACGAAAGGTCCAAGAACGCGTGCAAATATGGGGAAAACTAGTGCCTCCAGGGTGAAGAATATATAGTCCTCGGCGAGGACAAAAAATGAGACGGGACGGGGGGGGGTAGGGTCCAAGATTAAAGGTCATAGAAAAAAGAGCTTACCCAAAAAAACCTGGGGAGGAAAGTATAGATTATTATTGATGATGAGAAGGGGAAAATGGGCTCAAGAAGCCCAGTATGCAAGAAAACCAAACGTCCTCCTCGAAAGGTTGGGAGGATGACGCAGACAGAGAAAAAAAAAAGGAGAAGCAAGAAAAGAGTTTCCGCGGGCGGTGAGAAAGCGTGACCCCCCTGTCGGAAACAATCAGACAGTGAACACATACCAAGTGAGATTTCGGTTCTCTGACAGTTCAGATTGAAGAAATCAGAAGGGAAGGAGGAAAGACGTTAGGGTGTGAAAACCCGGAGCCGCGGAGGAAGCTTAATGGAAAACGATTAACAGAAAAATCAAATTAACTGACGTCGGGGCAACTTACTAGCTAGCAGAAAAAATAAAACACACTCAGGAGAGACAAGAGAGGCACTAGGTTAGGGAATCGGAACCCTAAAGAAAAAAGAAAAAAAGTAAAGGCCGATAACATAAGGGGGAAAAAAAGTGTCAGCAGGGAAGCAATTGTGATGGAAAACTCCACTCCAGGAAAGAGTTTGTAAGCCCGATTGATAAGATGGCCACAGCCATCGGCACTATCTAGGGAAAGGGGACAAGCGTTTTCAAGGAAAGGGTTGAGACCGGGAAGGGGCGAAGAGAGGGGGGCATGAAGCATTGGAAACAGGAAGTAGCAGGGTAACCTCGGGACGAAGTGTAGGGCTAAGAAAAAAAGTCTCTCCTCGACACTGCTTGAATATATGAGAGCAGATTTGAAGACCCAGAAAATGAATGACGCAAAGAAAGGAGGAAGAAAGTTTTGGGCTGGGACTACTGGAAGTGGGGGAAGTCAAGGGAACTAAAAAAGTCAAGCCCACTGCTAGGGCTCCGGCCATACTCTCCAAGAACGTCCAAAGAAGGGGAGAAGGCGGGAAGCGAAAGAAAGAATGCTAAATTGGAAGGGAATACGGGTAGAACCTAATTGTTTCTAGCTGGTTAATCAATTTGCAGGAATCACCTTGCATTTCCTGGCGAAGCGTACTTCACGGAACCAAAAAGGGAATTGAAAGACGAAGGGGTAAAAGAGAACATAGAGAAAACGGAAAAGGAGATCAATCCGACGGGAAGGCAAGACAGGGAAAAAGGACGAGGCAATCGGGACAGGGGGGAGGATCTTTGGGGGGTATGTTCCCCTGCAGATTCCGAGAAAAATTTCGGGGAAGGGGGAAGATCAGGGTTTGGGGTAGAAGAAAAAGGGAAATGCCCACAAGAAAAGGAGTAGGAGATTTATAAAATTAATCAGGCTGGAATATAAAGAACATTCATCGGAGGGGGGGAAGAAGGAAAGAGTCGGGAAATAGAAAAATACGAAGCCGAAATTTGAAAAGGATGTTTGGTTGCGGCTAAAAGAAATGTGACAATGCGGACGGGTTGGGATTCGATGACATCAAGAAACTAAGAAAGGGAACACTTACGCGGGGGGGGGAGTGATGAGTTCAAATCCACTTACAGATGCGATTCAGATGAGAAGAAACCGGACCTTTTTTGGGACCAAGTGGAAAAAAACACTTAAACACGATCGAGGAAAGAAAAAAAAGATCCCCAAAAAGAAAGTCAAAAAAAACGTCAAAAAGCGGAATACGGATCGACCCCCGAAAGGCTCTCAGGAATTCAGTGATGGGAATTAAATTGCTCGGAGGGGTAAGGGGGAAGAATGACACAGAATAAGCAGGTTTGAAGAAAAGAATGGTCTTAGGAAAAGGATGACAAAAAGGGAAGGGAGTGGGGTCCGGGGATCGAGCCAAAAAACGCCTCACCGAAGCAACTGCTACACTAAGGTCATCAGTACAGGAGAGAAACACAACCAAAAGGAAAGGAGGAGGAAAGGAGAGAGAGTCGGCAAGGAGGAGGATCAGGTTTGGGGGGGGGGGGTGGGGGGAGGCGAGAGAGGTTTTTTTTGTCTGTCCGAATAATGAAAAGAAAGTTGGGAGGTATCCGCTTGGTAAAACAGGATTTGAGTAGGAAGGGAAAGGAAAGGCCGGAGGAAACACGAGTACAAAGAAGGGAAAGTTCAGGCGCTTTAGTTCTCAGTTATGACGATCCGCTAGGCAGAATGAAGGATTGAGCTGGAATGTAGAAAGGTGACTGGCTCTGGAAGCTTCGGGAAAAAAGAGGAGAGGGCGTGGCGGTAAATCTGTTTCCTTCTTGTGGGGTCAAAGGGGGGTTAAATCATCATGATCGAAGAGGGTAGGGGATAATTGAGAAATAATGAAAGCTTCCAACAAAACTGCTGGTCATGAGGGTAGGGGATGGTTACAAAACAAAAATCCCCTGAAAAACCCCAAACCCGACGGACTCGTGTCAATCCAAAGAGACGGAAGAGCGGCAGAAGGGGAGCAAACTGTGGCTGAGTAATGGGGAAAAAGGAGGAGTAACAGGTCCTTTGGAGAGGGATACCGGGGATGTGCCTGTTTTCGTTAGACCTAAGGTCTCTCAAATGTCCAGCAGAGAGAGGGGAAAAAGGGGTGCAGAAGTCAAACAGACTGCAGGACCCCAATTGGAGACTCTAAGAAGGTTGGTTGGGCTGAAGAAATTAAAGAGACAATGCGTCAGCCGACAGGGGGCCGGGGGTGATGAGGGGGGGGGGGGGGGGGAGGGGGGGGTGGGTGTGGGGGAAGTGGGGGGGGGACGCGGTCGGGGGGGGGGGGGGGGGGCGTGACGCGGGGGAGGCGGGGGAGGGAGGGGGGGGGGGGGGGGGGGGGGGGGTGTGTGTTGAACGTGGCGCGGGGACTTGGGGTGGGGTGTGGGGGGGGGGGGGGGGGGGGGGGGGGGGGGGGGGGGGGGGGGGGGGGGAGGGCGCTGTTTGTATCTGGCGGGGGGGGTGGGGGGGGGGGTGGGGGGTGAAGAGGGCACGTGGGTGGGTGGGTGCTAAAGGGGCGGGGGTGGTGGCGGAGGGGGCGCGGGGGGGCGTGGGTGCGGCTGAAAGCGAGGGGGGGGGGGGGGCAGGGGAAAGCTGGGTGGGGGGGGTGTTTGCCGGAGGGGGGGCGGGGTGGGGGGTGGAAGGGGTGGTGGTGGGGGTGGGGGGGGAAACGGGGGTGTGCGAGGGGCGTGGCGGTGGGGGGGGGGGGGTGCTGGGTGTTTCTGCGGGTCCCTGGGGTTTGGGGGGGGAGGGGGTGGGGGGGGCGGGGGAGGCGTGGGGGGGGGCCGGTGAGTGGGGGGGGGGGGGGGGTGGGGAGGACCTTGGGGTGGGTGGTGAGAGTCTGGGGGGGGGGGGGGGACGGGGGGGGGCGGTTCGACGCTTGGGCGACGTCCGCGGGCGAGTGGCTTCGTGAAGTAATAGGCGAAATGAGGGGGGTGCTGCCGAACTTCCCTATGCTGCCTTGTTGTTGTCTAGGTTCAGCTGGAGTGAAGGTCGGTGTGAATTTGCGGGGAGGGAGGGGTCGGGAACCGATTGCGCAAGTCCTCCACTCGGGGAGATGAGTGTGGGGTGCAAGTGAGGTGACGGGGGGGGGGTTTGGCCGGAGGGGTGTGGGGTGTCTACCAGGATGACGGGGGGGGGGAGTTTAAGGGGGGGTTACGGCAGGAAAGAGCCCAGACCATAAGGGGGGGGATACATCATGACGCGGGGTGCTATGGGGTCTCGGGAGTGTGTGAGGGGGAGGGGGGGGGTGAGGGGGGGGGGGGAGGGCAGGGGGGGGCTAAAGCGGGGTGGTGCGGCGGTGTGCGAGGGGGTCGAGTGGACCTGCTAAAGATGCCTTTCAACAAACTCATAGAAATTTCCCCTCCAGGACTATGTCTTCATTCCCTAGACTCCCGGACAATCTTCAACTTATTCTCCTTTGTCGGTAAAAGCATTGATGTACAGCGTTGCTCGTTCACCCTAGGCTTTGCCCCCCACAGAGAAGCAGAAGAAATAGAGGAAGACGTTTAATCGTTCTGGAGTTAGCTATAAAGAACCGGAAGACACGTACCATTTGCTGGGGAACAGTATCCGTCTCGGTGCAAAGCCAGGATGGGCTAGAGCAGTGAGAAACGGTGTACATGGGGGAGGGAGGGGGGAGAAGGCAAGAAAAGAGGGACAGAAGGAATCAAAGCCCGGCGTGTAAACCTTTGTTAGGGAGTAGGTAATTGGAAAAAGTGTGCGGTCCTGTGGGGGGGAGTGGCAACGTTCAAGTTACGGGCGCATGTGAAACGGGGAATATAAGCGGAAGCAAGCCTGTGAAACCGGAGAAAAACGGGAGGGGAAAACCTCAGATGATTCAGCTTGGTTGCATCAAATGGCAAGAGAAACCGACCGCCAGGATACGCGATTTTTCAACAACGGCGGAGGGCAGAGGAGGCGGTAGCATAGTGCTTAAAACTTCCCATGAGGCTAACCTGGTTATCCTCACGCTGCGAAGTTCTGCTACTGGTCAGAAGGTGGGGGACTGCTAGCTAATTTCATCGGGATTCTCGAACCAAAACTTGTATAAAGGAAGGCGTGTTGGGGTTCGGTTCAACAGTTAAAGTTGTCCTTTCCTCAAGAATACAGCTACATATCTCCGGGCCCCCGCCCGAGAGGCGTGAATATATATGGGGGCTAATTCTAAAAAACTATTTCTATCTCCTGGAAGGAATGGCGAGTCCCGATTTTGACTGGAAGGACGGCTAAATACGCCCGGACTGCACCAGGGCAAAGACTACGCCGACCCCTAGCAGAAAGGTCAGTGGAGAGAGATAAGCGATACTTGCATGTGTTGGTTGGAATACAAAAGGGAATAGAGTCCGTTCGGGTGGTGGGCCGGGAGGTGAAAGAGGGGAAGAAACGAAACAAAAGGAGAGAGAGTACGCCGTAGGCACTGGAAGGTAGGCGAGGCGGGCGGTGAAGCGTCATGACGCAAGGCTCGAGAAAATCCAAATGGCCATTTTGGACGGGCAAGAGGAGGGGAAGGAAAGGGAAGTAAGAAAGAGAAAAGAGAAAGGCAGGACGGGAGGGGGGGGGGTAGACGGGGTGGAAAAGTGTGAAGAGGAAGGTATTGGAAAGAAAGAGGGGGGATGGCGAGCAAATGGGGGTGAAAAAATAATAAAGAATAAAGGGGGGGACGAAGGGAGAGAGGGATGGAGCATTAGAGACTAGGGGATAAAGACTGTGGGGTGGGATCTAGGGAGAGGCGGTGCGGCTATGCTTTGTGGGGGTGGGAGTGGGAATTGGACCTAAAGGGAATCGAGCAAGGAGGTGAGATGATGCAAAGGTCAGAAAGAGACGTGTGAAAATGGGGTTAGTATGGTAGAGTGGCCCTCCTGACGGAGGAAAAGATACACGACGTTTGTTAAAATACGAGGAGTCAGGTAAGGGGTCGGGGGCGGGTGTATGGGTTGAAGGGGTGTGTTCGGGGTCGTCGGCTAGGTATAGGAAAGCAGAGGGGGGAAGTGTTAAGGGCGCGATGACGAGGGGGGTCCGGAGGAGTGAGTCGACCTATGAGGGAACAAGGGGAGGCGTCTCAATCGAGGATCACCGCCTTCCCGAAGTCATAGAAGGGGAAGGGTGGGGAGAGAGGACAGCCGCGGGGGGGAAGAGATAATCAGAATGTGATCGTGTTGGAACTACTTGTAGGCTTAAAAAGTGGGGGAGGGCTGTTGAGTTAACGAAAGGGGTGAGAGGGAGAAGGGGTAGGAGGGGGAAGGGAAAGGTGTGGGGGCAAGGGGGGGGGCGGAAAGATGATTAAAAAAGTGTGTGATCGAGGGACGGAGATAAAAAACATGCACAATGAGAGGGTACGACCGAAGAGTTTTGATGCAGTCACGAGAATGAAGGAATCAACTTTAGTAGGAAGAACAAATGGTGGTGGTGGGCTACTGCCGAGAGTCTCTAAAGAGTTAGGACCAGAAGGGAATCCCGTGGGTACAGACCGGTGGGTATGTAGTGCAAGGGAAGGGTGGTAAATCCGGAGGTAGAGGAGGTTAGGAGCAATTAGGGGAAGGGGAGATATGGGAACTTGCAAGAAACGAGGACAGGTCCTGGCGCATTTGGGCAGTGCTGGCGAAGAAGGGTAAAGGGGAGTGGCGCCAAATGGCGATGAATTTTGGATTGAATACAGCATGAGGGAGTAGAGGAGGTGAAAATACCGTAAGAAGAAGAACGGTCCTCTCTGGGGGGAAAGAGGAGGGGGGCGAAAAAATAAACTGGGAGGGTGGCGGGGAGATAGTGGGGGTAAGTGGAAGGCTGAGAAGTGAAGACATAAACGTCCACCCAATTAAGACCATCACTCGTCAGGTGCCGCCCTAATAGCAACGGTACTTTCTGAAAACAGAACCGCTACGCCAGTCAAAAACTCCAGATCCGGAGAAAAAAGAACTGAGGAGGTGCAAAGAAGTTAAGGCAATTATAGGGGCGCTTTCCTGGCCACTTCACGAGAAAATTTTTAAAAAAAAAAAGGTGGGGGCAAAAATTGGAAGGCGCCATGAGCCTCTTCCACTTCAGGATCTTTGGAAAACCTTGGAGGGCCAGAGGGGGCGGTTGGGGAAACGGCTGAAAAAGTGTCAAAAAAAGGCGGGACGGGAGAGCCCTTTACACCTCTGACGATTGGAGCTGGGGAACAAAATACAACCGCCGAGACGTCGGGAGAGGGCTTTCAGGGGTCTGGGTCCGAATGTTTAACCCTTATTTCTCCAATAATGAAAATCGAAGAGGGTGGGCCTAAATGGGTCAGTGGTTCAGGGAGGAGATAAATCAAAAAAAAACTGGAAGGGTGGAAGTAAGGCCATGGGCCAACTCCTCCTTAACTTCCCGGCTAGATACTTATCGTCGGGGGAAGCAGGACGCTCAAAAAAAAGGAAGGGAATCCTGAGCGAAAAAGTGGCGAGGTTGTGGTCCTAATGGCGGAGAAACTTGCCAGTGAAAAATACAAAAGACGTATTCCGGGTACTCATCAGAACTTGGCTGAAAAGAATATCCGCTAAGAAACGAGGAACTCTCTTCTCCGCTGAAGAAAGAAGGGGAAAAAAAAAAGACAGAGCCGAAAAATTTGCACCAATCGTCAGGCGGAGATTTGGTTCGAATCCCTAGCATCGACAACAAATTGGGAGATTTTAAGGGAATGGGCAGATCAGGAGGGAAATGGAGGAACAAGGCAAAAAGAAAAGAAGTAAAGGTTTATTAGAAAATTAGGGCCTAGCACAGACTTATTTGAAGAAGAACAAAGGTATCCCCTAGCAATAAAAAATCCAGTAACAGGGTTGCCGAAAATTAGGGTTGAAAACTTTCGAATGGGATGACAGAGAACTTTTTTGCTTTTCATGAATCCAGAGTGACCTCAATCGAGGTGTGAAGGATAAGGGAGAACGAAAGGGAAATAGAGTCCCTATGACACCCTTCTCACTGAACAGCCTGGGAGAAGTCATACTTCGCAGATTAGAAAAGGAAGGCAGAGATCAAAGGAAAAGAGACGAAAAATGGACCCGTCAAACAAGAAAGTACTTTTCGGCCCCGAATGAACTCAAGATTTATCAAAGTATTTTCTTTAGTGTTCTCGGGTGGTAGAAGGCAAAGATTAAGAGAGGGGAGTAATAAATAAGGGAGGGGGTAGTGAAAAGAGAAAAGTGGGAACTTCCTTTTTTTCATGAACGAACCAAAAAAGAAAACCTCCTCGACTTGCTCACCCAAAAAAACAAAGGCCGAAGAGTACTTAGAGAGAAAAAAAAAAAACAAAGGGGGGGAGAGGAGGGAGAGAGGAATATCTTTCATATCAACGGGGGTCATAGATTATGGGGTCTTGGTGGCTCGATCACAGAAAAGTGGAAAGTGAAAGCCGCTGGTCAGAAAAGATTTAGGGGGAAGTAAAAGATAAGTAAATGATGAATTGCCAGAGGAACACGACGCTTCCATCAATCAGACAGCGGGGGTAAATGGGTATAGAAAAGCCCTAAGGGGGTAGGAGAATGGGGACGGGAGAATTTTAAAGGAGTGAATGCCCTAGGAGGATCTTTTTACTAAAGGAAAGAAAAGGAGGAGAGGAGTTCCATCGGGTTGCGGGGTTCGTAATCTGAACGAGAGGTATTGGAAAATGTGGGAAGATCAGAGGGAAAAAGAAAAGAAAAGGCGTCAGAGGGTATGGAGTTCATCTACAGACAAAAACCCGACCGAGTAGACGCTGTCAGACAATCTCAAAAACAACAAATAATTGGAGAAAAGGGGCCCGTGATATTTTGCAGGGCTCCCCTGAAGGTCGAGCAATACGCTCTGGGGGTGCTGAGCAGGCAAGAATTTTCACGCCATCAGTCGCGAAAAAAGGAAAAAAACGGGGGTGGGGGCAGGTGAAAAGTAAACGACCTGAAGGACTCCCAAAATTGATCAACTCACTCCTTTTGGTGTCTGCTTAGCCGAACATAGAAATTTGGCTCCCGACCTGAAGAGGGCGGAAAAAAAAAGGGGTGGCAAACCGTTTCTTGTCCTGACACCCGTACGGGGCTTCAGGAAATTTCCATCTTTTTAGCGATCTTTCTGGAACACGGAAAGAGGGAAAGGCCTTCGACTGGTGAAAAGGGAAGAAAGGAGCAAGGTGGAAGGAAAAGAGGGGAGAAAAATTAGGACAGTTCTAGCAGGGCTTCCTCCGGGATTCCAAATTTTTTGAGGGGAGAGGTCTTGCAAGAGACAGTTCCGTAGAGATCGGGCCGTTGCGACGAAATGATGGACTGGAAGAACTGAAAGGGGGCTATGCAACTGAGTGAGAGAGAGAGAGTCCATTGAACCATCCGATTGGGGCTCTTTCGTTCAGAATGCAAGACAAGCGTTAGGGGTGAAAGAAAGGAAGAGATGATCCAACGAGGCCAAAAGGACGGCGCACGGGTGGATATAATGTTAGTAGACGGAAACGCAAGAGTCACTTTACTTTGGGGGGAAAATCGCCAATAAGCGGGTGACAAGGCGGCAAGGACGATAGGGGGCCAACGCACAGGAAGGATGAGGTCGGCCCGCAACACGACGGAAACACCTTTCTGTTCGGAATATTTCTGAAATGTCTCAGCTTCAGTCCTCAAAACGGAGGAAACGGGGGGAAGGAGGTGAGATGAAGAGAACTCAAGAAAGGGACTGCCTGAAAAAAAATCACAGGATGTTCTATAGCGGGTTAGCCTTTTTCTGGCGACTCTTGAAGAACTATCACAATCCTCAGGGGGAGACGGCACCCGAGTGGGAATTGAACACTGTAAAGTAAGGGTACGTGAACATTCCGTTGGAGCACGTGGCCAGGGGGGGAAATCAATGACATGAAACGATGACAGCTCGAGAGGGAAGACACCTGGGAAGAAAAACTTGAAGCTCATCAGGCGCTTGTCAAAGGGAGCGGACGTCCTGAAATGGAATAAAACCCTGCCATATCAAACTCCTGTGGGGGGGGGGAAAACTCGGAAAAAGCTTTCTGACCTTCTACTGTCCGAAACAAACTCTTCTCAGCGCCTAAGAAGTGCTTCTGTAAAGCATAAGGGTGGAAATGAAGCACAAGAGGGATCACAAAAACGGTGGAGGAAAAGAAGGGGGTTCGGTTCACTTGAGCCAGACTTGAGAGAGAGATATAATAATTATCAACAAACACGAAGGGAGTATTAAAATCTATATGATAGCATCCGATATCTACGATGAGAGGGGACATCATGGCAATCAAAAAGAAACGACTACGTAAAGGTTGTGGGTTCGGAAAAGAGAAAAGCATTCAACGGATAATCTCAAATCACTTCGCCACTTTTATAATTTTTCGGGGGGAAGTAGAAGACGTGGCCATGTACGAAGAATATAATAAAGAAGGGTGGAAAAAAAGAGGTGGAGAGGGCAAAGAGAGGGAAAGGGGAAAATGAGCCCTCTTACTCCGCTTTCTTCCGAGGTTCTGGGTTGAGCCCTCCTGAACGAGTCATCCATTTCAAAGAGGGAAAGTAAAGAAGAAAAGGACGACTGGGTGTTTTGTCAAGAACGGGGAAAAAGGGAACTAAGATAATAACGAACAGAGACCACGTTCCTCGCTCCAAGTAACCAGATTCTTAAACAGCCTCTCTCAAAGAAAAAGGGTCAATTGCTCAAGAGAAAACATGCAGTTAGCAAGGGGGGGGAGAAAAACAGACAAAAAGTTGTCCCCTATTGGTTGAGAAGTTCCTCTCTCAAAACTATCTATTATCAAAACGGTTTTCATTAGAAATGGGTCACCAGGGGAAGAAGAGGGAGTTGGATAGATTCAGGGATGGGGAAAAAAGGAAATGGGGGACGTCGGGTCCTAAACAAAGTGAAAAAGGTAAATCTTGACGATTGGTAGCTGTCGTACTAAGAAAACAAAAATAATGAAGTCACTTGGCTAATCTAGTCTGGAGGGATTAATTTGACACCTCACTTAGGAAGAACCTGGAGAAGATCGCAGAGGGGGAATAAGGGAATTGGGAGTCAGGAGATCTAAAGGCCAGAGCCAAAGGATAAAAAGGAAGGTCAGTCCAATTGAACCCTTCAGTCGACTATCGAACTGTGAGAAAGCATCTGAGACGAAACCGGCGAAAAGAAGGAATAAAGGGACAAAAAAAAAAAAGAAAAAAGGGGGGGTAGCAGTGGTTTCGAGGGGGGGGGGTGGGAGCAACAGTTCCGCCCAAGTGCGGGTCACTTCCAGTTGAAAAAAAATTGCCACAGAAGGTTCCAGAATATCAGAAAAACGAGGGAGCTTCTACACCCTAAAACAGAAGGTCAGGCAGAAAGAGCACGAAATTGTAAAAATTGGGAGGAAACTAAAAGTCTCTGCCCCCCCTAACCTTCCAAAAACAAAAGGGCGGAAGTGGAACCTCAAGGGTGGGCAAGAAAGGGGAAAGGACGGCACCATAGGGGGAGGGCAACGTAGGGTTGAGAATTACCTGCTAAAGAACGCAACAGACGAGGGGGCCGATAAAAGGAAAAGGGGGAGCACTAAAACAAAAAGCAGCCTCAAAAAAATGCGCTTATGGGTCCTCTCTTTGAGAGATGGGATGTACAGAGCGACGAGGAGTGGGAGGGGGAGTATAAAAAAAAAATCTGGACGGAGACATTGGGCTGTGTTGGGAAGTTTTCTGGATCCACGAGATTCGATTCAATGAAAATGAATGACAAAGGGCAGGCTTTGGGACAAAGACGGACAAGAAAAGGGGGAAAAATCGCTCAGAGTAAAAAGAACATCAGCAGTCACTCTACCAACAAGAGTACTTGCATGGGCTGGTCAAGGGGAAAAGGGGGATTCAAAGAAACCTGAAGGAAGAAAAAGATGGATGGAGGGGAAGAAAAGTGTCAGAGGTCGGGGGGGGGCTGCATTCACTAAATCGGTAACAAATATTTTTCTTTAGGAACAGCGGTCGCCCGGACAGGTCTAAAAAAGGGCGGGAGCGCCAAAAAAAACGAACTGGCAGAAAAACGGAAAAGAAAAGAAGCAGTGATTATTCACACAAACGGAGGAAAATACGAGCCGTAATCTTTTATGATCATGAAAAATGTAGGATAATGAGGGTTGGCGGGGGGGGCGCAGCAGGAAGGGGAAAAGACTAAGGGAAATCCGCGGTGCCATTATTTTGGTTCAATATATCTGCAAGGTTCCTGAAACCGGACCCCGATTAAAAAATACGAGAGGGAGGAACCAATCACAGCGGGGGAAGGGAAACGGTAGGAAGGAAAAGAAGGGGAAATAGTGAGAATGGCTTATTTTTCTGAGTTGACTGCCTGGATCTTCTTGGGGATACTAGAGGTGCTGCTTATCAAGGGCGGGAAAGAAGTGGGGAACAAGACTGGAAAGGGGCAGGGAAGAAGAAAATCGAATCTGTTAAGTAGCATTTGGAAATCTAATCCAAAATGTTAGTAGGGATTTCACGAAAGAAAAAAAAAGAAGAGGCAGGTAAAGCAAAGAACGAAGGAAGAAAATAGGGGGAATGGGGGAGAAATTTGGATGCGAGATGTAGCTTCAAATACGCTGCGTTGCCTTTCTTAGCAGACATTAAAGTTGGGGAAAAAGAAGCAAAATGGGAGAATAGAAAGGGGGAATGGGGGTAGGCGAGCAGACCTGAACTTCCAACCCATTGAGCCTGTACCTCTCTTGTGCGGCCTTCCTAGTGGGAAGGGGAACTATAAATGCGTTCGATGGGCGAAAAGAGGGAAAGAGGAAAAATTATTTCAAGCCTCGGGTGCAGGACGAAAAAGGAGGGGAGGAAGCCCTCGTGTGTCAGCGGGAGGCTGGGGGAAAACCTTCTGCATGCCTCTTGTACAGTCATAAGCCGCGCCCTTTGGCCAGAAAAAAAACAAAAACAGCAGGGATATCTGCACATTAAACCGGACGAAAAACAACAAGGGACAGTCGAGAAGGGAGGAAAGGTCAGTGGTGCAGGTCTGCGATGCGCGCTCAGAGCGAGGTACCTTTTCCTCCTTGGACTGAAGCAAATTGGAAAAGGGGGGGGGGGGGGCGCAAAACGGAGGGAGAGGGGCGAAAAGAAAAAAAGAAAGAAAATGTTCTGACTTCATTTTCCTCCATTTGTCGGTTCCCGTCTAGAGATCCAAGAAAGTCCAGCGAACCTAGGACGAGCGTTTGAATAAAACAGCGCACGGAATCTATTTTCAAGGGACTCAAAAAAGTGACAAGGGCTTTAAGGAAGAAGGGTCAAAAGACAATCCTAGATCCCTCACAAAATCTCAACCGCTGGAACTGATAGGGGTTCAGGTCATTCTCATCTTCTCCCAACATGCGGGCTGAAAAAGGGAAGCAGCGCAAGCAAGCAAGGGAGGACGGAAAAGAAAACCGAAGAAGTTATCCAATGAGGGGTTGCGAGGGGGTTCTGTAGAAGTCAGCCGGGATGAGCGGCACGACGAGGGGGCTGTATAAGGAGGTATAGTAATTGGCGGAGTGAAAAAGCCGGGGGAGAGGGAAGGGGTAGGGATCTCAATACATGAAAACTGATTAAACCTCTCACTCCGCTATAACGTGATAAAAAAAAGGTGGAACGCATCAGGAGTGATTTGTAGCAGGACGAAAGAGGAAAGGGGCAATTGAAAAAGGAAAGTACAAAAAGAAAAGGGGGGGTGAAAAAAGGAAGGACCGAGGCTTTACGAATAGCCACAAGGGAAAAAACTTTCAAAGAGAAAGCGTCGTCATCATGGCTTCTACGGCTCCGGGTTGAAGAGGATAAAGAGGGAAAGAATAGAAAAAAACTTGTAGAATGATGAATGGGGGGGGGGGTGGAGGGGAAGAGGGAGGTGAACCATTTCCTCTCTCATCGTAATAATACTCTCAATGAGGACAAGATAATAAATATTATTAGGGGGAGATAAGAGAGAAAAGGGAAGGGACGAGAAAAAGGATGAAAAAACAAATCCATACGGAGAAAGTTTGTTTTGGGGGGGGGAAAAAAGGAGGGGAGATCTTCAACCAGGAAGAGGCGAGCACTTCTGTACCGCGTTACCGGGACCGGTTAGGCTATTTCGGCCTAAATAGACTTAGACATAGGTGGGAAGGCAGGGGGGTAGAGTGAAAAGTGCCGTGTGGGGGGGAGGAAACTATGAACACGCTTATTAAAAAAGCTTAAGGGACAACCGGGTCGCCGTCCTATCACTAATAAAATGTCATTTACGTACAGTAGGAAAAAGATAAAAACGGAACGGCAAGTAGAAACTTACGATAAAAAACAAAAAGAGGCGCTCCTCGATGCCCGGGGAATTCTACAACCACGGCAAATCAAACGTTCATCTCCTATAACAATACTGAGGACAAAACAAGAAGTTAATCAAGGGAGAGTCGATGTAAGAAAAGAAGGGGTTGGGAAAAAAGGGGGAAGGAAAGATATCCGAGACCTCCAACTTCTATCAAGCAAGCGGAGTGTTGAGCCTAAATAGGACTCTAATTCTTTGAATATAGAAAACTTAATAAAAAACCAGAATTCAGGAGATGAAAGGGGGATAGAAAACAGCTGTGTCATCACAAATCGTCGACAGCTGCTGGACTATTTGACTGGGAGCCGAGGAAGAAAGTAGGAACCGGGAAATAGCTCCAGAAAAGAGAAATCCCTCTGGGTCTCATCCAATTGGGTAAGCTGGATCAAAACAGTTGAACCGAGCAAAAGGCTAAAGTGGGAAATTGAAGGCAAGGAAAGGAAAGAAGTCAGAAGGTCTCCTAAGAACTGGGAGCAATCCGACGCCTACATATCGAGGTTTATCACGTGGGTGAAGAAGGGCAAAAAGAAAAAACCAAGGGCCGGAAAAAAGGAGGGGAAGATTAACAGGTGGAAAAAAAAGAAGGGGGGGGGGGAAAAAGGGTTCCAAGAAAGATCCATAGACGATGTCTTGACTCCAACCACGTTCAGAAAGGAACCTCAATGCGCTGGACCAAGAGGGAATGGTGAGATAAGGGGAGAAGTCAGAACGACGGGGAATCAACAAAATGGGAAAAATGACTATTTTTGTGGGGAAATCTGCGGGGTACATTCCTTAGTGAGAAACACTACAGAAGTACAGAGAGAAATGTGTGGAGGGGGTGGGGAAGGAGACCAAAAGAGGGGGTTTGGGATAAAATTATCAGGAGCTAACAAGCCTTACCATATGAGGGTTTGGGGGGAAGCCGAAAGTTCGATATTTGTTGAAAAAGGATACCTACTTTTTTTTCTTGAGGATAAATCCAATACAGGGAAACGCTCAAAATGAGGGTGGGGGGGGGAATGGAGTAGAGAAGGGTCCGGAAAGGTCGTGAGTATGATCAACCTTTCCATCAGTTTGAATGGGAAACAACAAATGAAAAGCAAACTGAGATAAGAGGGGAAAAAAAAAAAGAAAGGGAGACTAAAAGGAGGAATCAAACACAACACCATGCAAAAAAGCCTTCATATTGCTGGGCCAAATGGAGGGCTCTCATACAAAAGATCAAAAGGATTTTGGTGGGGGAGGGGGAAGAAAAAGTAGAGGGGGGGGGCGTGGGGGCTGCACAAAAGTAGGTAGTTAACTAATATGTTTCTATTATCGCCCGTTCACCAGAGGAGGCATTGAGTCGGATATGAACAAAAAAAAGTCTATGCTAAACCCGAAGCAAACTGGGGGAGGTCAAAGAAAGGAAAAGCGACAATTGAAAACTTATGAGAAGAGAATAAGTCGGAGGATCTGGGATCAGGGGGATTCGGAGCTAGGGAGGGGGGGGGAGGGGGGGGGATCGATCCGCACGAAATAGACGAATGGAAAGGGGGTCCAGGAGGTGAAAAAAATTTGAGTTAAGGGACCTATATCATGTGTGCCTCGATAAATACGCTAACGGCGTCCCATCAATCAAGCTTTGAGAGGGAAGGAAAAATAGGGAAGAAGGAAGGAGAGATGGGTGGGGGCATGGGGACGGACGGATCTTTTTTCTACGCTGACGCAAGGGAGTGCTGTGTCAAGTCTGGTTTAAAAGGGTTGATGGAACAGAAGAAAAATCTGTACGTGGCATTTTAATAATAACAGAACGCCGTAATGGGCGGACAGAGGGAAGGGATTGAATCGGAAAGGGAACCGCAAGTGTCTGGCTCAATCTCGGGAAGGAAAGCAACCAACAAATTTTGTAACCGGAGAAGAGTGAGTAGTGTGGAGGGGAGATAGGGGGGCCGTGGGAGAAAGCGACTGACTGGGAAATTTGAAAAAGGATTTCTCTAAGAACAAAAACAAAAAATGGTCGATCGATTCCTGTAGGGGGGGGGGGTCTGAAAGGTTTCAGAAAATTAACGGGAACGGGAGAGGGAAAAAAAAAGGGGGGTCCCTCGAACGTTTTTCTGCCTGAATATGCATTATCGAAAATTCTTTGGAAATCAATACGATGGAAAACCTCCCAGGGGGGGGGGGGAAAGAAGTAGGTCAGGGGACCTGAAACCAAGGTAGGGGAGGAGGAGAAAGATGAAAGAGTAGACGAAGGAAAATAAAACGGAGGGGCAATGCTTCGCCTGTACAGGGAATTAATCGGCGTTTTTGCAAAAGGAACTGAATCTCAGAAAGGGAAACCAAGTGCTATCACAAGAAACCGAAGGAGGACCAGGATGGGGACGGAGGACGGTGAGGAAGCCAGGACTGAGGGGAAGGAGAGTCTTTTCATGCTGAAAAAGTCAAATTGATTTTGGGTTCTCTGGAAAAGGGGGGGTGAGGATAGCTGAAGAAGGAAAGAGGCAGAAAACAGATGGCGGAAAGGGGGGGTCTGCACAGGCGCCCAATCAGGAAAGTGGGCTTCATAATCGATCTAAAACAATGAGCAATTATTAGAGCGGTTTTGGTGGAGTAGAAAGGAGGAAAGGCCAAGAGGGGAGAGATGGTCAAAGGGGAAACAAAAATAATGACTGGGGGCGGAAAACTATTCCACCTCGTAGTCGATCAACAGCTCCATGAAAAATGGATTTTCTGCTGGGCCTAGATCGGTGGGAAAGAGGGGGAGACAGGGGAAAAGGAGAAGAGACGGGCGAACAACTGGTTCGGATTGTAGTAAAGCTGCCCTCATCCATTGCGTAACTGCGATGCACCTCGAAATATCTTCGATCAATGAACTGTTTGACTGGCGAGGCGGGGAGATAAAAGAAGAAGCCGGAAAGAGAGGAGTCGGCAGCAAGAGGGGATTATGAAGGGGAGGGAAGGAAGAAGGAATGGGGGCATGCCCGTTCCGGTTAGACGGGTCCGTAGGGAATGTTAATTTGACATTGATTCTTGCTCTCGATACTTGGACGGTTTGGAGCCACCGTAGAAAGTCGGGAACTAGAAGCAGGGGTAACAGGGGGAAGCTGCAATAGGGAGGAAGAAAACATGGGAGAAAAACCTCCGTTGTTTTCCAACGTCGGCTGCATATGATGGATGCCACTTTCATTATAACTTAGCAAACGGATAACCTTCCGCTTTCTTCTTGCTACGAATCCGTTGGAAGTAGAGAGGAAACAGAGGGATAAAAAAGGTAGAAGGGAGAAAGTTGGTGGGAGGTCATAAGGGGGAGGGGGAAATAGTGGGAAGCTAGATATAATATAGTCTATACAAAAAACAACTTAGAGATAAGAGGGAGGGCTACGATGAAGGGAAGTCATGGCTCAAAAAATGAGAAAAAAAAAAAAGGAAGGACGGAGGGGTGGTTGGACGTCCTATGCGACGAGCTCTTGAAAAAAAGGACGTAAAGAATCCTCTGCGACCGGGGTAAGAGAGTTTTTGACTGGGAAAAGGGAAGGAAAAGGGGAAGAATTTCAGGAAAGACAAGACGACGTTGGAACAAAGACAGTGATGCATGGTTTTTTGCACTTAAACTAGAACGGCATCAGAAGGGGGAAGGGGCAACTGGTGATACGGGGGAGAAAGGGGAGCACGTAAGAGAGAGGGGGGGGGGTGCAAGCCGTTTCAGGGTGAAAAAGGAAGAGAAAAAAACAAAACGGTTAAAGCGCCCTTACTCACTCGATACCCCCTCGGCTGCAACATGGGACTCAATAAAGAGTCCGGTTAGAGGGATTGAAAAAAAAAGAAAAGAAAAAAAAAGGCAGAAATGGCATAAAAAAAAGGGAAAGGGAAAGAAGGTGAAATGTGCGCTTCACAGCAAAAAGAAATTTTTCATCACGAGAAGAGGGCCACGAAAATTCAAACATCTAGATCACAAGGTCAAAAAGGGAGTGGAGGGGGGAAAAAGGGAAGGGAGTTCGGGTGGGGGGGGGAAAAGATCGTCATGAAGCATTGTCAACAAAAGACAGGAGGGGCAGAAGTCAAATGGGGAAAAGATCTCTTACTCCTTTCTGGGGGTGTTCTAAGAGCTATACTTGAGTATGGACAGGAATCTTGGGAGGGGAGAGGGAAGATTGGCCAAAACTGATGGGCGGGGAAAACGGGGAGAAGAGGGTGCCTACTGAATTGGGGGGAAGACTATATCTCATCATATCCAAATCTCAAGGGAACAGTCCAATGTCTAACTAGGAATTCAGAAACGGAAGATCGAACGAAAAAGGGGGGGAAAAAGCAAACAGAGGGGAAGGACAAAGGGTAGAACGTTACCTTAGTATCCTACGTGGTTTATGGCCTTAATATCAAACGGGGTCAAAAAGTAAGGCAAAAGTTGAGAAGGGAAGAAATTGACCATAGAAAAGAATTGGTGGGGGGCAATTGTCAGAAGATCTCATACAACAAAAAAAAGGGGGGAGAGGTCTAATAGAAAAAAAAGGGCAGGAGGGAACCCGGGCAGGAAAAGAAGGGGGGGCGAGGGGGAAAGCAGGCTGAACTCATTCTTATGTCCTGAAATTCAAAGAAAAAATTGAGGAAGGGTACGCAAGGTGGAAAGAGGGGGCAGGGGAAGGCTCAAAAGCGAGAAAAAGGGGTCAGGGCAGGGGGAATAAATAAAATACTGCTTAACAAGCAGTGAAACGATACAAAAATTGGACGGCCCTAGCAAAATAGAGAAAGAAATTACCATTGAGAAAAAAGTAGGTTGGTTTCCCGTCTACTCGAATGTGAGGAAAAAAAGGAAAGACTGGCGTTGGGGGGATGACACGAGGAAGAATCAGTAACGAGAACTACTTCGGTGTTTTACGTTCTTCAAATTAAATCACAACTGGGTACCGATCGAATGATGAAATAAAAGCACCTGTAAAGAGGGGGGAAAAAAAGAAGGAAGAAGAACTGGTAAGCAGAAACTTCGCTCAAGGAAAAAAAAAAAAGAAAGGAAGAAAGGACGCCGAAAATGTCACCATCTGAGCCTCTCCCCCTTATCAATACCGCAATTATAAGGTGTGGGGTTACTACCACTGGGAGAATTTGTATCGGTAAGGAGGCAGGGAACGGGAGAAAAAGATAGGAGGGAAGAAAAGAAGTTCAGGAGGAAAGAGGGAGGGGGGCAAAAAGGTTCTCGTATTTCGTAAGAAGCAAGAAAAACAGAAAATCAAAACAGGCCAACTTACAATCAGCAAGGGAGTCAGAGAAAGACAACAACAGGAGGGTGAGTGAAAAGGAAGGATAAAAGAGGGATGCATGGGGAGAGTACTTTCGGGTGTGCATATATTATCTTGAGGACGATACTGCACTAATGAGAGAGAAAATTAAGGGAGAAACGC
>Ga0179593_1594469_pt1 | contig 25296 bp, 27 predicted proteins | sample CZODoug2_1_08_16_FD_185931 | JGI IMG/M metagenome (GOLD analysis project Ga0179593, IMG submission 185931) | Vadose zone soil fungal communities from Angelo Coast Range Reserve, California, USA - CZODoug2_1_08_16fungal (PacBio error correction) | ecosystem: Environmental > Terrestrial > Soil >...
CCTAGGGGCTTTGATCTGACTTGACGGGTCAAACGCCGGGACTCCGAAAAAACTAGGAAAATCGTTGGGGCACGGAGTGGAAGGGAATCAAAAAAGCGTCGCGCCCCAAGGTGGTTCAGGAAACCGGACGGCCGAAAAACCCAACAAGGGGGGGTAAAAGCCGCCGGCTATCAGAGGGGGGGGGACTAAAAGGCAGGTGTTGGGGTAATCCTTTTAGAAAAAAACACTTCGGGGAGAAACATCTTGCAAAAAAGCGTAGTTCAAAAGAGAAGCGAAAAGAGGCGGGAAGGCGCCGTAGAAGGAGAAGGTTGCGAAAAACAGCACCGAAGGGAAGAAAAAAATCCACCGCGTTGATGGGGGTAAAGCCACCATCGGGGGTAAAGGGTTAGAAGGGAGGGCAATCAATCGTCAAACACGCCTTACAGCAGCAAAAACGCAAGAACGCGAATTCGTGTCCACAAAAAAAAAATACAACCGCCAAAAGGGGCACGCCAGGGGTTTTCAACTAAAAAAAAAAAGGGTGGGGGCACGTGAAGTGCACCGTCGAAGACAGGGGGGAGAGGAGACCCTTCGCTGGAGTGGCAAGGTGGGAGGGATGGGCGGTTCCATCAGGCCCGCTATCGCGCACTCAAAAAAACCCCTCAGACCGACCACTCTCAGAGCCGAGATCGTAGGATGCCGTCCTCAAGCGAGTAGGGACTGGGTTAAATCTTTCGGACAGGGGAGACGGGGGAAAACCGGGGGCCGCACTGCCGCCCAGGGGAAGAGAGGCAGGCTCACAAAAATTAAAAAAAAACCACGCGTAAAGTAATGAGCGTCCGGGCCGGAGGCGAACCTCGACGGGAAAAACCTTGGTGAGGGTCTGGGGGGTCAAGAGCTCCCGCCAACAATGAACGAACTTTCGCCGCAATGGCAAAATTCGGACAGCCCGACTCTGCTCCGGTGCTTGGGGGGGGGAACCCCAAAAGGGGTGCTTCCCTGGTGTTTGCCAAAAAATGGCAAAGAGGCTGCCAAGACGCCGTGATAAAACTGACAGGGGAGAAGGGCAAAAAAAGCGTCGAGAAGCACGAAATAAATCCGAGGGGGGACGCCCCCTGGGTCAGCCGGGCGTGAAGCCGAAACGGATAACCAGGTTCCGGATTACACGCGCCCAAAAGAGAACTCCACCAGGGGGAAGCAAAGCAAGAGGGAGAGGGGATATCTTTCTTAGAAAGTTGCCCGTGGCCGAGGTTAATAGTTCAAAAAGACCGACAGGCCCGCAACAGGTGGGGGGAACGCCCATCTCAGGTCCTGGACAGGGGGTGCGATGATGAAAAAAGGGCCGAGAACGTATCTCAGAGAGAATGGCAAAAAGATTCTCAAGGGTGACCGACCAGAGGGGGGGAAGTGCGAGTAAACCACCTTGGGGGGGATCAAAGACTCACGCAAGTCAACTTCGGGGCTATGATATACGGGCCTTTCGCAATTGCCAAAGATACAATTGCCGGCCACCCGACACACTCTTCGAGCAAACACTCAGGAATACTGCAGGACGAAAGCCCGTGAAAAAGCGGCGGGGGGGGGGTGAATCCGCAGGGAAAGCCATGGGGCCGGGGACTAATGGGAAGGTAGAAACGGCCGAGAAAGAGAAAACCTCGGGAGGCTCGCGAGGGCGGGTTTTATGGAAAACGACTCGGAGGAAAGATTTGGGACAAATAACTTTCAAAACTCAGGAACGGGGGAATGTGGTCCTAAGCCGCGGTGGTCCTTGGGACGTGGACTGAAGAAAGGGAACGAGCCAAGGGCGTCGGCCGCGATCAAAAAAGCACGAAAAAAGTCAAAAGGGAAAAAGATCTAGGGTTAAAGGAAGAGGAACAAACAAACTCAGGGCGGAAAACCTGCGTGGAGATACACACGGTCAGCGGGCGCACTGTCGTTCCGGGAAAGGAGTCCACATAAAGAGGTGACCAAAGAGGCAAGCAAAAAACGGGGGGGTAACCCGGTGGGTGAACTAGCTTCTCAATACAGAAAAAAGACCCTCCTGGAAAAAAAAAAAGTCAGGGTTCCTCGAAAAAAAAGGAGGCCAAGAGTCCAGTCTCCTGGATCACGGGGGGGTCACCTCGGGATGAAAAACGGCGAAGGTAAAACTCTTTGTGGGGCTTGGAGGGATCTTCACACTGCTTTCATGGGGGGAATTGGAGGCGGGATGACGCACGATCATCGGCCAAGGGCAAAAAGAGGGGATGTCGACCGGCGATCGCGAAACCCAAAAGAAAGCAGAAGAAAAGCGCCCCAGAAGAACCATCTTTATCATAAGGCCGGGGGCCCGTAAAGCAAGGGACTTGTATTGGCGAAGATCAAAAAACGAGGGGAAAAACTTGACCCCAAAGGCCGAAGGAAAGATCGGACACGGTCAGTAAAAGCAAAAGAAAGGGGAACGAAAAAAGAAAATCTCTGCGCCGCAACTAACGTCATAGATCTGGGAGGGGGGGCAAAAAAAAACCTCGTTTAACCGGGGGAGTGCGACAACAAAAAGGAAAAGGGTGACCCAAAGGAGGGGGGGCAGCGTGTGCTGTCTACGGAGCGCCAAAAAAGGGGAAAAACAGGTTCATTATAAAGAGGTGGGGAGGACGGGCGATGGGAACGGGGGTCGGACGTGGGCAGGGGAGGCGCGAGGGTATCACGGGCGCGGGGACCCAATCCCAAACAGGGAAGGTTCTTGGGGGGGAAAGAAAAAAAAAGAAAGAATCGTGAACGTGGAACCGAAATGAAATACGAACGCATCAAATCAACCCTAGAGGTGACGGAAATGTGGGAGGAGAGGGGGGGGGGGAAAAATATACTCAAAAACGCCCGGAAAATCACAGCATGAAAGCAAGAAAACGCGGTGTTACTGGAAACACCAGATCGGAAGCAAGGCCCTGACACAAAAGCACTCAAACAAAAGGTAACCTGGAGCAAGGTGCAAGAAAAACGAAGGTCAAAACTGGGGGGGGCGGTCACCCGTGGGGGGAAAATGAAAAACAAAAAAAGAGGGGAGGAAGCAAAAACAAAGAAGAGGAACAAGGTAGCCCGAATCGTGGAAATAAAAACGTAGACCCTCGCGTTGGCATCTCAAAACGAATGAATGTGCCAAAAGGGGAGAGGGATCAACCCTGTGAAGTGAGCTGGACACTCGAAGGAGGACACGTCAAAGGGGGGGCAGGTCGGATTGAGGGGGCATCCGGGGGGCAGAACGCTCCGTAGGACACACAAAGATCCCGGAAGGGGAAAGAAAAACAAGTCAAAGTTGGAAAAGCTGACCAGAACGAAGAAAGATTCATCGCCCCAAAGAATCACGTGTGTTGAGGGGGCGCCAGTGATCGCACTTACACTGAGGGTACGTTGGCGGAGAAAGGAAGGAAAAGAAGATCTGATAACAAAGACCCAACTTTGGACGTGAAACTAATAAGACAAAAAACGTTTCGAAGCTGAGGAAACTGCGGCACGGGGAAGAGGGGAAGAAGGAAAAACTGCGAACATCCGACACCAAAAACTCCGAAGGAAAAAATCGGCCCAACACCTCTCCGGGAAAGGCCGAAGAGAGAAAGGGTTATTAAACCGAAAGGGGGCTGGTAAAAAAAAGAACCGGTCTTCCCTACACTACGCAAAAAAAAAAAGGGGGTTGGGAAAGGGGAATTTTTCCGGGGGTATGCGCGCCGGCACCAAAAAGAGGTGAGCCTTAGAGTGCCACCTGGCCCGCTGACCGAAAAAAAATGGGCGCAAAAAAAACCATAACTCACCGGAGCCGCGTCAAACGCGGGTGAGGCAATCGTACTCCAATGGACACGGGGAGCGTTTGCGACGAAAAAGGATGGGAACTTCAGAAAAAGGGGGACCGTTTGTGGGACAGGCCGGCCAAAAACAAAAACGCCAATCGCAAATTGATGCCGGGGTAGGAAGGGATTCAAAAGCGGAAAACGAGGGCACCGGAACCGAGCGCTTCACGGGGTGGATCAAGAAGAATGGCGGGATCCAGGAATGCCATCCCGGAAGAAACGTCCGTGCAAGAATCCAGGCGCTTTCAAGAAAAAAAAGGGAGATGAGGAAGAACGCGGAACACTCTATCAAGGACCCGAAAGTGTTGGGGGGGGACAAAAACCAGCTTTACGCATAAATATACACAGGCTTACGGGACGCTGGGGGGGAAAAGAACTCCTCAGGTAGACCAAAAGTTGGAAGAGTCATCGATACCGGCTCCCCCCCAAGGGGCGCTAGAAGGGGTGGGTAAAAGTCGACGCTAACAGGTTTGAGGGGGGGAGGGGAATAAAAAGCTGTAACTTGCCACTCCCGTGGGGGAAACAACATTTCTTCGCGCGCCAAATGCAAGGGGGAAGGAACTCAGCGCCTTGGACCTTTAGGATAAAACGGGGGTAGACACGAAAATCGAACTTAATGGTTTATCAAGAAGGGAGGAGCGCGGACGCAGAAAAAGGAAAGACTGAGGACTTGAAGCCACTTCCAACAAAAGAGAAAGGTCAAGGAGTTAGGGATGCCAGGGGGGGGGTTCAAACTAATTTCGGTCAAAGGGGGACCAATCACAGAAAACCCCCGAAAATCTCTCTGCCCTCAAAGAACAAACGGAGGATAAAAAAAAAAAGATATGGCGGAATATTTATGGCCCTTTGGGGGGGACAACAACCTCCATACCCCATGACGTCGAAAAATTGCAGCGATGCATGAAAAAGAACGCAGAAAAAAAAAAAAGAACAGCGCAGGGGCACCCCGCGTAAGGGTTCACCCTATCTCGTCAAACCTCCCTGAAGCGGGGGGAGGGCATCACGACCACGGACTCGAAGGGTCAAAAAAACGCTATAGTTTCTGGGGGGCACTCCCAACGAAAAAGGGATCCCTTCGGGGGGAAGGCAGGCAGGCAAATCGTACCCAAAAACCAAGGAGCCGGAAGGAAACTTGTACCCACAACTGAGCTGCCTCGCCACAAACGAAAAAAACGGTCAGATGGGACCGTTGATTCAAACCCCGTCTCCACTGGAGGTCCGAGCGAGAAGATACTGCGGTACAGGTCTTAGTTTCACAGAGAACGGCCGCCCCAAACAGGATTGCTGAAACGTGGAGGGGGTCACCCCCAAAGGTGAATAGCAAAATCCTCGCAGTGGAGTACATCCAAAACGTAAGCTGGGTGAAAGAACGAGGATCCGTCCAATCTTTATCCCATCGCCAAGGGCATATTGCCGAAGGGGATTCCGTCTGAAAAAGTGGGGGAAGCGGCGTTTTTCCAGGAATACCACCACCGCTTGTAACTCGGAAGAAAAAAAAGCAGGTCCGCTCAAGGGCAGATCCAAAAAACAAGCAAAGCAAATTACTGGAGCTCCACGAAAAAAAAGACCAACAAAAGACGGTTGGAAGGAAAGGCCAAAAAGTCGAGGTAAGCGTTTGCCCATCCGGATCCAAGGGACATCGACGCTGGCCGTCTCAAAAACAGGAACGTCAAGCAAAACCAAAAGGAAAAAAAAAGTGCTTCCGGAAAAAATTCACAGAAGCGCGAAAAAGCCAATGGGGGGGGCCCAGCCGTGGAAAAAGGGGATGGGGGGAAAAGGTGGCAAACGTGCGAAAGCGAAAACCTCGCGGGCGTGGCGGGCGCGCACCAAAGCTCTGGAACCCGAACAGGAAACCCTCGGGGGGGGGCGCAGACGAAGAGGACCGGTGTGAAGAACAGACCACAAAAAAACACGGGAAACGAAACGCGGATGATTGGAGAGAAAGGTCCCCTCAGGGGGGGGGGGAGGGGATGGCCGCTTCGGGTGGACCGAGCGCAAAAAAAAAAAAAAAGAGGGGAAAGGAGCTCCACAAGACGACGGGTGAAGTTTCAGGGAACCAAAAAAAAGTGGGAGGGCTGGAGATTGCAAGAAGAAAGTATGTTGCCTCAAGGGAGGAAGGGAAAAAACACAACACCACAAGTAAGTGTGACCCTTAGCGACTACTCAACCCGAACCCAACAAGCGAAAAATGCGTGGCGAGGTGGTTTTCGGGAACTGGAAGTGCAGTTTTGGCTTCGAAGGTAAGAAGCCCAGGGGGAAAAAACCCGTGGTCACGACCAAGCGAGAAGAAAACGGGAAGGGTTGATCACACGATCTATGGGGGAGGTGTTCCGTTTCATGTGCCGAAAAGAAGTAAAAGGGTAGGTGAAGAACCTTCTAGGGGGGTTTAATCCAGGTCGAGAAACGGGGAGCGAGAAATCGGTTTTCAAAAAAAAAAATAAAGTGCAAAGGCGAAGGGGTGGTCAAGTACGGGGGGCTTGGCAACGAAAATCGGGGAGTGCGCTAAGAAAACTGCACGCGGAGGTGGGATTTGCGTAAACGATGTGAATGGCTCAAGAGAAACCTGGGGGGGGGAAATAAACAGTTTTTGAAAAAGTACTAGTTTGGGGGGGGGGCTACTGCGGGCAAAAGGGGAGGTACCGTGAGGGGGGTTCATGCACAGAACCGGCTGCGAAATACTGGGGCCTAAAAAGTACATGAAAAAACGGACCAACCACTGGGAACCTGCTGGGAGGAATTGGGTGTACGGTCGGGGGGGGAGAAGTAACCACAAGAAAAAGCATAAGACAAGACAGGCAAGGGGAACGAATAAGGTGAGGAGGTACTGGAAAGGGGCCAGTGCCTGCTGGACTTACTAAAGAAGTGAGAGGGGGGGGGTCGGGTCTTACAATAAACCACTCCTAGGAAGGGTCATAGTGGATCTAAAAAACGGGACCCAAAATGCCCCTCACCAAAGAGAAAAAAAAATGGCGCAGAACCTGTCTTCGCGCCGATAAAGACTACCAGGTAAGACCGCTCGCAAGGGGCCAAAACTCGTAAAGCAAAAAAAAAAAAGGGGGGTGGAGAATGGAAAGGACGAAGAAAAACGTTCCCGCAAGTCAAAGTCGCCGTGACCGTGAGAATCCCCCGCCCACAAGGGGGGGAGGATATGGAATGATAGGAAGGAGGGAGAATGGACAGGAACGGAGAGGGTGGAGGTGGAGAGGGGGAGGAAAAAGAGGAGGTGGGGAAGAGCGGGTGAGGAGCGGGGGGAAGGATAGGAGGGGGAGAAGGGGGAAATAAAAGGAAGGAAGGCGAAGAGGAGGTGGGGGCGGGGAAATGGGATAAAGAAAGGCGGAGGGTGGGTGGTCGCAGATCGCTGAGGTGGACTGGAATGGGGGGACGACGGAAGAAGGAAGGATAACGCAGGGGGAGACAGTTGGGTGGGTGATGGAAAGTGAAACTAAAAGGGCCCCTAAACTGGGGGGCGGGGATTGATAAAAATCGGCTAATCTGGTCGAAGGTAAAAGACTACCGGAAGATCGAGGGGGGAATCCTCCCAAGTTGGGGTTAAAAAAAATCCAGCGAATACCAAGTCCAATCAAAGAACGATTGGTTATTCCATCCCGTCAATGAGATTGGGGCCGCCTGTTTTGGCCAAATGGAAGATTCTCATGAAAAAAAACTGTTGTACTAAATCCGGGAACAGCGGGCGAATAGCGCCTCCTATCGAACAAGACGCAGACGCGGCGAAAGATTTGCGGACCCGCACAGGACCAAAACAAAAAACACAAAGAAGGGCAAGAGCTTGAAAAAAACAAACGAGCACACTGCACCCGCCGTGCACGATCAGCCGCAAAACAAAGAAGGAAATTACAGGCCCCGGGGGAATTATACCATCAACGCTCGGGGTAGAGAAACTCGCCCCACCAATGAATTTGACAGGGATTACACGAAACTCCGGACTGGGGAACGCGAAAAGGCGTAAAGGACACCGACGGGAGGGGTTGGGGGACAAGGGGACCAAAAAAGTAGCTCGTGCTGACGACAAGGGAATGCTTTTTCAAAAAAAACGGCCGCACAAAAATGCGAATAATCCGCGCCACTTATTAGGCAAAGGAAGGACCCCTGGGAACCCTAGCGGGAAGGGACTCGGGGGTGAAAATATCCACAAACAAAAAGAAGGCAGACATGAAGGAAGGTCTTTGAATTAAGACCTCAAGACAAGAGTCCATAGGGCGTGAGGGGGGAAGTGCCAAAGTCCCATCAAAAGGGGGGAGACGGCACGGTGAATCTGGCGGGGAGACGAGAAACGCGTACCAGGAAGGACTGGAAAACGTGCGTAACGGCCGCGCGGCCAATCTCAGGAAAGATTCCGGGGGAACCACATACCAGAACGCTATGTCCGTTGGAGGGGCTCCCGACCAATCAGGCACCAGGGGCCATTGCAGTCCACACTCCAATAATATTGCAGGAATATCAAACATCGGGGGGTCGAAGGGCCGTGGGTCCCGAGGAAGTAGAAAGAGCGTTCCGGAAATACTTATGCCTGCATGTCTGGAGAGGGGTCGCCTCCTCTTCCTAAGAAAGTCCGAAGATCCGAAAAGATACCGAGCGTTGGTGGGTATTGGCCAGGTCATGAGGCCTGAGTGACCCTTGGCGCAAAGGAGATGGGATACTCACACTAACAGACCTTAAGCAAGGTCAACTAGTAGGGGGGGGGGGGTCCAAAAAAGTTTTGTAAACCATAAAGGGCCAATGGTACCAAAAAAAAAGGTTGCACCTATCAGCCGTGCCGCGTGTGAACATTCGATCGGTTGATCTCGCTCGGAAGGGAATGGGGGTTACGCCGAGTGGTTGAAACGGCGAAACCCAACCCGGGAACTACTTGGGAAAAACGGCCCGGAAAAAAAAGGAATATAGGAAAAAAAGTTACCCAGAAAACACAAAAAAATCAGGGCACGTGAGAAAAAACAAAGGTAACTCGTCGAGAGGCACAGTCAGGGGGGGATCGGCTTAAGACTCGAGGACGGCGAATGGAAAGAACGCCGGGAAGTCCAAAAAAGAGGTCCTCAAAAGACGGCCTGCCCTCACCGGGAAAAGGGGAAGGAAAAAAAAATCCTCAAAACGTGGATCAGTTCACTTCCAATCGAGAGTCCGTTTCACACGGTCAACTGTGAGATTGAGTTGCGTTCGGCGCTACCGACTGCCGAGCGCACCTGGTCCTGGGGGGAGGGACCCCCGCGTATTGCATTGGGGCTCCCGGGGCGAAACTTGCAACACTCTCAACAAAAAATGGGGGCAGATTCGGACGTTGTCGGCATAAGTACACCACAATCGGAACAAACGGAGAGGGCACTGTTTGTCGGCACTGGTCCAAAAAATCCTGCGTGCCCAAAGGTTTTTTTACGGCCAAAGATGAGGGTGCGGTTTATCTCGGGTCTCGTCGGCATGGGAAAGGAAAGGCGGAGGAATGGGGTTGGTGGGGAAGCCGTCCTGGGCGTTGCCTCTACAAAAGAGCTACAATTCCCTTACATTGGTCACAGGGGGGAATAGACCAGCCAATGAAAGGTCGTCGGTCATCTCTGAAGTCTTGGGTGTAACAAGAGAAAGGGACATAACAATGGAGAAAGAGGTTGCCTCTAAATGCTTAGTCTGAAGGATCCGAAAAAAGAAAAAAAATCCGCCTGTGCCTCGGGGGGGGGGGGCAAACAATCCAAGAAAACCCATTAGCATGAACTGGAAGGGAAGGGTGTAAAACCAAACGGACCCGGGCATTCCCGCAAAAGACACTAGCTGAATGGACTCGGCGAGCGAATCCTTCTTCTGGAAGGGGGGGAATAAAACAAGAAAACGGAACACGTTACAGTAAAACCCGGGGCCCAACCTGGCGGTTGGTATGGGGGACACGTAGAATCGGGGGAGCAGTGTCGGAGGGTGCGGGAAAAAATGTACGGGGGCATGTAGGTCTGCCAAACTTCTGTCGTGAAAAAACCCTGCTCTTGGGGTTTCCCGGCCAAGGAGACGCGGGGAGGGGAGGGACTCAGAAAAAATGGGACTATGACGAGGGATCAAAAAATGGAAAGGGAGCCACTGACAACTGCTGGAAAGAAAAAGCTCCGGCAAACCGAGACTGGGACAGGAACGGCCTGAGGGAACGTAAATGTCAGTAAAAGACTCAGACAGGGGTGGAGAAAAACCGCCAGGGGGGGGGGGAGAATCACAACACCTGGTCGAGACGGCACGGTCGGGGAGGGGGGAAAGACGGAACACCTTCAGGCCAAACCTGTCTCATAGAAGGGAAGGGTTCCAAAAAAGCAAAAACAATGATCCGCACCGTCGCCATCACAAACACCAAATTCAAAATGCGGAGGGGGGCAAAACAACGGTTTTCGTTTGCCCGCGGCGAGAAAAAGAGCCTAAGCACAGAAGACAGTAAAAAAGCTCTAATCAAAACTGGGGAGTGAAAAGAAGGAAGAAACGACGGAGGGGGGATCGCTTAGAGCACAAACGGACCGAGCAACCGAAAAAAGGCAAAAAAAGCAAAAAGCGGGGTACGGGCGGTTCGGAAAGGATAAAAGAGGGGGCGGGCTTGTTGGGAAGGGGACCTGGGTCAAAGCGCCCCCCATGGACCAAGGGGGGGGAATATGAAAAAAAAAAAGGGGGGACCAGCCTCAAAAGTCTGCAGAGGGGGGTCATACGAATCACAGGGGCATTGGAAAACCTCCTGTAGAAAAAGGGAGGGAAAAAATCAAAAGTCATGAAAGTCAGAGTCCTTCCGCGTCCGTAGGCCAAAAAAAAAACGTTGAACATGGAGAGAGAACGGCCTAGTAACCGGAGGAACCCCCTAAACTCTAGGAAATAAGGGAACACAGACCGGGGGGGTCACACGAGAGGGGGCACAGAGACTGACCAAAGGAAAAGTTAAAACACCACTCTTCATCCTTCACAATCGAAAAAATACACAAAACCAGGTTTTAAAAGGGTTGTGGGGTGAAAGTACACCGGGATGGAAGGGTGTCAGGGGGAGGCCACTGGCGCCCTCCTCGAGGGACGATAAAAGCTATCGTTGATGGCAGGAAGGGGCGGTGGGCGTGGGGAGAGTGGGTCAAACATTAAAAAATATAAACGCAGAATACCTGCCCCTCTAAGAGTCCGATGGTCGTCGGGGAGATTGCGGAATAAGAAGGGGCGGACCACTAAAAGGATTTGTCGCCGGTTCACGCGGACCTGGAAAGACTCCAGGAGGGAACTGCCGCATTTGCAGAGGAAAAGAAAATTCAGACGTTGCACCCACGGAAGTTAGAAATGAAGCGACAGTGGGGAAGCGACAGCCGGGGGGAGGGCAATATCAAAGAAATCGCTCATCAAGCCAACGATCCTGGCCGTAAAAGGAGCTGAGGCATGCCCTGGAAACTTTTCCAGTGGGCGACGGAGAGGGGTGACTTCCGAAAGGAAAAGGGCGCAAAGACGCAATGGGTGTGCGGAAGGATCCGAATCGCGAATGGGACAAGGGCCTTAAAAATAAACGCGACAAGGGGAAAGTGGCTCCGAATGGAAGACTAACCAGGGGAAAGGAAGAGGGTTCGGTCCCGACGGGCGGAGTGAAAACTGGGCTGGGGGGACTCGGAAGAGGTCTTTAAAGGAGAAGCCTCGAGGGGGAAGACCGAAGACTGACGCAAAGACGGCAGGGGGGAACCAACTGGTTTGCGAGTTGGCGGGAAGGGGAGAGACCTCAGGAAGCACTGGGGGGCAGGCCGAAACGGGGCAGAAACGGGATCAAGGATCACGGAGGGGCGATAACAAACCCCCGGAGAAAGGGGAATCTTGACCAAAAGAGAGGGGGGCGGAAAGATGGATGCACGAGGCCTTTAAAGGCGGTTCACCACCCTTTGTTTTGAGAAAAAAAACAGCAAGGGGGGGGGCCCCTTCTGGGGGAAAAGTGGGAGGGAAAAGCGATAAAAAACCCTGAAACGGGCAGGTAACTCGCCAAGGAAAACACAAACGGAGGGGAGCTCGATAGGCGAGGTACGCGACGACCGGGGGAGGCGGTGGATCGCACAGATGGGGACTGAAGGGGGAAAGGACAGTCCGGCTCAACCGAAAAGCGAAAGGCGCGTGGGAAATGAACATACGAAAAACAGAAGAGGGAGGGGAGCAGTGGGAAAAGACTTGGACACGGAAACCAAAAACGAGGAGTAGGGAAAAAAAAAGAAACGAAGAAAAGGAAAGGTAGGGGGAAAAGGGGGGACGGGGAAAAGAGTTGAAGGCCGAAAGGATGAACGAAGGACGTTTGCGATCCACACCAGAAAATGCCTTAAGCTGCACAGGAAAGGAAGCGAGAAGTCGCAGGAGAATGGGGGGAGGGGGGGGAACAACCTTCGTTGGGAGGCGGGTCCAAAAAAAATGGAGCGGAACGTTCCTAAAAGACTGCAGCGAGCCGAAGGCGGACAATGCCCGTGCAAGCCGGTGGGCCAAGGGGGGGGGGGAATCGGCATCACGCCAGATAAGCGGAGGAACAGCCGTGGTAAAAACCCCAAGGAGGGCCGCCTAAAAGCCTAGAGCGGTCGGGGGAAAATGTGCATCAAGTGGTTGTCGTAGCAATGGATGTCACAGCGGCCGCGACCGCGAGGGGGAGAAGGACGTGTCGGGAGAAGGTGGGGAAGGGGGGCGGGTTAAAAGATGTCACGGAAAAAGAGTCACCCGCATAGGGGCAGCCAAGAGCTGGGGGGTCTCGGGAGGAGAAAGGAGAAAAAAAACCGGGCTGACTAGAAAGCGCAAGGAAATAGACGGGCACGCCTGAAGGGGAAAACGAGAAGGTAGGCAAAATCCCCGCTGTCACGAGAATCCAGGGAAGGGTAAGGGGGGGGATCGTCAGGCATTCGGGGAGGCACTGTAAAGGCGGGAAAAGCTAGGTAAGGAGAAAACTAAGAAAAGAGGGGCGCCTTAAAGAGAAGGGGGGACGTGAAAGAGGCGTGTCGCGTTAAGGAAGGCGAACCAGGAAACGCGGACGGTAAACGTGGGAGATCTCCACTACGGAGCCTGCCGCAGACAGGGTAAGAAGAAAAAAAAAACGTTCGTCCACAACGGGACGAGTGGGGGGATCGGGGCGACGCCACGGTCACAAATGCGGGATGGGGGGCAAAGGTCGCGGTACGAACAAGGGGAGAGTTGGGGGGGCATATAATAAAATAACGAGGGGGAAAAAAGGTTCCCATCAAAACGGTTCACATGGGGGGAGAAACTAAAAAGAGTGTCTTAACTGGGGGGGGGGGGGAGAGCAAGGGAGTCGGGAGAAGGAGGAGAAGAAGGGGGCCGGTAACAAAACAGGCTAAGCGGTTATATAGGGGGCTGGGGGGGGGCCGAAGATGACAAAAAAGTAGCCCTGGGTGAAAGGAAAAAGAAAGAACGCCGATGAACCTGAGAGGGGGGAACCAAGACACGATTGACTTTCAAAAACGGGGTTTACTGGGGGGCGGGATTGATTTGAAAAGAAAGCAGAAAATGAGGTCGGCAAAAACCTCCGAATGGACAGTATCGGAAGGAACTATTCGGGGGGGGCAGCAATGGAGGAGAACATCGGGCCTGCAAATAGAAAAATAAGTGAAACCAACAATTCTCCCGGGGAAGGAAGAGGGAGGAAACTCAGAAGAAAAAAGAAAAAGCAAGGTGACACAACGTTACGGGCGGCAAAAAACAAGGAAAAAGTCGGAAAGCAGTCGAGGCGGGAAAAACAAGCCCAAGACGGAAGCTGGAGCGCAATGAACGTGAGCTCTAAAAGGGTCATGCACCAAAGGGAAAACGCGGGGGAGCGAAGCTGCACGAAAAAAAGCGGTGGGTAAATTCCTCGGCAAGCAAGGGGACGATGAATATAAACACAAGAAAAAAGATGGAAAGAAGCCTGAAAAAAAAACGGAGGTCCGGGTGTGAAGCGCGACCAGGGGAGAGCCAAAGACTCAGACGGGCACACAAAAAGAAAACCGCGGCAACCAGCCTGGGGAGAGAACGAAGCACAGGAAAAGTGGACAGACTGCCGGCCGCGGGAAAACACCGGAGAGCAATTGTCTCCACCGGTGTCCTGGCGCGAGGCAAAAGCGGGGAGGGGGGGGGGAAAAAACGAAGGAAAAGGGAGCGTGGAGATCGCACGTGGACCAAGTTTCACAACCGACCTCTGAGGATTCTCAGGGGAGGGAAAATCGGGGAGGTCGCCTTGTGGTAATACTAAAGGGTCACCAACCGGGGGTCGCTGAAATTGGGTGCAGAAAGGAACCAAGAGATTGAAAAGACACCGCGAACGTTGGGCAAAGGGGTGAAACGCGCAAGAAAATGTGAAGGAAAAGGCCAAGTCTTTCGCGCGGCGCCTGGTTTTTTACGGAAGGGTCAAATAGAGATGGAAAGGAAAGGAAAAAACGGAAGGGTCTGAAAAGCGGAAGGCGTCACACGTGGGGAAATCCGACGATACGCATGTGATACCTCTTACTCCTGTTGAGCCCGAGGGAGAAGGACAAAGGTCTTAGAGAGCTGGGGGAATCAGGAAAAACACTCGTAGGAAAGCACTAAGGGAAAAGGAAGAAAAAGCAAGCACAAAAACGTCCCCGACGGGAAAAAAAAAAAAGCCGAACCATGCGAGCCGGGGAATTGGGGGACTCCTCGCGGGAGACGAAAGGGGGGGGCAAAAGAAAAAATCATTATCCAACAGGGCGACCGTTCGAAAGCACGACAAGGTTGGGGTCGGGCGAAGGGGCTTGGCGATGAAAAAGTGACCATTCCGGATCCGGCGCGCGGCGACCATGAAAGGAAGCCAAACGAAGAGCCCCGGGGGAGTGATTCGGGAGCCAGGGGCCAAGGTGGGAAAAAAAAAAAAAAAAAAAAAAATTTTCACCCAAAGAGGACGGGCCAGGGGGTTATCGAGATGGAGACCAAAAAGGCGGACATTAACACCAACCTGATGCGGGAAGAAAACTTTCAAATCATCGTCTGGGCAATGGACGCAGGGTGGCTTGTTAAGGAGGTGGAGAAAAGTCGGGCACACAAACAAGGCCAATATCGAACAACAACAAGTCCTGGGGGAGAAAACAACTCTATAGGGGGGCGGAGGGTTCTGGGGACTTTAAAATTGAAAACCCCATGTACCTGGCCCTCTCCCCAGAAGAGCGTCTGGGAGAAAAGCTCTCCGCACTACATCTGCAAGTCAAAACCTCTTTCCATTAGAAGTATCTCTATAACTGAGGGAGGGCGAATCAAAGAAGGAACCCGGCAACATAGAAAAACGAAAGGGTGCAGCGGGAAGTTTCTGAAAGCTCTCAAACCCTTGAGCAAACGGAGGTGGAAAGAGTCCGGGGAGGAAAAGGACTCAAGAGCCGGCATACGGGGTTGAAAACCAAAACTGGTAAAGGAGGGGGGAGATCAATGGGTCGCAGGGGAGAGAAGTTGAAAAAAAAAGTAATGAAAAGAAAGTCCTCAAACCAACGAGAGTATGTCAAATAAGCGTTCCCGTCAATTAGGAGCCATGGTGCCGCTGCAAGGAAGGCGTCCCTCAGGAAGAAAAAGTAAAGAGAGGGGCACTAGGTGAGAGCGAACAAAAATGGCGCCGGGAAACCTTACGGCCCAAGGAGCACCTTGATAAACTGCACATCCGGGAGCAACAGTTCCGCATTAGTCACGGCAACAAAAAAACTGTGAAGGCTCGAACACGGGGTCAAGCGGGGAAGGCGGTTAAGGGTAAAGCGTTGTTTGATCAAAGTCTTGAGGTGGTCCTCTCGCTAACACCCGGCGCAAGCCTCACGCAAGGCCCAACGAAAGAGAAAAAAAAGCTTTCTCGGCCTCCCGGTAAAACTAAGAGATCCGTTCAGGGGCAGATCAGACGAGGATCGCAGTGCCGGGCGGGGAACGGAGGGGGTCCAATCGACCGTTGGGGGAGGGCGAACAAAACTCACGAGAGAGAAATCTCCAGGTCCAAAAAAAAATCCGCGGCCAACAAGGGAAAGGGGAAAAGGGGAGCACTAAAAAGCGCAAAATTCCGCGCAACCAGAATCTATCAAACCAGAACGGCCACAGAAAACAATGGGAGAACGAGTAAGAGTTCCACAATCTTGAGTAAAGGAGGAAGGTCTGTCGAGGACAGGCAGGCTGGCGCTTTCAAGGTGTGCCTACTCGGAATGAGTGACGAGACCCTGTATCCAATCAAGAGAAAATAAGGGGGGTTCAGGATAAACGGGGAAAGGGGGTTAGATGTAAGAGAAGACAGAACGGGAGGGTCCTCCTTTTGGCAGTCTCATAACGTTAACAAAAAAAGGGAAGCCAAAAAATACAAACGGGTTGGCCGAAGGCGCAAAAACACAACGAGAAGGGTCTAATGAATGAGGGAAGGGTTCTTCACGTAGAAAGCAAGGGAACGGAAAAAGTTAGCGTCACTGCAACTTAAAAGGAATGCAACTTGAGGTGGAAACGGCCATAAGAGTCTGGTCCGATTGAAGGGTTAAAGGGGGAAAAAATATTAAAAAGGTTGGGACAAGTGGGGAAAATCTTCTGAGTGGCCTAACACCATTGTTAAGGGGAGAAGAGTGTTTTGTCAATCATGGGAGATGCAAAGGCAGGAAAGGAGGGAGTGGGAAAAAGGAGTAGGCTAAGGGGAAACGAAGAACAGGGGGGTCAGGGGTGATTGCGAAAATGAAGGAGGGCATTCAAAGTATCCACGGTGAAAGGAAACAGGGGAAGCCATCAGGGGGTGGGGTAAACAAGTGGGGGGGGGGGGGGCACGACAGTTCATGCAGCTGGGGTTTCAGGGGCACATCTAAACCGGGTCCTGCGCGAAAAAGGGAACTCTAAAACAAACAGTCATAAAAAAACTCCCTTGCAATGCCGATTCACGGGGGGAGGGGATTGAATGAAAGCCGTATAAGACCACACATCCCCAAAAGAAAAAAAATATGGGCGTGACGGGTCAATGAAAGGGATGATGGGAAACGTTAGATTCTTTTTGGAAGGTCGGGAAAAAAACAACATAAACACAAATTCGGGGCGGGGAATCGCAAAGGAAGGCGCCATGGATAAAAAACTACAAAACAAAGAAGCACCACCGCACGGAAAAACATAGAGATCCGGATAAAGAAAGCACTCCAAGAACCTCTCTTCCTGCAAACTCGGACAGTACGGGGGTTTCCTCCTCAGACTAAACCAACAAAAGTTGTCCACGCCGGGGAGGGCCAAAGAAAAAAAACAAAAAAAAAAAAAGTTGGACAATGGGGGGCCCAAGACGCTCAACAACAAAAAAAAAAAAGTCATGTAAAATATGAAAGTTATCCGTCGGAAAGAGAGACAAACTAGCTGAAGGGTCGTACTGAAACCGAGGGAAAGAGGGGGACATCTGAAAAAAATCGCTGTGGAAGAAAAAAGCCTGAAAGAGGGGGGGAATTACGGCAAAGAAGCTGGTTCGGGGGGGGGGGGTGGAAACGAAAGGCCCGGAGAAGGGACGTGGGGGAAACTCCTGTGGAGCGAATTGACACCGCGCGAGAAAAGCCTAGTCGTCAATTCCGGGGGGCCGCGACTGAGCAGCTAGTGACAACACAGCCAAAGGGACCCGTCCGTGACGCAGGAAGACAGGCCCAATGCAAAGCCCCGGGAGAGGAACACGGTGTCAGCCCCGGCCTAAAAAAGTGCGACAACAGTGAGAAACGATACGAAGCGGGAGACGGCCGGATAGCACAAGAACGTGGGCGTGGAAACGGCAGGCAGAAGCCCTGGCGAAGGGACGCTTTCAATCGGAAGGGGCCACACAACCCACAAAGGCCGTCCCTATTGGGGGCCGCGCTTTTCATGCCCGAGAAAAACGAGAGGGAAAATAATCGAAACGCCTCCGACACATGGAACGAAAAAGAGACATGGGCGCACATTAAGTCAGGGGGGCACGTGAGGGGGGAAAAACCGCCGCTGCAAAACTCCCCTGTTTTGTCCGATTGGAGAACAAAGAGACAGCCGGGGCGGGTGATAACGAACAGAAAAACGTCGGCAAGGGAATAGGTGTTTAGTCCAAAGATTAACACGTAAAGTACCGGGACTCGCCGGGGGAAAAAGGTCAGTCTCTGGGAAAAGGGCGCTCCAAGGAGGTCCGGGGAAGTTGTTCCAGACTCGCGAAGAGGAGTGGGCGTTAACCACGCACGCCGCCGCAACCAAGAAACGATTTTCAGGTCAGGGGGGGATTCGGGAACGAAAGAAAGTACTCTTCCCATCTCACTCTGGCCACATGCGACGGCGGGACACAGCCTCCCTGTCCCGCGGTAAATCCTGTAATACGGCTCATAGTCGTGGGTTGGTTGCTGAAAATGGAACCCAAAAAATGAGGGTCCCGTAGAAAGTATATCGTTCGAAAGGAGGGGGTATCGGAAAAAAGACGGGACGGGGGGTGAAGACTGGTGGAAAGAATTTTTGGTAACGAACAAATACACTCACGCTGGGGGGTCACCCGAAGATCGCGGTGGTTGACGTGCTAAATGCTCTTAGATCTCCTCAAAAAAAAGAAAGGAAATCTAGTTGTAGGGAGGGAAACTCCAAACTTGATGCCTGGGGGTATCTCACAATATACCGGCCGAAGCACGGGCCAACGTCAGAAAGAACAAGTCTAATGAAGCGCGAGCAAAGAATGTCGCGCGAACATGCAAAAAAGGACGCCTACCTGCGATCGGACAAAGACATTGAAAAACCGCACCAAAGTCCGTAAATGGGGAAGAAACCCACCTCGGCATCAAACTTTCTCGCGTGCCAACTTGGAAAAGCGATCTAAGCGCACATTAGAAGCGGAAAAAAGTCCGGCAGGAGAGGACCTGCCAGTGACGGCGAAACCCTGAAAAAGGGGAGGGATGCACAACCTCGTGGTCGCCGTTAAAAAAAAAAAAAGGCGTTTAGCGTCACCGCCAGGGTCCGGGGGGAATTCCCGAAGTTTCGCAAGTCTTTTACTAAGTTCGGAATCCCTCCAAGTCGGGGGGTGGTGACGAATCCCAGGGCGGGACAAAATCCTGCCGTAGGGGCGGGGGGGGGGGAAACGGGGGTCTGAGACTCATCAAATGCCCATTCGTCAGCAAGGGGCGAAAAAGGAACAGCTCAGCTCAAACATGTTGAACGAAAAAGAGGCGAACCGCGGTGGGGGGAATCAAAACAAGATTATAAAAAGTGACACCAAACGCAAACCATCAATGGGTCGCGGGGGGGAAAAAAAAATTCAAGAGGCATCCAGAAGAAACGGCAATGAAAGGGGGGGGAGCAACCTTCGAAACGCACCGGGATCAAGGGACAAACTATCTTAATGGGGAAAAAGCGCCATCAGGCGACGGGGGAGAGAAAGAAGAAAAGATCACTAACGGAAAATCAGGTGAAGTTTCCAAACATGCGCCCAAAGGGAGGGGGGGGGGGGTGTTACATGGAAAGTAGAGCGGAACTGTTGAGTTGGTGCAGGCTGATGCCGGGAATGGTTGGGTGGCCGCGTCGTGAAAAAAACCGGTGAGTTTGTGGGCAGGCAACCAATGAGGGGTCCAAAATATCCCGGACGCAGGGGTGGCTCGCGGCGGAGGCTCATGGGAACTGCCCTGGGAACGGGGGTCACGGCCCATCCAGAGCAACGCTGAACCACTCGATTGAAATACCGGTGCCGACGAAAAAAAAAGACTTCCCGCCGTAAAAAGGACATACAGCTGGGGCGTGCCTAAACAAAGTATGCGTCCTGGCCGGGAGGAAAAGTCGCTGGGATAGGGGGGGACAAGAAAAGGCACAACCGCCGGGGCTAGAAAAAACGATCAACGATGGCAAGTGTCCAAGGGGTCATGCAGCCGAAACCGGACCTGGTCAGCAGCCAGAAAAAGACTATCGGTTCCCCGGGAAGAGATCCGCACCAAACAACTGTGAGGGGGGGGAAAAAAGAAGATAAGACGCAAAACAATCATGTCGGGGTGATCGATTGATCAGGCAGGACAGAAGAAAAAGCTCCCCAGCGCATCGGGGGGAACTGTGGGCGTTGATAAGGCTCCTAACTTGTGACGAGCAGACCTCGCCCCTTTTACCCAGTGTCGGGGATGGTCGGCCCGCAAACGGGTTGCAGCATCCAGGAAGGGGGTGCAACGTAGGTGGGGCAGGAGGCAACCGCTTTGTCCATCACGGCAAGAGTAGGGAGGGGGGCAGCAGGCGTAGGCCAAAAGAAGTGGAGATGGAGAAGCCACGACGCAAAAGGACGCCGCAAAAAAAGACTATATTACTAACGGCCAAAAAAGGGGTGACGTTGGGAGGCAAAGAGCAGCGCCAATAGTCAAAAAAACACTTCCCAAGAAGGCGAAAAGAGGAAGGAACACCCCTTCCAAATAAGTCAGGTGTTCACGAACACCAGCCAGTTCAGATTTGGGGGACTTTCCCCCAGCCTGGGACGGGGCGTTGGAAGGGAACCTTCAGCAAAAAAATACCAGGCAGGAAGACGAGCCCAGTCAAATCTATTTTCTGATTAAACTTTCTTAGGTCCGACCAGAAACGTCCCATGCCTCTAGGAGCGACACAAGAAAGGAAAAAGCGTACGCCAATCGCAAGTCTAATCATTGAGTTCGTCGAAACAGAAAAACATCGGTATGCGACCACGCGCGAAAAATGGGGGGTCGGCCTTTCGAAAAGGGTAGGAGGCGACCAGAGAAGCTCTTTGGCACGGACAATTGGTCAGGCCTTTGAACAAGCGCCAGCAAACGCCCTTACGGCATGAGAGAGCGGGGTGTGAGCCGGAGACCGCTAAAAAACCTGTCGTCATCAAAAAAACTGCATGCAAGACCAATTGAGAAGGCCAACGTTGCATCCGGCCGAAGGTTTCAAGGGGACCCCAGACGAAATCGGGGTGTGGGAAGTCCCAATATGGCCAAAAAGACTCATTTGGGGGGCCGCCTTCCTGGTAGAGTCAGACAGAAGAAAAAAAAAGGGGAACATGGAAAGGACACTTTTGAACCTGGAAGCTGACAAGAAGAAGGACACGCTTCCTATTTTGAAAATGGACGCGGGCACCTGATGACAAAGAAATGCAAGGGGCCGGGTCAGTGTTACTTCTCCTCCCTAGCAACCCGCGAAGAAGCAGTATTAAGGGAACCAAAAAGGATTAGAAAGGGTGGGCCCACGGGACCGAGTTCAGAAAGGGGCTCCTAAGGCAAAAGAGAGTGGCGACGAAAATACCCTCGGAGAGGGCACACAGTTGCGAGAAAAAAAAGCGAAGGAAAAATCAAAACGCCGCAGAAGCAAAAAGGTCACCCCGGGCAGCTATGGACAAAAAAAAAAAAAAAAGGTGACCCTAGGGCGGGGGAATGGGGGACGAGGGTCACCATGGGGGGGTTTTGCAAACCAACCCACTCCTCAGAAAAACGCCCCGTCAAGTGGGGAGCCGGGATAAGGGGGGAAACAAGAAAAACAGGACGCCAGGGGGAAATGCAACCCCCCTAGAGAGGAGGGGGGAGCTGGATTACTCCATTGAAACAAACGGACGGAGGGGTCCGCAAAAACCACCGATTCTGCTACACGAAAAATGAAATTCGGGTGCACAGCGCAGGAGACGTCGGGACCCAGATAGGAAAAATTCCGGCAGGCCGGTCTTGTCTAAAGAAAGGAAGAGCCGTCACGCGTGGTGTCACGCAAGGCATCCCATGCCGGCCGGAAGGAGTGGCCCTCGCGAACCTGGTCTCGGAGGTTAATCGACCGAAAAAACTAGACTCCTACAGTGAGGAGTCACCTCACTACGAAATTCTAGGATTTTCTAAAAAAGCGTAAGCACCTGCCCATGAGGACAATTGACCTTGTAATATCAAACGGTAGCGGGGGGCAGCGGGGAAAACAAAAAATAAGGAATGTGGTCAACTGATCCCAAGAGAAATGCGTCAAAGTAGGAACACGTCCTGTGTGGGCGCCCTTTGGTTAAATCACTCTGAAGAGCGAGGGAAGGTGCCTTTCAACAAAAACCACGTCCTGACGAAAAAAAAAGCCTTACGTAACAAAAAAAAAACAAACAAAAGGTCAACGGTGTGATCAAGAAATAAGATTTATGTATCAAACTTAAGAGGAAAAGGTGGGCGCCTGTGGTTCAAAATCCTTTAAGAAAAAGCACTGCTGGGGAAGGTGGAGTGGGGTATCGATGCTTCACAAAAGAGGGAAAGAGTCTTGGCCCGACGGGCTGTCCTTCTCCGAAAGGAGGGGAAACCAAAAACTTTCGCCGGAAGAAACGGTGCTCACCGAAGTCCAGCGGATCCAAGACGGTCTGCACCGGGTTTCCTGAAAGGAAAAGCTCCCTGGGGATGTGCTGACCCTAGATCCGGGAAGGTTCAGACAAACGAGGACCGGGGGAGCCGGACATTTAAAGAAGGACGACGACTCGTATCACGAATCTTGAGCACAGAAGGAAACAGTTCAAAAAAACTGACGAGTCAATCGTGGAGAGAGGCTATTTCCAGGGCCCTTAGCACGAACGCGAAGTTTCTTTGAAGGAGGGGAAAAAGGGAGGGTAGCCCGGCCACGGGATTTAAAGGGCGATCGAGGGTCGTCAGTCCATTCGAGCGGGAAGAAAGTTGCCAGGGGGAGTCTGAAAGGGAAGCGGCCAGAAAAAATCGCCCCGCAAAGGGCAGGGGGGTGGGATGTGAAAATTAAAAAAATGAAATTCCCAAAATGACCAGGGTACACTAAAAAGAGAGAAGTGTTCTTTAAGGGGGTGCGAAGTGGTCATGATACGGGGGGGAAGGAAAATCACTCCGGAGACCATTAAATCAAACAGTAAGCCGAAAAAGTGAAAGAGCGATGTTTCCAGGCCCGAAATAATCTCAAGGAGGAGGGACTTCCCCCTGAAAAGACAAGAAAAAAAAAGGGAAGGGAACTTTAAATTGATATGCATCCAAAGAGAACTGTGGAAATGTCAAACCAAACCGTGATGAGAAAGGATAAAGGGAACGGCAAGAAAGAAAAAAACCGACGATACAGTACGCACGGATCCAGGGGGCATCAATAAAAGGAAATCGGGAAAGGTTTGCAGGATCCACCCCACAAAAAAAAAAAAAAAAAAAAAAAGAAAAAAAAATATGACCAAAACCGAGGAGAAGAAAAAGGGATCGTCAGGGAACAACGAATTCCAAAGGGACACCTTTTTCGTGAGGCAATTGAACGGCATCGAAAACTCCGTGCTAAAAAAAGACCAAAAGACGCCAGCCCAGTGTGGAAAAGGGGAGGGCAAGGGGGGGCCAACCCGTCTCGAAAAAAGATAAGAGGAGCGCCCACGATACAGTGATGTAGGAAAGAAAAAACCTCACGAAAAATCGGGGTGGAGAGGCGCATGAGGAAAAAAGGGAAGAAGACGTAGGATGATGACGAAAAAACGTGTGTCCCGAAACGAAAGAACCGGTGAAAAGATGAGCGGCTCTCGACTAAGAAAAAAATTGAAAACACGATATCCGAGGGCACACCTAGAAGGAACGCGCGAGAAAAAGCTTCCCCCCAAAAAATTACCCCCTCAACAATAGTGGGAAGACAAAACGGAAAAGGAAGGGGAACAAAGGGGACACCTGAACCTTCCATCTTGAGGGTGAGAACCAGGGGGTGGGCGTCAGAGAAGAAGGGAAGGCGGGCCCTTCAAGAGCAAAAAGTTCGCCGTCGCAGTGGGGGGACCAAGGGGGGGGCAGCCCTGAATCTGCTTGGCAGCAAAGGCTCTCTCTAGACCGGCCTGTCAGGAAAGGGGTTCAAGGGGGGGGGGCGACTGAAAATCTTGGGGGCAACGGCACGAGAAGAAACGCTTATCGCCAAGGGGGGGGGGACTTGCCGGCACCGCCCGAAAGGGTGGGGTCGAAACAAAAACGTCGGGAAGACCGCGGGTTGGGGAAATTCTAAAAGAAAAAACAGAGAGTCGGGGCGGAAAAAGACATTAACGCGAAGAAAATGTCACGGTTAAAACGGCATTGCCTTGTAAAGACTGCGGGAGACCAGGAAAAAAAAGGGTGCTTTATACCCAGGGAAAAGATTGGTGGACACAGAGACCGAAGGAGAAAAATCTGCAGCGCGAACAAAAGGGAAAGAAGGGACGTCCAAATCGGAACTCAAGGAAACCATGCGCAGAGTCAGCGGGGAGAGAAATAGATCGATGGCCGAACCGCGCTGGAGGGGGCGGGTTGTAGAAGGGGGACATCGATGGACAGGGGGGGACTTCGAGCGAGAGAAAAACGGGGGGGTGGTTCACGACGCGGCAGGTGGAGGATGAGGGGGCCTATGGGGGGCAAAAGGGTCACAAACAAGGGAGGACGGATGAAACTACATCATGGGGCATTCAAAGCAAAAATTACGGAATCAGTGGTTCTGAGCCTTTTTACCTCCAGAAAAAACGGACGGAAAAAAAAAAGTCGTAAAAAATAAAAAAATCATGAAAAAGCCCAGGGTAAGAGGGGGACATCCAAAGGAAGTCCATTCTCTAGCGCAGGGAGCGAATGAGAACGGCTTGGCTCTTTTGCCGGTGCGGGGGGAAGCATTTATGAAAGCCATGAAAAACGCAAAGATCTCCTAAAAGACCTAAACAAAAAAAAAACCGGGGGAGGAGGGGAAAAAATCTAGAAAATATGGGAAGGGGGGGAAGGGAAAAAAAACAAGGAGCAAAAAAAGAAAAAAAAAAGGGAGCTACAGCCGCAAGGGGGGGAAGAAAAGCAGAAGGAACTTAATCGACCCAACGAAAACCCAGTTGGAAGGGGGAACGCAACGGTTTCTCCCAATCGATCACGCCGGCCCATTAAAGAGAACGAAAACAACCGGGGAAAGGGGAAGAAACGCCAGCCCTCTTGACGGGAACACTCAGAGGGCGCGAAGCAAAGGGTATCAACATTAGTGGCCCGGCGCGTGCCGGAACATCAAAAAACAAAAAGCCACGGTGGAGGGGCAAACTTTGAAAAACCCAAACCCCTGGGTAGCAGCTCGTCAAACAAGGAGAACTTCTGATTCAAAAAAAAATGCAAAGAAGAAAAAGGGGAAAACCACGCGAGGAAGCCCGTCCCGAACTGCAAAGATGAGCCACCCATTCGGCGTTCCAAGGCGGGAAACTTGAAAAAAAAAAAGTACCTTGCTAGGGTACAAAAAGCGTTGCCCCTGGGTAAGAGCCGCATCTAGCGCACCGGGGGGGACGGACGAAAAAAAAGGGGGCTGTTTCAGCACGTGCAACCAACCTCGGGAAACCCATCAGTGGAAAGGAGACAATGAAATTCATCAGTGGAAAAAACGTCTTGATACACGAGCAGGGTTTGGACGGTCCGAATAGGGTGGGGTCATCGGGGGGTCTGAACGCAGAAGGGGAGAGAAGACAAAAAAAAAAAGCCCCAAAAAACGCGGAACCAATATGGCTCGCGAGAAAATGAGTCAACTGGGTGCCTTGTTGAAGCCCGGCCAGCCGGGGAAGGGGATTCCAGGATCGGGCAACTCGTCAAAAAGGAGGGTCAGCTCAGGAAAATTGGGGACCGCCCTAAGAGGAAACAAAGCGTCTCCTAAGCGCAGTCTAAAA